>Ga0268360_1001814_pt1 | contig 19600 bp, 18 predicted proteins | sample BioMet11_FD_192465 | JGI IMG/M metagenome (GOLD analysis project Ga0268360, IMG submission 192465) | Sewage microbial communities from Oakland, California, United States - Biofuel 11 (Illumina Assembly) | ecosystem: Engineered > Wastewater > Sewage > Unclassified | place: USA: California... | reverse complement strand
TTAACTGGCGGTCTGACCGATACTCGATCTTTTCCCTGGGGCTTTTTACAAACAAACCTCTGGTTTATGCAGTCCTGACAACAGTAATCCTGCAACTCGTGGTAATTTATGTTCCTTTTTTCCAGACTGCTTTTCGAACCGTTCCACTTTCTCTCTTCGAATGGGGAGTGGTACTGTCTCTTGCCTCTACCACGCTGATCTCAATGGAACTTGTAAAATATTTTTCAGGAAAAAGTTCTCAGAAAAAAAATTAAGAGACTTTTTAAGAGACTTTTTATGGCTCTTCGCTATTCCGTATGGATAAGATGATTTTCAACTCAAGACCGCATCGGTTTTTATGAGAATATTATGAGGATATCCACACAAAACAACGAAGAGCCCTTTTTATTATCGTCTTGTTTTTTAGCGATGTTTGCCAACTGTCATTGAAATAAATACCATATTTTGATGATCCCGGAAGATATCAAAAGTCTCTATTTTAAAACTGGGTTTCTAAAACCAGTACTTTGCACAGTTAGGGCTGCATCTTTCTTTTTAAGGTATTTACGTATACGTGTTAATGTAAGAGTCCTGCAACTGTCGGATATATTTTTCAATATGGGGTTTATATATAGGATTTATTTTGTAGATTATGCTTCTTCCTTCTTTTATCTCTATTACAAGGTCATTTTCTTTGAGATTCTTCATATACCAGCTAATTGTTGGCCTGGAAACTCCAAATTCTTGCGCAAGAGCTACATTCGTGTTACAATTTCCATTTATTATCTCTAAAATTATCTTCTGGTTAGTTAAGTTTTGAAGAACAGAAATAACTTTTTTTTCATCCTCATTGTAAACAAGAAGGTTTTCAAAATACCTTGTCTTCACACCGTCTTTATAGGATTCAATCTTTTTATTAGCTTTAAGGGTTTTAATGTGATATTTTACTATTTCTCTATCTAAACCAACCTGTTCTACAATTTCACCAATATATGCTCCAGGTTTGGTTTTTATATATCTATAAACTCTAAAACGGCTGGAATTTTCAAGTACATTCCCAGGATTTACAATACGATATCCAACTATTGAGAAAAAAAGTTTCTTAGGGTAGAAAAGGTCTACTGTGGCTAAAATATACATTATACCAAGCCATAACAGAAACTGCCAGTAGGGTATTTCAGTGACCTCAAGCTCTGTTACTTCTTCTCCGTTAATTGGGACTCCTACCTGGTCACTTGAAATGGGTTGTACTATATACTCATGAGCTTCAGATGTTGATATTAAAAGAACAAATGAAAAAAATAATAAACAGAAGATGAACTTTTTTTGAAGCTCAATGGTGCGCATAGACTTTAAATGTGTAATCCTCATTTCCATGGACAGATACACCTTTTACCTTGAACCTCCAGACTCCCGATTCCATACCATATCGAGAGGATATATTTAGGCTTATTTTACCGTCTACTCCTTTTGGATCATCCTTATCATAGTAGGTCTTAATAATGTGTCCTTCAGGGTTATAGGGACTAAGGGACAGTTTACTTTGTGTATTTCCCCAATTCAACATCAAGGTAAGAACAGTTGTTCCTGAAGGAACAGTTGCTTTGTGAACTTTACTCTGTCCCTGTTTTATGTATGTCATTATGGCACCTCTTCTTCGTCCTCTTCTTCCTCTACCAAAATGGGGGAAAGTGAAATTTCAGAACCAGGAGACATTTCGTTCAAGCGTTCGACAATGTATTCTTTTCCGGTAGAAGTCAAAATAACTTCCCCATGTGAGTTTACTAAGTTCGAAGTTGTCAAAGTATCACCAAAAAAAAGGTGAAAAAAACGGTATATAAATCTTTTGACTAAGTAGTAAATAAATAAAATCACAAAATTTTTAAAAATTGTATTTTATATTTAGTCTACTGTTTAAGGTACAGTTTTTAACCATGAAGTTGATTATACCTGATTGTTACTATTCAAGTACCTTGAATCGGAATCGAAAGCCGTAATTAAAAATGTTTGGTATTTACAATATACTTCAGTCTTTTTTGTAAACTGATGTCAAATGATGTCATTTTTTAATTTTGAGATGAGTTTCTTATTAGAGAAAGATCCATATGGAAAAAATCGACATTAGTTGACTTATTTAGGGTACCTATATAGTAACACCGGGTTTTATCTATAATGTACACGAGTCATATTTTTTCATAAATGAAATTTTCCGATATATTTATTAAGTATACTAACATAACGCAATCTCTTTTTCTCTATATTGGAGGGAATCACTATATATATTCACATTATTTAACAATTTTGTTGTTAACCTCTGTAGAATCCCTGGTAATTCATGAAACCTCTCCCTATCGCACTACAGATTTTTTGGTACATTGCCAAATTTTCTGGCAATATCCAGAATTTGCGAGTACCAAACATCCCCTACATAGGCATTTCCACATATTGGTTTCTTTTCTGAATTCTTGTTATCCTCATTACACTGAACCCAACCAAAATCTCGCATGAGCCTAAAGCTCTCCTCCAGTTGTTTTGCACCGCACTCTATTGCATGGTCAACTGCGTAGACAAACTCTGCCCGGTGAGGATAGGAAACAGCAAATAAAAAGAAATGGATAAAGAAAAATGAATATTTTCGATGAAAGTGCCTCCAAAAATTGGAGATTTTTTTGAAAGTGAAAAAATTTTGCGCTGAAATTTTTTGATGACTAAACATTAGATACTTTTACGAATCTATCAAAATCAAATTGCGGGCGGCCACCCCACCCTAAAGGATGGGGTATGCTTCGGGCCGCCCGCCCGGTTACTTGGAGACAGATGATTAAGTATCCTTTAACAAGGTTTCCTTAACATAAGTGATTGAAATTTTGACCTTGGTTTCCTTAACATAAGTGATTGAAATTTTGACCTTGGTTTCCTTATCCGATTTACTATCTATTAAAAGGAAACTATGGCTTAGATATTTATAGAGAAAACGAAGAGGCGAGGGTTCACTTCATCCCCAACCTGAAGGATGGGGTATTCGTGACCCTCTGCGCTCCCGTAGTAATAAATATAAAAATAAATCCAACTTTATTTGTGATTAGTTCAAGTTTTAAGTTCAGGTTTTAATAATTCATGAGAAAACAAGCATATTGTGGGGAAATCTACTACAATTGCAGCATGCATTTTGTGATCATACAAAGAGTTCATCCCAAAACAAGTCTCATTTTCACATCAACAAGAGTCAGGATTAATTTCATATTCTAACTGGTTGATCATTTAGAGTTTGAAAATTTGGAGACCCATTCTAAATTTTGTTGGGATAAACTCACACATTATAAAAGCCGTAATCAGGAGAGGTATAGGATCGAAACAATGAGAACCAGAGATATTAATAATGCTTCAAATATCGAAAAAAAACTTTGCGGCTACCTTTACGGCACCGCCTGCGCAGATGCCCTCGGACGTCCGGTAGAACATCTAACCCTTGAGCAAATCCAAAAGAAATATGGGGAGGAAGGAATCCTTGAACTCCCACCCAATTCTCCCTGGACTGATGATACCCAGTTAATGCTTGTACTTGCTAGGGCTCTGCTTCGAGGAGCAGAACTTGAACTTCCCGATCTTATGGACAAGATTGCAGAGGAACTTGTACTCTGGCTGGATGAGCCTGATCTTGGTGCAGGAGCAACTACTAGAGGCGCAGCCCTGAACCTTAGGGACGGAATTCACTGGAGCAATTCCGCACTAAATTCAAAAACATGCGGAAGCCTGATGCGGGCCGGAATCATCGGTTTCATTTACAGAAATAATCCTGAGAAACTGGTTAAAGTTGCCCTGGCTTCAGGCCGGATTACTCACTCTCATCCAGTTGCAGAAGCTGCTTCTCTTGCAGGAGCATATGCAGTGAAACTGGCCCTTGATGGGGTAGAACCCAGGGAAATGTTTGAACCGCTTCTTGAGGTAACTCAGGGAATCTCTCCGGAATTCACTCGGGCACTGGAAAGTTCCTATATCACGGCTTATAGTGACATCGAAGACGAAGAAGGTTTGAAGAAACTCGGGCAGGGATGGTATGCGGACGAAACTTTTTCCCTGGCATACTTTTGCATATTACGTTATCCGAATGATTATAAAAAAGCAATCCAGACCGCAGTGAATATTACCGGAGACTCGGATTCGGTTGCAAGCGTAGCAGGAGGTATTCTTGGAGCCAGACTGGGAGTTGACGCAGTGCCTATTTCCTGGATTGAAGCACTTAAGGAGAAAGAAATACTGGAGGAAATGGTCGGGCCTTTGCTTGAAAAATATTTTCAGCTTTCAGGAAGTAAATTTAGGTCTTGAAATTTGATTGAACTATTGAGGTAAATTTGAGGTCTTGAAGTTAAATTGAGGTCTTTGAAGTTAAATTGAGGTCTTGAAATGGATTTTTCCGAAAAAAATGGTTCTCCAGGAAGAAACGTTTACTCTGAAAAAAATGACTGTTTTGAAAAAGATTCTCCTGAAAAAGATATTTTTTCCGGAAAAGGCATCTACTGTTTGATATTCGAAAACCGGGCCTGCAAGATTGAGATCGGAAAAAAGGGCGAGTTCTCTTTCAGTCCAGGGTTTCATATCTATGTGGGGTCTGCTCTGGGGCCAGGTGGCCTTAAAAGATTACAGAGGCACATCAAACTTTCCAGAAATCGTGACCGAAATCCCAAATGGCATGTGGATTATCTTCATCTGAATTCTGCTTTCAGGTTAGTTTCTGCAGTTTATGCTTTTACTTCTGAGCGGCTTGAATGTGAAATTGCCAGCAGGATCGGAGGCGATTCGGTGTCTGGCTTTGGGTGTACAGACTGTAAGTGTAGTTCTCATCTTTTTTACCGAAGCAAAAATCCTCTATCAGAGATTACTGAAGCTTTTGAAGCCTCTGGACTTTCTGCTTTTGTGCTGGAACTTTAACCCTGAATCTTCTTTTTTCTGTACTGGTAGGAAAGTTTAAGGTAAAGCAGGATTTATTATATTATCAAAAAAATAGAGTTGTTTTTATCAAGGGATGTCCAATGGAACAATTCTCTTTTATTGCCTGCATGCCTGATATACCAGGAGCACTGCACAGGGCAGCCGAAATTATCACGCGGTACGAGGGAAATATTAACAGGATTCAGTACGACCGCAGGATAGATACACATACTGTTTTCTTTGAAGTGACTGCTCTTCCTCAGGCTTATGAAAAAATTCGTGAAGAACTGGAAAAAATAGGCTATCTCCAGACTTCCCTTCAGCCTGTAGCTTTTGTGAAGTTCCATGTATATCTCCCGAACTGCCCTGGCGCTTTATTTGACCTCCTGAACGATATCACTTCATCGAAATCAAACATTACTTTTCTTGATTTTGATGACCGTGGACAGCATCCTGAAAGGCTTGTCGTAGGTCTTCACATTGAGGACCCTAATATGATAGATGCCCTCCTGAATCAGCTTAAGTCCAGATACAGGCTAGATATTTTAGAATATGATACAACCGGGGAAAAACTTGATGACACGGTATTTTATCTCAGGCTGGCACAGAAGCTCAGGTCGTTTATCGGGAGTGCTGAAGATGCTTTTTTGATGAGGTTCTTGCAGGACATTAATCATATTACTCAGGAACTCTCAAACCTTCAGAAAGATCCAATTGAGATTTTTGAGAACATCCTGAAAGTTGGGGAGTACCTTAACCGGACTTCAGGAGACAATTTTTATGCCGATGTACAGAGGGTCAGAATAAAAGACGATATCGAACTTTTCTGTTTTCAACCTCCCTGTGGAGGAAACATCTATCTTTTTGATACCCCTTCCGAAAGGGTTATGATTGACACAGGGTATGGAATTTATTACCCGGATCTCGTGAATATGCTCCAGCACTACGAGCTTGGAGATCTGAGCCGGCTTAAAAGGATTTATATTACTCATGCCGATGCTGACCATTGTGGGGCAGCCGGTTGTTTTCCCGTACCTTCCTACCTCAATCACGAAACTTTTCTGATCACACGGGAAACCAGCAGAGCCTATGGGTCAAGTAATCAGGATTGTATTCTGGAAGAGGTTTATACAAAGATAATTAACCTTTTTTCCAGATTTACTCCCCCTTCAAATACGGTTCTCTTTCCCGAAGTCTCCCTCTCAGACAAAACAATCGAAAAGCGAGGCGCATTTCCTGTTATCGCTCGGTTCCGGATCGGCGACATGGAGTTCGAAGCCCTTGAAGGGATGGGCGGGCATATGCATGGAGAAGTCTTCTACCTCTGCCCCGAAGAAGGGCTGCTCTTTCCTGAAGATGCGGTGATTAATTTCAGAAGCTTGAGCCCTGATAGAACTGCATATAATGTTCTGGCTGATTATCTTATGACATCGGTGAATGTTGACAGCAAGCTTGCACGGGAAGAACGACATGCCCTTCTTTCCCTCATTTCCGAGATTGATGAACAGCTCGTCGGGAAAAACAAAAAATGCCTTATCTGCTGCGGCCACGGTTCAGTATCCGTAATGAACAATGGAAAACTTGTCGAATACACAGGTTCTGAGAGATATATGGCAGGGCAGAAATGTATCTCTAAAGAAAATTTGTGAAAATTTAAACAAAAAGGGGCAAAAAATCTCAAAATCAGATCTCAAAATCAAAAGAAACAAGATCCATAGGCTGCAGACCACATATCCACATTTCCGTTGTTTTTTTCAGGGTCCATTAGGATTTTTCTACATTATAAACTAAGTCTTTATAATCTATAAAGGGTAAATTCGGTCTCTTCTACGCCCAAAATCAATGTATTTCCCGCGGCTGAAAATATTTCTCAAGAGTAATATTGCTTTGTCTAAAAAGCACTACAAAAATCCGGCCTGAAGAGTTTCGAAAAATATTGGGTAAAAGAGATGCGAGGGGTGCGATTCGAACGCACGAATTCCTACGAAAATGGGTCCTAAGCCCATCGCCTTTGACCTAGCTGGGCAACCCTCGCACTGATGTCTGATTTTAGTATTTCATTTAATATGTTTAAATTCATAGAAAATAGGAAAAAGAGCAGTTCAGATTTTCTAATTCGAGAATTATTTAATGCGCCGACCGGGATTCGAACCCGGGTTTTGGGCTTGGAAGGCCCAAGTCATAGCCGCTAGACCATCAACGCAAACTGCAACACATCTAGAGGTATTTGTCATATATATTCTTTTCGCTACCAGAGTCCTGTCTTGGGAGATTAGCGGTGTCTGCGTTGAGAAACTCTAAAAAACAGTTTTCTACTCTTGTATTTTTTGTGAGATAGTAACTGGAGGAGTTAAGTACAGATATTCGTTTGAAACTGTCCAGGGGGGTTAAAACTGGATATTATGTACAATCTATCATTAATGAGTAAGCTCATTTCAACACCAATTTTATCCCCAAATCCATAAAGTTTTCATAACTATTTTCATGATTCAAAGATATATTGATTGTTTGGAATTCGGGGTTCTAGGAAGTGATTTTGATTTTTGGGATCCGCTCGATGTGAAAATTTTCCACGTATGCTGGCGTTCCGCTATATCTCTTAATATTATATAGATAGTTTTATCTTATTGTCAACCTTAGATTTTGGAACGAAAATATTTTTCGAACACATATATTTAAGAGTATATTGTAGAAAATATACTCTCAATAAGTATATTTTATTACACTGTTAAAACCAGATTTTTTCATTGATTTCTCTATATTTTTATTAATTTTTTAATAAAAATATCTTTTTTTCTATACCAATCTTTCAAAATATTATTATTTAACATCCAAAGCGATATAACACTTTAAATGTAACAATAATTTCTCCCTGATGAGGGGGTAACAAATGTTATTTATTTGTGCTGTAATAAGTAAATATCTAATCTTCCTGGCCTATTGCCATCTTAATTTCTTATTTTCTTGCTCTCTTACTCTTGCTCTCTTACTCTTGTTCTCTTACTCTTGCTCTCTCATCCTCTGAGTCTCTTGTTTTTGTTTTCTATCGGTGTATCTCTATGATGTAGGATATATATCTCGTCTACTAACCTTAATATAAATTTCAAAAGAGACTTTCACTTTCTAACGATCTGGTTCCAGACTTGACATAAAAATTGTTCTATTCTGGGGTTTGTTTCCCTGGGGTTTTTTATTCCTGAATTCTTTACTCCAGAGTTATTCGCCCCTAAGTTCTTTATTCCTGATTTATTCACTTATGAGTTCTTTACTTCATAGTTCCTCAATTATGAATTCTCTAATCCTGAGATCTTCACTTCTAAGTTTTTTAATCCTGAGTTTCTCACTTCTGAGTTCTTCGTTTCTAAGTTATTTATCCCGGATTTTCGGTCAAGCAATTTCCTATAACTTGCATATTCTTTTGTATAACTGACAAAATATCCAGAGCTTAACAAAAAGTTAATGTAATGATCGTGTTATACGGAGTTTAAACGAACACAAAAGAGAATACTGCTCGCACTTTTTCTTACTGCTGGTCTGTTCTGGCGTGTGCGCTTTGGAGTGTTCTTTATAAGGCTGCACGATATTGAGTCTGCAGATAGTCGTTTTGTAATAGATTAGGTTCGATCTAATCTCCCGGCTCATATCGGGCAAAAGGTAAAATTCCAAAACTAATTATAAAATTCCAGAAAATAATTATAAAATTTCAGGAAATAATGGGAAATTCCAGAAAATAATGGGAAATTCCAGAAAATTATTCAATATGGAAATCTTAAGATGGCCCCCAAAATGACAGTTTTTGAACTAAGGGACGAAAATAATGAGAACTTGAAGGTTCATCTAGAATATACAGGCAGCTCTCCTTCTAACCTTGCCGAAGGAAACAATAAGTATTTACGAGACTGTGTTTCTGAACTTAAGCTTGAGGCGAATAAGATCGTTACCAGATGCCCGTTCAAGTACACGGAGTAATATTGATGAATATTGAAGAGTGGGAAGAATACAGATATGTTGAATCAGGAATAAATAACTTCATTGATCAAATGAACGAGTCCAGCTTAAAAAAAATGGTAGAACATGTCTGTAATACCGGAGGAAAACGAATTAGACCAATAATCCTCCTTCTCTCCAGTGAGATCTGTTCAGGTTCATACCAGCAGAGCCTCAATGCAGCTCTTGCTATCGAAATGATGCACTCGGCTTCCCTCATCCATGATGACCTGCTGGATCAGGGGCTTGTTAGAAGAAACCTGCCTTCAGCCCCTGAAAAATTTGGCCCTTCCAGGGCTCTTCTTTGTGGCGATTATCTGATTGCAAAATGCTTTGAGTTTATTTCTCCATATGGGGAACAAGTGGTCCGAGACTTCGGGAAAGCCGGGATGGATATGGCTGAAGGAGAAGTCCTTGATCTGAAGCTCGATAAGGACAATTTTGGAGAAAACAACTATTTCGAATGCATTTACAAGAAAACGGCTTCTTTATTTGCCATCAGCGCTTCCATAGGGGCATACACTGGAGGGGCTGACGAAACTCTGGCCAGGCGTTTTAATGTCTTTGGAAATTGCCTGGGAACTGCATACCAGATTGTTGACGATATTCTTGAGTTTCTTGAAGTGGTCGAAGGCAAGGAATCAAAATTCACATCTGAAACTCTGCCGCATGTTTACATGAAGAATATGTCAAAAGAAGAAGCAATAGAAAAATCTATAGAAGCTGTAAAACTGCGTGTTAATGCCGCAAAAGAGACACTGTTGACATTTAATGAATGTCCGGCAAGGGACAAACTCTTTCAGATTACCGATTATATAACTGTTGATATGCTTGAGATTGTTTAATGCTCAGCTTTTCCTGAAAAATGAACTGTGACACTGCCAAATTTCCAGTATCTAAAATGGAAAATAATATTATTTAATTATCTAATCTAATAAGTTCTCTAACTTCTAATAAGTCTTCCAACTTTTGCCAACAACTTTACCAGGTGTATCCATGCGAGTATATGATAGTCCGGTGCTTAAGGTAAATGCCAGTACAGAAAACGAAAAAATTGTGCTTGATACAGAAGGTCCTCTTTCCCAGCTTGCAAAACCTTTCCTCAAACGCATAAACAACATTTTTGCAGAAGAAAAACCCATTTCAGTGGATGAAAATGAGATTATTTTTTCTACATGGATCCCACCTATTCCGGGTCCTGTTTTCAGCCGGGTGATAGGTGCTGAGATCGCAGCTATCCGGAAAAAAAGGGTTCCTGACCAGTTCTCAATAGGAATTACGGCTCGTTGTCCTAACCGCTGTATCCACTGTGGGGCAGCCGGTATCAAGCCAGAAAAGGAGCTTACCCTGGATGAAATTTCCGGAGCTGTAGACCAGAGCCTGGAGCTTGGGTCTTATCTTATTTCTTTCGATGGCGGGGAGACCATGCTTCGAGATGATCTTGTAGAGATGGTAGCCAGAGTAGATAAATCCAGGGCAATTACTACCTGTCTCACCTCAGGTTTCAAGCTTTCCGAAGAAAGGGCAAAGGATCTGAAAGCCGCAGGGTTATATGCATCAAGAATTAGTCTGGACAGCCCATATGAAGCCGAACACGACCGTATTCGGGGCCGAGAAGGTGCATACAAAGATTCAATCACCGGAATAAAAAATTCAATCAACGCCGGGATACTGACTGATATGTTTGTGGTTGTTTCTCCTCACAATATCGATGACCTTGAAGAATTTTACAACCTTGCATTTAACCTTGGAATGCATGAACTTTCAATCTATGAAATTATTGCAGTCGGACGCTGGCTTGAGCACGAAGATGAGGTAATAGGGGAAAACGATGTCTCAAGGCTTGAGAAATTCCAGAAAAAAATGAACTCTAAACCTGAAGGCCCCAGGGTAACCGCGTTTCCGTATTTCCTGGGCCCGAGTCTTTTTGGGTGCTTTGCAGGAAGACGGTGGGTGCACATTGCTTCGGACGGGGAAGTAATGCCGTGTGCCTACACTCCTCTCTCCTTTGGAAATATCTGTGAAGAGCCCCTGGAAACTATCTGGAAGCGTATGGGTAAGCACAAAGCCTACAAAAAAGATGATGCCGCATATTGCATGATGCGCAACCCTGATTTCAGGAAAGAATATATTCATACAATACCCCAGGGCGCAAAGATCCCTTACCGAGTTAAATAACATTTTTTATGTTATTTTTTAACTTTATTTTTTCAATTGTTGACTTCAGTAATAAGTATTTTTAGAGCTTTTTTTAGTGAATAACTCTTTTTCCGTTGAAAACTGGCTAATTTTCTAATTTAAATTTTGAATACTGATGCTTGCATACTGGATCTATCTGTTTTCTGAGCCTGGACAAAAGTCCATTTTTCAAAAGTTAACTTTTGATGGTTTGATTTTCTCGAAAATGGACTTGACTAGATAAAAATTTTCACAGTTTTGGTGGAATAAAGCAACTTATCATTATTACTCAAAAAACCCTTTAAAAGCGTTTATTTTAGAAAAAAAAGGCAAAAATTCCTTGAATAAATTGATTAATTTATAATTTTTTAACTGACTTTAATAGAGTTTTGAATATATTCTCCATATTTTACTTGACTTATTCAGGTTACGCTTCACACTTTTTTTTCAGCACTTTATTTGATAATTTTTCGATACTTAATTATATTTCACTGTCAGTATTCAATTATTTTTTACTGTTATATTTAATCTTTTTCATTTTAACCTTATATTTTGCTATTTATATTATTAATTTTCTTAAAAATATCTTATAACTTGGATATGTAATGATTTTTCGTTATAGTTCTTCGACTCTTCTTTGATAAAACCGAAGCTGTTATATAGTTCTTTCGCGAAGGATTTGTTAACTACCTCCATTGGAGTAGGGATTTTTAATTATTAATTTATATATTAAATTTTGAGAGACGGAGATTCACATGGCTAAAAATGAAATCTTATCTGAAATCAAAAAAGCAGAGGAAAGCGCTAAAACAATGGTTGACGAGGCCATTGAAGCTAAAAACAGGCGTATCTCCGAAGCTCGGGCTGAAGCCAGGGAAATCCTGAAACAGTCCGAAATCGATGCACATAAAGCTGCACAAGACTCTTTTAAAGAGGGTGAAAAAAAGATCCTGGAGGAAAAAGATAAGATCATAAACGATGGTGAGAAAAACGCATTAGCCATGTCCCAAAAAGCTCAAGCTAACATCGACAAATCCGTCAATTACCTAGTACAGGAGTTTGAGAGGGCGGTCCTTAATGAGTAGACCTAAAGAGATGACAAGGGCCGTTATTGTCGGGCACAAAAGCATTCTAAAAGAAACCATCGATGCATTACATGATACAAATCTTTTTCACGTCGAAGACTTTGTCGAAGACGAGTCTGGTTTTAAGATCAGCAAGCCATTTAAAAACGCAGAAGAAGTCTCTAAAAAGCTTGTGAAGATCCGCTCTATCGCCAATTATTTGGGGATTGAAAGCAAAAAACCGGTAGTTCAGAAATCTGATGCTGTTCTGCGCGAACTTGACTCGAAGTTAAATGAACTGGACAAGACAATTTCAGCTAAAACGGAATCAATTTCCCAGCTTGAAAATGAATTAAAGGATATGGACTCCCAGAAAAGGGAAATCATGCCTTATCTGCCCATTGATCTTGACTTTGAATATTATCGTGGTTATGAAAACCTCAAGGTTTTCGCAGGCACTTTAAAAAATAATGTAGAAACAAGTCAGATTTCAAGTATCACCCAGGCTTACGAACTGTACTTTGATTCCCAATCAAAAACAGCGGTACTGTTTGTAGCTAAAAATGATGCCGATAAAGTTTACGAATTACTTCAGGGTCTTGGATTCAAAGAGCTTAGAGTTCCGGAAAGAGGTGGTGTCCCAAGCGAACTTTTGAGATCCATTGAACAGAGAGAAGCCGACGTCACTAGAAGGATTGAATCCTTAAAGGGCGAGATCGAGTCCTTGAAAACAAGGTATGCCGATTTTATCCTTGCAAGCGACGAAGTCCTGAGTATCGAGAGTCAGAAAGCAGAGCTGCCTCTTAGAATAGCTACATCTGAAAACGCATTCATAATCGATGGATGGACTCCCACCGAGAGTTATGACAAGGTTGTCAGTGTAGTTAACAGTGCCACTAAAGGCAAGGCATACATCACCAGCCTCGAAGTCCATCATGAGGAAGAAGATGATGCCCCTGTCGAGTACAATAATTCAAAAGTTGTGGCACCGTTGCAGCAGGTTATGGATCTGTATTCTAGACCTAGATATTTCGAAATTGATCCATCTTCAGCGATATTCATTACTTTCCCGCTGATCTATGGAATGATTCTCGGAGACATCGGATATGCACTGATACTGGGCACAATTGCACTGGCTATTAAAAAAGCAATGAAGTCAGATGCAGTTAGTGATCTCATGAATATTCTTATCTATTGTCAGATTTGGTCTATATTCTTTGGACTTATTTATGGTGAGTTCCTTGGATTCCCTCTGGCGAGTACGCATGAAGAACAAGGTTTACTTCCGTTCTGGCATACAGCGACCCTGTTCAATTCAATCGGAGGAGAGGCATTTACTTTCCCAATTCACAGGGCTCACATGGTAATGAGTATGATTGCACTAAGCGTCTTCGTCGGACTGATTCACTTAAATCTCGGGTTCTTGTTCGGATTTTCAAACATTGCAAGGCACCACGGGATGAAACACGCTATTCTTGAAAAAGGCAGTTGGATGATTATTGAGCTTGGTGTACTTCTTGCAGCTGTTGGTTATTTTGGCGGTTCAGCATTGATGTATGTCGGTGCTATTGTTCTTGTTCTTGGAATTGCGATGCTCGCTATGGGTGAGGGTATCGCTGGTGTGGTCGAATTGCCGTCTCTTATGGGTAACGCTCTTTCGTATGCCCGTATTATTGCAGTCGGTCTTTCTTCGATTTATATCGCAGGTACAGTAAATGATATCGCCTTTGAAATGATCTGGTCTGATCATTCTCAGATTGGTTTCGCGGCAATAGCTGCAATTATCGTATTTATACTCGGACATGGTCTTAACACTGTTCTGAGTATTATTGCTCCCGGACTGCATGCACTCAGGTTGCAGTATGTAGAATTCTTTGGAAAATTCTATCAAGGCGGGGGCAGAAAATTCAACCCATTCGGATATATAAGAAAATACACGGAGGAATAAAAACATGGTAGATGGAGCAACAGCAGGTCTTTTTCTGGACGCAGCAGGAATGAAAGCACTCGGTGCAGCAATCGCAATCGCAATTACTGGGTATGCATCTGCAATCGCTGAAAAAGATATCGGTACAGCAGCAATCGGCGCAATGGCAGAAAACGAAGGATTATTCGGTAAGGGCCTGATCCTTACTGTCATTCCAGAAACCATTGTTATCTTCGGTCTCGTCGTCGCACTGCTTATCAATTCTGCTTAAATTTAAGAGCTCTGCTCTTAAATTTCTTAGAGCATTGCTTTAGCTTACCTGGGCCTTTTTCCTTGCCAGGTAGGCCTGAAGCTGTTATAATGCTCTAAGTTTTCTTAAGGTATCGTTGCACTCTAAGCAGCTTAGAGTTTTTGCTCTAGGCTTTAGAGCACTTTTTTGCTCTAAATTTATTTGGAGGTGTAAGCATGGGACTAGAGATTGTTGTAAAAGACATCCAAGAGGGTGCAAGAGCTGAGGTTTCCCGTATAAAAGCCGAAGGCGATGCAAAGGCCTCCGAGATTCTAAATGAAGCTAAAGAAGTACAGAAAAAGACACTCGGAGACAGTCTTGCCAAGGCAGAAGAGGACCTCCAAAATCTGCACCAGCAGGTCATATCAAGTGCAAATCTGGAAGTGAAAAGAATTACGCTTAATAAGCGTAAGGATCTTCTAGATAAAGTTTATGTCCAGACAGTTGAAAAAATCAAGTCAATGCCGGCATCCAAAAAAGAAGAGCTGTTGAAAACTATTCTCAGCAAGTACGAAGCTAGCGGTGCTAGAGTTTACTCTTCTAAAGATTCAGAAGATATCGTCAAGAAGTTGACTTCTTTATCTTATGCTGGCAATATTGGTTCTATCGGCGGAGTTATTCTGGAAAACGAGGACGGGACGGTCAGGTTAGATTTCACATATGATTCAATCCTGAAAAACGTGTATGAGCGTTCACTGAAGCAGATATCTGATATATTATACGGGTGATGTTCGATGCGGCTTTTGGAGAGACTCTGGGGACAAAAACCCTCACGAAAATCCGATAAGAAGAAAAATGGCACTTCAAATTATCCCTACGCCGTAACCCGTGTCCGCGCTATGAAGAGCAAGCTGCTCCCAAAAGAATCGTATCCCCGGCTTCTCAATATGGGGATTGATGAAATTACCCGCTTTATCCAAGAGTCTGAATACAAAAACGACATTGATGAACTGGCAATGAAATATAGTGGTGGCGATCTGGCAGAACACGCATTGAACAGAAATCTTGCGCTCACCTATGATAAATTGGTACGAATCACCTCAGGAGAATTGAATTACCTGGTTGTCGCATATCTCAAAAAATATGACATCTGGAACATAAAAACACTTCTCCGTGGTAAAATTTACAACGCGCCTGTTGAAGAAATTGTCGAGTCTTTGATTGCTGCCGGTGAGTTTACTTACACTTCAATGTCAGAGCTTGCAGCCAAGGCCACATATCAAGAAATAATTGAATCCCTGAAATATTCCGAGTATTACCCCTTGCTGCAAAAGTTTGACGGAACTAACCTGGCATACATCGAAAACGAACTCGACAAGGTATACTATACAGGCTTGTTTGAAGCAATCGGAAAACCAAGATCCAAGGACCGCAAGCTCTTTGTTAAAATTGTCAGATTGGAAGTAGACGTTAAGAATCTAATTAACCTCTTCAGGCTGAAAAAAGCAGGAGTTGTGCAGCTTGATGAAATCATGCCTCTCATGATTGAAGGCGGTCTCGAGCTAAAACTTGAGAAACTGGCGACTCTCCCATATGACGAGTTTGTCAATGAGCTTCAAAGGACTCAATACTGGGATATAATTTCAAGTGTTACGGGTTCAGATATGAATTCTTTGACTACTCTTGAAAGCAGGCTCACAAGATATTATCTTGAATCTTCAACCATTCTTTCGCACGTATCCCCGATCTCAGTTGCACCTATTCTGGATTATATCATTCATAAACATAATGAGGTAGTTAATCTCCGGATTATCTTCAGGGGTAAGGAGACTGGCCTCAGTGATGAGTTAATCAAAGACCAGTTGGTGGTTATCTAATGGAATTAGCAGTGATCGGAAAGAGCGAGTTTGTTACAGGATTCAGACTGGCGGGTGTCAGGAAGGTTTATGAAGCCGCGGACACCACAGCTACCGAATCCATTGTAAAATCGGTGCTTGAAGATAAAAGTGTCGGGATTCTTATAATGCATAATGATGACATTAGTGATCTGCCGGAAATTCTAAGGAAAAACTTGAATGAGTCAGTCCAGCCTACAGTGGTAGCCCTGGGAGGCAGCGGATCAGGCTCGAGTTTAAGAGATAAGATAAAACAAGCGGTAGGTGTTGATCTGTGGAAGTAAAAGGTGTAATTTATCGTGTGTCTGGGCCTGTCGTCACCGTTACCGGCTTGCAGGCAAAAATGTATGACCTGGTCAAAGTCGGTAATGAAGGTCTAATGGGTGAAGTCATCCAGATATTAGGGCCCAAGACCATCATCCAGGTATACGAAGAGACCGCAGGCATCAAGCCAGGGGAACCCTGTTATACTACAGGATCGTCTCTGTCCGTGGAACTTGGTCCGGGTCTTCTTTCCAGTATTTATGATGGGGTTCAGAGACCACTGCATGTCCTGCTCGAAAGGACGGGCGGTTTCATTGGCAGAGGTGTCACTGCAGATGGGCTTGACCACCAGAAACTATGGGATTTCAAACCCATTGTCAAGAAAGGCGATGTCGTAAAAGGTGGAGAAGTAATCGGTGTTGTACAGGAAACCGTGAATATCGAACATAAAATCATGGTGCCACCTGATATCTCAGGCACAATTGCCGATATAAAGAGCGGAAACTTTACGGTAATGGACACAATCTGTACCCTGAATGATGGGACCGAATTGCAGATGATGCAAAAGTGGCCTGTCAGAAGGCCCAGACCTGTTAGAGAGAAACGCACTCCAACAAGGCCTCTGGTTACAGGAATGAGAATCCTTGATGGGCTCTTCCCTGTTGCAAAAGGCGGAACGGCTGCAATCCCAGGACCTTTCGGGTCGGGAAAGACCGTTACTCAGCAGTCGCTTGCAAAGTGGAGTGACACCGAAATTGTGGTCTACATCGGTTGTGGTGAACGCGGAAACGAAATGGCAGATGTTCTGAGTGAATTCCCTGAACTCGAAGACCCGCAGACCGGGCGCCCACTGATGGAACGTACTGTTCTTATTGCTAACACTTCAAACATGCCTGTGGCCGCAAGAGAAGCATCTGTGTACACCGGGATCACCATTGCAGAATACTACCGTGACATGGGATTAGACGTATCCCTTATGGCAGACTCCACTTCCAGGTGGGCAGAAGCTATGAGAGAAATCTCCTCCCGTCTGGAAGAAATGCCTGGTGAAGAAGGTTATCCTGCATACCTGTCTGCAAGACTTGCTGAATTCTACGAGCGTTCCGGGGTTGCGGAGAGTCTCTGCGGTGAGAACGGTTCCATTACTGTTATTGGAGCAGTATCTCCACCTGGTGGTGACTTCTCAGAACCTGTTACGCAGAACACCCTGCGTATTGTAAAAGTGTTCTGGGCTCTCGATGCCAAACTATCTCAGAGGCGTCACTTCCCGGCTATCAACTGGCTGAACAGTTACAGTCTGTACAAGGACAGTCTTAATGACTGGTTTGGAGAAAACGTGGCTCCTGATTTTGTGGCTTTGAGAGAAAGAGCAATGGAAATGCTCCAGACAGAATCCGAACTGCAGGAAATCGTGCAGCTAGTAGGTTCCGACGCTCTGCCAGAAGACCAGCAGCTTCTGCTTGAAATCACCCGTATGATCAGGGAAATTTTCCTGCAGCAGAATGCATTCCACCCAATAGATGCCTACAGCCCGTTCTCTGAACAGTACGAGATCCTGAAAGCAATCATGAAGTGGGGAGACGCTGCGATGGATGCCTTGAAATCAGGTGTTTCAGTACCTGAAATTCTCAAGCTTGAATCCAAAAATGTGCTTGCTAAGGTCAAGTATGAGGAGAAGTTTACTGAGTCTCTGAACGTTGTTCTGGCACAGATGGATAAAGAGTTTGCATCCCTGAGAGGTAGGTAAGCATGGTAAAAGAATACAAGACAATCACTCAGATTGCGGGGCCACTTATCTTTGTTGAAAAAACAGAGCCTGTAGGCTATAAAGAAATAGTTACTGTCAATCTGCCTGATGGAACCAGCCGCAGAGGTGAGGTGCTGGACTCGTCTTCAGACATAGTAGTTATCCAGATTTTTGAAGGTACTACTGGTCTGGACAAGGAGTGCGGTGTAGTTTTCACAGGGGAAACCCTGAAGCTCCCTGCATCCATTGACCTTCTCGGAAGGATCCTTTCAGGTTCAGGAGAACCACTTGACGGTGGGCCCAGGATTGTGCCTGACCAGCTTCTGGACATTAACGGAGCTGCAATGAACCCATATGCCAGGCTGCCTCCAAAGGATTTCATCCAGACAGGTATCTCCACAATAGACGGAACAAACACCCTTGTCCGTGGACAGAAACTGCCTATTTTCTCAGCTTCAGGTCTCCCACACAACGAAATTGCTCTGCAGATCGCAAGGCAGGCTGCTGTGCCAGGATCTGAATCTGCTTTCGCAGTAGTTTTTGCAGCAATGGGTATTACCAATGAAGAAGCCCAGTACTTCATGAGCGACTTCGAAAAGACCGGAGCTCTTGAAAGGGCTGTTGTGTTTCTGAACCTGGCAGATGACCCTGCTGTCGAACGTATAGTTACTCCACGTATGGCTCTGACTGCAGCTGAATATCTGGCATACGAACACGGCATGCACGTACTTGTCATTTTGACTGACATTACCAACTATGCAGAAGCTCTTCGTCAGATGGGTGCCGCCCGTAACGAAATTCCTGGTCGTCGTGGGTATCCTGGTTACATGTATACTGACCTTGCAACCCTCTATGAGCGCGCAGGTATTGTAAAGGGCGCAAAGGGATCAGTTACCCAGATTCCGATTCTTTCGATGCCTGGTGACGATATTACCCACCCGATTCCTGACCTGTCCGGGTATATTACCGAAGGGCAGATTGTGGTTTCAAGGGAACTGCACAGGAAAGGTATCTACCCACCAATTAATGTGCTTCCATCTCTGTCAAGGCTGATGAACTCCGGTATTGGAGCAGGCAAGACAAGGGAAGACCACAAGGCAGTTTCTGACCAGATGTATGCAGGTTATGCAGAAGGTCGTGACCTGAGAGGTCTAGTGGCTATCGTCGGTAAAGAAGCTCTATCTGAGAGAGATGTCAAGTTCCTTGAGTTTGCTGACCTTTTCGAACAGAATTTCGTTACACAGGGCAGAAACGAAAACAGGACAATTGCAGACACCCTGGACATTGGATGGAAAATCCTTGCACACCTGCCTGAAAACCAGCTGGGTAGGATTGACAACAAATACATCCAGAAATACCATCCTGCACACAGAAAGGGTCAGTGATTACCATGGCTCAAGA
>Ga0268360_1001812_pt1 | contig 19622 bp, 19 predicted proteins | sample BioMet11_FD_192465 | JGI IMG/M metagenome (GOLD analysis project Ga0268360, IMG submission 192465) | Sewage microbial communities from Oakland, California, United States - Biofuel 11 (Illumina Assembly) | ecosystem: Engineered > Wastewater > Sewage > Unclassified | place: USA: California... | reverse complement strand
TTAAGCAGCCATCTAACGGAGATGTCGCCAAACATAGAGCTAGATAGCTGCTTAAGTGTTTCTATATTTGGCTATACCATTATATCAAGCACTGAATTTATCCACAAAATTGTTTACTGTTCGATTAAATAAACATTTAGATAAGCAAAAAGGCCGCACAAATACCAGAAAATACATTTGCCGTTGCATGAATCATCCAACTAGGGAAAATTGAGCCATCAGCTTTCTTTTCGTTAATATACCCCATTGTCCATCCAATCAGACCCGTGAATATAATTATGAGGATTGCTTTAATGATTCCTATATTGATCAACAGAATTCCGTGCATCAATCCAAATACAATTGCTTGTATGATATTTGATATTGTAAATCCAAAATTATTGCTCAATCGTTTTAAAAGAAAGCCTCTAAATAAGATTTCTTCTGGCATTGACGTATTAAATGCTGCATACACTATAATAGCCGGAATCGCTTTGACACCTAATCCCGAAAACTCTGAGGTAGCAAGCTGCACATCTTTCAGCATATACAGATTAAATGCTCCAAGAATCATAAAAGCAATCGTAGCACCAGCAATCCATGCTGACATCTTATTTTCATTTACACTATTGATTTTCTTTAATCCAATCCACTTAAAGAAACTGATATTCTTTTTATCTGTAATCAACCACCAAATGAAAGGAATTATAGTAAAAAGAAGTATTTGCACGATGCTGCTATAAACTTTTGATAAAAATAAATTCATCATTATGGTATATACAAATTCGGATTTATCGAGGTCATTCATAACATATTCATATATTGAAAATACCGCTGCCATGGTTGGTAAATATTCAATAACAGTATTTATCTTACGACCTATCGATAGCTCTGTTTTCTTAAATAACATCGGAGAAATCAACGTCAGTAACCGCTTCTTTTTCTATTTTTGTATGTTCACTTTCAGGTTTTGTGTTATCTTCTGACGTGATGCTCTCTCTGTCTGTTCATTTGCCGTTTTAACATCAACAGATTTCTCTTGAACTGAAGTCTTCTCAGCTTCAGCTTTCATCTCTTCATATGAACAAATTAGTGAGAACGAACACAATGGTGCTAATTGCTGAACAGGTGGTTCCTCTGGTTCTCCCATAGACTTGTAAAAGATATATTTATTGAACGGAAGATACCTTGTCAAATATGGGTTCTTTCTCTGACTGAGGCACACCTATGATGCTTGATGCACCTTGCAGTTCATTTCCAGGCTTCCAGCTTTGGCGCTGTTCCCTCTTTCTTGCCGATCGTTATCATAAGATGATCCTTCACTTCAGTCTCGAACGTGTAACCGTTCAGACTGTCAAGGTAATGCTGTTTGCAGTAATCGCGTATCGCAAAGAGCAATGCTTTCTGGGTCGTTTCATCAGCCGGTCCCATGCCATTCATAGCAAAACTGATGTTGAGCCCTTCTTTCACACTTGCCCCCCATCCACCATACATATCTTTCTTCCTGTGGAACAAGTTGTCAATTCCCCGGATATAATGGCCCCAAGTCTCACCGTATTCATTGTCCAGCACATCATATCCATAGGAGAACCCATCTTTGTCCGCCGTTATGCAGATCCTATTCCTATATACGTTATCAATAATTGACATCTCATAGAGGTCTTTATCAATGATCACACGCAGTCTTCCGTCCTTGACCTCACCAAGGCAATAAAGCTTGCATAAGAAGATTGCTCTATCCCCTGCCATCTTGACAATGCGGTGATTCAGATATCTTGGTGCTTCAGCCTCTGCCTCAATCATGAGCTGCTCATTTGCTTTCTCTTCAGCAGCCCTGTCAGCCTTGATCTTTTCCCATTTCTTTTTTTCTTTCCATTTCTCGATCAGTCCCACACCAAGCACCTCCTTTTGATTACCATCATTATATACGAATCTGGATCATTGAACGCACTTGATCATAGCTCCCCTTTCCGGCCTGTTAGGCCGCACAAGGGCTTTTTTTGCCGCTCGATCTATATGATTGGGCATGACCGAAATGAAGACATCAAACTTGATAAGCAATTAAAAATGAGATATTGCAATGATCTATAATAATGCTTATTTCAAAGCAATTGTCCATTATGATAAAGCGACTGGTAAAATTGCGGTCAAGGAATTCTTACATTGAAGACTTCTCAATAAAAGAATCAAAATCAGAATGAATTTTGATCACATCTGAATCTAAAAAATAATAGTAACACAATAACAAAGCTGAACTAAAAAGGTCAGAATTTTCAATGTAGAAATGATATTTCTTCAAGTGAAGTGACCATTTTATAATGCTTTTTTCTTGATCAAGAAGGATTTAAGGTTGCTGTTCGATGAATTCCAAATGATAAGCAAGTAAAGATCCTCCGGCCTAGCCGGAGGCTTTTCAGTTTCGGGCATAGCCCTGCTCTCAAAGCTGCGCCTTACAGCGCTGAAGTGGCCTGCGACGAGCACTACTTCTGCTTTCCCATGAACGGGTCTTCTATCTCAAGTTCCAACTGCTCGGCTACTTGATCATCTTTCAATTGGTTCTGTATATATTCTGTTATTTTCTTCGTGTTCTTGCCTACCGTGTCCACATAGTAGCCTCGGCACCAGAATTCCCTGCTCCGATATTTGAACCTCGCATTTGCCCACTTTTCAAAGATGATCTGGCTGCTCTTTCCCTTCAGAAATCCAACAAATCCAGATACACTCATCTTCGGTGGTATCTCGACAAGCATGTGCACATGATCCGGGCACACTTCTGCTTCGATGATGTTCACGCCCTTCCATTCACAGAGATCTCTCAGAATCTTTCCCATCTCGAGCCTCCGAGCATCATAAAATGCTTTCCTTCTGTACTTTGGTGCGAACACGATATGATACTTACAATTCCATTTCGTGTGTGATAAGCTGTGTAAGTCATCAGTATACTGTGACATGAGTCCTCCTTATATTTTCGTTTGTAGTTTTCGCAGACCACACACGAATTATACTCGGAGGCTCCTTTTTTCATTATCTCTCCGCTGAAGCTTGTACTGACCCCCAGCCTATGAACTGGGGGTTTTATTGCGAGACAATTAGAACGCATCTATTGCCCGATGCGTTTTAGCCTATAAGGTTATCACACCATTAGTTCTATACGAAATATTTTCTGCAGATTATAACTGAATAATTATTTTATTCCATATCAAAGAGAAAGATTTCAGTAATAAAAGCATATTCACTTTCTGGTATATGAATACCAAAAAGTTCTTCTGATTCAACAAAAGCTTTCTCAACAATATGCATCATCTTTCTATTCTTTTTAGCAAATTCTTTCAAACCTTTATAATTCAGAGGCTGATTGCTGATGACTCTTTCGAGCATGTGTACGCCATGATAAATGAATTTTATCGAAAGTTCTTTTGTTACTGGCCTGTTTAATTCTTTACAGATGTTATTAAGTACACTGACTAAGTTATCAACTCCTTTATTAGGATTCAAAAAGGTCAAAGAGTTGCTTAAATAATCATCTGTCAGTTTGCGGATAAAGTTAGACTGGTAATCATTTGAAGAGACATGCGCAGTTTCTGAAGGTGCTGCATAGTATTGTGCCAGCTGGTCTAGCGAAACACCGCTGTTAATCTGATTGATACAGGAAAGCACCAAAGGAAGACTGAGAGGTGAAATAGTTCTCGATTTAATACCTTCATTCGTACGTAAATGATCAGAGATACTTAATAAAGGTTCATAGTCTGAAATAATTAATACACCAGAACCGTTATCTAGTTCTTTTGCTCTTGTTACAGCTAACTCCAGAAGATCGTTGAACTGCATGCCATTGCTGTAATCAATAGCAGCAATGTTGATTTTTGAATGAGCTTCTTCTGTGTACTCCTTGATTGAAGATGCTATATGACTGCCATGACTGATCAATAAAATACTATAACTGACAGCACCATACCAGTTGTCTACAACATTTAGATACTGCGCAATGAAATCAATTTCTTTTGAAGAAATATTGGTGTTGTAGCGTTCTTCAATAGCATGAACAATGCGGCAGGCATCTTGATATTCAGGGAAAGCAATTTGATTCTGTTTTGCGGACTTAATTGTTTCATTCTGCTTTTCTGTGTAATCTGAGTTTCCGGCACGTTTTACAAGATTAGTGATATGTAGTAGGACACCATACAGAAGATTCAGATTGTGAGCAAGAATGTCTTTTGTTTTTTCTTGAAAAACATTGTCACTGAATAAATGATAGATTTCTGGATTGATTGCATTCTGCAGAGCAGATAATTGAGCATTGCCAATATTTGATAGACAGGTAATACTCTCAACACAATAGTCCTTTACGTTATTAATGGCTGCAATATCGGTACTGAATTCATTAACAAATTGATTCATCCGCGTGTAGCTGGACCGAGCACTGATGTTATGAAAATAATTGATTGCGGCTGATGAGCCATTCTCATCAATCAGGATATATTGACTGTCAAGAAGATCTAACACATTTGAAACACGGTATCTATTTATGTCTGTCATATCAGCTGACATCATCGAAATTGATAGATGCTGAAATCCAATTGCTACAACATTTTGAGAGTTATTTCTGGCATCCAAATATGCTTTTGAACAAACCTGTCTGACTTCATTGTGCAAGTCAGTCAGGTTTTTTTGATAATCCTGTTGTGCAAAGCAGGAGAGAATATCACGATGAAAGCGAATAGGATAATGGATTTTTACCGCTTCTTCTGCAAAACTATCAAGAATCAGTTCAAATTTCTCATTGATGTTTCTGCTGTTGAAATCGGGGATATTGATATGAATTGGGAAGTGATTCATCATCAGCTGTACTGATTTTGAATCAGGATTAGCAGTACCTGCAACAATCATGCATTCAAGATTCCGCGGCCCCGTTTCACCAATCCTTGACCATATATTCTTCTCTAGAACATCGGTCAGTTGATCAAAAAAGATTAAATTTAGACAGTCAATATTGTCAAGGTAAACAATGCCTTTATTGCTTTCATCAATTGCACCTTTAATGAAGTGCTCAGATGCTATCGGCAGGGCATTCTTTGCTACGCCAAATAGACGAATATCGAATTCGCTGTTTGCATTTCTATAGTTAGTACAATCAATTCTGATGCATAAAGAGGAATCTTCCTTATAGCCGTGATGCCGCGCATAGTCTGCCATGATTGATGCAAATTTCCATTTGCCAACACCTACGTTGCCATAGAGCAATGTTGCTAGACCATTTGGTGGATAAGATACAGCTGCCTTTGCTTGTGCTACTTGAGTAGCCATAGAATCTTTCGCGCCTACAAGTGCATCAATGGCATCTTCTGTTTCTTCCTTTTTATCATGATGGCTTGGATTTAAATAGCTGCTTAGTTTTTCACCAGCTGCAATAGTTGCTGGCAGAAAGAAAACACCATAGGCAGAACACAATGCATTCATATCAAAGAAGGTAACTGGTCGTCCTGTAATCTTGATGAGTTTTCCATCTTTCCATAATGTGTTCAAATCTTTTGACACATTTGCACGATCAAGTTTTAAGTCTTGTGCAACAGCAAGAGCATCAACACCACCTTGATCAAAAGTGTCTTTAGAGATTGCATATTTAGTGTTCTTTAGGACATATTCAGCAATTGATAAGATTCTTTTCATATCAGTCCTCCAAAATTGTGTCAATGTGTTTTGATACAGTGTTATAAAAAAACACACTAATGATAATTAAACCTAAAATCAAGAAAATTATTAACCCAAATATAACACAGAAACTAATTTATGAGGAATAAATATTGATTGTTTTATGCTTTTTGCTGACACAGAAATTCTGCATTCACATAATTTACACAAATTTGACCTGCAATTTTTGCCGATACAAACTAGGAATATAGGAGGAAAACATGTATGAAAGTACTCTTGCTATCACATGGTCATCTGGCCGTTGAGATGCTCAATACAGCAGAAATGATAATGGGTGACATTTCTGGCGTTCAGGCAATCCCGCTAGAACCGGGTGAAGACATAGAGAAGTACGGAAAGATTATTCAGAAAACAATGAAGGAAGCGAGTCCCGATAATCTGCTGATTATTACAGACCTGTTAGGAGGATCGCCATTCATGATTTCAATGAAGCAATATAACGAATTGGAGAATGCACATGATCATGTTCGCATTGTTACAGGAATGAATTTGCCAATGATTCTGGAGTTGATAAACATCAAAGACAACAACATGGATATTGATGAACTTTGTGATGAGATGATTTCTGCAGGGACAGGTGGAATTCATAATTTTGTAAAAGAAAGGGAGGAACGTAAATGAAAGTGGTATTGGCAAGAATCGATGAACGATTGGTACATGGACAAGTTATTGCTTCTTGGACAAAGCAGCTGCAGATCAAACGGATACTAATTGTCGATGACAGTCTTGCAAAAGATAGTTTCATGAGTGATGTCATGGCTATGGCAGCACCAACCGGTGTCAGAGTAGAAGTGCTTTCTGCAGAAAATGCTTTGGCAAAAGATAAAGAAGACACTAGTGATGAAAACACAATGCTTCTTTTCAAAAATGTTGCCGGTGCATACGCTCTGATCAATGCTGGTTTCAAAATCGACCGGTTAGATATCGGAAATATCGGGTCGGGTCCTACAAGGAAACCTATTACGAAACGTGTATTTATGTCAAGCGAGGAAATTTCAAAGATTAAAGAATTATGCAATATGGGCATTTACATCTATTTACAGATGCTTCATTCAGATCCTGAAATAGATGTGAAAAAGCTGATCTGACGGAAAAAGGAGGATATGAAATTATGTTAGGTTATGCAATAATTATTGGTTTACTCTGTTGGCTTGTCTCCAGTGCTGCTCCGATGTGGTTAAGATGGTCTACTTATTTTGGTGCACCTCTTGTTGCAGGGTTAGTTCTTGGACTGATGTTTGGAAATTTGTCTTATGGATTGGAAGTGGGTGCAACAGTTCAGATGGCATATATTGGCTTGCTTGCTATTGGCGGTTCATTACCAAATGAAATGGCAATTGCCGGTTATCTTGGTGTTGCTATGACAATGATTGCTGGTTTGGATGCTTCTACAGGTCTGGCAGTTTCTGTTCCGTTAGGTTTACTTGGTGTTCTTGCGCAGAATGCAAAGATGTCTTTGAACCCTATTTGGGTCCATAAAGCAGATAAGTATGCTGCGGAAGGTAACATTAAAGGAATCAAGATGATGAATTTATTTGCATCACAGATATTTCCATTTATCTTCTATTTCATTCCTGCTTTCCTTTGCGTATATCTCGGCGGTCCTTATTTTGAATCATTTATGACTGCAATTCCTACTCAGATTACTTCTATCCTGCAGCTGATTGGACATATGATGCCAGCGTTAGGATTGGCAATGTTGATGCAGGCTTTGAATAAAAAAACGATACTTCCGTTCATGATGCTTGGCTTTGTTGCAGCTGCTTATCTAAAGATGGATACAACATCAATTGCAATTGTTGGCGCTGCATTAGCTATCCTGCACTACTTCTACATGAGAAAAGACTCATCTGAGGAGGCAAAATAATATGAGTGATAATAAAAAATCGCTAACTAAACAAGAATTGAATAAAACTTGGTGGACATGGGTCTGCTGGGGTCAGATATGCTATAACTGGGAACGTTTAATGGGATTAGGCTTTTGCCACACAATGACAACAGCAATTCAAAAGTTGTATGGTGATGATCCAGAAGAAATGAAAAAGGCTTTAACTCGTCACATGGAATATTACAATACAGAAAATACATGGGGAGCTATGATTCCTGGTATTGTCTGCTCGTTGGAAGAAGACCGTGCAAATGGTGGTGACGTTCAGCCAGAAACAATCAGCAATTTAAAGACAGCATTAATGGGCCCTCTTGCTGGCATCGGTGATACAGTTACACAGTCATTAGTAAAAGTAATTCTGCTGGGTATTGGTATTGATATGGCATTGAATGGAAATGCTTTTGGACCAATTCTGTTTGTACTTGCCTTTTCTGCATATGCACTGCTTGTAAGTCACTTTGTTTTCTTCCAGGGATATAAGCTTGGTAAGAACTCAGTAACAAAATTGCTCACTGGCGGAACTGTCAAAACAGTAACTGAATCTCTTGGTGCAGTAGGTATGATTGTCTTGGGAGCTCTGATTGCCAAGAACATTGGCATTACAACTCCGCTCGTATTCAGCCTTGGCCAGACAACAGTCAAGCTTCAAGAAGTATTAGATGCAATTCTGCCGAAACTTCTTCCTGTCATTTTGTTTGCTTTCACATATCATTTTCTGAAGAAAGGAAAGAAGCCAACAACAGTCATGATTTATCTTATGGTTGCAGCTGTTGTTCTATCTCTTTGCGGTATATTAGCATAAATGACTGAAGACTTATTAAAGGAACATCAGCAACTATTCGGATGCAAACGTCCAATTATTGGCTGTCTCCATATGTCACCTTTGCCAGGAACACCGTATTATGATCCTGAGATTACACTTGAACAGCATATCAACCGTTTGAAGGAAGATGCAAAGACGTTAATGGATGCCGGGTTTGACGCATTGGTGTTTGCAAATGAGGCAGACCGTCCATATCTGACAACGGTAGGACCAGAGATAGTGGCAACCTACACAAAAATTGCTACTGAGGTGTCTAAAGATATAAAGATTCCATTCGGTTGTGGTGTTCTGATTGATCCAATTGCAACATTAGCTGTAGCGAATGCAATAGGTGCCAAGTTTGTGCGCACTTATGTGAGCAATTCATATGCTGGCAGCTTCGGTTACCAAAATTTCAATCCTGGAGAAATCTTCCGCTATCGTCATCAGATTGGCGCAGACAATGTGCACGTATATACCTACTTTGAACCACATGGTGGAACAGCATTAGATACGCGCACAGTAGAAGAACAGATTGGCGCAGGTTTCGCTGTCATGCCAATCTCCGGTATGCTGATTGGCGGTCCGCGAGCAGGATTGCCACCAGAAACTGCACACTTTGTTCAAATCAAGAAAGCATTCCCTGAACTGCCGCTGATCCTTGGAAGTGGTTCAAATAAAAAGAATGTTGCTGACTTGTTGCCTTATGCCGATGGTGTCATTGTAGGTACTTCCATAAAGGTAGATGGATATTTGTATAATCCAGTTGATAAAAAGCGCGCAAAAGAATATATTCAGAATGCTAAAAAAGTAAAATAAAAGCGTATCATTCTACATTGTTTCTCATTGAAACATGGTGATTCGAAGTCGCCATGTTTTTTTTGCATCGTTACATATTCATAAAAGGCTGCCGCTGCATGAAAACGATGCGGGTTAATGATTTTAGAATATCTATCATTTACTCGTTGTGATGGATTCACATAAAAGTGATTATATTCGAGGCTTCATCAAGAAGTGTGGGCGGGAATGAGTCTTTGATATGGCAATAGTACTGTGATATCTGAGCATCTCAACATGATCATATCCAGTAAGTTGTCTAAGTTCCTGAAGCCGTATGCCAATCGTACCGTCAGTTTGATCTTGTTATTAGCTGCTTCTATGCGCGCATTGGAAAGATGGTATCTGGCAGTATTGATAATTGCTTCATAATGTCTCCTGATCTTCTTCTGCAGTTCATAGATCGGCTGGATCTGTGAATGCGATGCTTTCCACAACCAGTCCTTCAATGATGCTTCCAGTTCTTCTAAAGGAAGGTGGATCAATGTCCGCAGAGATTCTTTTAGAATATACGCTTTATAAAGCTTCTTATCTGGCTTGGCAATGAATTCCAATTGTGCTACTTGCTTAGCTGTAAGGTTCTCAAGTGCTTTGCCAAGAGCGAACTTTGTGTTCTTGATCTGCTCTGCTGTCCTGCCTCTGTCCGCACTTCATCTATCGCTGTCTGTGCCCATTCCACCATGTGATAGCTGTCAAGGCACCGATGTGCACTGGGGATATATTCCTCCATCGTCTCGCTGATCCATCTGGTACCGTCAGCTGTGACGCATTCGATCGATGCACGCTGTTCTTCACTGAGCTGTTCAAAGAATTCCCGCAGCACTTCCTTGCCGTGTCTCTCATGCACCCATATGACGCTGTTGGTGTCATGGTCAACGATGACGGTGATGTACTTGTGGCCTTTCTTATAGCTCGTCTCATCGATGCCGATATGTTTCAGGCCATTGAAACGGTGCTCTGGATATGGGTCCGCATCCTTCCTGTATCTGGAGATGATAGGTCCGATGGTGTTCCATGCGATCCGCATATAGGAGGACACTGCGGTCTTGGGAAGATACAGCACCATCCATGCAGCAGTGTTCTCAAAGTCTCTTGTGAAGGATGAATGATGCCGTGCCCAGGGGACATATTCCGTGAGTACTCCATGGACAGGACATTCGATCCTGTGCACTGGTGCTTCAAGGAACACCTTCGTAGATCCAATGTCCAGCGATCTCCATGTGTGTGTTCCAAGAGAATCATAGTAAGGGCACTTCTTCCTGCATTCCGGACACAGGCACTGCTGTCCCTTCGTAGGATGCACAGAGATGGTGAATCTATCATCTTCCGCGCAATATTTATAAGAATCTATCACAATGTTCTTGACGCGGAGGAGCTGCTTGATTAAAGTTTTGTTGGGCATGGTTTTACTCCTTATTTCTTCGCAAAAATAAGTATAAAATCCCATGCCCATTTTTAATAGGTATAAATCAAGTGCAGATACCGATATTTACTGCTCATTCATCATTTCTGTCACCCACAAGTGTTGATGAAGAGCCAAAGTGAGGCTTCATCAGGAAGTGTGGGCAGGAAAGTCAAGGCCATAGGGACAGTCGGGTATACTGTCGATTGCGAAAAGATTACTTTATTGATAGTGTTAAAAGTTAAAATTTTAAGTTCGTTACGTCACAGCCATAACTCGTATCTATACAACCTTGTGAAACAGTCAATAAGAATGATGCCGTTTTTGATGTGCATAACAGCTTGTTTTCTTTAGACAAAGTTTAGATTTCAAAGATAGTACTGTATATTTACGCAGGCTGCATAAATACAGCTTGTGTTTTTATGTGAAGCGAGTACAAAAAATCCATTCTTGGCGACAGTACGGCCTCCGCTTTATCATTTTGCAGGAATTACACATTTCTCATGTCTGTAAAGATTCGTCAGCTCTGCATACATCCACTTGAGTTTTATCGTAAAATGGACAGAAAAGCACAATTCTAAACTTATTTCTGAGTTGACATGCCGTATCGTCTTATTCAAGAAGGAAACACAAAAAACAACCATTGAGAAACATGCATGAAACAGATTCTTAATGACAATAATGTAGTGAATATGAACTGTAGGAATTATTTACTATTTAAAAAATAAATGCTAATATATAATTTGATTTAACAGTAGTTTATTTCTATTCAGCACCGCTTGGATATGATAGAAGGCAGTAAGGAAATTGATTTGTGAAACCTTGGATGACATTGCTGGGAATTTTAGGATTTATCTGCTTTTTTACCGCAGATTTCAATGACAGGAAAATGCATGAGAAGTTGCTTTCCTGGTTTTTTCCATGTGGAGCTGTGTTGCTTGCCATCGCAGTTCTTCTCCAGCTTTCGTTTCAAGATGCCGCACTTCATGGATTTTGGCTGACTACCCTGATCTTGCTGCTGAGTGCCGGCTGTTTTATTATGCTGATCAAATGCTTATTCTTTTCATTTCCAGCTGCGGATGCATATTGTGAGCCAGGAAAAATAAGACGTGTATATGATATGGGAATGTATGGTTTCTGCCGGCATCCCGGATTTTGGTGGATGCTGTTTCTAATGATTGGGCTTTCACTGATTGCTGGATTTCCAGTGGGTTCCCTTGCAATCTATACCCTCGGCAATCTGCTGTTGATTCTTTATGAAGATCGAATTGTATTTCCGGAGATTCTTTCTGGATATGAACAATATAAAAAGCGAGTACCGTTTTTGATACCGGTGCGACGCAAATAATGCTGTTTGAAAAGAGGAAAACAGAGATGAATTTTCAGGAGAAATTAAAAACATGGCCGCGTGAACAGATTTGGAATGAGTACTGTGGATATTTGAATCTTTCCATCGATTCCTATATGTATATCCAGAATCGATTGATGCTGGAACAGATTCATCGATGGAAGAGCAGTCCATTGGGACAGCAGCTTTTGAACGGGAAGGATCCAGTTTCTATTGATGAGTTTCGCAATATGATGCCGTTGACAGATTATTTTGATTATGCAGAAAAGCTGCTTAAGAAAGATAAAAATTCTTTGCCGGATGACCCAGCCGTTTGGATTCAGACCACGTGGGAAGGCGGTATACGGCCAATCAAGCTTGCGCCCTACAGCAGGGATATGCTTGACGTGTATCGGCATAACATGCTGTCTGTTGCCTTACTTTCTTCCAGTCATGGAAATGAAGATTTCGATCTTCAGGCAGGTGACCGCGTTCTTTATGGCGGAGCACCGCTTCCCTATGCAACTGGACTGATCCCCTCACTTCTGAATGAAGAGATAAAATTAGAATGGCTCCCCGACGCAAATGATAATGGGCGTGGATTTTCTGATCGAATTAAAGAAGGATTCCGCATGGGACAGACAGGCGGAATTGATTATTTCTTTGGAATTGGCAGTGTAGCAAATTATATCACCGATAATTTTTCGAAGAGTACTGGAAGCGGCCAGCATAAGACCAATGTTTCACCAGCAATTGCTCTTCGCTATTTCAAAGCCAAGATACAAAGTAAAAAAAGTGGTAAGCCAATCTGTCCAGGCGATATCTTTCATTTAAAAGGATTGATCAGTGCCGGTACAGATGCTGCATGTTATCGGAAGAAACTTGAAAAATCATGGGGAGCCGTTCCAATGGAAATCGCAGCAGGAACGGAAAGTACCTGTATCGGATGCGAAACATGGCAGCATCGCGGAATGGTCTTTTTCCCGGATGCAGCTTTCTATGAATTCATTTCAGAAAGTGAGCTGCGGCGAGAGATTGAAAACCCTGATTATAAGCCACGCACATGCCTGATGAATGAGATTGCTGAGGGGCAGAACTATGAACTTGTACTGAGCATTTTTCATGGCGGAGCATTTATGCGCTATCGGATTGGCGACATGTACCATTGTGTTTCAGCGAAGCCAAATGAACTGCCACATATTTCATTTCTTGACCGATGCCGAAATGTGATTGATATTGCAGGATTTACACGCATTACAGAAGACTCCGTCAATCAGGCAATCAAATTGTCTGGATTAAAAATCGGTGAATGGTTTGCTAAGAAAGAATACAACCCCGATGGTATCCCTTTTCTTCACATGTATCTAGAGATGGAGGAAAATCAGCCATTATCTGAATCTTTATGCATTAATACACTAAGTGAACATCTGTCTGTATATTTCAAGTATTTTGACAGTGATTACAGTGATTTGGAAAAACTGCTTGGAATTGATCCACTTGAAATCACAGTACTGAAACAGGGAACGATTCGAGCATGGGAGAGTAGTTCTGGCAGAAGACTGCTGCGTATTAATCCAGATATGCTGGATGCAGCAGATATTGTTACGCTACAGGCAAGAATGGATTGTATTCATGGAGGTTCGCTGAAATGACCTACGTTCCTTATCTTTATGTCAACTTGACAGCTCTCTGCAGCTTTGCACTGCTTCTTCTTGCTTTTTTAGCATCGAAAAAAACGTCTGAAGTCCGCGCATTTATCGTTATGCTCCTGGCCTGTATCCTTTGGGTCGGAGGATCAATTTTGATGCGTCTGCAGGTTGTGCCAGGAATTCATTTCTGGTTTCATGTTTCAATTGTTGCGCTGTTTACAATCCCAGCGCTTGCTTATGAGTTCATCTGCAATTTTGCTAAACTGAAAAAACCGTATTCGCGAGCTGTCATCACAGTTGGAACTGTGATGATCGATCTTTTGACAATATTTGATTTTGTGCTGTCAGAACCAGTGGGTGCAGTGCACGCAGACGGCGGCATTGTATTCACCTATGATATGAAATGGCCAATTATTGTAGTCGCAATTCTTGCATTAATTTACCTGCTGTATATGGTCAAAGTATTCGTTGAAATTATTCATAAGAAAGGAAAATACTATCCAGGGATTCGATTCATCATTATCAGTTGCGCAGTAATGATTTTTGGCAATATGATTCAGATACTTCCCGGAAACATTTTCCCATTTGATGCCCTAGCTGGAATATTCTTTGCAGTCTTCCTGATGCTTGCATTGTATCAGAAACATATGTTTCACCTAAGTCTTTTGATATCGCGCAGTTTTGTAATCTTCGGAGGATTGCTAATATGTGCGATCGGAACATCTTTCTTTGTGACTATATTTCGTAATCTTTTAATGTCTCTATTCAAGATTTCAAGCAACGGAGCAATCGATATTGTCATCCTGCTGTTTGCTCTGCTTCTGGACTTCATCTATCATCTGCTGAATAGAGTTGTTGACAATTTATTCAGTCATACATCAGATCATTCTAGAGTTCTGCAGAGGTTTTCGGACAGTGCATCGCAGAGCCTAAGCACATCGGTTATTGTTGAAAAACTGGTGGAAACAATTAAATCGGAAGTGCCGGTCGAGGAAGTTAATGTCTGCCTGGCAAGCCGAGAAGGCTATCAATCTTTTAATGGAAAGCATAAGCTTTCCACACGTCTATTCAGTGTTTTGGCAGACAGTGCTTATGTTAAATATTTTGAGAATACAAATAGTTCTTATTATATGATGTCTGATTTCCGTACAGATCCACTATATCGATCTGTCTGGAAGAATGAAAAGATACTGGAAAAACAAATGTCTGTTGCATGTGTATTTGCAATTCGCAGTAAAAATGAGATTTCTGGTCTTGTGTTGCTTTCTGAAAAACAACGCAATCACAGGTATACCTATCTTGAGTTGGATTATATAGCAACCGCAGTATCCATTGCTTCGATTGCACTGAAAAATGCAATTCTCTATGAAAAGATGTATCGCGAAGCTCGCATTGACAGTCTGACCGATACCTATAATTACCGCTATTTTGCTGAGCAGACAAATGTTCAATTTGATGAGTATCAGAAGGACAGCCTAGCACTTTTATTTGTGGATATTGACGATTTCCGTCTCTATAATCAAATTTATGGAACCTTGGAGGGAGATCATATCCTTAAGACTGTTGCCGATATCATGAAGCAATGTATTGGAGAAAGCGGCAGTGTATATCGATATAGCGGTAAGATTTTTGCTGCATTGCTTCCGCATTATGACGGCAAACGGACGAAAAAATTGGCTAAGACAATTCGCCTTCAATTGAGCGAATTTAATGCAAAACCAGAACGAAAAGGCATGCAGGATCTTTCCGTAAGCTGCGGAATCTGTGTCAGCCCATATGGAGCTTCTTCTGCAAAAGAATTGATTGAGCATGCCGATCTAGCAGTTTTTAACGCAAAGAATTTTGGAAAAGATCAGATCAATCAGTTTAGGAATACAGATGAAGCAAACTTCAGTGTATCTGACCGGGTGGCGCATGTAATGGAGAAAATTGACGCAAAATCATCTCCGTTTGGTGAAAATATGGCTACCATACATGCATTAACAGCGGCAATTGATGCCAAGGATCACTATACCTTTCAGCATAGTAAAGATGTTGCTATTTATGCCGCTGCATTAGCAGTAAAGATTGGATTCAATGATGAACAGATTGCAATGATTTATGAAGGCGGTCTGCTTCATGACATTGGAAAAATCAGTATGCCGGAAATGATTCTCAGCAAAACAAGCGCATTAACTGCTTCTGAATATGAAATCATGAAAAGTCATGTTAACAATTCGATTGATATTATTCGTCATCTTCCAGATATGGAATATGTTGTCCCAATTGTTATTGGCCATCATGAACGATGGGATGGCAGAGGTTATCCACGAGGGTTGAAGGGCGAGGAGAATTCCTTGCCTGCAAGATGTCTTTCCCTGGCAGATACATATGATGCTCTGACTTCTGATCGGCCATATCGAAAAGGAATCAGCTGTGAGAAAGCCGCATCTGTTATTGAAGCAGAATCTGGTAAGCAATTTGATCCAGAACTTTCTGCGGTCTTTGTGAAGATGATACGCAGCGGAGAGCTTACAAGCCTTAGATCCATGCAAGAGATTAATTGATTTTCTTTGAATTATATGAAAATATATATGGGTACAATTTGATAAACCACGGTTGAAGTAAGACCTGTTTATTTCAAATGAAACAGAAAATCTTAAAAAAAAAGTAGAAAACAGTTAAGTAAACCCACTTCTTTAGACAAAATCGTGATCTAGATTTTAAGCCTTGACTCCTTGCCTCGCAAGGACTCAGGCTTTTTTATTTTCCTGTATTTGCTAGTGATTCTACCATCTCCCGCAGCACTTTGTGGCAAGAATGCATCTTGTACTGCCATCCCTAGTTAGAGTGGAGTATTCGCCCTTTCCGATAATTGTATTTTGAAAATGGCTAATCAAAAATATCCTGTATCTGAAAGTATGCCGCGTTCACGGAGATGTGTTATAGGTAAGATTACAATATCCAACTCGTGCAGGCAGAATTTACCCATATGAATTACTTTTGCGTACCATGACTAGGAAACGAGACCTATTCGCCAGAACTACGAGAAGATCTCAAACCATTGAAGAGAAACGACATCAAACCCAATTGTAGTGGAATTTACGCTATCATACAAAAAAAAACGAACCATTAAAGCAAGGTGTTGGTAATTTCCCGTCCAGGTATAAACAGTTATAATTAATGTGCTAGGCCAAGAAAGGATGTTTTTAAGCAGTAACTCAGTCCTTTGGTTCTTGGTCTGGCGACTTTACTCTAACTGGGTTACTGCTTAAAGATATTAGGGAATACTGATGAGCCAGACCAGAAGTTCCTCGTATAAGAAACTGTTTTCGCAGTTGGAAGAAAGTGAAGACATTTTTGAAAGACAGATTTTAGACCGGATACAGATTGATTATGACCGCTTTCATGAAAATGATCTGAAAGCCTTTATTGAGTTGTTGCCTGACCAAGAAGAGACTGAATGTTTAAACTGTGGGTCTCGCGATTTCATCCGTTATGGAAAGGACAGAAATGGATTCCACCGATATCGCTGTAAGAAGTGTAATCAGACATTCAGTGAGACAAAGAGCTCACTGTTCTTCGCAAGCAAGATAAATATCAAAGCCTGGTTCGAGTTTCTGGAATGCCTATTGAGCGGCACATCTGTCCACGCAGCCTGTCTGGCAGCTAAGATATCACCTGTCACTGGTTCTGTGTGGATGAGGAAGATATTCCTGACTTTGAAGGATTATCAGGACAGTATCTGTCTTGGCAAGGAAGTATTTATTGATGAGACCTACGTACATGAAGATAAATCGAAGATCTTCTATTATGAAGAGCTGGGCAAGATCAAGAAAGTAAAAAAACAGCCACGTGGGATATCAAGGAATAAGATATGCATTCTCTTGGCAACAGATAAAAAGATCTCTTTCGCTGAGATAGAAGGCAAAGGCAGACCACATAGAGATAAGAATTATTCCATCTGTCAAAAACATATCACTGAGGGTTCTCATCTGATCGGTGATGAAGACACATCAATGACTTATACCGTTGAATGCATGAAACTAAAAAGGACGATGTATAAAGGTGGTACGGAAACATCATATAAAGAGCTAGTACCAATTGATCAGCTCTGTAACAGATTCAAATTCTTTATCAATAAACATCGCGGATTCAGGAAGGACCTTCTACAGGACTATATCAATCTGTTCATTTTCATAGATAACGAGAATAACGAAGAAAATGACTTGTATAAAGTAACAATGAAGCTCTTAAAGATGATGTTTGAATATAAGAAAACAAGCAAAGATGCGGGTGAATGAGCTTTTTTCACCAACACTTTGCTTTAATGGTTCGTTTTTTTATTTTTTTATGACTGATGCTAATGATACTTTTTTATCGCTTGTGAGCATGCGTACTTCACAATCAATACCTGTTTCAATAATTTTGTGGAATGTTTCAATCTCTTGTTCATTTGCATACAGTGAATCTGCATATGTTTTACGATTCATTTTGTCTTTATTTACTCTGCCAAAGTTTCCTACATTTAAATAGGGAACACTCGGAACATTTTTGATGATTTCATATGCATCCTCAGGACAATTAACGACAACAAAGATAGATAGCGAATCTGCACGTGGATCATTTAACTGTTTGATTGCATTCTTTACAGTCTTGACAACCACTTTTAATTCCATCCGGTGCAGCCATGTGCAATGACATTTTCACGACCTCATTTTGTGCCGCAACATCATTTGCTACTACAATTGCATTGACCGCAAGTTGTCTAGCCCATTGATTCGCTACCTGTCCATGAATTAACCGTTCATCAATACGCAAAAGTTTAATCATACTTTCCTCCTTTCTTAGAACAATTCATCGTCATGAACTTGTTCTATATCATTGAGATATACCATTGCGCTTTTGGCACCCTCAATTGATTCCCTGATTTCTTCTTCCCCTATGATTCCTTGCTTTAATATCACATCCAAGACAAGAGCTAGATTATAGCCAGCGATTATTTGTATGTTTCGTTGGTCTTCTGATAATTGTCGATATACTTCTTGGGCAACACTTCCACCATGAATGTCGCAAAACACAATCAATTGATCGAACGATCCAATTTCTTCTAATTTTGAAAGCACAAGATCTTGTATGCTTCGATCATCTAGAAACGCGCTTAGGGTATATATATTTTCATTTTGACCCAACATGATGTTCAAAAAACTAACAGTTCCTTCCGAATATTTTCCATGGCTTGCAATTAAATATTTGATTATAAATTTTCCTCGCTAACTACATTCTCGATAATTTACATTCTAGATACCTTCTAAGCGTTTTCAATGCAATCTTTTCCCTTTTAACGCAACAAATAATGCAACGAACTAATTACATGCATCAGTATAATAGGTATATGAAATTTAAATATAGGCAGGATATACTCCACGGCAATGTCACTGAAAATTTGTTACTATTAATGTATCCCATATTAATCTGGCGAATTTTCCAACAACTTTATCAAATGGCTGATGCGATTGTCGTTGGTCAATTTGCAAAAAGTTCTGCTCTTGCAATTGTCGGCGGTTCTGCAAGCATGATGATTGGCATATTTACTGGTTTGTCTGGCGGAATTGTATTTGGTAGTATGTTTGTCACAGCTTTCTTTTCTGGGCAAAGAAATCAAGAACGTGTTCAGTGTAGTACATCAATGTCATTGCTTTTATCCGTTATCTTCGGCGTGATATGTTCTCTAATTATTTTTCTTTTTGGTTATCAAATATTAAGCATTCTTCATGTCCCTACGGATGTTCTATCCGATTCAAATACTTATTTAAAAATATACTCACTCGGATTTACACCTTATTTTATTTTTCAAATATGCATAAACATTTTGCGTGCCTTGGGTGAAGCTCGTCGGCCGACTCGTTATTTAATATTATCTTTTTTGGCTCTTCATCAACACTTGTGGGTAACAGAAATGATGAATGAGCAGTAAATATCTATATCTGCACTTGATTTATACCTATTAAAAATGGGCATGGGATTTTATACTTATTTTTGCGAAGAAA
>Ga0268360_1001811_pt1 | contig 19623 bp, 19 predicted proteins | sample BioMet11_FD_192465 | JGI IMG/M metagenome (GOLD analysis project Ga0268360, IMG submission 192465) | Sewage microbial communities from Oakland, California, United States - Biofuel 11 (Illumina Assembly) | ecosystem: Engineered > Wastewater > Sewage > Unclassified | place: USA: California... | reverse complement strand
AAATGTCCAGGTCCGTGCGTCATCAGAAACATTCCAGCTCTCTGCAAGGGCCGGGTCAAATTTTCCATTCCGGTCCTTGATGACAAGACCTTCCATGATCCCGGTCGGCGTTCCTCCTTTCTGCATACTGCTGGTGTACGTGATTGAGGAGGTATCTTCGACCGGAATAATAACGTCCGTGGCAGATACACGGGTCATGGTTGCATTTTCCGGTGCAGTACTGGAAGTACAGCCGGAAAAGAAACAGGATATCAGGAGGAAGGATACGCACAGGACACAGAAAAGACCGGTGCGGTGCGCTCGCATATGCAATGTGATCTTCATGGTAATCCCCGGGGGTGTTTTTCGCGTTTTTTAAAATCCTGTGAATAATCGACCTCGACGTTATTTAACAATTGTTTTTTAATATTTGAAAATAGTTCATCATAAATTGTTTACTTAACTCCTGCGAGCGGAGTTCCCCGGGCGTTTTCTTTCCACACGACTTCTCATGAGTATAAATTATCATGGAAATCGTGGGGAACTTTCGAAAAATCTCACCCCTGATTCCATCAGCCCATGAAAAATGGAGGGGTAAATTAAAATATATTTACTTCTCAAACATATCAAATAGAATTACCAAAATTTATATTGGTGCAGGTGCCAGTACGGAATGATAGTTATGGGATCCGCACAGGACATCATGCAGACATTTGCAGACAAGGAGATCCGCGTACACTTTAATTCCTACAATGGATGGGAATGCAAAAAGGCACCGTCACCGGTCACACGCGATCCGGTATTTCTCATTTCGCGGGACATCAGGGGAAGGAAAGAGACCGTTGCCCTTTTAGTTTCTTTTGATGCTGAACCATCCGTTACCGCACTCACGGCGGTCTCTGCCGGATATACGGGAAGGAAAGGACTCAAAGGCCGCTACCTGCTCGTCCCGAAAGATGCAGATGTGTCGGCAGTTCCAAAGGACATTCACATCCTGTCCATGAACGCGTTTGGGTTTGCCGACGGGGAACTGGTCTGGCTGGCAAAAAAGAAAGGTGCAAGGCATTACGCACAACCGGAAGAAACAGTAGCGGCAGCCGCTGCCGGTCCGGTATGCGAGCCGCATGCGGCATAAGATCGAACCTTCCGCTTTCCATACTTTTTTGAGGTATTTTCCTTTTCCCGGGAGTTTTTCAAAACAGCTGAAGGCTACCTGAGTCCGGGTTTACGGATGTTTTCGTTCCTAAAAAATCCCGGGCTTCATTATAGCAAGGGATACTATCAGCAATAATCAAATAAATTGTTGTAAATGTAATAAATTTAACATATACCAATTATCAAATGATCATAGTTAAATACCGTTTTTCACTATGTTACTGATGGCATGGTGGTTTGATCCCAGTGAAATCGATCCGCCACTGCACACAAAGCCAATTTTCTGTACCAGAGGAAAGAACATGCATTATCTGAAACGTATGGCAAGAAAAAATGGCGAAGATGCTATCTCACCGGTAGTTGGCGTGATGCTGATGCTGGTCGTGACAATCATCATCGCAGCGGTCGTCAGCGGATTTTCGGGAGGTCTTATGGGTGACCAGAAAAAGGCCCCCTCACTGACAGCGGATGTAAAAATTGTTAACAGCGGGTTTTATGCATCGAGTATTTTCCAGATGGATATACTTTCTGTTACAGAACCCATCTCGACCAGCGATCTTAAACTGGTGACCATTTGGTCAAACAGCGCTGGAGACCAGGGCGGCGCAGAAGTTACTAAAGCGCATAATGTCTTTGGTTGGAACGGTGCGGGTTTCCCGGCTGCAGGAACGGCCCCTTGGGGATATGGACAGGGAGTTAAAAGTTTCAATACCGGAAAGCCTGGAGATGCCAATCAGCAGTTTGGCAACTACACACTTATCGGTGGGACTACCATGTTTGCTTATCCTGCCGGCCAGTCGGGAGGATATATGACAGGGAATGGTACTGCCGGTTATGGTGTCGTGACGAATGGTGAATATTCAAATTGGCCCTATACGGCAAGTACCACTGTTGATGGAATGCAGGCAGTCCTAGGCGACAACTGGGAAACCTTAAAAACCGGGGATCTTGTGACCGTTAAACTGGTCTATGTACCAAGCGGGATGACGATATTTAAAAAAGATGTGGTGGTGAGCTGAAATGATCATCAAGGATTCAATGAGGAATGCTGCAGTTTCACCGGTTGTCGGGGTAATGCTGATGCTGGTCGTAACGATTATCATAGCAGCACTTGTATCTGCATTTGCCGGTGGGATGGCAGGGTCACAAAAAGCAACACCATCGGTAGTTCTCCAAGGAGAATACAGCCAGTCAAGCGGAATGACCATAACACATGCTGGTGGTGATCCGGTTGCACTGTCTGAAGTAACCTTTGTAACTGTTCCATCCGAACTTATGGGATCAGACGCGGGCAAATTTTCCTATGCATTCCCCAAATATATTCTCCGGCAAAATGATCAATCCAAAACTCCTGTAGTTAATCAGACAACCGGTTTCTACCAAAAGCCATCATTTGCTGCCGGAGAAGTATTGCTGATTAATCAAACGGATTGCAATGATTACGCTACGGATGATCAATTATCGACATCCTCCAGGCAAAACCCGGTTGTTCTTGGCAAGGTGAATGTCAACGCGCAGGACAATTGGGGCACCGTAGTTTCAACTGATCCGTCCGACAAGTCGGTCTACTTCCGGGCCTACGAGTTTTCGAACCCGAGCAACATCGGGAAGTATTTCTATCTTGAACTGCATGATGCCAAAGGGAACCTTATCACAAAAGCAAAGATCCCTATCACTGCGTGAGAAAAACCAATACCTTTTTTCTCCTTTTAACCGTCCATCAGGCTCTATTAAACTGAAGACGCGCCTAAATTTTTTTTTGTTGGGTTATAAATGCAATGAGTTTGAGAAACTCCGATATTATCTCCCACAGGTCAGACTCCTGTAATGGCCCTTTATAAAAGCATTCTCCATTTCCCTAGATCTCTTGGGGGGGGCATCAGGCAAGCAGATCCCCGATTTGTTAGGGTCATATTAGCGCAATATAGCCCTTCCTCATAAAAATCAGGTCCGGGGCAATCCAGCCCATATTTTTTCCATTTCCGCAGGTAATCCATATGAATTCCGCAGTTTTTCGGGTTTCCTAAAAATTATCCCCGCAAGACAAAAACCCCAAATTACCCCCTGTTTGCCAAAATACACCCGATTTGAAAAGGAGGCAGGTAATGGGGGATGCACTATCCCGGGGGATCTCCCCCCAGTTCCATGGCATCCTGTCGGGTTAATTAGGTAGATCTGAAATCCGCGTACACCTCCACAATACTAACTGCCAATGAGAACATTTATGACATTTTACTAATTACCAGTTAGTATGATCTCGAAGGAGGTATTGCGGCATCTCGTTACCGGGCAAAAAACCCGGATAGAAAAACCCGGGGATTTTGTCGAACGAACCATATTCCCGCAGGTCCGGGATGCCATGGACGATAACCGTGTGCTGATCCTTGCGGGGATCCGACGCTCGGGAAAGTCCACGCTCCTGATGCAGCTCATGAAATCCACAGACTCATACTGCTATTTTAATTTCGAAGACGAGCGGCTGCTTGCGTTTCGGGCAGAAGATTTCTCTTTACTCGATGAAGTCCTCGTCGAAATATACGGGCCGGCCAAAACGTATTTTTTTGACGAGATCCAGAATGTGGAACGGTTCGAGACCTTTGTCCGCCGCCTTCAGGACAACGGCAAAAAAATTGTCCTCACCGGCTCCAATGCAACCCTTCTCAGCCGCGAATTCGGCACCCGTCTTACCGGGCGATACAAACTCTTTGAAATCTACCCCTTCTCTTTTGCCGAATACCTCATGTTCCAGAACATCGCGGTCAGGAAAGAATCGCTGTATCTTACTGAGGAGAAGGCAGCCCTGATCCGGGCATTCGGCGGGTATGTTGAAAGCGGCGGCATGCCGGAATACCTCAAAAACAACGACCCCGATTACCTCCGAACCCTGTACGATAACATCCTGTACCGGGATATCATCGCACGCTATTCCCTCCGCCGGCAGAAGATTGTCCGCGAACTTGTGGCAATCCTGGCCACAACCGTGACACGCCCCTATACCTATAACTCGTTGAAAAAAAGCCTCGGCCTCACCAATGCAATCACCGTCAAGGAATATATCTCATACCTGAGTGATGCCTACCTCTTTTTTGAACTCCTGCGATTTGATTATTCAATAAAAAAGCAACTTGGCGCTCCCCGCAAAATCTACAGCATCGATACTGCGTTATGTGCTATGAACAGCATCTCCCTTGCCCCGGACAAAGGCCGGTACCTTGAAAACATTGTCTTTATCGAACTCATGAGAACGGGCGGGGAAATTTCTTATTTTGCCGGAACGCGGGAATGCGATTTTATCATCCGGGACCGGAAAAAAGTAACCGCTGCAATCCAGGTCTGTTACGAACTAACCGGAGAAAACCGCGAACGGGAATCCGGGGGACTCCTTGAAGCAATGGAAGCCTTCGGGCTGCCAGAAGGGATAATCCTCACGTACGATCAGGATGAGGAAGTTCAAACTGCCGGAAAAAAGATTGTTATAACACCGGTCTGGAAGTGGCTTTTAACCGGGCATTGGAGATACCTGGTGGAGTGAGTCTCCCAATATACAGTCCGATCCTGCATTATTTCGTGTCAATAAAATGCCCCGGCAAGCGCAGATTCGGCTTCCCGTTATAAAAATAAAAATTCCGGGTCCATACTGTGCAAAAAATTTTCATTTCCGCAGGTAATCCGTATGAATTCCGCAGTTTTTCGGCTTCCCGAAAAATTTTCACCGAAAGACAAAACCCCCAAATTAACCCCTGTTTGCCAAAATACGCCCGATTTGGAAAATGGGACAGGTAATGAAGGATGCACTCTCCCAAAGGATCCACCCTCCGACGAAAGAGAATCGGACTGTTCAGTCCGGGACAGGTTCTTTTTGACCCGTCCCCGCAGCACCCTGTCCTTCTTTCTCCCGTATCACCTCCTTTTTTGGGCACGGAGTTTTCTGTAAAAGGATTGTCCCGTCACGGTCAAGCTCGCACAGGCCGGTATCGCAGACCTTAAAAAACCGCCAGCAGTAGTCGGGCGAACAGATCCAGAGCTCACGCGAGATTTCCGTTGATGAAGGATACATTCTCAGGCCGGCAAGCTCGTTGTATGCCTCCCGGTCCAGCCACTGCGGGGTACAGCGGATGTAGCGCATGCGTTTGATCTTTACCAGAACCAGGCACGAGGGAACAGAAATAGAAAAATCGGCAAGCATCCCCGGGCCGCGCTCGTAATACTGAATAAGCCCGCGCTTTTTTGCAATCGGGTCCACTTCCTCCAGGGCCCGGACCGGGTGCCGGCCCCGCGTCACGCCACTCCTCCGGATGTCCGGCTGAACAGGTACATACGAAAAATTTTGCATACAAAATAAGAAAGCCTTTCCCGTTGGACCGGAATCCAGCCCGGGATAACCCAATCCGGATACAAAAAACGTAAGCTGGCACTCAGCGCAGAGACCCTCTCTCTAACAGGGTCCGGTTCGATCCCTGAAGAGACCATAGCGGACCGGGGAGCCGGGGCATCGTTTCTTCGGAAAGTCCGCTGGTAAGACAACGATTTTTCTCCGTGAACCCTAATAGAATACGGGTTATTTAAAAAAAGTTAACAACCCGAAAAGTAAACCTGCTGGATTTATTATCGGGGTAATACCATACCGATCTATCACGTCGTAAATAAAAAGACCGGGATCTCCTGATACGGCAGGATCCCCATGAAAGGAAAATATCCATGAGATGCACCTATTGTGAACGGGCCTGCGATATTCAGGAAGGACAGAACGGGTACTGCCGGATGTACCGGAACAGTATGGGATCGATCGTGGAGAACTACCCGGACCGGTACCTCAACATCTACCCGGTCTCTGCCGAGTCCATCCCGATGATCCACTTCTGCCCGAACGGGATCTTTTTACTGATCAGCACCATGGGCTGCAACTTTGCCTGCAACGGGTGCATCTCGGAGTTCCAGACCACCCGGCCCGGCAGCCTCCAGGAAGTCCTCGTCCCGCAAACACCCGAAGAGATCCTTGCCACGGCACGGGAGTATTCCTGTCGGGGCATCACCTTCTGCCTCAACGAACCCGCGGTCTCGTTTCCCACGTTCCTCCGGGTAGCAAAAGCAGCAAAAGAGGCCGCACTCCTTGTCGGGTGCTCAAGCAACGGCTACATGACACAGGAAACGCTTCAGGCACTGATCCCGATCCTTGACTTTGTCAACATCGGCCTCAAGGGCTCTTCCGATGAACGCTACCGGGAATGCGGCGCAGGATCTGCCGTCCCGGTGTACCGGAACCTCAAAACCCTGTACGAAAACGGTGTGGCAGTCGAGGTCTCTGTCATGTACATCAACGGGAGGGAACAGGAAGTTATCGGGGCAGCGGAACGCGTCCGTGCAATCTCGCCGTCAATCCCGTTCCAGGTCATGCGCTTTATGGCAACCCATGAAACGCTCGAACCCATGGCACCGACACGGGCGCAGGGCGAGGCGCTCTGTACTGCCCTGCGAAAATATGTCGATCACGTCTACCTGTTCAATACCCCGGGGACTGCCGAGCTCGATTCGCGTTGCCCTGCCTGCGGCAAAGTCCTCATCCACCGGGTCTTCTTCGGACCCATGGCTGCCCGGACCCTTGCCTGCCCATCGGACGGGACATGCAGCTGTGGGTACCGGTTCCCGTACAAAGGGACAATCGACCCGGTCTTTGAAGGGGAGGTCCAGACGCTCGGGGGCTACCGGTCCATTATGGGGGCACAGGTAGTGAGCGGCATCCTTGCCACGCTCGGCGTTACCGATGAAAAAGTGATCGACCGGGTTGCAAATACGCTGATCATCAACGGGTACCTCACCGATTTTTCCGCGCACTCCGGCAGCATCGGGACCTGGCTCGACATGGTCCGGTACCTGGCCACTCTTGTTCACCGGGAAGATCCGGCAGACCGGATCTGCCGGTATGTCCTTGGCGTCAGGGACGATGTGCAGAAAAAAACGCCGGCAACCGGTAAGCCCCGGGTCTATACTGCATTCGGCCACCCGCTCTTTCCGGTATACGCAACAAAACCCATCAACGAACTCGTCGAGATTGCCGGCGGGATCAGCATCAACCGCGAACAGAACTTTACGGAGAGCAAAAATGCCGAATACACCGTTGAAGAGCTTAACCGGCTAGACCCCGAGGTTATTCTTGTCTCAGGCATGTTCAATCCCACGGACTCCGATTTTACTGCCACCTGCAGGGATCTCGGGATCCACTGCCGGGCCCTCGATACCGGCCGGGTGTATATCCTCAATGGCGGTCACGGGGACGGTACCGTCAGCTGGGCACTTGGTCTCATGGATGTGGCAAACTGCCTCCACCCGGACCGTTTCCACTACTCCCTTGAGACCGAACAGGAAAAGTACGAGCGTACGAGAGTCGGCCCGGTCTGCACAGGGACGGTTGCACCGGAAGGTGTGCCGTGACGCGGCCCTCCGATAAAACACCCAAAGGAAAAATGATGCAGTCGGATCGGGATATCAAAAACTGGATCGACTGCTACCGGGCCTGGACCGGGCCGGAGAAAGGTGTCCGGAGGATAGGTTCAGCAGGTTTCTGGAACCGGGCATGGCAGGAGCGCACAACGGACCGGCCAAAAAACTCTGAATCGGAAGGGGGCAGGAAAGCGGATAACCGGGTAAAAGCAGTTCTCGATCTGCTCGGCAATTCAGGATTTCGGGTAAAAAGTGCCCGTGTCCTCGATGTCGGGTGCGGCCCGGGTCCCCTGGCACTCCCCCTTGCTTGGGCCGGCGCAAAGGTAACTGCCCTTGACATATCATCAGAAGCGCTGCGGTATGTCCGAAAGAAAGCGGAGGATGCGGGGAATACCATCGAAACGATCGAGTGTTCCTGGTGGGACACGGATATCGACGAACTCGGGCTCCGGAACCGGTTTGATCTCGTGATCGCGTCCATGACTCCGTCCATCAAAGATCTCGAAACCTTCAACCGAATGGCAGAATGTTCTCGAAGGTACTGTTATTACAGCGGATCTCTTCCTGGCGGTAAAAACAAGGCCCTGCAGGATATCTACAAAAATATTCTCGGGCCGGATTTTCCCCGCAAACGGGAGGGCGGCCCCTGGTTTTTGTACTATTTCATGTACCTGTACCTGAATGGTTACCGGCCGCTGGTCCGGATCCATCATCACCGGCAGAAAAAAGATGAGGAATGGGAGGCGGCAGCCGGCCAGGCGATCCGGTATGTCGACAGGATTAACCCGTGTATCCCGACAGTACAAAAGAAGATCCGAAACTATTACCAAAAAAAATCCGTTGACGGCAAAGTTCCGGTCCATTCAGACGGGTATATGGGAATGATGGTCTGGGACAAAAAAGTACGACAGACATGAGCACCCTCACGAAAAAAACTCCGGGATGCCCTCACCGGTTCACGGAATCACCGGATATATTCAATTCTTAAGGACGAGAAAATCGTTTCGTTGAAAAATCGGAGAAATTGTATTTTCAAGGGGAAGTTCCGGAAAATGTTTAATCATTGTATTTAATAAATACAAGAGTTAATACAAGAAGATAGACATGGCCCCGGATCTTAGTTCGCCCTGTACTGGGGCACCCGCCACGGTACGGGTATCAACATACTGGCGCGACCGCTGGAAAACACAGCGTCTTGCTCTGCTCGAATCACGAAAAGATGAAGGGAAGAGTTTCTGGAACGATAAAAAAGCAATAAAAAGCCATTTCATCCGCGATCTAAACGAATGGCGGGAGTTTGCCGAAGCCCGGATCGACCGTATGGGAATTAAAAACGGTTCCCGGGTGCTCGATATCGGTGCCGGCACCGGCACCTTAAGCATCCCGCTGGCTGCACGCGGATGCAGCGTTACGGCACTCGAACCGTCTCCCGTGATGGGAGATGCCCTTCTCGAATACCGGGCGCAGCAGAATACTCCTGAAATTTCCCTGATCCGGAAACGCTGGGAAGATGTCTCATTAGGGGAACTGGGTGAACCTTACGATACCGTTGTTGCATCGTACAGTCTCATGGTCAACGATATTGGCGAAGCGGTCGCAAAAATGCAGCGGTGCTGTCGGGGCACGGCCCATATCTTCTGGTTTTTGACCCAGCCGCTCTGGGCGCAGGTTAATCTTGGGGTCTGGAAACAGATCCACGGCACGGAATTCTGTGGTGAACCGACTGCCGACTGTCTCTGGCAGGCCCTGTACGAGATGGGGATCTATGCAAACCTCGCGGTTGAACCCGGCTGTGATCCGGCGCTCTATCCCACAATAGAAGATGCCGTAAAGGAATTCCACGGCCGCATGAACTGCACGACACCGGAGCAGGACGAGATCCTCCGGAACTATTTTACCCGGACCCTCAAAAAAAGCGATAAAGGATATTTTGTGGACGCTTTGGCACTGGGCGCCCACATATGGTGGGATGCAGGGACGTATACGGATCATATAAACCCAAACTTGTAATGATTCCGTAAGAACAAAATAGGGTATAGCTCATACAGGATACTACTGAAATGAAAAAATATAGGATCTATATCTCAATCTGCCTGCTCTGTATTCTTCTGCTCGGGGGGGCCCAGGCAACAGGAGAAACTACCTCCTGTGTACTGACTGTGCAGTCAATCCCTGACCATGTTGCGGTCAGCATCGACGGGACACTGATTGGGGTAACACCGCTCTCCGGATACGAACTGTCCTGCGGCAATCATACGGTTTTTCTCGCCGCAAACGGTTATGCGGACTTTGTTGTGGAAAAAACGCTTGAACGGGGAAATCCCGAAGTCGTTATCGCAAATATGCAGCGGCTGGATGACAGAGGTACGGTATACATCACCACAGATCCTCCCGGGGGAAACCTGTACATCGATGGAGTGCTGAAAGGAACAACACCGATCCTTGTCGATGCGCTTACTCCCGGACCCCACGCCGTACTCATCCGCAAAACCAATTACGAAGATTATACGGATACCATCACTGCGGATCCCGGCAGAATCCCGGAATACCATGAATCCCTCATCCCGCTCCCACAGACCGGATTCCTCGGGATTGTTTCGGTCCCGGATAACGCAACCGCATACATTGACGGTGCAGTATTCGGGACGACCACCACACGGTTGTTAAGGGTCCCGGCAGGAACTCACCAGCTCCTTGTGCAGAAACCCGGATACCGGAATTATACGCAGACCCTGGAGATTGCAGGAGGAAGTTCCGGCCTTGTCCAGGCAGATCTCGAAAAAATACCTGATGACGGGACACTGATCGTAGACTCTGCCCCATCGGGGGCATCAGTATACTTAAACGGTACCTACAAAACGGTGACACCGGTCACCTTCGAGAATATCCCCGCGGGGGCATATACCCTGGAATTTCGGAAACTTAATTATACATCACAAAACATCACGTTCACCCTTAACGGAGGGGAAACACGCGAGGCATACGCATGGCTCACAAATAATCCGGCAGACACGAATCAACCATTCATGCAGGTATACCGTGAAGGATTCAGTAATGAGAGCAATGCAACCGGCGATGTGGCAACCGGTTCTGTCATCGAGAAATCTTATAAATGGTATTCACGCGGTCATTTTCAGTCAATCACCCTGCATATTCCGGAAGATCTGTATACCTTTTATAAGAGCCAGCCTCACACACCCGCTATCACTTCACTAAAAAGGTATACGCTTAGCGAAGAGGATAAGGTCTATCTCCATGACTTGATCGGGCAACTAAAGGATACGAGCGGGAACAAAAATCTTGCAGCACGCAATGACTATCAGAATGTGGCAGCATTTGTTCAGGGCATCCCCTATGCACTGCATACGGATCCGGCAACCGGCCAGACAACAACCGGTGCTAATGATTTCTGGAAGTACCCGGTTGAGACCCTGGCTGATGGAAACGGCGATTGTATTGACGATGCGATCCTTGCCGCTGCCCTCCTCAAGGAGATGAACTACGATGTTGCAATTGTATTATTACCTCAGGTCAGCGGAACTTCCGCCGGTCACGCTGTTGTAGGGATTGCATGCGAAAACTGCAACGGGTATTACTATCCCGTTGATGGCAAGAAGTACTATTACCTCGATCTGACTGCATCGGGGCTGCCTCTTGGCAGTATGAACTATCCCGGGCAGGCCGACACATATGCACATACTGCAGCGCAGGTCCTTGTACTCTGACAGGACCTATTTTGGGTGAACAGATGAAGGTTATGACACGTGCATACAGGAAAAACAAAGGTAAGCTGAACGCGAAAAACGGGAATTTTTCCGGGACAATCGTCATCGTGTTCCTTATTCTGCTCGGTATGTCAATTTTTTCCGCAGGGTGCATTAAAAATGCCCAGCATCTTATGGAGAACGAAGGGTCTTCAGCAGGTACTGATTCCGGGATCAGTGAGGCAGCTGCAATACCGGATGTTACCGCAACAACCCCCACCCCCCTCCCGGTTCCCCAGATGACCCCGGCAAAATCAGAGATCGTCAGTGAGGTTACTCCCTTTACGACCCCGGATCCCTATCCTATTATTCATGGCGTACGGATCAATTCTACGCCCCAGTACGCATTCCAGTACCGGCAACCGGAATACACGAAAACCTATACGCTGACAGGAAATGCGTACGGCCTTCTTGTCAATGTTGTCCAGGGGCCGCTCTATATCCGCTATACGATCGAGCCAAAATACGACTGCCTTAAAGATCCGGATTCCTGTCGGGGAACGATTCTTGTCCCGGTCAACCGGCCATACCTGACAATTACGGTTCGGGATAATCAGACGCAGCAGATCGTTGCAGAAGATGGTTACGGCAGGGAATACAGTTCGGATATAGGACACTATCATTTTACGGGCACAGTCTCCAGTGAGGACAGCTCAGAAACCCAACCATATGATTCCTACCCGGGGCCCCGGTATATCCCGGTGTACAAAGAAGGACAGTTCCAGATTACCATCGAAGGGAACTATCTCGATACAACCGTAGCGATCATCACCGGTACTTCTCCCAATCCCTTGGATGCAACTGAAAAAAGTTCTGCGGGAACTACTACAACCACCAATGATGATGAAGATTGGTAAACACGATCTCTTTTTCCCATTACTATTAGAGAAACACCGGTCTGAAAATCATATGCTCATAAAAGTTCCCGGTTTACGGGAGAACGGTTCTCCACCGGTTTTAAGTTGTTTGCAATAGTCCCGACAGGCACAGTTTTCTTAAAGATAAAGTATATCGGTTAATACAAGAAGAATGTTTAAAACATTAGGTGAATATGATTATCCCTCCATACTTCAAGAATGGTGACGCCGAAAGTTATCCAATACGTTTTTCTTCAGATCCTTTCTTCTGGAGAGAACGATGGCGGCAGCTGAAACTTGCCCATTGCGCCGTGCCAAACTACGGGAATGCAAAAGAGTTCTGGGCAGACAAAAAAAGGATTCATATGGTTTACCTGAAAGACCACGCCAAACGCAAAAACAGCGATGAAAAACATCTGGCAGCAATGAAAATTCCCGATGGCTGCCGGGTCCTCGATATCGGTGCCGGGCCGGGAATTTATGCAGTACCGCTTGCCGATCGCGGCTGCCGGGTAACCGTGGTCGAACCCTCACCGGTCATGCGAAAAGTGCTCGATGAAAATATGCAGGAAAGCGGGGTTACCGGCATTACGGTCATTCCCAAACGCTGGGAAGATGTTACGGAAGAGGAACTCAGCGGGCCGTTCGATGCGGTTATTGCCTCGTACTCGCTGACCATGATGGATATCGGTAAAGCCCTCGCAAAGATGCAGGCCTGCTGTACCGGTACCGTTCATCTCTTCTGGTTCCTTACCTCCCCTGCGTGGGTGCAGGTGAACCAGGATCTCTGGCCGTTCCTTCATGGGGGCAGGTTCCCGGGAGAGCCGACAGCGGACTGGCTCTGGCAGGTGCTCTGCGAAATGGGCATCTATGCGAATGTTGAGGTAGAAACAAAATTCCCCGCACCCGTGTATGCAACTGTTGACGATGCCGTAAAGGAATTTTCCCGACGGCTGAATTGTACAACAGCAGCGCAGAAGGAAACGGTCAGGAACTATCTGCAATCCGTGCTACGGCAGGAAGAGCGCGGACTGGTCCTGGGGACCGACACGCTCGGTGCACATATCTGGTGGAACACGGTTCCCGCCAAGGGAATGACCAGGAAAACATCATCCCATGAAAAAAACGTTTGATAACCCACAAACAACAAAAACAGGATGACAGTAATGAGTGAATTTAACGATTTATTTGCAATAGCAAAAGAGTTCCACGGGCATGTCTGCCCGGGGATTGTTCTGGGGACGCGGCTGACCATTGCCGGTATGCGGGAACTGGGTATGAACCCGAAAGAAAAAAACAAGAACCTTATTGTCTATATCGAGATCGATCGCTGCGGTGCCGATGCCGTGCAGGCAATCACCGGCTGTTCGCTTGGCCACCGCAGCCTCAAGTATAAGGATTACGGGAAATTTGCTGCAACGTTTGTGGATACGCAGAACGGGAATGCCGTACGGGTCTCCATCCATGAGAAAAACCGGGCCGAGCACGACAAACTGCCGCCAAAGGAGGTCATCCGTGTACTGTCAGAAGCTCCCGAACCGGAGATCCTGAAAATCGAGCATGTCCGGATCACGATCCCAAAAGAAGACCTGCCGGGTTTTCCTGTCGGGAAAGCCGTATGCAGCAGGTGCGGGGAACAGATCTCCGACAACCGGCACGTTATGGTCAACGGGCTGCCGCTCTGCCGGAACTGTGCCGGGGAATCGTATTATACCGTAACGGGAAAATGAGCGCACGTGAGACCTCCCGAAACAATGCATCTTTTATAGATTCACTCAAACGGGATGTTCCGTGAAAGCTGCAAATTGTTTTTCCCTATCGGATAATCACGATTATTTCCGATTGAATACATAGTGCTGGTATACAGGAGGATATTTCACTGTCTGCAAACAAACTGCCACCCTCATGCCGGGTCTGCCTGCATCTCGCTTCATCGGGATTTGCCTGCGCAGCATACAAGGACGGGATACCGCAGGAGATCCTGACCGGGGCCATCCTTCATACGGAACCGTTTGCGGGCGATCACGGCATTACGTTCAGGAAAGCATCATCCCATCCAACTTATTTTATGACCGCTGACCCACCCGGCGTGTGCCTTTTCCGAATTGTTGCAGATGGTTCCTGCGAGAGGTATGTGCCGATTATGGATGACTGGGAACCGGACGAAGAATTTGTCCGTGACCTTCTTGTCGGGGATTTCGCGTTTTGTGAAGTGAACGGTAGCGATGCAGAATCCTTCATTGACCGGGCCCGGGAGCAGAAAGATGTGATCAATCCCTGTACGCTTCAGTTTCGGCAGATGATGTACCAGCAGAGTCGTAAAGAGTCTGATGATTCATCCGACAGGGAACGTTGACCTGATACTGATACCAGGTGCCCGGTTTAGAGACTTGAAAAACGGGTAATTATCTCCAGACAATTTTCCGCCAGGAACATTGGCCTACAGACATATCGGGAATACTACCCGCCAATTTATTCAGGAGAAATAAAGCAAGGAGAAACGATTTCGCGGGATTTAAAAATCGTAGTAACAGTGCAGTACCGCAAAAAGAGCCGACATTTTATGAGAAACCGACACCGGGCCGCAATCTGAGGATGATGCGACAGTGCTCATGGTTGGTTTGTCGGTTATGCGGCCCGAGTTGTGTCGAATTATATATTTCGGTAAACCAATTGCCGTTTCGAGCGAGGCTCTGATGTTTCTTCCACGTATTCTTGTGTTTGTGTGCATGTGTCCGCTTGGTGCGTGCTTCTCCAAAGGGACAATACATCGTTTGTCCCACAGCAATATAATATTTTCTCTTTAACTTTTTAAGTTGATTAAACAAAAATATTTATCTTTTACCGGAAAAACTCTATTGATATCCCATGAACGATGTTCCGTACGTTCGTTTTACCGTACAGGAACCGGACTCTCACCTCCCATCGGTACTTGCGGCCACGCTTAACCGCTTACGGCTGGCATATAACAAACGGCAGATACAGCCCGGCAGGATAGAGCGAATACTCCTCCGAAAGGGATGGATTGCGATAACCGGCACAAATCTCGAATGCGGCATTGTGCCATGTCCGGGAAATTTCCCGAAAAAAATGTCCGAAACAAACACCCCGGTCCTTGAGCAGGTGCAATCGCTGATTGGGATACCGCTCCTTGTCCTTCCTGAACTGAAACTTCCGTTAAATCCCTTGCTTGATTCTTCAGTAAAACTTGCCGCGCTCTGTGCATTGTCCCAGCCATTTCTTGGTTGTCCCACCATACGCAGGTGCGGCTGGCATGCGGAGTGCTGGAGGGCCGGCGATCCTTTTATTCTCGATAACCCGGTTTTTTCCCGGCTGATCCGCCCTGACGATATTGTCGCTGTTGCCGGTCCATGGATCGGTTGTGGCAGGTTATGGGAGATCTGCCGCGAACTCCATGTTATCGTACCGGAACCGGACCTGACTCCCTGCAGCCTTGGAATAGGCACTACAATTTCAGTCGGCCCGACACGGATCCACTGTCACACACCAGAAGAACAAAAGGAAGTGATCGGGAATGCAGATATTGTCCTCCTCCCATCATCGGTACTGGCAGATGGCACGTTCGAACAATGTCTGGGGTATGCAAAAAATGCACGGTTAACCGGCATAGTAGGGCCGGGTGCTTCCCTTGTTCCAGATGCATTCTTTTCATGTGGGATTGATTTTATCCAGTCCTGCAGGATTGTTGACTCACGGCATTTTGAAGACGATTTCATGAACGATCCGGACCCGCTGGCAGGCCTTTCCTCATATCAGAAACAATACCTGTTTGTCCGGCAGGGTGGACGCGGTTACCAGGATTCGGGAGTCCGACAGGCCCCTTTACCAGAATAATGAAGAATGATGCAGATACGGAATGACACGGATCCCCGGATCAGTGTCTTTAAAAAAAGCGGCAGGGTTAATCTACCGCAATCATTACTTCGCTGGACTTGATCATGGCATATGCTTCCTTGCCAACGGCAAGACCAAGAGATGCCACAGACTTCTTGGTAATGATGGAAGTAATTACCTGTCCTCCGGGAAGTTCAATGATAACCTCGGAGTTTACGCTGCCCGGGGTGATCGCTTTTACTTTTCCTTTCAGTATGTTACGTGCACTGATCTTCATCATGCTCACCACAGGGAACTGGGGATGGTAAGTATAAGTAGTTTATTCTGGGCCATGCAGATGCAGGTAAATCAATGAATACTGATTTGTTAAACGAAAAATATATGATAAATATACAGCATTTATTGAGCACTCAGTACGATATCTGAAGTCTGCAGGATCACGGTTACATTGGGAATCGAAGCGATCGTTAGAGAGATCGTACTATTTGTGGAGTAGGTATCGCTATACACTACATTTCCACAGATTGGTGAGTATACATTCTTGTTGAAACTGCTGTTTACGGATTTTCGCATCGCTTCCTGAAACATGGACATGTTCTCATCACGATTACTGATCGTCACATTAACCCGGGTGACATTAAAAAATTTCTCAGTTACAGGCGTGCTCACCAGTTTGAGAGTACCTGCGCCATTTCCGCTCACCGATTCCCGGGTATCAGCTGTCCGGGTATTTACCCCTTTGAGAACAAGAACCGTACATTCTGCCGGGTTGATCACATTGGAAACTGAGCTGGCGCTGAAAAGTGCGTCGGTTATATTATAGTCCACAGCATTCATCGTGCTAAATTCAAGAGGTGTCGCAAGCGTACCTTTTGTTACCGTTACATAACCCTGTGACCAGGTATATCCCTGATCCTGCCAGAAATTACCGCTTGGCTGATAGGAAAAATTTACAAGCCTGAATTTGGAATTATCCAGTTTTTGATAAGTTCCGGAACCGGAGGTATTGTAAATATCGATCACCATAGTGTGGCTGCTATTATGGACGGCAAGCACTCCTCCCGATTTTGTTGAACTGTAAAGGATATCCCCGCCCCCCAGGGGGATTCTTTCTGATAGTGTCATGCCAGATGGGGTGGATGCAGCAGTCTCAATATCCGACGAAAACCGGAGCATCCCCTCCTCCACTTCGTGAATGTGGGAAACCTCGGCCTGCGCTTTCATGGAGGGAATGGCCGTTGCATTCCAGACTGCAAAAAAAGTAACAATAACCGCAAGTACGAGCATCGCAGCAATAACCGGAGCTACTGCATCGTCACGTATCATAGGGCAACTCTCCCGGTAAAGATACGTGCACTGGGTGTAACAAGTGAGATTGTCTCGTTTCCCTTAAGGGGTTCACCGGTAATTACCGTAATATTACTCCCCAGATCAAAGACCGTTTTATTACCCGGAACAAGAATAAAGTGGGCCACATCTGAAGACGGGATCTTTTTTAACGTGTCATTAGAATAACTGATAACCACCGTCAAATCTTCCTTTTTTATCCAGTCCCCACCTTTATGCCATAAGGTAATGTTGTGGGTATCGTTTGTCATAAGGATCGTAACGCTCGGATCCCGGGTTGTCGGGAGAAAATTGCCCAGAGCCGCAGCAAATACACCGATAAGAACGATCACGAGACCGATCATCAGCATTTCGCCGACCACTTCTGATGCTGCATCATCACAAGCCTTTGACTTTGGAGGCAGTATACCCGCTCGTGTCCGTTGTATCCCCGGGTAATGGGAATGTGCCGATTCGGGATCAGTCATCCGGAATACACCATATTCATAATTTTTAATCCAGCCATTACTTCATCGCGACGTAATAAATGATTTTCTTTTTGTAATATTACAGTTAACACATAACCTCAAATTTTTAATAATTGTTAATGACATGTAATAAATTTTTAGTATTTGTACGGATTTTTTTTGAGTATACTGAATATTACGATTAAATAAGAAAATCTTAATTACACAATCAATCCAATTTACGTAATTGAGAGGGAACTTACCAGATGGATTCAAAGGATTATGGGGTTTCGCCGGTTGTAGGGGTCATGCTCATGTTAGCCGTGACCATTATGATTGCAGCAATCGTAAGCGCAACAGCCGGGAATTTTTCCAGCACGGAAAAAAAAGCCCCGAGCGCGATTCTTGATGTCAGTATTTATGCAGCGAAGTCATATGGCGAGGGCAGTGATGCTTACAATGTCCCCACGATGATCATTCGGCATATCTCGGGAAATGTCCTCCAGACAAAAGATCTCCAGATCGTGACGTATTATAATGTTCCCCATTCCAACGGTAACATCAGTCGGGGATCTCTTATGGGGGAGGATTCGATAGACATTGAATCTTCCTCGTATGGGGTTTTGTATATCAGTAATAGCGATCCCTTGGATCATTCGCTCTGGTTTGGGAATGTATCGGCTGTATTCAAACCAGGAGATATGTTGGTGACACCGGCACAGTATTGTAATGATAATGTGGTGGCTAATGATCAAGAACTTCATTGCAATCCCAGTATGAAACAACTGTTTCCGAATGTCCAGTTCATCGAAGGTGACACTCTAGGGGGGTCTTGTTCAAAAAGTAAAGGTATAGCTATAGATCAATTTATCCAAGGTGGAGTGGTCTCCGTAAAAATCATTCACACTCCGAGCGGCCAGATTATCTATGACAAGGACGTGGTGATCAGCTGATGGCATCTTACAGGTGCGAGCGGGCAGTTTCACCGGTTGTCGGGGTTATGCTGATGCTTGCGATAACTGTCATGATCGCGGCAATAGCAAGCGCGTTTGCAGGAAGTTTCAGTGACAGTGGGGAAAAATCACCACAGAGTTCCATAAGTGTGCCTGCGCATTTTGAAGATGCAGGTGATAACTACCGTATCTATTTCGATCATACCGGAGGGGATCCGTTCTCACTCAATTCTATCCAAGTGGTCTTCCGTTCCGATGAAACAGAAAATAAGACCCAATTAACCCGACAGGATGTAAGTGTAAATGGCAACTGTCAGAACTTTACTCTTATCGGTGAGACCGGCCTAGCATATAACGATACGACCGTCAGGGCAGGGGATCGCTTTTTCATTGATGGCAAGCAAGTACATGTCACCAAGTCAGGCCAAGAAAAAGACGGGATTCAGTTGGGGAATGTAATATTCTGGAAAAACAAGGAACTGACCTGGATGGTGATCGATTCCCGCACCAGTAAAACGATTGCAATGGGATCCATCTTCCCGCAATAACCGTATTTTTACAAAAACAATGAGGAAAATCTATCCTTATCCCCACTTTTCTAAAATATTTGATGGCGTATCCTAGTAGTGACTCCTAAAAATCTCACTACTCCAACTTAATAAGTAATTCCGCTCAAATGAGAGTATATATGGGTGGCTAAAACAAAACCGGGCTCTCTCCCAAATGCATATCAGAACCCGGGCGCGAATATACCGGCACGCATGAACGGCAGTTCACGATTCCCCGAGATCGATCTTCTCCGGGGCATCGCCATTTTAATGATGATCAT
>Ga0268360_1001809_pt1 | contig 19639 bp, 16 predicted proteins | sample BioMet11_FD_192465 | JGI IMG/M metagenome (GOLD analysis project Ga0268360, IMG submission 192465) | Sewage microbial communities from Oakland, California, United States - Biofuel 11 (Illumina Assembly) | ecosystem: Engineered > Wastewater > Sewage > Unclassified | place: USA: California... | reverse complement strand
TAAGTATTACTGAAAGAAAAACCAAGCAAGATTGGGCGTATTTTCTGAAAAAATCGCACTTCAACGTGAAGATGCAAATAAAATTACGCTGATAATGGACAATCTAAATACTCATGTCCCTGGATCTCTCTATGAAGCATTTCCACCAGCTAAAGCAAAGGCACTGTGAGATAGGTTTGAGTTTGTGTACACACCAAAACATGGAAGTTGGTTGAACATAGCAGAGATTGAATTGAACGTGCTTTCAGGTCAATGTTTAAAAAGAAGAATGGATAACATCGAGCTTGTTAGGAAAGAAGTATTGGCATGGCAAAATTACAGAAACAACAAAAATTCAAAGGTTAACTGGCAATTCACAACAAATGATGCAAGGATAAAATTATCACGTCTTTATCCGACAATTGAAGATTGACTCTACACTAGAGGGGTATTCGACTGAAATAAATATCTCTTACTCTCAATTACCCTTACAACCAATGTTTCATTTGCTCACATTAGAGCTTCAGAGATACAAAACTTTTAAACATTAGTTTTATGACGATGTCCAGAATTAGTTCTCATAACACCTTCACACAATTTAATAAAGTATATTTGGACCTCGATAATATATCTTTGTTTATATAAATAACATTAGAGAGCTATTATGTTATATTCGATATATGAAAGCAAAAACATATTCAGGATATATAAAGCAAAAATAGATATCATTCAAAAAATTACTCGGTTTTCAAGAGTTACTTTTGATCAGTCCGGTTTACTTTTCCTTTATTATAGTTCCAGGCTGAACTTAATAGTTTAGCGTGATCTTTATCATCGCGATTTTATAATAAGGGCAGCCATTAAAGATATTTTTTTATAATAGATGGATACAAAAGAGATAAGCCTTCCAGGCAATTAACAGGACTCTGGTTTATATTTTTGCCGGGTCTGCTACCTTAAAATATTTATGAGGAATGTGAGAATGTCAGAAGAGAACCGTGTCGGTAGTAAGATACGCCAGCTTAGAGAAGCCAGGGAAATGACCGTTGAAGAATTGGCTGAAGCCAGTCAGAGCAGCGAGGAGTTAATCCAGCAGCTAGAAAACGGAGCCCTGGTCCCTTCCTTAACACCTCTTTTAAAGATTGCCCGGGCTTTAGGCGTCCGTCTCGGTACTTTTCTGGACGATATGCCCCAGAGCGGACCTGTAATTGTCAGGGCAGGGCTTTCAGAGAATGTAGTCCGTTTTTCGGGGAAGACTGAGAAACCCAGGAAAAGTGCTCTTGAGTTTTATTCCCTTGCCTCCGATAAAGCAGACCGCAATATGGAGCCCTTCATCATTGATATTCATCCGTCTCCCGAGGAAAGTCACCAGCCCTCTTCTCACGAAGGAGAGGAGTTCATTTATATCCTTTCCGGAGAAATCGAGATCTTCTACGGAAAGGACATCCACAGGTTAAGCGCCGGAGACAGTATTTATTATGACTCAATTATCCCGCATGATGTCCATGCAGCAGGGAAAGAGGACGCAAAAATTCTAGCTGTGATCTATGCTCCTCTGTAAAGCCGCAGTCAGGTAGATGAGAAAGTGGGCACTTACTTTTAACTGGCTGGAAACTCCAGATTTGAGAAATTAAACGCAAGTATTTAGAGTTAAGGAATCAAAAATGTTCAGTACAATTGTTAGTCCGCGCTTTGGGGACATAGACGGGCTTGGGCATGTGAATAACACTGTCCTCCCGGTCTGGTTCGAAATTGGAAGAAACTCAGTATTCCGGCTTTTTTCACCGGACCTTGATCTTAGCCCTGATGTATGGCACCTGATTCTTGTCAGGACCGAGTTTGATTTTCTTCACCAGATGTATTTCAGGTCGGACGTGGAGATAAGAACTTTCATTACAAAGATAGGAAACAGCTCATTTACTGTCGGGCATGAGGCGTGGCAGGAGGGCGAGCTCAAGGTGAAAGGTCAGGCAGTCCTGGTTTATTATGACTTCAAGCTCCAGAAAGCAATGCCCCTTCCTGATCCAATCCGCGAAATTCTGACCACGCATATGTTTCCTGCGATGGATAATGCTGAAACGGACACGGATTCTCCTTGCTCAATTTGAATTTATTTAACTGACTGCCCGCAAACCGAACTTTAGAGCACATGAGATTTCTCTGTTCGTAAACCAACGTCTCTAAAAAGTTGATAATTCAAGTGAGAGGCTAATACAATGAATCTTATAGAAGAGTCCCTCGGTAATTACTTTGAAAAACAGGTGGCTGTAGACCCTGACCACGAGTTTATAATTTATCCTGACCGCAACCTTCGTTTTACTTATGGGCAGTTCAATGAAAGGGTTAATAACCTTGCAAAAGGGCTGTTAGCTATAGGGATAACAAAAGGGGATCATGTAGGAATCTGGGCAAAAAATGTTCCTGATTGGCTTACCTTCATGTTTGCTACGTCAAAGATCGGAGCAGTACTTGTTACTGTAAATACTGCCTACAAGAGCCATGAGGTCGAATATGTATTAAAACAGTCCGACATGAAGGCCCTGGCTATGATTGATAGCTATAGAGACGTTGATTATCTAGAAATAATTAATGAACTGGTCCCTGAGCTAAAAACCTCTGAGAGAGGGAGATTAAAAAGCAAAAACTTTCCCTATCTTAAGAGTATAATTTACGTAGGACAGGAAAAACACCGTGGCATGTATAACACAAGTGAGCTTCTGCTTCTTGGCAGCCATTATCCCGATGACAATCTCCGCGAGATTATGGCCAGTGTTGACTGTGACGATGTTGTCAATATGCAGTATACATCAGGTACGACAGGTTTTCCTAAAGGAGTCATGCTGACCCATAAAAATATCCTGAATAATGGGCTTTCAATCGGAGACCGTCAGAGGTTCACCTATGTAGACAAACTCTGTTTTCCGGTACCACTTTTCCATTGTTTTGGGATAGTACTTGGAGTTATGGCGGTTCTGACTCACAGAGCAACGCTTGTCATGCTCGAGATCTTTGACCCTCTATTGGTGCTTGCTGCGGTACACAAAGAGAAATGTACGGCTCTTTACGGCGTGCCTACAATGTTTATTGCCGAATATACGCATCCGATGTTTGATATGTTCGACCTATCTTCTCTCAGGACAGGGATTATGGCAGGTTCGACCTGTCCCGTGGAAGCCATGAAAAAGGTCGTAAATGATATGCACTGCTATCAGATTACCAGTGTTTATGGGCTTACGGAAGCTTCTCCCGGTATGACTCAAACTGCTGTGGATGATCCTCTAGAACTCAGGGTCGAAACTGTTGGTAAGCATTTCCCGGGCGTAGATGTAAGGGTTGTTGACCCCGATACCAATGAGCCTGTGCCTTCAAACACTGTAGGAGAAATATGCTGTCGCGGGTATAATATAATGAAAGGTTACTATAAGATGCCTGAAGAAACGAAAAAAGTTATCGATGAAGGCGGCTGGCTTCATAGTGGAGACCTTGGAACCTGTGACGAAAATGGTTATTACAGGATTACAGGCAGGATTAAGGATATGATTATCCGGGGAGGAGAAAATATCTATCCCAGGGAGATTGAGGAACTCCTGCTTACCATGCCAGGAATTACAGACGTCCAGGTTGTTGGCATCCCCGACAAAAAATACGGGGAAATTGTAGGCGCCTTTGTGATTCTCAAGAAAGGTGCAGACCTTACAGAAGCCGATATCAGGGATTATGCCTTAAGCAAAATCGCCCGCTATAAGGTTCCAAAGCACGTATTCATTGTAGACGAATTCCCATTGACAGCAAGCGGTAAGATTCAAAAGTATAGGCTAAGGGAACTGGCTGCAGAACTTTGTAATAAACAGGGGAAAGATAACACTTGATAAAAGGCAGTAGCTATTGACAGTTATTGACAACTTTTGAGATCACATCATAAAAAGTTAATCAGTTATTGTTAACCACACAGGTTGTTTTATCGGCCATTCAGGTCAATTTTCTTTTTTAATTTTATTTCAATTCGTTAATTTTTTTTTCAATTCGTTAATTCTTTTTTCAATTCGTTAATTCTTTTGCTCTAAAATTTCAAAGCCATTAAAAAATAAGATGTTATCAAATTTTAAAGATTAATTACATTTTTGAAGGGCATTTTAATTTGTTCTCATATCAAAAAGTGTATGATAATACAAAAACGATAGGCAATTGAATATTTGACGTAATTTATTATATATACGATTTCAGCATTAGAAGGTGTAGTTGTAAGAGAAGCGCAATAGTGCACCTTTGTGCATAGCGTATGGGGAATTTTTCTGTAGGGGTTTCATCGATTGAGAGCTCAGGGCTCAAAAGGAGCTCTCAATCAATCACCACAACCAATTAATGTCTGCACTGTGTTCTCTTGCAACTAGATGAAGAATATGAGGGAGTATTCTTCAAGGGGGTTTCACCGATTGAGAGCCCAGGGGTCATCAAAAGAGGGCTCTCAATCAATGACCAACTTTTAACTTAATTTGAAGTTTAACTTAAACTATTTTTGATTAATAAACTATTTTTGATTAATAAACTATTTTGACTAATAAACTATTTTTGATTAATAAACTATTTTTGATTAATAAACTATTTTGACTAATAAACTATTTTTAACTAAACTCTTCGCACAATTTATTAATTTTCATAAATCGTACAATAGTTTAATTTTTCTCCCAGTTTCCCCTGTTGAAGTTCAGCTTTTGAGTTTTTACGATTTGCCAACCCTCACCTTTTCAAATCTTTCAAACAATCAATAACTGTCCTATTCTATTTAAGTCCTTTGATGAGTCACTTTTATTTGTGTCTGTACTAACAAATATTAGTCATTTTGTGATCATACTTTTCTATTTATAAATAGTTTATAATAATATTAGCAATATAGGTCAATTAGAAAACTCTTAACTAAAATATAAATTTTAACTAAAGTTCTTAATTAAGATTCTTAACTTTTCCAAAAATCGATGTACTGAGAAATATTGCAGGAATTAAACGAAAAATTTCGATTAGAGGCTAAGTTTTTTTAAAATTTGGCAAAGGTGCCAAATCAGATTTTGATTCAACAATGGAACAAATACTCAGTCTCAACCCTCAAAGTCGGAAACCTGGTCTCTAGAAAGTTCAAAGATACTAAATGCCTCTAATGAGAATAAAAATCCGATATTTAACTTATAACCGCTGATGGGACTTGAAAAAACAGCTAGCCCACGATACATCAAGTGAGTTTTTTCCTTTTTTTCTTGGGGTAAAAGTTGAATAGCCTTCTTATCTGATAGAGCCGGTTTATATTACGAAGCATAAAATCCCTCCTGAATCTTGAAATCAGGAAATATAAGCTTCAACTTTTTCTGTGACTTATCAGGTCTTAAAATCAGGCAAATAAGCCACATACATGGGATATTTTCAAAAAAGTGGCAGACTCTGTATAAAAGAGGCAAATCCAGAAAGAAAAGTGAGAATTTTAGAGAAGGACTGGATATTTTGACTTCCTCTATTTTTGGAGGATAATTTATATCAGTCCTGTAAGTACTACGCCAATTCCCATAAGCGCCACACAGCCTACGGCCGCAAAGTCCACCTTATTCCAGGCAAGCCTGTTGTCCACACTGTGTCTGTCCCTGTATCCCCTCATATCCATCGTCAGACCGAGGACCTGGGTCCTTCCAAGAGAATTTGCCACCAGGGGCACAAGAAGCGGCTTTATACTCCTTACCTTTCCACGAAGCCCTTTTCCTGGGTTATAGCCCCTTGCAAGCTGGGCTTCATGAATACGCTGACCTTCAACCTGCAGGCTCGGGATGAAGCGAAGGGCAATTACGAACATAAGCACATAATCCACAGGGATGTGAATTTCCAGAAGGGCTTTCATGAGGTCACTGGGCCTTGTGGTGACCACAAGAAGCTGAAAGGCGAAGAGCATTGCAAAGAATCGGAGGGAAAGGACCACTCCAAAATCCAGAGCTCCGGTAGTGACTGGAAAAATCCCGTTGGCAGTAAGAGTTCCTGCCGGGATAAGAAAACCCAGGGTTACTCCGCTTTTCATGGTAAAGACCGTTAGCAGGATCAGGCTTACACTCAGAAAAACAAGGAGCTTGAGCTGTCTGAGAAGTTCATGATGGAGTCGGGCTTTGATGGACACCAGAAAGATTCCCAGTACTATAAGGGCCAGGCACATGGAATTCGTTGTAAAAACACTCAAAACTATAATTCCTGCGACAGCCGTAATTTTGGAGAGGGGATTCATTCTATGTAAAAAGCTGTCACTGTTAATGTACTGCATAATCTCTTTCATGCACAAATGCCTCCCTGCTCTCTGCTCACCTGCTCTCTGCTAATCTGTTCTTTACCTGCAGTTCCCCTGCAAGTATCTTCAACGATTTTTCCGGCCTCCATGCGAATAATCCTCTCGGCGTGGTCTTTTACTATCTGCATGTTATGGGTCACCATGACTATTGTGTGCCCTTCCTGCTGAAGTTTTCTCATGAGCTGCATCATACTGTCCGATTCTTCGGCGTCCAGGCCTGTTGTAGGTTCATCGAGCACGATCAGTTCGGGCTTCATGGCAATTACGCAGGCAACCGCCAGCCTCTGCCTTTCTCCCCTGCTCAGGTTGCGGGGAAAAACCTTTAGTTTTTCGCCAAGATTTACAAGTTCAAGGGAATCGGATATTGCTTTTTCAGCCTCAAGCCCTTTTATATTAATGTTATTTAATCCGAAAGCAATTTCTGCTTCGACGGTATCCTCAAAAAGCATATTGTCCGGGTTCTGAAAAACCAGTCCGGTGTGTTTGACAAGCTCGTTTACAGGAGTTTTTGAAGTTTCAAGGCCTTTTATTATTACACTTCCGGAATAAGGATGTAATAGGCCATTAAAATGCTTGACAAGGGTTGTTTTGCCTGAACCGTTCTCACCCAGCACAGCAACGAGCTCACCGGGATAAATTTCCAGGTCTATGCTGTCGAGTGCCAGGACTTCTCCGTAACGCTGTGTGAGATTTCTTACAGAAATAATAGGCTGTATTTCCTTTCCCTTATTCTGAGACATATAAAGGGCCTGTCGATCAGTTTTAGAAATTTCCTGTTCAGAAGCAAGAGAAGATGCTGTAAGAGAAGATGCTGTAAGAGAAGATGCTGTAAGAGAAGATGCTGTAAGAGAAGATGCTGTAAGAGAAGATGCTGAAAAATCAGCCGGACTTTTTATAGCTTTTATTCTGCCCTTTTCAAGCAGCACGACCCTATCCCCAATTTCAAGGAAATCGTCTATGTTGTGGTCTATGATTATGATAGTCTTTCCGGCTTCTTTCAGCCGTTTCAGTATTGAAAAGATTCTTCTTACGGCCTTTGTATCCAGTTCGGCTGTAGCTTCGTCAAGGATAAGGACTTCAGTATCGAGGGCAAGGGTTGCTGCAAGTGCGGCTTTTTGCTTCTGCCCACCAGAAAGAGTATGTGGTGCCCGGGTTTTCAGGTGGCTGATTTCGCATAATTCCATTACTTCTTCCAGTCTGTTCATCAATTCCTTTTTGGAATATCCTCGATTTTCAAGTCCCGAACGGATTTCCTCTTCGACACTTGTGAAGATCAACTGTGATTCCGCATCGTCAAAAACCATCCCGATATGCCGGCTCAGTTCCTTCATGCCGTTAAAACTTTTCACGTTCCGGTTTTTAAAAATGATTTCTCCTTCGGTCTTGCCCCCGATTTCATGGTGCAGGATGCCTGCCATAGCAAGGGCAAGCGTTGTCTTTCCGGCTGCACTGTGCCCGGTAACCAGAAGCAGTTCTCCCTGTTGGACCTCAAGGTTAATTTTATTCAGGACAGGGGTTTCAGCTGTTCTGTAGGTATATGAAAAATCTTTCAGTACTATCATGCTCTCCCCCGGGCAAGCACCCTTGAGGCAGGCAGGTAAAGTATCTGCACAATGATGGCATTGGCGACCGCAGTTAATCCCACAATCGGGATTATAGCAGCTACAAAAGCTCCCATGGTTGCGAACTTGGACAGGATCGCAGGAGCGACCAGAATCATCGCAACGACTACGAATGTTGATCCGCTAATCAAAGTTCCTACCAGCGTTGAAGGGGCAGGAGAAAGTGAAAACTTATTCCTGAGACTTTTGTACGTGACCAGGCAGGCAACGGCCCCCACAGGCTCACTGATAAGGTTTGCAGGTGGAAATATTGAGTGACTGAGAAGTGCGCAAACTATGCCTGCTACAATCCCGATACCTATGACTTCTGTGAATGTGGGCATCACAAGGATAATAGCAAGGCAGTAAAACGCTATTACAAGATTTGAAACGATAGGGCCCGGAATTACAAGGGATAAATAGCGCACTATTGCGCCGACTGCAAGCAAGATTCCAACAATGGCAATATCCTGAGATTTCATAAAAAACCACACATCCTGTGAATACTCTTCGGGAAATTCTCCTGTAAGCTGAATTACTGTGATTATAAACTCGACAATTTGATTAAACTAGACAATTCGATTAAACTCGACAATTCAATACCACAACTTAGTACTATAGGGCATAATAATGTACATTAATATATAAACTTTATGCTTTAGTAGCCTACGTTATACTTTTTAGTAGCCTATAGTATACCTAGATCTGTATCCTCTTCAAATTCAAGGGAGAATTTTCCAATCCGAAAAATATGTGATAATTTTTCCATGTGACCGTTTTATTATACAGTTTTGAAGTTGAATGTGTCTTCTGAGCGTGTTTTTAGACATGGATTAAGTTTTAACTTTACCATAAATATGTGAAATTTACTTTTATACATGCAATTTGAAGAAGATACTTATATTCCATTTTCACCGAATCCTGACCCTGAAGGTTGTAGGGTTGAAGAGCAAGTCGGAAGCCGCTTTCGATAGGAAAACTAATCAGGAGTAAGAACAATAGGATTAACAAGGACTATTGTGGGGTTTGATACATCGCCGGTAGATGTAAACGAGCTGGATGAAGTCCGGGCTATTGAAGAAGGATTCAAAAAAGCGTATAGTGGGGACTTGAAAGGAACAGTAGAAGCTGTCGACAAACTCAAGGGCTTCGCACTCCAGTTGATTCCCCTGGATGCCGATGCTGAAAACGAACTGGATATAAAAGCACTGGTAATCTCTATAGGGGATATAGCAAGGGTATCTGCCGAAATGAAAATGGAGCAAGCATGCTCAGTTTCAGGTCGTGTTCTTGGAGATATATCACTTGAGGCTGCCGGCCAAAAAAGGGAGACAATTGCTATAAAGGCCCTATCTATTGTAGGGAGCCTTGCGCTGGAGTTTGCTGGAAAAGGTCTGGATGCAGCAGCCATAAGTGCAGCCGAATCACTCGGAACTTGCGGAAAGGGCTACTCAAGAATGAAAATGGAAACGCTGATAAGCCTTGCTGAGGCATACCTTCTGCAGATATCACTGCTATCCATAGAAAAAAGCCTTAATAGGGCCGGAATTGCCGCTATAGGCTACCTTGGGGAGATAGGAGTCGCTTCGGCCAAACAGGCAATAGAAACCAGCACTCTGGAAGCTTCGGTTATTCTTGAAGATCTGGGTAATGCCGCTGTAAGAGAAAATAACGAGTCCTGCACAAAAGCAGTAATTGAGGCACTCGAAAACCTGGGTACCGAGGTATCTCAGGGAGGAATGAAAAATATACTTGTCCAGGTCGCATGGTCTCTGGAAATGATCCGGTTACTCGCTCTGGAGCAAGGTATGAAAGGAGCTTGCTTTGCCGCAAAGGCTGCGCTTGAATCCATCAACACGGCAGGCCTGCTTGACACAGAACAGAACCTGGAAAAAATCAGGGAAATAAAAGAATTCCATTCTTTTATCCTGAAAAAGAGTTAAAGAAGCAGTTGGGGAAAGTTAGAGTTAGAGAAGCAAAATCGGGAGTTAAAATCGGGGAGTTAAACAATAAAGAAACTTAAAACGCCGGAAGTAGAGCCTGAAAAATTTATTTTTCCGCATTTAAATATAAAATGATTTTAAAATAACATAAATAGTTAGTGGAAAATCATAAATCACTGTAGAAAAGTCGCTATAGAAAAGAAGTTCGATGTAAGAAATTAAATATGGTGCTCCGGCCGGGATTCGAACCCGAGTCTTCGGCTCGAAAGGCCGGAATGATTGGCCGGACTACACTACCGGAGCACATTGCATCTCACAGCGAGACCTTCAATAGACTTAAGTAATATATAAATCTGTCCCTTGACGGCCCTTTCTGGTGTAATCTATTAACAAGATAACCTTTTATGTGATGACTGTTAAAATTAATTTTTGTTACGTTATATAGGCAAGACGCAACTCTTCGAAAAAGATTCTCTAAAATTCTGAAATCTTAAAATATTTTTAAAGTAGCGTATAATTTGGATCTGGACAAATCGATCAAACGTCGTGAACTTTCACGCAATGCTTATAAAAAAGAATATGGTGCTCCGGCCGGGATTCGAACCCGAGTCTTCGGCTCGAAAGGCCGGAATGATTGGCCGGACTACACTACCGGAGCTTTTATTGTATCTTATTTTCCCCTTATTGAAGGGGGTTCTTCAATAAGGGTTTTTTCTATAAATAGTTAGCGGCTGCCGATACCTTTCAAAATGTTATTAGCTGTTGAATTAGGCGATATCACAAGCCTTTTTAAAAAAAGCTTGACCGAAAAATGTCTTTAAGAATGATATTGGCTGTTGAGTCCAAAAATTCTTTTTTCACATTTCTTCTTCAGCTTCGTCCTCTTCAGCTTCGTCCTCTTCAGCTTCGTTCTCTTCAGCTTCGTCCTCTTTAGCTTCGTTCTCTTCAGCTTCGTCTTCATCCTCGACATCGGCTTTTATTTCATCTGTCTCTTCCGATTTTTTATCTTCTTGTACGAGGTTGCCAATCCATTCGCTGAGTCTCCCACAGTATTCTGGTTGACAGTCGCCAGTGCAGCCTGTACAGGACGAAAACAATTCTCCTGCAAGCAGAAGGTCATATTTTTCCTTAACCTCTTCCTTCGCTTTCAGTAGGTATGTTCTTGCTCCGTTTGAGACTCCAACCTCTCGTATAATAAGGTCTTTATCCAGAAGTTTTTTTATGATTCTGGAGCATTTTCTGCTGTCGATATTCAATTCTTTCCAGATGACGTTCTGGAAAACGCCTTCTTTATGTCTTTTTATTATATTATAGGCTTCTTCTTCAAGATCCATGATTTCACACTAATAGAGTTCCTTATGAAGTTTTATTCTTCTACAGGAGTGATCAGTATAATGTTATTACCGCGAAGTACTACTGAACCAAGGGAACGAACTTTTTCTCCTTTTACGATCTCCATGGTGTCCACGAGATGGAGGTTCATATAGTCGTCCACGCTCTTAAGAGTGCCTTCGAGCAGATTAAGATCGCCTTTCATTTCTACCTGGATTCTTGATCCAACAATTTTCTGAACTTTTTTATTTGGGAACAAATTTAAACCCTCGCTGATTTATTCTGAATTCTCCCCGTACTCACTTATGTTTTTTACGTCCCAAGCCAGTGAGGAGCAAGTCGCATCAGAACCGCATCCACACCTGCGGTTTACTTGTTGCCTGTATCAGACGCCTCATGCCAGCGACTGAGAAATTTCTTTATATTGTCACTCCACCGGCTTTTAAGAAAACTGAAAACTACATACCCTTTACAGAGATATATAACCATCGATCTCCAAGAGCTCTCAAATGCCCCCTGGATCAAATAGCTCCTTCCATAAACTGCAGTTCAAATTTTTCTGTTTACCAGCAACCGTTGGGGCCGCAACCGTTGCGCCGGTTTATCACAAACCGTTGCGCCGGTTTATCACGCCGATAGGGTTTAGGGATAAGGTTATCAGACTCAAACGGTTCTTGGGGTTTTCGGTCAAGCCTTTTTTGAAAAGGGTTGCGGTCAAGCCTTTTTTAAAATGGCTTGTGATCACGCTGATGGGGTTTGGGGATAGGGGTCTTTAAAACTTAAATATAATGGGTCAGATGTAACCCTGGAGGTCCGTACTTTCGTCAACAAGCTTTGCAGATGACTCCTTTTTTGGTCTCGGGATTGCTCTTGCAATGGGCCCAAAAACGGATTCGTATTCATTTATATGCTGGGTCAGCCAGCGGGAAAGCTCAAGTGCAGCTACCGGAGAAAGTATCACTTCGGTTTCTACACGCCTCTGGATAACTCTTGATTCCGAGGAATCCCCAAACAGTTTTGGAGTGTCATTATAAAAACCGATCCTGAAATCATAGGGGCTGTGCCCACCTGCAGCTCCTATAGCATATATCTGCCTGAAGTTCTCAGGCTTCATAAATTCGATTGTAATACCTTTCTTAATCTTTTTAGAAGCTGCGCTTTCAATATTTTCCCTGGATTCAACATCCTCGGTCATGAAATTACCTCAATTTTTACTCTCAAGTATCTTATAAGATTTTTATCTTATATCTCATTAATACTGATGACCGACCCTTAAAAAACCGGCCAATCTTCTCAATATAAACAAAGCATTCCCACACAAGCAGGAACATTTTAACTCATTATACAATGTTATCTGCAAAAACGTTTTTGATCTTTTAACCCTGGACTTTCTTTTTAAGTTTTTTTGCTTCTTCTGCAACTCCCTTTTTAGAGTGTACTTTTGCTATAAGTTCCACGGCGTCAAGGTTCCTGACTGCGTTGTCCAGGTACCCGAAAACATCACCCTGATAGGCTGAGATGCCGTATTTATTTTCAAGTTTCTTTACTATCTGTACAGGCTCAAGCGATTCTGTACGTAGCTTGATTATTTTTTCCGAAAACTTCTGTTCTGCGCATCCGCAGTAAGGCGAATCTTTGCATTTACAGGTTAAAAAGTCCGAAGCAAAGTTTAACAGGAGTTCCTGGAGTTTTGCATCAAGCTGGGAAAGAGACTCCCCGTCAAAGATTATATCAAGGGTAGCTCCCTGAAAAATCCGTGAAGGCATATTCACATGCAGGGAGCTTCCTATCTGGTTTGCATACTTGAAATATGCTGCATCAAAAAACTCCAGGTTCGTTGCGATCTTCAGGGGTTCATTATCTCCAAGCACTGCATCTCGAATCAGAAAAGCTTTCGATACCGGAAGGAAATGTGCTGCAGTAATTTTTCCAAACCGCGTAAGCGTTATTCGGTTTCCTTTTCTTTCCACAAAACGGTAGCTCTGAAGACGCAGAACCAACTTATCCAGATCATAGTCTCCAAACATCTGGTTGTGGATCATTCTGAGGTCCTGCACCGAGGAGGTAACTGCAACCGATGCAAGCACTTCCTCGAGCTGTTCGGCTTCTCCGTAATGTACGCCTGCTGAGATCATTTCTCCTTGGAGCAGTTTAATTGCAACCTCTTCTTCGGTATCAGACTGTGAACCTGAATATGATTTTCCAGGCACAGGCATAAGCACAACAACTCCCCTATCATGATAGTCAGGTCTCCCTGCCCTTCCGCTCATCTGCAGAAAATCCTGGACTGATATCCAGTCAATTCCCATTGCCAGGGATTCAAAGATCACCTGGGAAGCCGGAAAATCAACCCCAGCCGCAAGAGCAGCCGTGGTCACAACTACCGGAATCTCTCCTTTTGCAAAACGAGTTTCAACTTTCTTTCTCTCGTACTGTGAAAGCCCGGCATGATAGGGAGCCGCCTGAATCGAAAGAGCTCCTGCAAGCTTATGACAGTTTCGACGGGAGTTTGTAAAGACAATTGTCTGTCCTCTGTGCTTTTTGGAAGAGAACATTGAATATTCTTCTTTCGCGAGCTGGGAAATCAACTTTGCTTTTTCGTTTTCCTGGCAGAAAAGAAGATGCCTGTCAATAGGAACTGGCCTGTGCTCGTAACGGACAAGCTGAGCTCCGAGTTTCTTCGCATAGCCTGCGGGATTTGCAACAGTTGCAGAGAGATAGATGAATTGAGCTTCGGGTGCCACATATCTCAGCCTTCCGATAAGCCCATCCAGCCTGTGGCCCCTCTCCTGGTCTTCGAGAGTATGGACTTCGTCCACTACCACAGTTCCGATTTTGCCCAGGAAATCGGCATTTCCCGACCGAAGCATGTGGTCTATACCCTCATAAGTCCCTACAATGATATCCGCACCCGGGCTGGTCTGCATCTTCACGCGCTGAGAAGTTTTTATTAGAATTGCTCCGATCTTTATGGAGGTTGTGAACCCGAGTTTTGAATAACGTTCTTTGAACTGTTCATACTTCTGGTTTGCAAGTGCGACCAGGGGGACGAGGTAGAGCATTTTTCCTTTTTTGTTAAAGAGGTTCTGGATTCCTGCCATCTCCCCTATGAGGGTCTTTCCAGTTGCTGTTGCCGAGACTACAAACTGGTTTTTCCCTTCCAGAAGTCCGGCTTCTATCGATAATGCCTGGACAGGCAGCAGGGTCTCGGATTTTTCGAGCAGCATTTCCTTAAATTTCTTTTGAAGAGGTAGGCTTTTTATCCTAACTGTAGCACTGGCAGGATTTGTTCTTATAGTGTCATAGCGTGTGAATTCAGGGTCAAGCCTTTCAGGGCTCAGCATCCGGATAGTCCTGTCAAGGTCTCGGGTTTTTGAAAGCACCTGCTCCAGGAAATCTATGGATTTTTCCCCATACTGCACACCAGCCGAACGGACTGCACGCAATAGTTCTTCTTTTGCACATTCCAGGCAGATGAGTTCATTATTGTACTTGATGGATTTACTGTTTACAAAGTTGAAACGTTTATTAATCCAGCAATGTTTACAGATTTTTACTTTGTCCGCATCAAGTTGAAAACCTTTAAGCATTTCCAGAAAAGCAGCCTCATTTGCAGGATCTCCTCCTTCTGCGAACATTATTCGGTTTGCACTGCGCAGGAGCTCTATAAACTGCTGAGGAGGAATGAATTCTTCTTTTTTGCCGGTGAGGAGCCTGATTTTGAGAGGGCGAGGCCCTTTGTAACTATCTTTTATAACGAGCTCGGCCATATAAAGCGGCTGTTTCATCCGGTCCTTTATAGCCATAACTCTTATCTTCGATTTTTCAGCATAACCTAGGACCCAGAGCATGATTTTTTATCCTGATATATAAGTGGTATAAGTAAGATTCCCTTAAAACCTGTAAATTTCCCTTCAAAGTTTAAATTTTGAAGTTTGAGAAAACCAACATTCTGCTGTCTTCTTAATTTCTGGCAGCATAATTTGCGTTTACAGGTGAAAATCTATTTAAATATTGTTTATACTTTCAGCGTTGTTTGGGAGTACTATATATCCTTCCTTAGCACACCTTTCGGACTTCTACTTTTCCATCTCACTTGCAACCTCACTTTATATGTAACTATTATATAAATATTTTATTACTCAATAATTATATTATTAAATTTGCTGAAAATTTCCTAGAATAGCAATAGTATTGAATTCGTCAATTAAAAAAATTGTTTTAATGAGTTAGTTGGAGGAAGGTATGAAATAACTATTTAAAGAAATTGGTTGGGAGAAGCAATTAGAGAAACTACCTCTCGAAAATACTAGAATAAAACTCTCTACATAGAAGCTGCTTACATATTGCTCCTTAAAGTATTGTTTTATAAACAGGCTCCTTCCTTAGCAAATCTGCACCTGCAGTTTCGAGTTTCCGGAATCTTTTTTATTGTATCCGAAATAATCTCAAAGATTGCGTCCTGAGCTTTTCCCACAACTTCGGTAACTTCGTCAGCAGTTAGTTTCTGTGTGGTCATTCCGCATGCCTGATTTGTGATAATGGCAAGAGAAGAATAACAGAGGCTGAGTTCTTTTGCAAGGCCCACTTCAGGCACACCCGTCATGCCCACAACATCGGCAAATTGGCTCATCATGCGGATTTCAGCCCTGGTCTCAAAACGTGGGCCTTCCGTGCAGGCATAAATTCCTTCGGTATAAGGTAGTCCCTGTTTTTCCAGAGCGTCTCTAAGGGCTACCCTTATCTCAGGGCAGTATGGTTCAGATACATCGACGTGTACGGTTTTGTCATCATAAAAGGTAGAGGGCCGGTTCCGGGTAAAATCTATGAAATCGTTAAGTACTACAAAACTACCTACCGGATGCCCTCGCATTGACCCAACGGAATTTGTGGAGATTACACGTTTTGCCCCGATACAATCTACAGCCCAGATATTGGCCCTGTAGTTAATCCTGTGAGGAGGAATATGGTTTTCTCCTGCATGCCTGGGGATTACTGCAATTTTTTTCCCTCTGATGGTAGTAAGATAAACTGTAACTTCTCCATATGGAGTGTTTACTAACTTGCTTTCAAATTCCTGGTAAGAGTTAAAACCGACACCACCGAGCACTGCAATTTCAACGTTTTCAGGTATTTTTTCCATTTTATGATCTTCCTGACGGTTTTTACTATTACCCCCCATTTTCGATTTTTAACCCCGTCGAGCTTCAAAATTTATGACAGGTCGCCTGCAGTCAGGCGAGTTTTTTTCTTCTTTTATCTCTTCCTCTATCTTCATTTTCGGAGGCCTGATTCGATACGCTGTATTTTATTCCTGCAAGGGCAATGAGAACCGCAACTGCGACCGAATACACAAAGTACTGGAGGGCAAGGGACGCATCATTGGTAATGCCTTCCGAAAGGGAAGCCGTCGCTAAAATGTATGTACTTGCACCCCAGAATAGCAGCCCTGTTGCGATCACGAATAAAGAGATTGCGACGTTTTTATAAATGGGCTTATTTTCCATCCTTAAATCGAAGATTTTTCCAAGGTCGGCAAGCAGCATCGCTCCTGCATACCACCAGACTGAAGCATTGATGAATACTGAGACAAGCGTAAGGATCCCTTGATACCAGACCCCATCTGCCGAGTAAAGCTTCCATACTTCCATAGCTCCGTATGCAGTTGCTACAAGCATTGTAAGCAGAGAAGCCGTATAGCTGATAAAAACCATTCTCTGTTCCAGAAAAGCGTCCCAGAGCTTTTCTTTTTCAAGAGCGACAAGATCGTCCAGCCCAAAACCCCTGTACAACATGTAAAGCCCCACAGCTGCAAGAATTCCCACAATTGCACCTTCGGGATAGCGGGCAAGCAAAAATATTGCATAAATGAGAAAAGCAAGCCCTAAAGGTACAAAGAAAGTCTGGGAGATTTTCGGGTCGCTAAAGACGTGTTTCAGGATATAGTAAGTACTTTCAAGATTCTGGCTCTGCATTATTACAATTCTTTTCACGGAGTCAATTCTCATACGGGACTGGACAATAGGCACAAGCGTTTCGTCCTCTGCCCCATCCGAGACGAATATCGCCCTCTGCACGTCGTACATATTGAGAAATGTTTCAAGCTGCTCGGAAATTTTCTGGTCTGAGATCACTCCAACGTTTTTGTCTCCTGCAAAAGAAACTATCTCAGCATCAGTTCCTTTTGCTCGTAATTCATCAAGAATCCTGATTCCACCGAAGATAGTGTTGGTATCAGAATCCTCCGGGTCTGCGATCCCAAGTGCAACGGCAGCCTGAACATTTGCCTCCCGCCCTACTATTGGGGTTTCGAGTTTTGCTTTTTCGCCCAGATCGTTATCTCTGTCTATGCATATAACTAAGGTCTGCATATATCCTCTATAGCTTTCAATGGCTTACTCTATCGCAGAGAGTTTTTTATGAATACGATATCCTGATTTGGCTCTTATATATTTCCTGCCGGAGTTTTGCATAAACTCTTTTAATCAGTTAAATCGCTTTACTTTTTACAAGCATACTATTTTAATTTATACTTTATTAAGCTTGTAGCGCAACAGAATTTACTTTCAAAAATAAATTTTCACTTCTAAAGATACTCTTATAATTTCGGAAACCAATAAGTAAATGTCTATAAAAACAGACTCTCTTTCTGAGAGAAATTAATTATCTTTTATCAAAAATAAAAAGGGGTTTATATGGCACAACCAATGGAAAGCGAAAGTAAAGAAGCCGAAGCTGGAAAAAAGAGCAGAATACAGGAAAAAGTTGGAAAGCTTGGGAGCGACATTGATACTCTTGCAAAGAAAACAGGGGACGAAGCCTCAAAACTTGCAAAGAATATAAATACCGAAATAAAGTCTATCTCAGGGGAAATAAAATCAATTGATGTAAAGGATGAGGTAAAGAGCATCACTGCAAGGGTTGAAAAACTGGTTGATACAACCGGCGACAGTGCAAAAAAACTTGCCTCCGATATCAAGAACGATGTAAAGAAACTGGTGGATAAGATAGAAATCCCTATTTCAAAGAAAAAATAATAACGGCAAAGTAATAAAGGTGACAAAGTAACGGAAAGAAGGTAATAATCTCCCCTGAGAGGAGAAAATACCTTCTTAACCATCTCTTTTATTATCGGATCTGCTTTTCAATGCATATTCATTGAATCGGTTTGGATTCAACATTCCAATGCTTTCAACATTTTTCTCTTTTATATTTTAATTATAGAGTTAACTTTATTATTCAACACTGCGTCTGTATAAATAAGATGAGAAAGATTTTGATGCAACCATACTCTGGCATTTCCAGGAGGCTTATAGCTTCAATAATCGACATTTTCGTAATTATTTCCCTTTTTATGTTTTTAGAACTAATCACAGAAACCATAGATGAAGCCCTCTTCTATATTCTGTTCTTTCTCGCAATGTGGGCTTATTTTGTCTTTCAGGAGAGTTCTACCCTGAAGTCAACAGTGGGCAAGCAAGCTGTGAACATCATTGTTACTGACCTCAACGGAAACAGAATCTCCTTTACACAGGCAACAAAGCGATTTATTCTGAAAATTTTCGCTGTAATTCCCTTTTTTGCAGGGTTTCTGCTGATCCTTTTTACTTCAAAAAAGCAGGCTTTTCACGATATTATTGCAAAGACGTTGGTATTTATTCAGGAGGACTGATCTTAATACTATTCTTCTCTTCTAAACTTCATAGGTCATATCAATTTTTTTACTATGAGTACTTTTTTTTATTATGGTGTCTTAATGATTAATGGGAAGTCATTTGCTACTAGAGCAATCAAGGGAAGTTTATTATGTCTATTTCCTTCAATAATCACAATTTTATCCAGAACAGACCTGTAAGCTTTCAGAGCTCTCTCTCAAGCCACTTACATGATGCCTCTTTTTCTTCCGGGACCGTGGAAGGAATAAAACTCTTCCTTGATATGGATGGAGTCCTTACGGATTTCACCGCAGCCTGTGAGAAGCTCAGTGGCAATATGATGTTCTGGTACAGTAACGACAGAGAACTCTTCTGGAAAAAGATTACATCTGCAGGAATTGAGTTCTGGTCCGAAATGTCCTGGATGCCAGGCGGACAGGAATTGCATGTTTTCCTTAGAAGCTCGGGCCTTTGTCCGACAATCCTTTCTGCACTTCCCGGACCTGAGAGGAAAAAAGCCTTAACCAATGCGAGAGAGGGAAAAATCAAATGGCTCAGGAAAGAACTCGGGCCCTCTTATGCAGAGGCTGCAATTCTCTGTTACCGCCCGGAAAAAGCCTTACAATCAGGGTTTGCAAGGGTTCTTATTGATGATAACTCCGAGAATATCCGCGAGTGGGAAGAAGCAGGAGGTATCGGAATCCTGCATAAGAATACCAATCGAACGATCCGGTGTTTCACCAGGGTTCTTAAAGTTGAGCATAAATTCTGATATGCTAAACTTTACAGGCTAAACTTTACAGGGAAGGCCGAAAA
>Ga0268360_1001801_pt1 | contig 19698 bp, 10 predicted proteins | sample BioMet11_FD_192465 | JGI IMG/M metagenome (GOLD analysis project Ga0268360, IMG submission 192465) | Sewage microbial communities from Oakland, California, United States - Biofuel 11 (Illumina Assembly) | ecosystem: Engineered > Wastewater > Sewage > Unclassified | place: USA: California... | reverse complement strand
AAAACGGATAGGTGCTTATAATAATATAAACACAGCAAAATCTGTGTTCTGTTCTTGAGGTTTTTAAATTCAATGATACAATAATATTTAGTTTCTATTACGTAATCATGCAAATCAAGGGTTGAAACCTTCTCTGTGCAACTCTGTGCTTCCTCTGTGTAACTCAGTGTTATAATATATTTAATTACACAGAGAACCACGGAGGATTCACAGAGAACCACGGAGTTTTTCTATTTAAGTAATTGAGCAAATAGAATGTCGTATATCAGAAAAGAATGGAGCACGCATTCCTCAGATAAAACGGATAGGTGCTTATAATAATATAAACACAGCAAAATCTGTGTTCTGTTCTTGAGGTTTTTAAATTCAATGATACAATAATATTTAGTTTCTATTACGTAATCATGCAAATCAAGGGTTGAAATCTTCTCTGTGCCACTCTGTGTTTCCTCTGTGTAGCTCTGTGTTATAAATTAAATTGCACAGAGAACCACGGAGTCCCGATAAGTATCGGGATCACAGAGAACCACGGAGTTTTTCTATTTTAAGTAATTGGACAAATAGAATGTCGTATATCAGAAAAGAATGGAGCACGCATTTTTCAGATAAAACGGATAAATGCTTATAATAATATAAACACAGCAAAATCTGTGTTCTGTTCTTGAAGTTTTTAAATTCAATGATACGACAATTTATAGTTTCTATTACTTATTTCTATATTGAAATTGATTTGGAGAATTAAAATTAGTGTAATTTAGTGGACGAAATATTTTGAACTGATTGCAAATAGTTGAGAAATAAATGCAATGGCGGTTATATAAATGTTGTGTATCCTTTTAAAACACCCTGAAATGTCAGACAAAACATTTTCAATTAAACGAAAACAATGATACAAATTCAATATCTTGCTTTATTACGAGGCATTAACGTCGGCGGGAATAATATTATCAAAATGACTGATTTAAAAATATGTTTTGAGGCTATCGGCTTTATGGATGTTGTAACCTATATTCAAAGCGGGAACGTTTTGTTTAAATCCGATGAACAAGACATGGAGAGATTGACAAATAAGATAGAAAAAGCATTATCCGATAGTTTTAACTACAAATCCCTGATTGTATTACTTACTTACAATCAACTTGAAACAATAATTAAACAAGCGCCAAAGGACTTTGGCACAAAACCTGAAGAATACAGATATGATGTCCTTTTTCTAAAAGAGCCATTTACCTCCGAGGAAGCCATTCAAAGTGTCAAAAAAAGAGAGGGCGTTGATAATGCTTATCCGGGAAAAGATGTCCTTTATTTCTCGCGGCTCATAAGCAGAGCGGGACAAAGCTATTTAACTAAAATCATTTCACTTCCTGTTTATCAAAAGATGACCATCCGAAATTGGAATACAACAACCAGATTATTGGGATTAATGAAATATCCATAAGGGCTATGCTCATACCAACCGAGAATGATATTTTATGGATATTCCATGTGACCAATAAATTAAAAAATTAATAACACATGAATAAATAAAACACGAGAAAATCAAAACCAAACGTTGATACTAGTCGATGAATTATCGTTTGCATCCGAAAAGCATAGCCTTCCTTATCTTTAATCTTATCCTTATTGATACAAAAATACATCCCAGCAATAAAATATTTGCTATAATTAGTTTGGATAATTAAAACAATTGTATTTTAGTTGCCTCAAAAACATTAAAAACAATTGATATGAAACGAGCTATTATTATTCTTTTAGCGATTATTGGATTACAGGCAAATTGCCAGATAAACCAAGATTCAGTTTTATTACGGATTAATTTTGATGCCATATCAACAATCAAAGTAAACTATACTAATTTTAAGGATACTATCCTTTTGACATCAGGATTTGGAAATTTCTTTCCCAACGATTATCTTGAAGGTGAATCCCTAAAACTTTATGGAGATGGAATAAAATATCTTCGTTTAAAAATTCAAATACCTCAAAAGGTTGACATCCGTTTTATTGGATTCTTTTCGGATTCGCCCGGAAAAGATCCTTCCCAAACTATTCCCATAAAAGATCTAAACGCTACATGTTTTCTTGTCCCATCCGACACGTTGGAAATCGAAGTCGATTATGCTCAACGGAATCTGCAAAAAGAAGCGATCAGATATATTGGCAAATATGCCGGAATTTCGGACTATTACCGGAATAAGGAAATACAATTCAACAACGAAGATTTATCTTATCGAAAAGGAATGCTGTCGAATACGGCTATCAATTATCAATCGTTCAAAAACACGTTAGACAGCCTTACCGATATTGAACTTAAGTTTCTTAATGATTATTCAAAGAAAAGTGATTTACCCCAATGGTTTGTAAATTACGAAAACTTTGATTTGAAATATTATGCGTTTACATCGAAGATGGGTGAACCGATAGTTATGAAATTGCGTAATGTTGTTAATCCTTTACCCGATGATTATTTTTCGTTTACCAAAGAACTGCCCTTAAATAATGAAGATGCAATCTTATCCATTTATTACTTTCTGAGTCTTCGCGATTATTTTTATAATTGCTTTGAACCTTCACAGCTTGCAAACAAATTCACCGGTAATATAAATTCTTTGCAGGACTTTATCGGATATTCCACTACCCATTTTAGTCCTTATATTTCGGATATATTGCTTGCACGGGAGCTCGACATGTTGATTGGATTGTATCAGATCCCAAATGATGATTATATTTCGATAACAAATGCAATAAAAAACACACAACTAAAGAATTATCTCGAACAACAACTTAAGCATGACAAAAACCTTAAAAAAGGCGATAGCGCACCGGATTTCTATCTAAAAAACGAAAGTGATGCGTTTGTTTCATTAAAAACTTTTAAGGATAATGTGATTTATCTTTGTTTTTGGTTTGCCGGTTGCAAGCCGTGTATCAAGGAATTTCCTGAGGAAAATCATTTAGTTGATGTTTTTAAGAATGAGAACGTAAAAATTATCAGCATTTGCATGGATAGCCATGAAGATGTTTGGAAACAAGTAATAAAAGAACATCAGCTCAAAACAATAAATCTGTTTGCCAATGAAAATTGGGGGAAAATGCTTAAGGAAAAGTATAACATTACAGCGTTTCCTCGCTATGTACTTATTGATAGAAACGGAAAGATTATAGAAAATAAATGTTTATTCTCCAGCCAGGAAGCAGAACAGAAAATCAGAAATTGCCTGATCAACAAATAGGTCAAGAGAAATGAATTGCTTAAATGTCTTTTATAAAAAATACATCCCGACAATAAAATATTTACCAGAATTAGTTTGGATAATTAAAATATTTATAATTTAGTCGGCGGAATATTTTGAACTGACTGCTAATAGTTATCAAACAAGACAGGTTTTGGAAACCCGTCAGGTTTAGCACAAATATAGTATACACCGAAAAACAAACCATGCCAACAAAAACAATATTGACACAATCCATATCTGCCATGTTGATAAAACGTTTAAAAACAAATAACAGGACTAAAGTAAATGTAACGTTATGAAGTACAAAATACTTATTATTGTGTTTGCGTTTATTTCAAATTCCGTTTTAAGTCAGGAAGTATTTATTAAATCAAAAGCTTTCAATCAGGATAGAAAGATCTTTGTCAGTTTACCAGAACATTATGATGAAACCACGGTTAGCTACCCCGTTACATATGTACTCGACGGCCAAATACTTTTTAATTTCTCCAGAGGGTTATATCAGTACAATAGTGATAAGTATCCGCCTGCAATAATAGTTGGTATCAAACAGGTAAATCGGGATTATGAGTTAGTTGAACAACATGAGGGTGATACCGAAGATATAAATATGTATTCTCAATTTTCAGAATTTTTCTTAAATGAACTAATGCCTTATATCGATTCTGCATATAGAACAAACTCCATAAAAATTTTTATTGGTCATTCACATGGTGGGCTTTTTTTATTAAACAAAATGGTTGAACACGCTGATATAAATAATTGTATTTGCATTAGTCCAACTGTATGGATGAATGATTATATCATTCTTGAACATTTTAAAAACTTTTCTCCGGCAAGAAATACCAACTATAAATTATATTTGGGGTATGGCGAAAATGACTTTAAAGCTATCCGCGATGGTGTTCTGAAATTATCGGAAGTAATCAATCGTGATTCATCTAAAAAATTGTCTTTGGTTACAAATATGTATAGCGACGAAGATCACAATTCCGCAATACTTATTGGTATGAGAAAAGGATTAGATTACTTTTTCAAAGATTATATTTTCCCCGAAAATAAATGGGATTTAATTGAAAAAACAGGTAATGACTCCATATTTTTTGATCACTTTAATCATTTGTCAGTTAGTTTTGGTTACGAAATTTCGCCATGCGAAGATGATTTTAATCAATTGGGTTATTACTATCTGGAATCGGATAGAATAACGGATGCTATAAATATTTTTGCCACTAATGTTAAGCTATATCCGTATTCTTCAAATGTGTATGATAGTTATGGCGAAGCTTTATTAAAAAAGAACGATTTAAGCAAAGCGTTGGAATATTTCCAAAAAGCATTAAGCATTGAAAAGAAAGGCATTAATAATAACGATCAGATAAAGCAATATCAAACTCATATCAGCCAGGCAAAAGAAATGTTGAACAACAGTAACAAAAAATAAATATAACGTAGCAAACGGGAAAAATCTCCGAATAAAAAATAGCGATTTCATAAATATTAGTATTTATCGAAAAACAAACTATGCCAACCATAAAATGAGATGTCCATAAGAATAATGCTCATACAAACCAAAATGATATTTTATGGATATTCCATTTTACCAATAAATTAAAAAATTAATAACACATGACACAAATCTCAATTTCCCAAACGAACTTCATCCGGCATTTAATTAAAAATCATTTCCGGATGAAACAAATTCTAATCATTTTATTCCTGATAGTTATATCAAAAACAGGCAATTCACAAGAAATAGCTTATAAGGTTCCGGATTATGATTTGATTAAAAAAGAAATCCAAAATTCCACCTCCTCTTTTTATTATCCGAAACTCCTATCACGATTAATTCAGTATGATACGACATTAACAGATGAAGATTTCCGGTACTTATATTATGGATACATCTATCAACCAAAATATCAACCTTATTGGATTTCTCCATATGAAAAGAAACTGTTGAAGTATTATCAGAGTGAAAAAATAAAAGAAAAGGATTATGCTGAAATTATTGAATTAGCAACAAAATCAATAGATGAATTTCCATTTGATTTGAGACAGATGAATTTTTTAGCTTATGTCTATCATTTAAAAGGAGATGAAGCAACCGCTAAAAAAATAGAATATCGACTTCAAAGAACATTGGGCACAATAGTATCAACTGGCGATGGAAAAACTTGTGCAACCGCTTTTCATGTCATTTCGGTAAGTCATGAATATGTAATTTTAAATTTTTTTCAATTTCAGGAAGAATCACAATCCCTTTCCAGTGATTATTGCGATTATTTAACAGTTAAAAAGGATGAAAGAAATATTGACGGAATCTATTTTAACGTCAAAAAATTATTTGATACAACAATGGAATTGAAAAAAAATAAATAAAAGAATCACCATTATCCGATGAATTTTTATATCATTCCATACGGGATTCAGGTTAATTTATAAACAATCTTCTACCAATATTTATCCCTTCGGGATAGTCCCGAGTACTCGGGACCCAATATTGGTAGAAAATAAAAGTAAACCTATCTATTCACAAGTCCCATACGGGACGTTATCTGTCAATGATTTCATAATAAATAAAGAATTTTCCCGGACAACAGTGTAAAAGAATGCAAATCATCAGATAGTTATCCTGACAATAAAATATTTACCGGAATTAGCTTGGAGAATTAAAATTAGTGTAATTTTATGGACGGAATATCTCGAACTGACTGCAAATAGTTATCAACCCTGACAGGTTTTGGAAACCTGTCAGGGTTAGCTTTGTTGATGGATGTTCCGGAAATCATGAACAGCTTTTTCAGGACAATGGAATTCATGCTACGGAACATTATCATCAATGGATTGCCGAAAGATTATATAACGAACTGAATAAAGAGATAGAAACCGCAGCTAAACCCGACACAAATACAAACCGGCAGGATCAAACGAAAGAAAATACATCCCGGCAATAAAACATTTAATGGAATTAGTTTGAATAATTAAAATAAGTGTAATTTAGCGGGCGGAATATCTCGAACTTACTGCAAATAGTTATCAACCCTGACAGGTTTTGGAAACCTGTCAGGGTTAGCAAATAAAAATACATCCCAACAATAAAATATTTACCGGAATTAGTTTGGACAATAAAAATAAGTGTAATTTAGTGGGCGGAAAATATTAGTAATAATAAATAATCGAGAAATAAACTAGAGACAGTTATATGAATGTTATTTGAAAGCCGATGAAAGTTAGTCAACTCAAAATATAAATATTTGCAAGTTCAACATGACCACCACTCATATTATTACTTGCAAAAGAGTATAATTTCCACCTCTTTTTCATTAATTTTGCCAGTTTAATTTATTGAAATGTTTAGAATAATTTGGGACAAAGATATTAATGGAGTTTTACTTACAACAAATGGTAATGGTGAAGCATTAAACGGTGCCCCAAGACCTGTTTTCCATGAAGAATTAAACCTGCTTGGGTTTAATAAAAACTGGAATTGGAAATATTCAGAATCAAATGAACCTTTACTTTGGGCATTAGACAGACGATATTTTTACAAAGGAGAAATGGTTGCTGAAGTGAAAGGTGGCAATATCTTTGACGATCCAAAAATCGAGATTTCAGATACTGGAAAAGACTTAAAACTAAAACCAATCAACATTCAAAAGGTTGTTGAAAAAAATCAAAAGTTGCTGTTTTTGCTCGAACAGGAAGCGATTGAATTCATTGAGCAGACTTATCGGACTTACAGTCTTAAGAAAATAAGGAGCAAAGCTAAAGCAAACGCAGAAGTTGACTGGGCATTGCTTGCAGAAATGCATGAAAAAAGCACTAAGGTTAAGCAAGCTGTAGTGAAACAGGACTGTGATAGTTTTGATATTATGCCTCTTGAATTAGCCAGGGAAAATAATAAAACAGTTTATCTAAACACAAAGATAGACAAGTTTATTGCTTCCTTTAGCGGAGGAAAGGACTCTCAGGTAACACTTGATCTTGTAAGTCGTGTGATACCACCTGATGACTTTATGGTGATTTATGCGGATACAGGAATGGAAATTCCCTCTTCAATTGAAATTTGGGAAAAAACAAAAAAATACTATAATGCACTTTATCCACAGTTAAAGTTTCATTTATCACAAAACCCACAAAAAAACACTGTAGAACTTTGGGAAAAGTTTGGATTGCCAAGTCGTATACATAGATGGTGTTGTACAGTAGCGAAGACAGCCCCATTATATCGTGATTTAAAAAATATTAGTGGAAACGGCAAACAACAAAATGTACTCGCTTTTGAAGGTGTGAGGGCTGAGGAAAGTACCAAAAGAGAAACCTATGACAGAATCGGCAAACAAGTTAAACATAATAATGTAATAAACGCCCGTCCAATATTTTTTTGGAATCTTACAGAAATTTTTCTTTACTTATTTTCTCGAAATTTAGTCATTAATCGAGGCTACAGATATGGGCTTACCAGGGTTGGATGTGTTATTTGTCCATTTTCTTCTGATTGGAATGAAAGAATTGCACGGAAAATTTATCCAGAGAAGATAGAACCTTTTTTAAATGTTATTAGAAAAGCAACCATTGAATCAGGAGTTATTGATGTTCACGATTATATAAAAGAGAGTCGATGGAAAAGGAGATCTGGTTCAAAAAGCAATTATTCCAGTTTTTCAAGAATTGATATTATTGAGCAAAGTAAAGACCTTAAAGTTTTTTTAACAAATCCTAAGGAGGAGATTTTAGAATGGCTTAAAGTATTAGGATCCCTTTTCTATGCTGAAAATAAAAATATTATTAAGGGTGAGATTAAATTTAAAGAAATCGTTTGTGCTTTTACCATAGAGTTCCTTATAAATCATGATAATAAAACAATTTTAACTTTTGCAAACCTTGGCAATTATCCAACTTTACTTGGTAATATAAAGAAAGTAATTAATAAAGCTACATATTGCAATCATTGCTTGGCTTGCGAAATTGAATGTCCAACTGGCGCTTTAGTTGTAGAACCTAAAGTTAAAATCGATTCTAGTAAATGCATTCATTGCGGAAAATGTATTGATTTCATTGAAAAAGGTTGCATGATGGCAAAATCATTAAATATATCTGAAGGAGGAAAAAACATGACAACAAAAATCACAAGTATTGATAGATATAGCCGTTTTGGATTAAGAGAAAAATGGCTTAATCAGTATTTTATCAATCCAGATAATTATTTTCAGGGTGAAAATGATTTGGGAGTAAAAATGGTTCCAGCATTCCTTAATTGGTTAAAAGATTCGGAAATATTAAATAATTTAGATAAAAGAATTAGTGATATTGGACTAATGCTACAAAAGCAATTTAAAAATAGTACTGATTTGTCATGGGAAATCATTTGGATTAATTTAATTTATAATTCGACAATTGTGAAATGGTATAGTCAGGATGTTGAATGGAACTCTGCTTTAAGTAGAGAAGATTTAGAATCAATTTTAAAGAACTCTTTCCCCGACATTAAAGACAGCACAAAACTTAATGGGTTGGCCGCATTAATTAACATGTTCGTAGAAAGTCCTTTGGGCTCAAGATTCAAATTCTGGGAAGTTCAAAAAAGAAATTCAGAAACAATCATTAGAAAAGCTCCATTTGAAAATGTAACGCCAGTTTCTGTTGCCTATTCCATCTATCGTTATGCTAATGATAAAAATAGATATAATTTGACTGTTTCTGAATTTTATGCACTCGAACAAAAGCAAGGTATTTACAAGGAGTTTGGACTTTCAAAAGAACGATTCCAAAACATATTGAGAACACTACAAGAAAATAAAAATGGAATTGTAAAAGTTGATCTAGTAATGGGACTTGACAATATCTCACTACGCGAAGATTTGACCTATACTGAAGTGTTAAAACTTTTACTTGACAAATAGTAGCATCATGAAATATTCAGAAATCATTGGATTGCAGGAGTATTTTCACCCTGTATTTAATATTGAGAACGAAACTGTTAATTATTGGAAACAATTTATTCCGAACGATCAGTTCTATGAAGTTTTACGAAAAACACTTTCAGCTATTGATACAAACGAACCGAGTTTAAGGAAATCAATTTGGATTCAGGGTACTTTTGGCACAGGTAAGAGTCATGCTGCGTCAGTAATTAAACATTTGCTTTTTGATGAATACAGTGAGGTCGAAGATTATATAAATGAGAGAGTTGATGATATTAGTTTAAAATCAAAATTAATAAACTATCGTAGCAAAAGTAAACTTTTGCCTATTGTCTTAAAAGGATTAGGTAGTATTTCAAATGGCAGAACGTTTGCATTACAAATTGAGAAAGCCGTAAGAATCTTACCATGGTTTAAGAATTTAGGCATTGTGACAAGCAGCGATTTCGACAGATTAATTGAAAAGGTTAATAGTCCTCTTATTGATTGGGATTCATTAATAAAAAAACATGATGAACTTAACATATATGTTACTACTAAAGGTGACATTTTAAAAAAACTAAATGCTGATGACATTGACTTTTTTCATGTAATTGAAGGCGCGCTGAATAATGAAGGTATTCATTTTTCACATGCAGATATTACCAATTGGCTTGTTGAAGTTAATAACGAAGTTATTACTCAAAAAAAAGCAGATGGTATTATTATTTTCTGGGATGAGTTTACCTCTGTGATGGATTCAATTAATTCTGGCATAAGTGATAAAATACAAAATATTGCTGAATTAAGCGAGAAGAACAATATTTTTCTTTATTTGATCAGCCATAGAACGCCCCATCAACACTCAATACCAAAAGAGGATTTAACACGAATGAATGACCGGTTTCATATCATACAATATCGAATGGAGCCTATTACGACCTATCATATTATTGCTGCAACTATAAAAAAAATAAATATTGAAGAATGGCGAAGACTGCAAGGAGAAATATTTGATGCTTCACCGGAATGGGATTATTTAATTAATTTATTGACAAATAATCATAGCGCATCTGCAAAATCCAAAATAAAAGATCTTTTCCCTATTCATCCATATTCTGCCTATTTATCCACCTTTATAGCCCGAAACTTAGGTTCAACCAATAGAAGTATTTTTGGTTTCTTGTATGATAAAGAATTTGGTTTCTTAAATTATTTAGACAAGGAGTTAAATGGTGAACGCTTACTTACAGCAGATTATCTTTGGGATTTTTTTGTAAAAGCGTTTGAAAATGATCAAGAAGCTAGGTTTAATCAAGTGCTTGATAAATATCGGCTGAATATTCAAAAGGTTCAGGAACATGGAGAAAATTTTACAAAGGTATTTAAAGGAATTTTACTTCTGAACGTATTATTCAAAGTAATTGAAGTTACCGGAGAAGAAGGAAGTCCTGTTACTCCTTCAACCGAGAACATTACTTCACTTTTTACTGGTTCTGGTTTTGAAAATGAAATACCTGATATACTAACCTTTATAGACGAAAAAGGAATAGTTACTAAGACTCCAGGAGATGATTTTTTGATTGAGTTTTCATCGCTTCCTGTCAGAGAAATTGAACAAGCAAAGGAAAGTGTAAGAAATCAATTTAAAGATGTCATAAACGTATTAAGGCATACCCAAGTTGATAAGGATATTGAAAAGAATATTTTTAGGTACAATATTTACAGAGAGTTTGAAATTGCCTTATTTTCAACAAGTATTGAGAATGAATATATTTTGCGAAATCGCTTGAACAAAGCTTTTGATAAATCATACAGTTTAAGAATTGCCGTCTTTGTGTCAAACGGAGAGTACGATCACTTAACAACAATTCCCAAAATAAAAGATTTAGCTAAAGATGAGGATTTTCAGAATATTATTTTTATAATTGTCGAAGAACCATTCTCTGAAAAAAATTATGAAAAATTTATTGATTATATGGCTAGGAAGCAGGTTAGTGATAATCATAACTATGATGAGCAGTCTGCAAATTATGAAATTTATGCAAAAGATCAAGTTAAAGAATGGCTTGCCCGAATAAGAGCAAGGTATATGCAGATTATTTTCAGAGATAAGGATGAAAAGTATCTATCCTCTCAAATTGGTAGTATAATAAATCGTGTTTATAGTCCAATAATTTTTTCAAAAGGAATTGATAATATCTCTGACTTATATAAGAATGCAAACGTATGGAAATTTCAAACTGCAATTAAGGCTACCGAAATTTTTATTTTTGCTGATGACCGAACCGAACTAGAAGAGAAAACATCCAGTGGCCCCAATGTTTATCTAAAGTATTTAGTTAAAGATAAGGAAGGAGAATACATCGTTTCCGACAATTTAATATTAAAGCCTGATGGTGACCCAAATCACACCTTAAACATTATTCAAAGCGAGATAGATACAAAGTTTTCTAAGCTCAAGCAAAGATCTCTTTTCAATATTGGTGAAGAATTAAAATTCTTAACAGAAGCACCTTTTGGACTTTATACCAATATGCCTAATATGGCACTCATGGGTTTTGTTTTAAGAAAGTATATTGGAGAACTATATATGGCTGATGTGGGCAGACCAATAGAGAAGGATGAAATGCGTGATTTGATTGGCTACATGTTTAGTTTCTGGCAAGACAATAAAAATCAGAACAAACTAAATGTAAGATTTGGATCAAAAGAAGAAAGAGAGTTAAAAAAGATACTGCTTGAATTATTTGATTTAAAAGATTTCAACAGTATAACAGATACTCGATGGGCAATTGTTAATTATGTAAAAACAATTGCAAAATACCCTATTTGGTCATTGAAATATTATACTGAAGGTAATAATATTACTCTTGCCATTGATGAGTTATTGAAACTTATTTATATTTCGACAAATGAAATAGATATAAAGTTAATATCAGGAGTTTTAGAAAAAATAAAGGAATATCATTTTGAACTAAAATTAGCACTTAAACCTGAAATTTTCCGCATTGGATTTTTAACATTCTTGCAAAGTGTAGACGAAGGCATTACTATTACAGAAGCTAATTTTAATGAGATTTCAGATTATTTGGTTTCAAATATGCAGGAAGAGATAGGTTTATGGAAAGAGGAAAATATTAAGCTTAAAGTATATCAATGGCATACACACAAAAATCAACCTACTCCAAATCCAACTCCGCCAAATAATCCTGATACTCCGCAAAATCCTGATACTCCTAAACCCATTTCTACACCAGAAAGAGAAAAAATCATTTATAAAATCAGGAACTTTAATCGTGGTGAGCAAGAACTTAAAAATATGATTGTGAAAATGGTAGAAGAAAACCCACATTTTTCTCAATTGATAAGTTTGATAGATAAATATTTTAGTTAAGCGCACCCATGAAATTGATAGATAAAATAAAAGCGTTTGAAAATATTGAAGGATTGATTTCTGAAATCAATTCTGACAAGGTTACGCGTGATATACTGTCAAGACGGTACCCTATTAGATTGATTTTTTTGCAAAAATTTGAAACTTTCAGGTTGTTGATTGAAAGGTTATCTTCAATCGGTGTCGAAAACTATCATCTTGAAAAAGATTTACCTCATCCAGATGGGTGGATTACAAAAGATACATTAATCAGCATAGTAAAAAACTTATCAAAGGATACGGCTGTTGTGCCTTTTTCAGAAATTGTAAGATTTTATTCTAAAGAGGACTTTAATAACTTCTTCAATCAGTTGCTATTAATTGAAAATAAAGATTTATCAAGACGGATATATCTACCAATAATAGGAGTTGAAGAGAGATTTGAAAAAGAATTTTTTCAGAATTTTACCAGAAAAGAGGAGTCTGCTCCATATTGGAAAATATCCAAAGAAACACCAAATTCAATAAAAGTATTTTTATCATCACAAATATACGCGAAAAAGATTGCTAATTATGAAACCATTGCCAATACGGAAGAATGGCTAAAGTTTTGGAAGAAAAAAAGTCCCTGTGATGTTATTTGTCATTCGAAGCCATTAATTTTATTTTACAAAAATACCTTACCAGATAAAATATTTTCCATAGAACAACTTGACAACCCCAAAAAACTAATTGATAAAATCTATAGCATTGATATTCCTATTCCTTTTGAAGATTCTGAGATAATATATTGGGAAAAATTATTCAATTTTTTAAATCATGACTTCGTTACATTTACAGCTTTTGTAAAGAAGTATTTTATGGTTACTACATTAACAATTTATTCCATATTGGAGTATTGGCTAAAGACAAATGATATATTTGAAAAATGGTTATTAAAGCATTTTATATTATCTCAGAGCTGTTTACAAACAAAATATCTCTTTAAAGTATTTGAATCAATAACGGATTATTCTGATCACTCATTACTAAAAAGTCTTTATCAAAGAATATTTACTCTAGAAACTAAAGAAGAATATGTCAATGACCGTTTTGAATTAATTCAGCAGTTTTCAAACTATAAGCCAATTAATCTTTGTGATGAAGCACTTGGTGAACTAAATTCTAATATTCAATCTGTTACTGATTATAGGCAGATGCTATTGCTCATAACAGGAATGTTTCTATTTGAGAAAGTTTATATTTTTGAATTATTTGTAAAAGAAAAAATAACTGATCTCGATTTATTATCGCAACGATTTCCTGAGCTTTTATATTACAACTCTGAATGTACTTTTGATAACTTAAATACAGAAAACGAATGGATTATTGAGTATTTTAGGGAATATAAAAAATCAAAATTTAATGATTCTGCTACCAAGCGCTTAAATGAATTATTGTCATTAAAAAATACTAATGAACAATCATTTTACAATTGGTATCACAGTTTCGATTCAATTCACAGTATTTTTCATGCTAATAAGGTAGATAAAGTAATTTGGATTGACGCTTTGGGTATTGAATGGGTCCCTTTTATTGAAAACTATTTAAATAATAGAAATCGGGATTTAAAAGTTTTGAAAAAAATTATTGGTGTAGCCAATCTTCCAACAAGTACTGAACAAAATAAATTTCCTGACACAAAATATATACAAGATTTTGATACTTTTATTCATTCCAATTTTTATTCTTATCCGGATTTTATTATTAAAGAAATGATTGAAATTAAGAGAATTATTGATAACTATCTTATTCTTGATTCAGGGCAAACTATTGCCATTGTATCAGATCATGGATTAACAGCTTTATCAAGACTTGCACCGTCAAAAAAATATGGAAAAGACGATAGCCATGAGGGTCGTTTTATTGAAGTAAAAGATAAAGATCATTTACCAGATACTGATTACATTATTCATAAATCGGAAATTGATCAAAAAAAATATTTAATAGCGTTAAAACATAATTCATTAGGGAAAAAACCGCCAAGAGAAGTTCATGGAGGATGCACCCCTGAAGAAGTATTGGTGCCCTTTATTATAATTTCTAATAAGAAAGATATTGCAGCAATTGATTATTCAATTACAATTGAAAAAACAGAACTATCTAAAAAAGAACCTCTTGTTTCAATAAACATAACACCTAAACCATTTTCAGCAAACTTTGAAATAAAGGGTAAAGTAACGACTCTAAATTTTAATGAAATAACCAATAAGTGGGAAGCTAACATTGACAAATCTCTATCTGGAAAAGTCCAAATGAAGATAAGGGCAGGAAAAAGTGAAAAAATATATACAATTAATATAATCTCAGGTATAATAGAGGAGGACTTATTTTGAGCACACTTGACGAAAAAATAAAACAAGCTTTCCCTGATGAATCAGTAATAAAGATTCCTCAGAATTATAGCGTTTTTGCTGGTAAAAACTTACCTTCATTTATTAAGGATTTCTTGATAAAACGTTATACGGATAGTTATGGAAATTTAGACCGAAATGGAGTTCTGAAATTTCTGGAAGACCATATTCCTAGTAAGGACAATGATCTAAAGAATCGCTTACGCACACACAGGGAAGAAGTAACTGTTTTAACGAGATTTATTGTTGAAACAGACTTAAAGAATGACAAATTGCTTTTTTCCATTCCTGATTTAGGCATAAAATCAAGTGAAGGCAGAATACCTGACCATGTTGCGAAAAAAAATAAAGAAATAAAAGATGGTGAACTTTGGGGAGTTGTCACTTTAGTATATCAGCCACCTGTAGACAAAGATAAGGGCTTTGTTGAACTTGTTAATTACAAGGCTTTCAAACCCTATAAAGTAGATTTGGAATATTACAGAGCAGCACGCAAAGAATTTAGTACAACTGAATGGATTGATTTATTAATACGTTCAATGGAATACAATCCAGATGGTTTTGAATCTTTGTCACAAAAATTGATGTTTCTGAGTAGAATTTTAATTTTTCTTGAACCTCGGCTAAATATGATTGAATTAGCACCAAAGGGTACGGGGAAATCATACATTTTTGGCAATCTTAGTAAATATGGATGGATGATCAGTGGAGGTAAAGTAACCAGAGCAAAGTTGTTTTATGATATGACAAAAAAATCAATGGGAGCAATTACTTTATACGATTTTGTCACAATGGATGAAATTCAGACAATTACTTTTTCTGACTCAGCAGAAATTCAAGCTGCACTTAAAAGCTACCTTGAATTCGGATATACTACAGTTGCCAATGTTAAATTAGTCTCTCAAGCGGGCTTAATTATAATGGGGAATATTTCTCTTTCAAGAGATAAAAAACCTATTAGGTTAAAATATTTTTCAGAATTACCCGAAACGTTTAAAGAATCTGCACTTTTAGATCGTTTTCACGGTTTTATTGAAGGATGGAAACTACCTCGAATTACTGAAGATTTAAAAATTAATGGATGGACACTTAATGTTGAATATTTTTCTGAAATAATGCATGAACTTCGAGACAAACCAATTTATTCAGCTATTGTAAATGATTTACTGGAAGTACCTGCAAAAGCTGACACAAGAGATACAACAGCTGTTAAAAGAATAGCTACGGCATATTTGAAATTGCTTTTCCCGAATGTAAAAGATATTTCAGAAATTGATAAAGAAGATTTTAACAGCTTCTGTTTAATTCCAGCGATCGAAAAACGTCAAATAATTAGAAGACAAATTCACTTAATTGATGAAGAATTTTCTGATGAGATGCCTGATATTAAAATATTGTACAACGAATAGCTTTATTTGATTATTTCGGTGAACCAGCGCCATTTATTCCGGCATAAACGGCTCCACCTAAAGGGTTCGGATTTACGTTGCAACATTTAATAGAAAAACGGAACACATCATTATATTATTCGCCAACAGAACAAAAAAAACTTATCAGCTCCCGAAGGTCATTCCTTTTCTATTGTCCATCATTTCTATAAACATACCATCCCTCCGGGATTAAAAAACATTCTAAATTGCATCCATGCCCCGGGAAGGTCAATTGCTGGATAAAAAACATACCTATCCGTTTTATCCGCGTAATCCGCGTCCTATTTTTTTATCCGCGCCTATCCGCTTTATCCGCGAAATCCGCGTCCTAGTCTTTTCTGATATATGGTATTCTATTTGTCCGATTACTTAAATAGAAAAACTCCGTGGTTCTCTGTGATCCCGATACTTATCGGGACTCCGTGGCTCTCTGTGTAATTAAATATATTATAACACTGAGCTACACAGAGAATGCACAGAGTGGCACAGAGAAGGTTTCAAACCCCGGCTGTGCGTAATTTGTAATTTCGCTCGGAATATAGCAGAAATTGTATTTCCGCAATTGTATTAAAATAAAACATGCGGACAGCTTATCAAATAAAAGATCAATTTGCTGCTCAGATACATTTTAATTTATAATTCGGCTAAGAGAAAATCGGATAATCCGGAAATAATTTATTGGCTATTGTTTCTTTCTAATTATATTTGTGCATGGAAACAATGAATAAAACGCTATTACTTTATTCGGGCATAATTTTATAAACGATTAACGGCATAAAGAAATAAATCTATAATCACTTAAAAAAATGGACGAAAAAATTCTTTGGAGTATTGTTTTTGTGGTAATTGTAATAATATTATGTATTGCAAAACCCAATTTCGGTCGAATTTTTCTTGGGATATTCTATTTAATAATGGCAATAGGAATAAATATTGTTAATGCTTTTACTAATCCACTATCTACAGTTAAAATGGGAGAAGCTTCCATTATTGACTTCTATAGAATTTTTTTCTCAAATGTTGTTTCACAAGCTCCCACCCTCTTTATATTGATTGTTGCATTATTCGAAATTATCATGGGTTTGTTGATTCTTAACAAACATCAAAAAGTAAAACTTGGATTAATTGGGACATCTATCTTTTTATTTCTGATAGCTCCTTTTGGTTATATTCAATTACCGTGGTTAGGAATTGCAATAATACAGTTCTATTTATTGAGTAAGGATTTTGACAAAACTTTTGCTGAAATTATTGTTTCATCATTACGAAGAAAAAAATAAAAGTAAGCGTGAAATTGCAAATTTTATAAAAATGCAGATGAATATTCCGCACTAAACGGCACATTTATTCCAGAGTAATCAGAATTTGCATCATGCCCCGGAAAGGTCAATTGTTGGATAAAAAAACATACCTATCCGTTTTATTCGTGTAATCCGCGTCCTACTTCTTTTCTGATATACGGTATTTTATTTGTCCGATTACTTAAATAGAAAAACTCCGTGGTTCTCTGTGATCCCGATACTTATCGGGACTCCGTGGTTCTCTGTGTAATTAAATATATTATAACACTGAGCTACACAGAGAACGCACAGAGTGGCACAGAGAAGATTTCAACCTTTGATTCGCATGATTAAGTAATAAAAACTAAAAATTGCCGTATAATTGAATTTAACAGCTTAAGAATAGAACACAGATTAAATTATCATCAGCGCCTATCCGCGAAATCCGCGTCCTATTCTTTTATCCGCGTCTATCCATTTTATCCGCGAAATCCGCGTCCTATTCTTTCATCAGCGTCTATCCATTTTATCCGCGAAATCCGCGTCCTATTATCTATCCTCAGAATATTTCCACCTCAAACTTTCCTTCTTTTACCGTATCGGCATTAAAAACATTAAGAAATGTATTTCCCATTGTTCCTAATATCGCAGGCGAAACGTTGGCACTGGCTCCTGTGGGAAGCGAATAGGCATTGGCAGGAGCGGCAGCGGTGGCGGAATCGGCCGTATAAAACAATAAAGTAATATCGCCGGTATTGCTAAGGCTAAAAATTGTTTTATCGGTAAATGTATTATTTGCAATAGAAGTTACCTGTGCCGGGGCAGCGCTACCGGAAATAAAATTATTTTCACCATTGCGCGATTTATATCTCAGTCCCCATTGCCGGCATTGCATACGCCTTGCGGCAGGTGCACTCTTGCGATAATAAAATACGACTTCATCCCACAAATCATGAATTAATGCATTAACTCCGATACGCATTGGTTTTAATTCTCCCTGTATATCGCTCAACATAAGTTTCTTTTCAGCAAGAAGATTCTGCTTGCTTTTGAAGATATCAAACAATGTTTTTACTTCAACTGCCGAAGGCATTGACATGACTTCGCCTCCCCTTGCGACGCGGGCGGCTTCTCCTTCGGCTATTACATTGCCCCAACGTAATATATCATCATCCGAAATCAAGCGGGGAAGTTCCCTGTTGGTAATATCCATGCCATATAATGCAAGATCTGTTGCCTGAAATATCTTCCGGTCTATACCATTAAATAAACCCTGAAAATAATGATTAATAACTATGGAAGAATCTGATTTTGAAGTATTTTTTTGAAGTGTTAAATTGCTTTTATCGGTTATGCAAACATTCAATTGTTTATATTTGGCAATAAACAAAGGTGCATAATCGCGCATTTGGTCAATGGTAGAATTAAGGAATATTTTTTCAGCCTCCGGTTTTACGGTTCCATCTGAATTGAAAATAAGATTAGACATATTGTCAAGGACATTACATCTGTCGCCATCACTGTTTGGATAAATTAGTTTTATCATAATAAATATTTTTTTAGGTTAATAATCAGTTTAATTTTGGATAATTATAATTAATAATACAAAATTAAAAATGTTTTTTCAATAGCAAATATTTTTTATAAAAAAGTTGATATTTTGTTGATATTTTTAATATTTTATTTGTAAATGCAACTATTTTTTAAAAACAGCATAGGATAAAATATTAAATATCAACAATTAACACGAATGATTGAGCATAACACATTGTAATTAAATTTTTTATCTCATTATTGATGATAAGTGTAATGATTATCTGTTTTTTGCATAACAAGTGGTTAAAAAAATATAAACCACGAAGGCACGAAGAGCACGAAGTATTTTTTTCTTTGTGATTCTTAGTGGTCTTAGTGGTTGAAAAAACATAAACCACGAAGGCACAAAGAGCACTAAGTATTTTTTTCTTTGTGATTCTTAGTGGTCTTAGTGGTTGAAAAAAGAGTAAACCACGAAGGCACAAAGAGCGCTAAGTATTTTTTTCTTTGTGATTCTTAGTGGTCTTAGTGGTTGAAAAAA
>Ga0268360_1001799_pt1 | contig 19709 bp, 22 predicted proteins | sample BioMet11_FD_192465 | JGI IMG/M metagenome (GOLD analysis project Ga0268360, IMG submission 192465) | Sewage microbial communities from Oakland, California, United States - Biofuel 11 (Illumina Assembly) | ecosystem: Engineered > Wastewater > Sewage > Unclassified | place: USA: California... | reverse complement strand
CGAAGTCGACTACTATTGCCGACACACTCGGGGAAAATAAAAAGGCAGTCAGCGTTGATTTGTACGCTAACTGCCCGAAATTCTTTGGTGCCCCCGGCAGGAATCGAACCTGCGACACCAGGATTAGGAATCCTGAAAAGGCACTTTCCGGCTTATTCCATCTTGACCCTATTTCATGGACATGGTTCATGAAAATGGATACAAAGCTTCCGTCTTGTTCTCCCTTCATTCCATGAAATTGGAGACAGCGGATGGCATCCTGGAAACGCAGCAGGCAGCCCGGCGTTTACTACCGCGAACACCCGACCCGCAAAAACGGACCGCATCCCGACCGCTACCTGACGCTCCGCTATACGTCCCCCGATGGCCGCCGGCAAGAAGGCCTCGGCTGGGTCAGCGAGGGCTGGACGCTGGAACGCACCGCCCAGCTCCTGGGCGAGCTCAAGCAGAACATCCGCACCGGGGAGGGCCCCACGACTCTGTGCGAGCTCCGGGCGGGCAATCTGCTGGCCAGGAAGGCCAAAGAGGCCGAGGCGGACAGGCGCAGCCTGACCTTTGGCTAGGTCGCCGAACGCTACCTCGCCTGGGCGCGGCAGTCCAAGAAGACCTGGGCCGATGACGCCTGGCGCTACGGGCGGCACCTGGAAAAGCCCCTCGGCGACCGGCTGCTGACGGAAATCTCCACGTCCCTGCTCATCGACCTCAAGGCCGGCCTGGACCGGACCATCTCCAGGAACTCCAAGCGGCCGCTCTCCCCCGCCACCGTGCTCCAGTGCCTGGCCCTCGTGCGGCAGATTTTCAACTACGCGCGGGAAACGCCCTTCGATTCCGCCGTCTCGCAGGAGCCGATGTTCACGGGCGCGAATCCGGCCAAGCTGACGCGGCGCAAGGGCTACGGCGTGCGCATGCCCGTCATCGACAACGCGCGGCTGCGCGTGCTGACCCCGGCGGAGTTCGCGCAGCTGCTGGCGGCCGCCCTGCCCGACTATCCGGAGCAGCACGACATGATTCTCGTGGCCTACGACTGCGGGCTGCGCCGCTCCGAGCTGCTGGCGCTCACCGCGCAGCACGTCGTCGGCGAGGGCGAGAGCCTGCACGTGGTGGACACCAAGGGCGGGCGCAACCGCGTCGTCTTCCCGAAGCTTTCGCGCGAAATGCTGGTCAGACGGGCCAGGGCGGCGACCGCCGAGTCCCCGTACCTCTTCCCCGGCCGCGACGGCTCGCGCGACGGCGGGGCCTTCACGCGGGTCTTCAAGCGGATTGCGGCCCGGAGCGGCCTCAACGACGGCGTGACCGACCCGCGCTTCCGCATCACCCCGCACACGCTGCGACACACATACGCCACGATGCTCTACATGGAGACTCACGACCTCTACCTCGTGCTGCGCCGTCTTGGGCATGCCGACTTCTCCACCACCCGGAAATACGTCCACCTCGCCGAGGAACTCGCCACGCGGATGGGCGCCACGCTCACTGGACAACGATGACCTTGACCTTCCGCGACTCCAGGTATTCGAGAAAATACTCCGCGGGGTAGACCACCTTCTGCCGGAACTTTATCCGGACCCGCGGGCCCAGGCCCATGCAGTCGTCATAGGCGACCGTCTTCTGGCTCACCAGCCCCCCGGTCAGCCGTTCCACTTCGCACCGGGCGATCATCGCCGGGAGCTTGGGCAGAAACCTGCCCAGAATCCGGACCTTGGCGGGACCGGCCTGCTTGACCGCCTCGTCAAGCGTCAGTTCCTCGGCCTTCACTTTCCTCTTTGCCATGCTGACGCCCTCCTCACGACGGGGGAAACCGTCCCGCCCCCCCCCTGCCCTGCTATTCCGGTTGCCGTTCGTCCAGGCTAGAAAGAAGTCCAGGATGCGCACGAAACACGAGCAGCCCGAACTCGACCGACGCGCGCAGAAAACGCGACTGCTGCCCCTGCGCGACGCGGACCACGCGGTCGGACATCGTCACGGAACAACAGCACGTGACGTGGCGCTGCTGCGCCGCGCGGCTGTCGAAATACGCCATGAGCTCCGGGCGCTCGCCGTACAGGCCGAGCCCCAGCGCCACGCTGGAGCGCACGAGGCGGCTCACGTCCCGGCCGCCGACGAGGTCCCGCATGTCGGCGAACATCGGGTCGCTGACGTAGAACGACAGGAAGCCCTCCAGCGGCTGCCGGCGCGCCGCGAACCACAAGCGCGGCCCCGCGCCCTGCGGTCCCGCGCCGCACAGTCGTCCCAGCCAGTCCCGCAACCACCGCATCGCCAGTCCCTCCTACCCCTTGCAGACGACCGCGCCGGGACACGTCCCATCCCGCCGGCGCTTCGGTTTGCGTCCCGGCCGCTGGTCCACTCCGGGCGGCAGCAGCTCCACGGGCACGCCAAGGTCCAGCAGCTGCTGCCTGCGACCGGTCGGCATGGTTTCCCCGTCGCACAGGCGCGCCACGGAGACGCCGGTCAGCTTCAGACGCCTGCCGAGACGGCGGAACGAGCCATGGTTCCGGTCCAGCCACAGCCTCAACAGTTCTTGCCTCGTGGGTTCAATTGAGGTAGCACTCAACGTCGATTCCATATGTCGTTTTCCCTGGGTTGGAATGTTTCGCGCAACCCTTTTGTCCATGTTTTATGTGATTCAGCCAATGCTTTTTTGGATAATATCCAAGGAAACAGAGTTGGCGAACTTTTCCAAACGACTTGAACAAATTGCGCACGCCCTGAAGCTCACGAAACAAGCCATCGCGGAAGGTGGCGGAATTTCGGCGCAAACTGTTTCTGTCTATCTAAAGGGCGACACCCTCCCGAACCAAAAGACTTTGGCCGCCTGGGTAAAAGCGTACAATCTCAATGCCCACTGGCTGCTGACCGGTGAAGGCGAGATGCTGGCCGACCACCAGAATCAGGCGCTGCAACACCCCCTTGCCCAGCGTGTGAACCAGGTGGCCCTGTTGATGTCCGAGTCCGGAGTTGATGAGCTGGAGCAGCTGCGTGCCGTCCGCGCCATGGTCGACGGCGAAATCGACAAGCTCGCTCAGAGGCGGGGAGGTACTGGAGCCTCCGCGCCTCAGGCCGATATGCCCCGGGCGGAGGAGAACAGCTCGCCGGCCGCTGCCCGGAAACTGGCCGCGGGCGATGATTCCGTGTGATTAAGGGAGGAAAGGCACGATGACTGACGTGCTGGTGGCTTTGATTCCTACGTTTCTGTTTTTTCTTCTTGTGGTGAACGCTTTTTTGTGCGGTGCTTCGAACTTACAGGTTATGATTGTGCTTACTGTCCTCACACTTGCAGGGTGTGCTGGGGCACTGTTTTTTGGCGGACTTCGGAGCCTGCTCTTCGCCTTTGGAGGCATAGCTCTGGTATATCTGTTCGCGCGTCCTTTGGCCGCCCGACTCGCCTACGCTTTGATGCGACATGTTATTTAAAATTCTCATCATCCACCATTTTGTCCTTTTTTAGCACTCCGAGGCCACTGATTGGCAGGAGTCTCCTCTATTGACATGCTATCTTGAGTGAACCAATTTCCCTGCCACATCAGTTGACGTACTGGCTACGCTGAGGGCTCATCTGAAAGCATAAAAGACTTTAAACCAGACAACATTCAAAGTGATATTGCTTTACTGACAGCATGCAGTTTGCAGCACTATTGGCAGCTTTTGTGGCAGAAAGACAGGAAAGTAGTTGTGAAGAACTTCGGCCTCACAGTAAGTTAATCGCAGCGGGCTAGGATAAGTTAACTCACGAAGCACCTGGGCAGAGAGGCATAACGCTCTAATGGACAAGAAGCTTGAGCTACTTTTTTCACTAATCGCTTTACATCGTAGCAATCGAGATACATTACTTTCTTGTTCTAAACTTATAATGGCTGTTAATGCTTTTTTATTAACGTTATTTGGAATTATTGTAAATAGTTTTTTGTTACAAGCTGTTAATAACAACCAAAGTTTTTTGGCTCTATTTGTTGTTACTATTTATTTTTTTACAAAATCTTTAGCAAAATGCATGTCTTCAGTTTTTACTGGGAAAAAATATAATAATACGCAAAGAATTTTGTTTTCTGCAAGACTAACTTTAAATAAATTTTATGACGAAAGTAGCGACATAATTCGAACAGATGAATTTAATAATTACGTCAAGTATACAGATAAAGATACTATTCTAAAAAGTGGTTTAAACGAACTGATTGTTATGATGCATTTACAACACGATAGGGCTATATTTATTAGAGAAGCAAAGCGAGCAACAGAAAATGGAATCATTTCTTTTCTCATAATATCTACCTGTATATATATCTTTTCAAAAGTAATTAAGCTTGCTTTTTAAATTACAACGCTATCTTATCGCTATTGCTAACACACTAAAGATACACCGCATATGTTCACCGATAGACAAGAACAATAACCAACAACACATTGAAATCACACGGCATGAGAAAGTGAACGCACGTTATCTCACTGCTTTCTGGACAAACGATTTTGAAAATGCCATTTTTAAGATGTAGCCTTAACTTCCCGTGGACTTATCCGCCAAGGTAGAAGCACGCGTGAAACCTGAATCAAGAACTGCCTACGCTGATGCCCCTGGGGAGTTCCCCACAGACCAGCACCGCAAATCCAACCTTGGCCAGTACATGACCCCGCAATCCATAGCGGACTTCATGGCCTCCCTCTTCCCTCCGAGCGCCCTGGACACCTGCCGCCTGCTCGATGCCGGCGCTGGGCGTGGCGCATTGTCTTGCGCCTTTCTGGAACGCTGGGAACGACGGGACGGGCTCACCTTCAACGCCGTCGAGCTTGAAGCCTTCGAACTCGACCCGAGAATGCGTTCCGCCCTTCTTCCGGCCCTGGCTGAGCACAGCGCGCACGGGCAATTCCGCTTTCAGATTGTTGCTGGCGATTTTGTGTTGCTCGCCACGCAGCGTTGTGCCGTCGCCGACGGCGGCTTCACCCATGCCATTCTCAATCCACCGTACAAGAAAATCAGCAGCGCTTCCAGGCACCGGCACATTCTTCGGCAAATTGGCATTGAAACGGTGAATCTGTACACCGCGTTCGTCGCCCTGACCCTTGAGTTGATGGCTCCCGGCGGCCAACTGGTGGCGATCATTCCGCGCAGCTTCTGCAATGGACCTTACTACAGACCATTTCGGGACTACGTTCTTGCTCGCGCCGCCATTCGGCGGGTGCACCTTTTCCAAACGCGGAATAAGGCGTTCAAAAAAGATAAGGTATTGCAGGAAAACGTCATCATTCACCTGGAACGCGCTGGCCGCCAAGGCGACGTCATCGTTTCAACATCACGCGATGACGCCTTCGACGACTTGCTCGCAAACACCTTCCCGTTTGAGCAAATCGTGTCCCCTGTTGACCCGGAACGCTTCATCCACGTGCCGACAGCCCAGGAGACCACCGGCCATGAGCAGGCGTACACGCCTCAGCATGGCCTGGCGGAAATCGGCGTCGCGGTCTCGACCGGCCCAGTAGTGGACTTCAGGACACGTGAGAACCTACGGGACATGCCGGAAGACGGCTGCGTTCCCCTCCTCTACCCCGCTCACTTCGCCGGGCAGACCATCGAATGGCCAAAACTTGGCCACAAAAAACCAAACGCAATCGTCAACAGTCCAGCCACGGAGAAAATGCTTTACCCAGCTGGCTGCTACTGCGTTGTCAGGCGATTCTCGTCCAAGGAAGAGAAGCGGCGCATCGTTGCGGGCATCATAACCCCTGAGGCGTTTCCAGGTGTGTCGAGCTATGGTTTCGAGAACCACCTCAACGTGTTCCATGAATCGAGGCACGGCCTCCCCGAGGCCCTGGCAAGGGGCTTGGCCGCGTTTCTGAACACGGAGGCTGTGGACGAGGCGTTCCGACGCTTCAATGGGCATACCCAGGTCAACGCCACGGATCTGCGCAACATGAAATACCCCAGTCGGTCAGCACTCATCGCCATTGGAGAAGCGACGATGCGGGGCGAGAAGCTGACGCCGGCTGCGCTCACGAAATTTCTGGAGGCATCGGACGATGGCAGAGGCTGACACTCGGCACATCAATGAGGCGAACTCAATCCTCAAGACCTTGGGCATGCCGCGGGCGCAGCAAAACGAACGTTCCGCGCTCTGCCTTCTGGCGCTGTTGAATCTCACCCCCGCCAAACCTTGGAGCGAAGCGGAAGAGCCGCTGATGGGCATTACCCCCATCATGGATTGGGCGAGGGAGCACTACCAGAAGGAATACGCCCCCAACACGCGGGAAACGTTTCGGCGCCAGACCATGCATCAGCTTGTCGCCGCCGGCATCGTCCTCCTCAACCCCGACGACCCGGCCCGCCCGGTAAACAGCCCTAAGACGGTCTACCGCATCGCTCCGGATGCGTTGGCGCTTTTGCGCACGTATGGCGCGGCGGCCTGGAAGTCCGACCTGCGGGACTATCTTGCCAAGCGACAGACCCTTGCGGCGCAGTACGCCCAGGAACGCAAACTCGCCATGATCCCCGTTACCATCGCGGATGGGCAAACAATCAACATAAGCCCTGGCGAGCACAGCGAGTTGATCGCGCGCATTATTCGAGAGTTCGCCCCGCGCTTCTTGCCAGGCGGCACGCTCATCTACGTGGGCGACACAGGGGAGAAGTGGGGGTACTTCAACGAGAAGCTGCTTGCTGAGTTGGGCGTGACCGTGGACTCGCACGGCAAAATGCCTGACGTTGTGATTTACTTCGCCGAGAAGAACTGGCTGATCTTAGTGGAGGCGGTGACGAGCCACGGCCCCGTTGATGGCAAACGCCATGCGGAATTGGCGGCGCTGTTCGCGGACTCGACAGCGGGCCTTGTCTATGTGACGGCTTTTCCAAGCCGCCAGACAATGGGCCGATATGTGACAGAAATCGCCTGGGAGACGGAGGTTTGGGCCGCGGATGCGCCAACGCACCTGATGCACTTCAATGGCTCGCGGTTCCTGGGCCCCTACGAGAAATCCAAAACTCCAGAAGAATAGTCTCCGCCCTCACAGACAAGCTCAGAACGCATTGGCATCCTTGTTGGGAGGGTGAGATTGATGCGCACGTCCGCTCCACTGCCGACGGGCGCGACCATGTACGCTATGGCAGCGCACAAACGCCTGTTCATTGTGTCGGCCATTCAGACCGCAGCGGCCCGTTCCTGGACGTTGGCCTTGCGTGGAAATTGATCCAGAATTTTTCTCTCTTCAACCACAAGCGACCGGACAATTGCCGCCATCACAGGAGGGCAAACCCCATTCCCGAGTATTCTGACACGATCACGCCGTAATCCGCGCTGTATCACATGTTCGCTTGGCAGCCCCATCGCGCGCTGAAGTTCGCGAGGTTGCAGCATTCGCAAAGTCGGTCCGTTTGCTGCCCGCTGAACCAATCCGAATCGATCAAGAGTTGTGATCGTCCGCAAGGGGCGATCAAGTCGCTGCCAGCCACCCGCAGCATCGCTGCCGTAATAGACAATTAAAAAATCCTCATCACCGGGGAGGCACTTCATCGCCCTGCCCGCTCTTTCCAGAGTGGCTTTTGCCCGGCGTCCGTTATCAAGAGGAGTGCATTTCCATATTCCGGGAGGGTCCAAAATGACGGAGGCAGGGACTGGCCGTTGACATGTCGGGATGATCTCTTGCGGCTTCTTGCCCCGCTCACAGAGGAGAAAAAGACGGTGCCGGCTCTGCGGCACACCGAACCACGAGGAGTCCAGAACCTGGGGGGTCACGGCATACCCCAAGCGCTCAAGCCCGCTCAGGAGTTCTAGATACCGATCCCACTTCGTCATTTGGACAACATTTTCAATCACCACCCAACGTGGCACAAAATGCTGCACATACCTCAGTGTGTGCAATGCGGTCATACGGCTGGCGTCGCTTGGGTCGCGGCGTCCCCTGGCGCAGGTGTGACTCGTGCATTCGGGGGAAGCCAGCAGCATATCAAACGGCCCATAGGCATCCAACAGGCCGGGGTCACTCTCACCCGTAATCCAACCAACCACCCCGCAACCGGGAAAATTGTCGTTGTAAACGTTTATAGCGAGGGGGTTGGCATCAACCCCACAAACGATTTCGGCTCCGGCCATGGCGGCACCACGGCTGCTGCCACCCCCGCCACAGAAGAGATCAAGCACCCTGACTGGCATGGGCGGACATTGCCAGGTTGTTGTCCTCATGTCCAGACTCCTGCGTCAGACGGGCACATGGGCGGGTGCATTCAAGGCGCACAGAACCCGCTCCAGGCAAGCCTCCGGAGTCTTTTTCAGCTGGTGCTCCCAAATTCGGATTACAGCCCAACCCAACCTCCGCAGTCGACGGTGGTTCTTTTGGTCGCGTCCCCGATTTGCGGCGATCTTTGCAGCCCACTTTTCCTGGAGTTTATGCCTCCAGAGCGGAAACCGCCAACCGTGCCAAAAGTCCCCGTCCACGAAGACCACCACCAGCTGCTCAGCAAAGACAAAGTCTGGGCAGCCTGGCAGGCTTCGCACATGCCCCTCCCATTGAATTCCGCGCGACTCCAGAAGCGAAGCCATCACCCGTTCTGGAGTTGTATCCTTGCCCCGTATTCGGGACATGACTTTGCTGCGGGTTTCCGTCGACATGATGTCGCCATCATGCCGTCTCGGAGTTCTGGGATTTGGAATGCCAGACATGTCGCTAATGAAAGCTCAAAAGACCAAGCCTGGATGTGTGATAGGCATATCGCTGTAGCATGGCATCCAAAGCTTGAGAGCGAACACGGAGAAGAGGCTCACCTAGAAGCGTGTGTCCCGATGGGATTCCCAGCACGTGGCGAAAGTTGGCTTCAAGGATGACATCCTCATCGTCGATTCTCAAAATGGGGAAACGGTAGATACCTTGGTGGCATTCCTTGACCCACTTCTTGCCTTTCTTGGTCTTCAACTTGCTTGATGGGACCAATGTGCAAAACATATAACGGAACAGGCGCTCATTCTCTTGGGCATAATCACAGGCCGCGCTGCATTCAAGCAGTAAGCAGCGACACGTATTCAGCGCTCCAGGGGCATCCGTCATGTCCTTAAGATTGAGGGACAGACTGATCAATTGCTCACGGTCGCAACCGAAGTATGTCTCCCAAGTCACATCATCTGGAATCCCAACCAAAGCGCCTCGCTCTTCCTTCGCAGGGACGACAAGGTCAAACAAATATCTTGTGTTCAATTGTGCAATACTCACATCTTCCGGGAGCTGTCCGCAGGGTCCTAATGGAACGGGTGTCGCCGCCTTCCATGCCTCATCATAGCTTTCATCTGTTGGAGTTGCCCCCATGAAATCATCGAGAAGTGGAGCCAACCCTCGCTGTATAGCTTTAGCGAGATTTTCGTCAGCATGAACTCCGCCAGACTCACGAGCGATTTTTCCTAGAATGGTCCTGAACCGCTCCTCCACTGCGCAAAAATCCCAGGGGTTGGTACCCGCAGCAAGTTTAGACAGTTCCCCAAAGACTTTCCCTGCGGATTCAGCCAGCTGAGCTTCCCAACACAGTAGAGCCCATAACTGCGGAGACTTGGCAACCTCGTGCAGAATACTTTCTTTGATGGCCTCAAGCTGTGAGCCATAATTGTCAGCTGTCTTCTCCGGCAAAGAGAGGACCGTCTTGTCCATAACTCCAACTGCAAGCGGAGCAGGAGCATCTTCCCACCGCGTGCTCAATAGTTTCACAACATCATCCACACGCTCCGCCTCTTTTGACCAGAAAATCAGAAGGTATGGGCTTGGTGCGAGATACTGTTTCAGCGTCGCCCCAAGAGTATCTGCGAGTTGCGCAGTATCCGTGGGCCCACCCACAAGGTTAAGATCAAGAAAGACGATCCGAACCCCTGGGGTAGGCTCCGGGTCGGGTGAACCAAGTGTGAAGAGAATCGGTACACAGGCGATTCCTACCGCATCCAGCCCATCCCGAATCATCTTCAGATCCGCTTCATCATCGTCGATCGCCAGAACTTTTGCCGAAGGGAACATGCTCATTTCCTCCTGAAGCGCAAGATGACCGCCGCGCCATCGTAGACCTTAGGAAGGTCAAGTTCAGAGATGTCAGCGAGCATCACTGCCCCCCCCTGAGATTCCATGACCAAGCTGGCATAGTACAACCCCAGCCCCATGCCGCCTGCTCGGGTGGAGACGAAAGGCTTCACGGCCTCCTCAAAATCAATCTCAAATCCTGGCCCAGTGTCGATGACAGCAAGGCTTGGGCCCTCCTCAGCCCAATCCGGCAGAGTCCTGATGGCAATGGCCATCTGCTTATCCTGGTCATCCAATTCGCGGCGCTTCTTGCACCAGTGGATGGCGTTGTCCACGAGGTTGAGGATCGCTCCCAGATAGAGGTTATCCGCCCCATACACATCGAAATCCGTATCCTCGCCGGTCAGGACAGGGCAGCTGAGTGTGATGTTATGAAGGCTGAACCGCCTCTCCGTGAGGAATTTGACTTGAGACAAAATTTCGCTTGCCTTCACCCGCCGTTGCCGATTTTTCTTCAACAAGGGAGCAAAACCTTCGAGCAGCTGGACCAAATGTTTGGCATGTTGCGCAATACTGTCCGCCGAGTCCCTGTTCCGAATGGCGGCATCCAAACCACGGACCTCGCGCTCAACTTCATGGAAGATGACCGCAATATTCATACCCGCAGCGCCGGCAGACATGGCAACTTCGCGCAGGCTGTTATATTCCTTCTCAATGACATCGATCTTGGGTCCGAGTTCCTTCTCCAGCTGATGCTTCTTCATCGTCTCGCGTAGAGCACTCACCGTCTGCTCAAAGCGTTCAATTTTCGTCGTCAGCGCTGGCGCTTCCCCCTTGATGGCTTGGTCCAAGCTCTCGCGATCCTGGCGGCGCAGCCGATCCAGAAATTCAACAATGTTTTGCACGACCGTGCGGAATCGTATGAAGCATTCGTTTTCGTCAAAACCTTCCCGGTTTGTCTTTTCGTGCAAACCCGATGTGCTTGAGTTGCGGATATACAAAGCGGCGATGACAGAATTGGTTCCCATCTTGTACTTAGGTCGGTTGATGCGACTCGCATTGAGACCGAGCCAGTCATCGTCGGGCTCCCCGTAGTTATAGACGCGAATGCCATCCCGGTATAAGCGCACTCCCGTTTGCTCGTTGAGGAACGGCTTAACTTGACTTGCATTCCCTGTCAGGTTGAGAACCTTAGGGCGTCGATCGTAGACATGGAACTGTCCTTTTATGGAGCCAATTCCCCTAAGGAACCCTGAGTCCAAGTGAACCTTTTTCCGATCCCACAAGGGATCCTTATCTGACATTTCGAGGCGCTCGCCTGGAACGCTGGAAGCATCCTTCGGCTTGAGACTCTTGAAACGGTGAGGCGGGTTGAAGCGGTAATTCCAGGTGAAGCCGCCGTTCTCGTCGATGTTGAACGAAAAGTTCCATACGGCCTGAGCAAGGATGTCCCCAGGTTCAAAAAGCTCTTCCAGCCATTCCTCGTAGCCAGGAACTTTGAGCTGGACAGCAAAGCTGTCCGGTGCATCAAATGGACTGGTCAATGATGTGAGCATCCGCTTGAGAGCGCGGACTTCGCCGCGAGTCCACTCTGACCGGAGGAGCTTCAAAATGCGTATCCTGGTCCCTGTCTCTTTCTCCGTGAATTTTTTGGGCTCATCCCTTTGCTGGATGTCGATCCCAATTTTTTCAATGTAATCGTGGTGGTCGATCAATTTAGCCCAGTCGATATTCATGTGATATTCCGGCTGTCCCTTTGCTCGGGTGGTGAGACTCAGCCGGTCCCCTAGTTTGCAGGCAGCCAAACGGCCAACGCCCTTTTCGCCAAGGGGCACTCGCTTGAACCGGCTGCTCCAAGCGTTTCTGTTGTCTCCACGCTTTGAGTCTGTACCAATTTCCAGCCACCCATTGCGCAGCTGATCAAGTGTCATTCCGCAGCCATCGTCCGCAACCGTGATGGATGAATTTTCACCTTCCATCTTCAGAGTGACGGTCACCCTTGTCGCGTCAGCATCATAGGCGTTTTTGACAAGCTCAAAGACCGCCAATCGGTCGTTGCCGATCAGTTGATCGCCGAGCAGGCGTAGGATATGGGCTCGTGCCTTAAAATGAACATTATAAGTATGTTCCATCAAACTCCCTCTCCATGCCTTGGGAAATAGTCGATGAGCGCGCAAGACGTCGGCACAGGGTTAGCCAATCCAGACGCTCACTCAATTTGGGCTACGCCATTTCTCTAAATAAAAAAATGAGGAAAAGCCATAGATACGAATATGCCGAGAAACGACAGCCCAAGCTATCAACCAACTTGTTTAGCTTAGCAAATATCATTCAGACGTTTGTCCTATAACAGATTCAACCCACCGAGTTCTCTGAGGTATCAGTATTTTCTACATCAGTTCCTCCGGGCAGCCCCGCTTCAGCAGCCAGGCGCGGCGCTCAGGCGTCAGCGCCTCGGTGCGGCTCAACAGCAGCTTGCCCGGATAGGTCGGGTGCACGCCCATGTCCCTGGCCAGGGCGGCCAGGGACGGATAGCCCCGCCGGCGCAGCCACAGTCTGAGCCGCGCGCGCCGGGACAGGCAGGAGTCGTCGAACGCCAGCGCGCCCTGCATGGCTACTCCCGCAGGCGCGATCGCAGCCTGTCGTGGGCGCGGCGCACGAACTCGTTGCGCCGCTCGGCCAGGGAATCCAGCCGGAGGCGTTTCTCCTCGCCGTCCAGCAGCGGGTCCGCTGTGATTTGTCGGTTCGCCCTGTCGAACTCGGCCAAGCGCTTCTCCACCCAGGCGGCCCCGCGCCGCAGGGCCAGCGTGTTGCGCTTTTCGGCGCTGAGCTCCCGGGCGCGCTCGAGGTCGCCCGTGCGCCGCAGCTCCATGACCGTGTCGTAGGTGGTCTCCACGTCGCGCAGCATGTCGTACAGCTCCGCGCCCTGCCGGGTGTTCCGGGGCGGCCCGTCGCGATAGAAGCTGCGCAGCACCGGCAGGTCGGAGGTCCGGGCGTCCGGCTGCTCCGGCGCGTCCGTGGCCTCCCGGACCACCATGTCCGTGGCCGCCAGGACGTACAGACCCAGCGTGCCGAAGAAGGCGTTGACGAGATGCTCCAGGCGCTTGGGGCTGACGTCCGCCGCACGGCCGATGGCCGAGACCGTGGCCCCGGTCCAGGGCTCGCGCTGTTCGCCGGGCGCCAGCCGCTCCAGCCGCCGGCTCACGATGGGCCGGCCGGTGAAGAAGCTCCGGTTGGCGTATTCCTCCACCCAGGGCGCGGCGAACTGCGGGAAGCCGACGTTGAAGGTCTGCGTCAGCATGTACCCCATGCGCTCCGCGAAGAGCTCGCCCGTGGCCTCGTCGTCCACGAACAGCTGCGTCAGGCGCTCGGGAATGGTGCCGAAGATCGCGCCGACCTCAAAGGGCTTGGGCAGACGGAAATGCCCGCCGGCCACGAAGAAGTGATAGTAGTTGTCGCGGTCGAACTCCTCCAGCGCCTCGAACTCCGGCTCGCGCCGGTTGGCCAGGAACAGCGCCACGGAGGCCAGCGTCACGGCCGCGCCCTTGATGAGGAAGGCGCGGCGGTTGGCCTGCCAGCCCTTGGCCAGACGGTGCAGGCCGGTGAGCCGCGCGCCGAAGAAGGGCACCGTCTCGCAGAGGAAGCGGATGGCCGGCCAGTCCCCGCGCATGGAGTAGTCCATGATGTTCTTGGCCTCGTAGGCGGCGGCGAGGTGCGAGGCCCCGCGCCCGCGCATCCGCGCGTAGATTTCCGCGCGCGTGGCGTTCTCCACGGCCTGGCCCTTCTCCTCCCACCATTCCCAGCCGTTCCGGAGGAAGCGGCCGAGCTTCTGCGGCGTGTTCAGCACGCCGCTGCGGCTGATGCCGTGCCGGCTCAGCAGCCGTTCCGTCAGCAGCCGGGCCGCGGCGGGATCGTGGCCCATGGCGTAGCCGCCCTGGAAGCTGGCCCCGGCCGCCAGCATGTGCACGGTGTCCTCGTCCTCGCGCAGGGTCTTGGTCAGCCCGCGCAGCGAGCCCAGCAACGGCTTGAACGAGCCGGAATTGTCCACGAGCCAGGCGCTGATGGTGTCGCGCGTGAGGTTGCGGGCCATGAATTCCGGCGAGATGGTGACGCATGTGGTCAGAACGCGCTTGAAAAAGCGCGCACCGCGCATGGCCCAGCCGCCGATGACCGCCTGGTTCATGGCGGTCAGGGCGCGCAGCAGCAGCGGGTCGTCGACCTGATAGAACACGGGCTTGCCCTCGCGCAGGACCGAGACGACGTCCCTGCCCTGGGGCCGCGTAAGCCGGAACACGGTGGCCAGGCTGGCGCGCTGGGCCTCGTTCATGGGCCACACGGCGTCCTTGTCGCCGAAGACCTTGCGCAGGGCCGCCTGCATCTCGCCGGCGGGCAGCCGCACGGCCTCCCAGCGCAGGGCCATGCGCCGCGCCGCGCCGACGGTTTCGGCGTTTTTCATGGCCAGCTCCATGGCGTGGTTCTTCACGGCCGCGTCGACCAGATGCGTGAAGTTGCGGACGATGTTCTCGAAGGGGTCGCCGAGGTTGGACTCGCCGCCCCTGAGCGTCCTGATGCCCGAGCGCTGGTTGGCGATGCCGGCCGTGTCCTTCGGCCCCCTGACGCCGCCCTCCTCCAGCAGCCGGTAGAAGGGGATGTACTCGTCGTGGTCCCACAGGGCCCTTCCGGCGGGGTCGATGACGCCGGCCTCCTGCGCGAAGTGTGCCATGACACTTAGCCTTAGCCAAGTGAGAACCGGGACAAGGCGGGATGTTGCGGGATGAGACGGGACGGGAAAGCCGCGTGGGCAAAGGGAACCCGAGGGAATGACGGGCGATAATTCGAGGCAAGTCGGAATAGTGCTGGGTGACGCTTACTTTTGTTCTGCGCGTGAAGGGCGACGGTTATTTTTGAGCAGGCGAGATACCGAGCTCCGAGCAAAGTGCGGCCAACATAGCTGCGGCTTCCTGGCTTTTCATTTTGCTCTTCTTTACCTCGACCATGGCCTTTTTTATAAGTGAACTTGGTATAGAGTTGCTATCGTTTTGGAGTGAATCTATTGAATTTGCTGCCGTCATAAGGGCATTCTGCCTTATGGAGTAGGCTTCTAATGTTGTTTCTATTATCGCCGTGAATTTAATTTTTGATTGTTCGTCAATATTTGATGAGTCAACAGATTTTTTTACCTCTGCTATTTTGTCATATGCCCTCTTGCAATGAAGAGCCTCTGCGTCAAAAAGCCTTTTAATTTTTGTTTTTAGTGCATTTATATACTCATATTTTGAGTCAATTTTATCAAGTTCGTTTAGACCTTCGATTAACATTCTGTGAGAAATTTCAACGGGACCTTCGGCTTCTTCAACCTTCGCGATGAATTGAGTTATATCATTCCGCTTAGTGTCTGCCGTGTTCAACTGCCGCTTAATGACTATGTCTGCGGGGGTAGATAGCGCAACCACAACCATAATAATGGAAAATGCAATAAAAAAAGTCTGTAAGATGTGGATATTCCGCTTTGTTAAGTCTTCCGCCTTAACAAGGCCCGTCTTAACTATCAGGCTAGGTTTGGCTGTTACCACGATAAGGCCAACTGCGGATATTCCAGCATATAGCCAGTAGTTCATCTCGCCTCCCGGCACCACCAAATCACCTTGCCTAGAATCTTCACACCGTCGGCCAAGTCGCCGCGCATGTCCACCTTGAGCGGCTCATAGGCCGGATTGATGCTCTTGAGCACGAGGCCCTCGGGCAGGGAATCGACCACCTTCAGATAGATCAGCTCTCCCACGCGCACCGCGTACATCATGCCTGGCCGCGGATCGCACTGCGCTTGGTCGATGAGCACCGTGTCGCCGTGGCGGATCTCCGGCTCCATGCTGTCACCGGAAACACGCATGAGCACCATCTGCGACGGCTGGCCCTTGCGGCTCAGGAAGTCCGAGCGGAATGCGTAGAGCCGTTCGTTGCCGATCTCAGTCTGGAAACTGCCGGTCCCGGCGCTGACGCGGGCCTCGACCATGGGCACGAACATGAAGTCCACGTCGCAGACCGGAGCCGGCTCCGCCGATTCAGCGGGGAAGATCGGCTCCTTGCCGGCGAGCAGCCAGTCGAGGGAGCAGCCAAGGGCGTTAGCCAGGGCCACGGCGAGCTCGCCCTTCGGGTACTGGCCGCCCTCATAGTTCTGAATTGTGGTCAGGCTGACACCAACTTTTGTTGCCAAGACCTGCTGTCCAATGCCCGCCAGATCCCTGCACAGACGCACCCGTTCACCAAACGTTCTTGGCGTCCGAGTATTTTCCCCGGTGTCGGATGGCGACTCGGATGTCATGATCACCTCGCAATATCACTGATTTTTTCTGCGTTTTCCGGGGGTTGCGCTGCAGCGGCGCGGACCGCAAGAAAAGTTTAACCTGGATGCACTTTTCTTGTTGACCGAGCAAACAAAACTTGGCAAAGAAAGCTTGTGGCTGTCATGAAAAGACTGTCACGACATGACACTAGACCAAGCATGAGCCCCGGTCAACGTCCAGGGACCAACCAAAATTGGACGTCGGCGACCAATCAGAGTGGACGGTTCGGCTATGCAAAAACAACTTTCCCTTTTCCAGGACGACCAAGCCGGGCTGGCCGGGCTCGTGCCCGCGCTGCGTTCGGCCATGAACCGCGCCGCGGGAGCAGATTCGGCTGGCCGCAAGATCCTGGTGGATCGCATCAACGACATCGCGCAACTGGCCGGAATACGACTCACCGCCGGCAACGCCCAGGCCGTCAGCAAGGACACCCTCGACAAGTGGCTTTCGCCCGGCGACCGCGACCACACCCCGTCGCTTCTCGCCGTCGTGGTGTTCTGCCTGGCCACCGGCGATCCCGCCCCCTGCCGACTGCTCATGCGGCCCCTCGGGCTCGACGTGATGACGGCCGAGGACCGCAAGATGCGGGATTACGGCCGGGCGTGCCTCGAAGAACGGGCCGCGCGCCGGCGCAAGAAGATGCTGGAGGAGTCATGAGCTTTCGCGTGGGGGCCGGACGCCGTCGGCGTTCCTGGCTCATCGTCGAATGGATGAAGAAGACCGGGCTCACCAACGAGGCCGTGGCCCGGACGGCGGGCGTCAAGGCGTCCACCGTATCCCACACCATCCACGGCCGCCGGAACAACCGCAACGTTTTGGGCGTTCTCCAGGCGCAGGGCTGCCCCCTTGGCCTCCTGAGCCTGCCCGACGACATGGTGGAGGCGGCGTGATGCGTAGCGCCCAGGACGCCTATTCGTCTTCAGAGCTTGCCCCTCTGCTGGAGATCGCCCCGCGCAATGTGCGCGAGCGCGCCAAGCGAGAATCCTGGCGGTCCAGGCCACGCCGCGGGCGCGGCGGCGGGCGCGAGTGGATCGTGTCCTCCATGCCGGACGCCACACGTCTGGCCCTGGCCGGTACGGAGACATCCGCATCCGCCGAGGCCGCGGCGTTGAAGCTGCGCGAGGAACTGGCGGCGCAGGCGGCGGAAACCGGCCGCCAGTCGGCGCTTTCCGCCTTCGCCGCGCTGCCCGAAGCGCGCAAGAGCCGGGCCGAGGCGCGCGCCCTCACGGTCCGGCTGTGCGAGGACTTCCTGGCCGCCTCCGGCCTGCCGCGCCGGCGCGGCACCGAACTATTCTGCGTCCGCGTCCGGAGCGGACAGGCGACGCTGCCCGATTGGGCTCGCGAGGCCCTGCCGGCCAAGCTCTCCGCCGGCAGCCTGCGCAACTGGCGCAAGGCGCTGGACCGCGAGGGCCTGGACCGTCTGGCCGGGCGGCAGGGGTTGCACCGCAAGGGCTCCGGCAAGATCGACAGCACCCCGGCCATGGCCGAGTTTTGTTTGGCCATGCTCAAAGAGTACCCGCACGCCACCGCCCACGCACTGCTCAAGGGGCTGTTGGCGCGCTTCGGCGAGGGCGCAGTGCCCACCCTGCGCGCGGTGCAGCGCTGGCACGCCGGCTGGATCGCCCGCAACGCGCAGTTGTTCCTGGCCGTGAAGAACCCGGACGCCTGGCGCAACCGCTACATGGCTGCGGGCGGCGACGCCGCGAACGTCACCCGCCTGAATGAGCGCTGGGAAATGGACTCCACGCCCGGCGATCTGCTGCTGTCCGACGGCGGCCGCCACACCGTGGTGGGCTGCATCGACGTGTTCACCAGGCGTTTAACGTTGCGCGTCTCGCGCTCCAGCTCTTCGGCCGCCGTGGCGGCCACCCTGCGCCAGGCGCTCATGGCCTGGGGCGTGCCCGAAGAGGTCAAGACCGACAACGGCTCGGACTACGTGAGCCGGCACATGACGCAGCTGTTCCTCGGGCTGGAGATCCGGCACACGCTCTGCGCGCCGTTCTCACCGCAGCAGAAGCCCTTCGTTGAGCGCGCCCTGGGCACCTTCAGCCACGACCTGCTGGAGTTGCTGCCCGGATTCGTGGGCCACAACGTGGCCGAGCGCAAGGACATCGAGGCCCGGCGCAGCTTCGCCCAGCGGATCATGCGCCAGGGCGGCGAACCGCTGGAGCTGCGCATGAGCCCGGAGGACCTGCAAACGTATTGCGACCGCTGGACCGAGGACGTGTACGGCCGCAGGCCGCACCCCGGCCTGGACGGCAAGAGTCCCTGGCAGGTGGCGGTCGAGTGGCCGCACACCCTGCGCCGCATTACCGACGAGCGCGCGCTGGACGTGCTGTTGCTGCCCGCGCCCGGCGGCGAGGGCACGCGTCGCGTGACCAAGAAGGGCATCCGCCTGGACGGCGCGCTGTACGACCATCCGGCGCTTGGCGGCCTGGAGGGGCGCGACGTGCTGGTGAAGCTGGACGAGGCCGATGTGGGCGCGATCTACGTGTTCGGGCTCGACGGTCCCTTTATTTGCAAGGCCGTTTGCCCGGAGATCACGGGCGTCTCGCGTCGCGAGGTGGCCCTGGCCCGCAAGCGCCGCCAACAGGCGGTCATGGCCGAGGGCAAGGCCATGCTGCGTGAGGCCGCCAAAAACGCCAACGTCAAGAACATCGCCCAGGAGATCCTGGCCGGCGCGCGCGTCGAGGCCGCCAAGGTGCAGGCCCTGCCCAAGCCGGCGGACGCCTGGGAAACGCCGGCCCTGGCCGAGGCCGGGATCGCCGCGCGCGCGACGAACGCGCCCGCCGGCCTCACGCCGGCGCAGGAGGCCGAACTGGCCGCGGCCGCCGAAACCATGCCGCTGCTGGACCGGGCCGCGCCCGCGCCGGAAATGCCCGAGATCCGTTTCGGCCGGGCCATGCATTTCCTGGAGCTGCTCCAAAAGGGCGGCCGGCTCGACGCGCAGAAAACGGCCTGGCTGAATTCCTACGTCACCACGCCCGAATTCAAGGGCTTCAAGCGGTTGTACGACGACTTCGGCGGCGATTGGATGCCCTTCTACTCGGAAGCGGCCTCCGCCGGCGGCTAGAAACGGCGCGGCCCCGCCGGCGTTGGCGCGCCGAACGGGGCCTTGTGACGGAAGAGAACCAAACAGGAGGAGATCATGACGATGAACGGCGAGCAAGTCAAACCGGGCCCCGTGCCCGGCACCATCGCACCCCTACGCAACGTGGCCCTGTTCAGCGCCCTGGTGGACCGCGTCATGGAGCGGCCGGCCGGCCTGCCGGGCATGGCCACCTTCCACGGCCGCTCCGGCCTGGGCAAGAGCTGCTGCGCCATCTACGCCGCGAACCGGAGCCGCGCCTACTACGTCCAGGTGCGCAGCGTCTGGACGCGCAAGCACATGCTGGT
>Ga0268360_1001798_pt1 | contig 19715 bp, 15 predicted proteins | sample BioMet11_FD_192465 | JGI IMG/M metagenome (GOLD analysis project Ga0268360, IMG submission 192465) | Sewage microbial communities from Oakland, California, United States - Biofuel 11 (Illumina Assembly) | ecosystem: Engineered > Wastewater > Sewage > Unclassified | place: USA: California... | reverse complement strand
ATTGCTATATTAGATTTATAACTGCCTGCTTCTGGTTGCTGCCACCAAAGGAATGAAAGATTATCACCTTCGGAGTCTGTTGACTTTGAAGCATCAAGGTGGATGGTCTTACCCGCCTTCGCCTTTATATGAATTGGTGTAATACCCTTCTTTCCATTAATAATGACATATGGATTGGTATTTCCTTTGCCGTCATGCGCCCACTGCATACGAGCTGCGAAATCGTTCAGTTCATCTGGATAAAAACGACGTTTATAATTCTCGGTTATTCTCTTTTGTGGCTCTTGCCAACTGTTCCATGCATAAGTGATGGAATCGGGACTAATACCATAAGCATGACTACCACCCCACCCTGCCTGAGTTGGATCTTCAGGATCAGAAAGTCCGTTAGGCATTACATAGAGGAAAGATGGTGTATCACCTTCCACTCCCCACTTATAATGAGGATAAATACTGCCCATAGCACCATGCCCTTGAATGTACTGTTTATGCTTATCCCAATACTTCTTCCCAAGGTCGCACTGCAGTTGCCATGTCCCTTCATCCCAAATAAACTTTAGATCATCCTTAAATTCACGACGCATCCACATGTGGGAGCTGTAGGCGCGGTTCATACGCATATCATATTTCATGTCCTGATCGGTAATTGTGTAAATACGGAACTTATGCAGAAATGCCTTCAGTTGTTCTGGTGTGCGTGTCTGCTGCACTCGCCATATTGCTTGAGCAAGAGTGTTACCACCTCCCCAAGTGGCAATCCATATTGGCCGGTCATCATCTTCATCAGCCAGTTTTATGAGAAAGTCGCTTCCCCGAGAATCATTGTCCTGACCAATTACCTTGATACCTGCACGATGACTTCCTGACATGACACGGCTGCGAATATACTCAGCACTTGGCCAATAGCCTAACTGCTGCTTGCCATTCTCCTTGTCGAGAGAAAGGAATGATGTTTGCGATGAACGTGCCTTCAATTTTTGAACATCCTTTGCATAAGCATCAACCACCTGTGTGAGATTCTGCGCCCACTCTTCCGGATAAGGGTCACAATTCCAGCCAATGGTGGTCATGATAGCCTCAATTTCGAAGCGATCAGCATAAGCCAGAAGTCTTACCGCGGACTCCATATCATCAGGCTCAACATTACAATCTCCTATGTCGGTAAGAACCACAAGACGTGGTTTCAGATTTTCCTTCCATTGCTTGGCTTGCTGCGCCATAAGCGGCAGAAATAAAAAGGAAAGCATTGATAATACAATTCGTTTCTTCATAATACAGATTTGATTTTCTACAATGTAGTTGGGTTTGTGCGATAAAGATATAAAGATAATTTTGTAAAATTATTATCTTTACTGGCAGAATGATAATTATTCGCCACGATTATCCAACTTATAGCGGATTAGTATTGGAACGATATTTCCGTAAAAAGATGAAATAAAGTAATTTATTTGCAGATATTGGCGGATATTGGGATAGAAAAGGAATTAATGAGATTGAATATAAAGGCTTATCTATGGAAGATATGTAAACACAAGATTGATTATACAATGAATATTATACTAAAACTTTAAATAAAAATAAATACAAAATGAAAATCAAACACTCCGATATTACTATTAAAGAAGATGACCCATTTGAAAATTGCAAATTAAATAGAAAAATATATGCTGAAATACTCACTAATATTGTAGAAACTTATCCAGAAGGATTTGTTTTAGGTATTAATAATGAATGGGGAACAGGTAAAACAACCTTTGTAAAAATGTGGCAACAGCTCCTTAATAACCAAGGATATAAAACTCTTTATTTTAATGCTTGGGAAAATGATTTCGACAAAAATCCATTAGTTGCAATAATATCTGAACTAAAAATATTAACAAATCCCTCAAATGAGAAGATTTTCAAATCAGTCATGCAGAAAGGGTCTATTCTTGCAAAAAGCATCTTACCGGCATTATTGAAAGGGGTTACAAAAAAATATATCGATACAGATATAGTTCTTGAAGCTATTGAAAATACCACAAAAGGCATGACAGATATTTTTGAAGAGGAAATTCAAGAATACTCAAATAAAAAGCAATCTGTTAACGAGTTTCGAACTGAACTAGAAGAATTTATAAAAAAATCTAGCAGTAATAAACCTCTTATTTTTATTATTGATGAATTGGATAGATGTAGACCTAATTACGCAGTAGAAGTATTAGAACAAATCAAACATTTATTCTCCGTAAATGGAATTGTATTTGTGCTTTCAATAGACAAAATTCAATTAGGATATGCTATCAGAGGAGTATATGGCAATGATAATATCAATTCGGATGAGTACCTTAGAAGATTTATAGATTTAGAATATTCAATACCAACTCCATCAACGAATGTATTTTGTGAGTACTTATATCATTATTATAGTTTTGATGATTTTTTCTCATCAAGTGAGCGTATAAAAACTTCTGAGTTCAAAAATGACAAAGAACAATTTCTAAAAATGGCTTCCTTGCTTTTTTTAAAAACAAATATAACTCTCAGACAGCAAGAAAAAATTTTTGGATATACGAGGCTTATTCTTAATTCATTCCCAAAACGGAATTATGTATTTCCACATTTATTATTTGTCTTAATATACATCAAAGTAATAAAATCGGACTTATATTCAAGAATTGAAAACAACGCAATATTGTTGCAAGAATTAAGTGATGAATACAGTGAATTATTACCTAATAACTTGCAAGATAAAGATTTATATGGCATTAATTTGTTATATATTGAAGCACTGTTATTATATTTTTATAATAATCAACAAGGTCGTTTAAAAAGAAATCTATTTGAGGTAAATACTGATGGTAAAGTTATCTATAAAATAGAATCTAAATTAGAAAAAAAAATAAATCAAACGACTTTAGCAGCATGTATTGAATCGATTTCTCGCTCATGGAATTTAGATGATGTCCAAATTACGTATTTACTAAACAAAATTAATTTAACAGAACCTATGGTTTTATTATAAAATCCCCCCCAAAAAAAGCTTTAGCAAACAACTAATAAAATTTAAAATCAAAAAAAAGTCTAGCAGTCTAGCACCACCCACATAACTACCTATAAATAAACAAAATAATACCGCTAGACTTCCAAAAAGAAGTCTAGCGGTAATCTAGCAGTCTAGCACTTGTTCGCTTATTTAATCTCTACTACGCGGTACACTAATCCACGGTGTGCAGTACGATTCTCGAATTTGTTCTTCAATGTTCGTCCTAAAGACATGGCGGCACTACGGGTATATTTAAATCCGGAGTCTCGTTGCTGCATGCGTTTCAGTATCTCGCCACAAGTTAGTTCCTCGGCTGGTTCATCGCCTACCGGAGAACGGAAATAGATGTCGGCAATTTCTTCTTCGGGCATCACTTGCTGAAAGCGACGGTTGCTTTTGGTAATGTACGCCTCTTCTTCGTGAGTAAACCAGTAGCGTTCATCGTTGCGAAGAGCCTCAACGGCTTGGGCGTAGAGTTGTTTGTAATCAATGGGCGATTTATAATCAACCACTCCCAATATAGCTATGCAGATGTAACGACGGCTTCCGGTTGGGTCGTTCAGCAAGTCGAAACTGTTGCTTGTGGCTATAAATGTGGCGTACCTGCGCATCTGCTGGGTTACACTGGTGTGGGGCAAGCGTGCCTGAACGACAGCTTTTTGCAGAATATGCTTCACAAATCCCTGATAAGAGGGGCTGATGGAATCGTACTCGTCCATGTTTATCAACGCAAAGCGGGTTAATGCCAGCTGAACATCGCTGCGCTTACTGAAGTCTATGCCATCAGTGTAGTATTCCCGCAGCTCGGGCGGCAAAAGGTTCATGCAATAAGTTGATTTTCCGGAACCCTGATCGCCCACTAGCAACGGCAATGTGCTGTTTGCATGATTGCGATCAAGTTGTTGCCAGTGAGCCACCATTGAGAGGAACCAGATGTAAAACAGGTCTCTCCATCGAGGGTTATCACACGGCACACGGTCGGCCAGTTCACGAATACGATCTTTCCCGTCCCATTTTCCCACATTGAGAAGATAATCTTCAATAGGATCATAAGAGGGCACACGGTTTGATTCCACATAACGCTTGATGTCAACGTCCCATGACGGAAGTCCTTCTGCCAATGCATCGAGACAAATCGTGTTAAGCGCCTGTTTATTGACAGGACGGAAATCAAAGTAGAAAGATTTCAGTTCCCTGTATTCCACCATACCTTTCACCGTATTTCGCCTAAGCTGATATCGCCGTTTCATAAACTCTTCCATCTGTGCCACCAAGGTCATGGATGAAGAGATGCAAGGCTTACCGCCAAACTTATTTGAGATGGTATAAATGTTGCGGAAGTTTGTCCGCACCTCCAGTTCGTACTTATTCAGGTTATAATACATCAATGTCCACTTTATCGCATCTTCTTCCGGAATACCCGAACGGTAACAGTTTTCCGCCAGTTTAATAAGAAACGGAAGTACCTCACCACTCTCCCATTCTACCTTGCCAACGGTGTTCAATGCATCCCACATGGAGGTACTAAACAGCGTAGAGATAATGTGACTCCGCTCGTATCCTGGCAACAGGCGTTGCAACGGATCACTCATCTGCTGCCGCTCTTCATCGAACGTTGGTTCGGCAGGCATACTTACCGGCTGCTCTATACGGATAGGCACGGCATCCGGATTATGATACAACGAAGGATCAAAGCTCATGCGGCATCCATGTTCCAGCACCGGCTCTTTTAGTTCTATTTCGCGTTTCAGTTGAGGCTGATACCATTTCACTGCTTCGCGATAAGCCTGTGCATGAAACATCTCGGCCAGTTTGCGGTTCTGGGGCAATGTACTGTCTGGCAATGTAAAAGGAACTACGATCTTTACACTCTTATCGCTAGAGCCGATAAAAGCGAGCAAGGTTTGCGGCAATTGGGATGCTCTTTCGCGAATTTGTGCTGCCTCATTCGCATTAGCCAGGTTATTTACTTCTATGGTTACGCAACCATTGTAGGATGACAAGATCTGCTGACTGCCATCCTTACGGAAGACTCCTCCAAAGATTAGTCGGGGAAGTTTCTTCACCTCCGGAAAATTTTGGCCAGCCATTGCGTACTGAAGTACATTTCTTAGATTAGATACCGGTCTGCTGCTCACTTCGGTTCTCATCGCGTCTACAGCAGTTTCAAATTCAAGGATACGTTGTGTTTGTGTTTTACCGTCGTTACGGTATTGCGTTATTTTCATAAAGTTAGTTAGGGTCATTAATTACTTCTTTGTCGTTTCTCTGTAAGTGCGCTGATACTTTATCTCGGGCAATATACTGCGCATTTCTTTGTCTGCTTTGAAGCAAACGCGCTGCGCCGTTACTTTTGATGGTGTGCACTCATCGGGAGTCTCAAACCCTTCGCTACCTGCTGATATGGAAAACATACCGATATTTTTCAGATGAACCGTATTTCCTTTCATCAGGTAAGTTTGCATCACATCTCCCAATGCTATAACTGCTGCATGCACATCCGATTCATGGAGCGAACAACGCCCACTGATATCCTTTGCCAGCTCATCTATACTTATTTGCCCGGAACTAACCGGAACGCCATGATAGCGCACTTTCTCTTCTTCTTTACTCTTATCTACTTTTTGACGAACAACATATAAAGACATACTTATTTGTTTAATTAATTTATAATCAGGTTATTTTTCGCACACCCGGGTGTATCCGCCTCTTACACCCGGGTGTAAAAACAAACTCCACCCGGGTGTACAGGCGATATACACCCGGATGGAGAGTTATTTTTATTTCTACAAATATAACAAATAATTATGTTAAATCCAAATATTTAGAAGGGTATATACAAGCTTTAAATGAGTTATTTTGTAATAAAAGAAGATTGCGATTGCAACCATAAGAACAGGTGCTAGATCGCTAGATCACTGCTAGATCAAATTTGATTGATCTAGCACCTCTATGCTGTTTATTTATAACAAGTTAAGTGGTAAGTGCTAGATTGCTAGATCAATTTTACATTTTTATTTTTATATGAGAGAGTTTTATAAATGCATTGGCTATTTATTAGATATTGGGGAATTTATTCTCCCATATCGTTCAAATGTAATTCTAATGCTTTGACAGAGATGTAAATCTCATATATAGATATAGTGAGCGAGATAATAAGCAGTAACAGTGCCAGACCGAAAATGTAGACTGACACAAGTTGTAATTCGATATATACAAAGAACATACTAATAACGCAAAGCAACAAGCTACTGATGCCCGTAAACTGCATGGCACGCGTCAGGTAAAGTCTCTTCTTCAGGTTAGCAATCTGTGCTGCCTTTACCGAGGAGGGATTCGCTACATATTGCTCTTTTAAAGTACGTACCAGTTGGGCATATGATAAAAATCGGTTAGTATACGCCAGCATTATCAACGATATAGCCGAGAACAATAAAGCCGGAGTGGTTAAATCTATTTCCATAATTATTCTGTTATTAAGTTACGCGAGTTCGATATAACAACACTATCTTAATTCATCTTTTATGATGATAGTTTGATACTTCAAAGTTACTGTTTTTTTAATACGACCTTTACCGTTGGGAAGAGTTTATTTTCTTAAGTACATTCCGAATGCAGTTTTTTACTCCGGTAGAAAAATATTCCGTTTCGGCATTTTCCAGATAGAGTCTAATTTCACAGAGAAGTTCCGGCTCTTTAAGGGCTATTTTGTATGCCAGCTTTATACAAAGGGCCTGAATTGCTATTGCTTCATCCGGCGAAAGCATTTTCTCCAGACAGAAATTATAAAGTTCTACAGGAAATTCAGCAGGTACAGGAAGATTATACAGAATTGAAAGCAGCAGTCGTTTGGTACCGCTATGTTTCATGGAGAGAGTAAGGCAAACTATCTCATCGTATTTAGGAATAAACCATTCCGGAGTTAATTCGCTAAGCTTTTCGCAAGCCCATGCCGCCCGCCAGGATAGCTTTGTTTCTTTGTTTGTAACCAGGCTGTAAAGAGGCTCAAAATCTTCCGGATAAAATAGAACGGATTCAACAATAGCATCTACAAAATTCCGGGATAGCGTAGAAGATAGTTTTGCTTCAAAATCGGTTATTCTTTGCATAATACCATTAACTAGCTTTTTATAACATCACTCCATTCAGAGGTGTTATTTACGAAGCAATATTTTCTCACCAATTAATACTGCACTACGAACGTATTCAGCACAATGTGTTCTGAAAATATTCAGTTCACGAACTTTGGCATATCCTTCAGGAGTACTCATATCAATTCCATCCAGCAAATCCTTGCAACAAATAGAACCATGCTTTTTCCTAAACTCTGAAATAAAATGAGTGGTCAAGTCATAAGTATATGATTTTTGCTCAGTGCTATCATTTTCATCCATACCATACTTCAAACCAATAGCCATCAATGCTCCGGTTACAGCTCCACACATCTCCTGGCGAAAAGCAACTCCCGATCCAAAAGGGGTTGCAATTCTAAAACAATCACTTTTGCTAATATTCAGTTCTGAAGAGAAGACTGATAAAACTGACTGCGCACAGTTAAACTTTTTATTAAAGGTTTCTACAGCTTCTACTGATCTTTCTTTTTCCATAATAATATTTTGTGTAAAAGTAATAAACTTTTGTATTCATAATTAAAACAAACGTGTAAATAATAAAAAATAAAAGTCAGGAAGTAAATTATATTCTTCCTGACTTCATAAACTGATACATCTATTACTTACATATTTTAAGCTATTTGGTAATTTTACAATCTAACCAACTTCATTAAATAGACATCATTTTCTCGAATATCGAGTTCTTTGGAAAATGCAGTCCCCTTACTCACCGTTACTTTCTCGGAAGAAACAGGTGTGCCGTCATTAAGCTTCTTTATCTGTTCAACCTGCTGTTTTGTAAGCTGATTTGGTTTACCCATATCCAGATAAGTTGTATAAGCATCATTTGACCGGTAACCTACTTTGTATATTTCAAGTGTATAATCGCCATCGGGAACATTGGAAACATTAATCTTCACTTTTCCTTTGGCCTTAGCAGGTAAATCCCTAACATAATATACCTGATTATTTACAGAATCGCCCGGATGCGTATTGGTGAAATCCCATAAAAGAACCTGAACATTACCTTTTGAATCTTTGCATGCCCATGAAGATGAATCGTTATTGATTAACTCTGTTTCTCCTAATTGATTAATGAATTTGAAGGAATAGAAAGCCGGTTTATTGATACCCTGAGTATTTAAAAGTCCAAATCCGCCATGGAAAGGTGTGAAACGTGGACCGGCTTCTTCAAAAATATCTGTAAATACCCAGTAAGACATTGAGTTGGCTGCAGCTCCTACCTTCTTAATTTTATCGAGTACATAAGAAGCCTCATGATAACTGTCGTGTATAGGGTCGGAAGGTGTGTAAGATGCACTCCATTCTGTATAATGTAATTCCAAACCAGGCATAGCAGAAGCTGATATTTGTTTGCGTGAATTCAACATATCACCGCTAACTGCCATTGGATCCTGACTAAGTACAGTGCCCGAATTGCCAAATTCGTCAAGATACCCTTGCTTTACTCCGTAAGTATGAGTGCTGATAAAATCCAGCGGAAGCGAATTCTTATTGCAGAAATCAATCATTTCAGGCACCCATGCAGCACCTGCTGTAGCCGGACCTCCTACTCTATATTCTTTATTTACAGATTTAATAGCTTTTACAGCATATCTGTATAATTTAAAATATTCCTCTTGTGTTCCTGCCCAGAATCCATCAAGGTTTGGTTCATTCCACACTTCGAAATACCATGTTTTAACTTCGTCAGCACCATAACGCTCTGTAAAATGAAGCGTAAGATTGCGAATTAAATCCTCCCATTTATTATAATCCTTAGGAGGAGTAACATTTCCTCTCCACCAGAAAATAGTTTTAGAGCCACTGGCCAAAGCAGAAGGCATAAAGCCCAGTTCCACGAAAGGTTTTATTTTTATGCTCAGTAGATAATCGTATAAAGCATCGATGTACTGAAAGTTATATTCAGGGTTTCCTTTTTTATCTTCACGGTAAACACCCATATCGTCGGACAGCAAACCATGCATACGGATATATTTAAAATCGCACGCGTTCTTTACATAAGCCAGCTGTTGCTGCCAGTCGGCACGCAGACCTTCATTGGCACGGCCTGCTCCAATACATTCTAATGGAGTTTTGCATAGTGCGCCTTTTTCTTTTGAAAAATCGACTATAATTTCTCTCGTATTTAATTTGGCTATCTGTTTCTTTTTTGCAGGAGGTGCAGAATATGAGTTTTGTAAAACAGATAAAAAGGGAATCAGTAATAAATACTTTAATAGATTTTGTTTTGCAGAATAGAATTTAGGCATAAGATTTTTGGGTTTAACATTTTTCATAGCACAAACATACATCAAATATCATAAACAAAGGTAACAAAATGTTTCGGATATGTAGTTATAATGTATTTGTACTAATGTATTAGTCAGAAAATCAAGCGCGGGCAATTTTATCTAACCAATAACACTAATTTAACCTCTATAAAACAAAAAAAACGATATCCTTGCCCGCGCATAAACTTAAGAAGACTCTAAATTCACAGTTTATTCATTCACAGTTTTTATTTTGCCATCCTGTGTATATTCTAATTCGCAAACTTTAAGGCTGCGAAGCCATGTTTTACCATTTGAAGGGACACAATCATGGTGGAATAAATACCATTTACCTTTGTATTCGGCTATTGCATGGTGAGTTGTCCATCCTACAACGGGTTGCAATATAACGCCTTGATAAACAAATGGCCCATAAGGATTATCGCCTATTGCATAACACAATAAATGTGTATCACCTGTAGAATAAGAGAAATAATATTTTCCGTTGTATTTATGCACCCATGAAGCTTCAAAAAATCTTCTGCTATTATCGCCTGCAGTCAATGGCTTACCGGTTTCATCCAGAATAACAACAGGTTTTGGCTCTTCTGCAAACTCAAGCATATCTTTGCTTAATTTCACTACACGTGAAGGAATGGCAGATTCGTTATCAGCAGGAAATGTTGCACATTCCAATGCTTTGTTATCACGGTAACGCTGAAGCTGACCGCCCCATAAACCACCAAAATACATATAATGATTTCCGTCACCATCATCTAATATGGCAGGATCAATGCTGTAACTTCCTTTTATTGGATCTGATTGAGGAATAAATGGACCTTCAGGACGATCGCTCACGGCAACACCAATGTGAAAAACATCATTCTTATCTTTTAGTGGAAAGTACATATAATATTTTCCATCTTTGTAAGCTACATCGCAATCCCAAAGCTGACGTCCGGCCCATGGAATATCTTCTACTTTCAGTACTACTCCATGATCTTTAATTTCTCCGTTCATCACATCATCTGTAGAAAATACATGGTAATCGCGCATATCAAAATGATCGCCATTATCATTTTCCGGAATCCCTGATTCCCAGTCATGAGATGGGTATATATACAATCTATCGTTAAATACATGTACGGCAGGGTCTGCCATGTAATCATTCTCAACTAAATATCTTACATTTTTCATAGTTGTTTATTTTGAGCTATTTAAAATCTTATTAATAAATGGTTTCGGGTTATAATTACGGTCGAACAACAATGGGTAATCGGTTCTTCCTCTTACAGGGAAACCGTTTTTCCATGAATCGCCATCAGTAATTCCCCATGCAGTAACACGGGTTATAACATCGGAATACTTAATAAACAAATTAAAGAATTTCTCCATACGATTATTCCATTCAATTGAAACAGAATCGGGAAGTCCGTTTGGATAAGGATTCATTTCTTTCTTATATGTAACCATATCCGCAACATTGGCACTCATATTTACAGTAGGTAAAGCACTCATATCCCACTCCGTAATCATGACCTTTGCACCTGTACTGCTAAAGCTTTTAATGCTTTCTTCGAACTCATCTAAAGCAGGATAATCCATACCTACGTGCCCTTGCATACCAATTGCATCAATTCGGAGTCCTTTTTTCTTCATACTGTTTACCAGCTCCACAACCTTGTCACGCTTTCCTTTTGCATTCATACCGTAATCATTGTAATACAATTCTGCATTGGGATCGGCTTCGTGTGCATACTGAAAAGCCAGAGGAATATACTCTTCACCTAAAATTTCATAGAATTTGGTTTTGCGCCATGATCCATCTGATTCAATGGCTTCATTCACTACATCCCAACCTTTAATTTTGCCTTTATAACGACTTACGATTGTGGAAATATGATTTTTCATGCGTTCCTTCAACACTTCCGGAGAAACATTGTTTCCATCTTTATCAACACAGAACCAAGGAGATAGCTGGGAATGCCAAATAAGACAGTGACCAATGATTGCCATTTTATTTTCTTCTCCAAAATTTACAAATGCATCGGCAGCAGTAAAGTTATAGGTATCTTCTGTTGGATGAATGACTTCCGATTTCATGCAATTCTCGGCAACAATAGAATTGAAATGTTTCTTAATAAGCTTTGTTGCATTGGGGTCCATGCCGGCAACTTGCCTTGCGCTGACAGCTGCTCCTACTAGGAAATGTTTGCCAACTACATCTTTTAAACCAGGACCTGAATTTGAATCAGCCGGCTGATTAATTGCCTTACAGCTCATAGAAAGAACTGCAGTTAATAATAAGGGGGTCAAATATTTTAATTTCATAATAACAAAATTTCAGATTATAAAGATTAATTTTCTGATTTACTTCTATACACTAGCAATTCGGCTTGCATTTTTTGATTATACTTCTTAGTGATTGGATAGAAATAAAGTGCTAATACACCTATAAAGAATGTTGCTGCCGGGATAAGACTTGATGAAAGAAGTATACCGTTTATCGCTGTATCACTTTGATTAACACCTGCTCCTGATACATAACCAAATCCTGAAAGTAAGAAACCTAAAATAGCTCCACCAATACCAAGTCCGGCTTTTAAAGCGAAAACAACACCGGCAAAAACCAATCCGGTAGCGCGGCGGTGATTTACATATTCAGAATAATCGGCCACATCGGCTATCATTGCCCACAATAAAGGTACGGTTGGTGCGTACGCCAAACTCTTTAAGAAGTTGAGTAAGAACATAAATTCTACATCTTTCTTCCCTGGGAAATAGAACATAGCTGTAAATAATGTTGTTAAAGCCAGACAAACAATAAAGACTTTTTTCTTTCCATAACGATTAGCCAAAAAGCCGGATAAGAAAATAACGCCAAAGAACTGCACTAATGCTCCAAGCATGTTGAATACACCAAAACCTACTTCATAAGCTTTATCTGGACTACTGACTATAAGTCCGAACGCATTAAGAACTGTGTGGAGAACACCATCCGAAGAAGTTGTAGCAACTAGTCCCAGTTTTCCAAGGAAAGCATAAAGAGCATTTGCATCAACATAATTTTCAAAATAGTAATTCATCGCACTTCCCCACATGGCCAAAGTTATGAAAATAAACAGAGTGAGAATAAACATTGCACGCCATGGAAGACTGGCCACAACATCTTTAAGATCTTGCCTTATATTTGTTTTTTGACTAGGTGGAGGAGTAATACGTTCACGGGCTGAAAGAAAGGCTATTATTAAAAAGATAAAACCAATAACAGCAAAAATACTGACGGTACAGAACCAACCATGACCTATATCTCCTCCTGCAGAGAATTTACGTACAAGTGGTAGCGTTAATCCCTGAACAACAAACTGTGCAATGGTTGCTGCGACAAAACGAATTGATGTAATGCTGGTACGTTCTTTGATATCACTACTCATTACTCCTCCCAAAGAAGAATAAGGTGTATTATTAAATGAATAGATGGACATCAGCAGGGTATAAGAAATTGTTGCATAAAGTGCCACTAAACCTTTGTCGTGAATACCCGGATTGGTAAAAGCAAGTATATAAAATACCATGAAAGGTAACGCTGTCCATAACACCCATGGACGGAATTTACCAAAACGAGAGTTTGTTCTGTCGGACAAGATTCCTACTGTTGGATCGACAAATGCATCGGCAATGCGAGCAACCAGCATTACTGTTCCTGCAACAGCACCTTCAAGACCAAAAACATCCGTATAAAATTTGGTCTGATAAATCATCATCATTTGGAACACCAGATTGGCAGAACAATCTCCCAAACTGTAGCCGACTTTTTCGAGCATCGACACTTTTTGACTTTGTGTATTCATAAAAGCTATTCTATTTAAATTTCTAATTAAGGCTAAATCATTTTTTTCCTTTGTACAAATATACCTCACAATCCAACTTTGAATAACAAGATTATAAAACACACACTTTGCTACACATTACATTCTTTGCTATAATATTACAAATACTTTTCCCTACGTTACATTTCACGTTTTTCTCTCATAAAACATAAAAAAAGAGCCATTTAAAAGGAATTTTTCATAATAAAAAAAGGAATCAGTTTATAAAACCAATTCCTTTCCATGTTACTATAATTATGAGGTATCTCTGATAAAAACTAACAAAGGACTTCGCTTTGATAATCACTCGGAGAAATACCAACTTCTCTCTTAAAATATTTTCCAAAGAAACTTTGATTTGAAAAGTTCAGTATATAGGCTATCTCCTTTACACTATTCCCTGAGTTCTGAAGAAGATGTTTTGCATCGTGAATAACTGCATCTGTTATCCATTTATTTGCAGGCAATCCGGTTGCATTCTTAATCAGAAATGAGAGATGCTTTGGAGATACACAAAGTTTATCTGCATAAAACTTCAATTGTCTTTCTTCACGTGAATATTGCTTCACCAAAACAAAAAAGTCTTTGCAGATTTTATTCTTCCAGTTCAGGCCATCCGACTTGCAGAGTTTTTTTGCAATAGGATTGCTCTGTGCATAGGCATTCAATATTTCAATATAGAACACAGCAACCAAATTCAGCAATTTCTCTTTTCTGAAAAGATCATCACTATTAGACAATCCATCTTTTATAAGTGAAAATATCTGGTCGATTCTATTTAATGTATTTTCTATTGGATCTAATTCACTGTTTATCATAAGCTTATCCTTGCTTACAGAGACCGGTATCTGAAGTAATTCAAAGAAGAGTGGAGAGAAGGTCATCATATAACCATCTATTTCCTGATCTTTCAAATACAGATTCAACGTTTTTCCGGGAGGGATACATGCAATTGCTCCTCTTGATAATGAATGAGGACGACCATCGATCTTTATAGTAAAATCACCTTTATAAACAACTATAATGGCAAATGTATCAGACATCTTATAACTCTTGTCTAATGATACATTTTCCTGTAGATGATAAAGAGCAAACTCATTTATATACTTCCCAATAACTGGTAACTGAGATGAAAAATCATCTATTACCAATGACTCACTTTTTGATTTACTTATCATATTACGTTCCATACTTAAACTTTAAAAATTAAAAGCCACCGCCTCATGAACGGTTATCCATACAGAGTACAGCGGCCTGAAAATATTATTTTAATAAATATGCTTTCCTACTGCAACTTTCAGTTTCAGAATACAAACAAGTTGGTCTAGCTTCGATTTAAGCAATTGAAGACGGCTCTCTGATACAGCTGTTTCTGAATCGAGCAAATCAAGATTGGTTATCACGCCACTCTTATAACTTACTTTAGCCAGATCAAAAGCCTGCATGGCATGAGCTAGCTGAATATCAAACTGCTCTACTTTCTTCTTTGCTGCAACAATCTGTGACTGAGCTTCAACCACTTCATTGGTTATCTTCCTTTTAGCTATCTCTGTTTCATATTCAGAACTTATAAGGTTCGATTTTGAAACCTGAAGGTTATTCTTTGTTCTTTTGGCATCAAACAAAGGAACTTTAACTCCTACCCCCACTGCAAAATTTCCTTTCAACCGATTCAGATCAGGAGAATATCCATTTTTAAATCCGGCTGAACCAAAAGCGTTTATAACAGGGTTATTGGCTGATTTTATAACGGTATAGTTCAGATGCTCCAGTTCTGTTTTCTCCTTTGCCAGTTTCACTTCTTCTCTGTGATCGATGGCATAATTAACAGACGATTCATCTGTTGAAAGGGCTTCTGTAGAAAGTGAAGTAGTTACTCTGTGAGGAGTCTCTTCCGGAAGTCCCAATAAAGTATTCAGAACAGTTTGCTGAGTGCGGAATGAAGCTTCAAGATCATACTTCTGACTTTCAATAGTTGAAATCTTTACCTGTGTGGTAAGTATTTCGTATTTTGTAGCAGAACCGGTTTCACTTTTCTTCTGGACTGTTTTTAAATGATTCTGCAAATTAAGCAGTTCTTCATTCTTTATATCAATGGCATTCTGAATATAAACCAATGTGTAATAGTTATTGGTTACAAGCATTGAAAGGTTCTGCTTAATCTGATCAATAGATATTTTATTGATCTCTCTTTTCTTATTCTCAACGTCGACCGATTTGGATGTTTTTCCAAAATCGTAAATGGTTTGATTTACATTAATTCCTGCATTATAATTATCATACGGATTCAACTGAAACGTACCGAATTCAGGAAAAGTAACTTTAGTTACCGGACCAACACGGGAATATGTAGCATTTAAATCGACAGTTGGCAAATAAGCTGATTTAGCCAATTCTATTTTGGCTTTAGCACCATTGAGCACTTCTTCAGCTTCTTTCACTGAAGGATGGCTCTGGATTACTCTTGCCATAACATCCTGAAATGACAACGAATCCGCTTGTTGCTGAGCTAATGCAGAAAAAGTACATCCTGCGGAAAGGCCCAGTAGAAATGTTATTTTATATATTTGATTAATCATAATCTGACTTTATTATACGTTGTGATTCTTTCTGCGTAATAAAAATACAGGAGCACTACCCAGAATGGTAATAACGGCTACCAGTAAAAAGTCGTCGTCAACTCCCTGAATATATGCCTGCTTAGCTATGTTTGACACCAGCAATGTCTGCCCTTGCTGAGCCGCCACTGCAGGAGAACTTCCCACAGTTCGTTGTGCATAGTTCTGAAGTCCGTTCTTAACCTGCACATAGGCCGGAGAATAAGGCTGGATAGCTTCACTATAGAGTTCGTTGTGATAAGTAACTCTGGTAGTTAACACTGTGGTAAGTATTGCAACTCCAAGACTACCTCCGATCTGGCGGATTGTATTTGTTACCCCGGATGCCTGAGCCATTTTCTCACGTGGAATCTGCGACAAGGAAAGCGTACTTAGCGGAGTGAATATAATACCCAATGCAAATCCGCGTATGTACAATCCCATCATGATATATGGACGTTCGGTCAGGAACGAGAATGAAGAGTTCAGATAAAAACTGAACGCAAGCAAACCAACTCCTGTTATAATCATCCATTTCGGATTTATCTTATTTCCCAGGAAACCGGATATTGGCGACATAGTTCCCTGTATTATACCTACCGGAAGGAAAACGGCCCCAGCCTGCAGGGCTGTATATCCAAGCGAATTCTGAAGATAAAGAGGTAACAGGAATGTACTTCCAAACATACCGATACTAAACATTAGCATAATAAGCGAACAGATTCCGAAATTACGGTCGGACAATAATCGCAAATCAAGCAATGGTTCATCAACTGTAAATTCGGCAGTGATGAACACAACCATCATTATAAACGAGATTGCCAGACATACCAATATATACGGAGCACCCCACCCATCTGAATTAGTTGCTGCATTACCCTGAGAAAGAGCATAAAGAAGCAAAGGCAGAAATATCACTGCTGAAATGAATCCAACAAGATCGAACTTACGTACCTTTTTACTTTTATATTCGCTTTGTATAATTAGTGTTGCTGCCATTCCTATAATACCAATAGGCACATTTACATCAAAAATCAGCTGCCAGCTGAAATTATCTACAAGATATCCTCCGATCAGCGGACCAAATGATACTGATGCAGCTGCAGCAATAGCCCAGAATCCCAGTGCAAGTCCTCTTTGCTTAGGTGGAAACTCTCTAGATATGATTGCCATACCCAGTGGTTGAATTGCTCCGGCACCAAATCCCTGAATTACACGGGAAATAATAAGCATATCTTCATTTCCCGACATTCCGCATAACAAAGACCCTAAGGTAAATAATACCAGGCCTAAAAAATACATGCGTTTGTATCCAAACTTATCGGCCATCCATCCTGAAGTTGGCAGCATTACTGCCATAGCAAGCATGTAGGCGGTAGATACCCACTCTATCTTATCAATTCCCACACCAAAAGATGTCATAATTTTGGGCAAAGCAACGTTTACGATGGTAGAATCGAGTACAGCCATGAATGTACCAATCATAATATTGCCAAGTAACCACCATTTATATTCATCATGCTGTGGATGAAAAGCAGAGTTCCGATTTCTTACTTTCCTCCGAAATCGGTGTGCAAGTGTAATATCTCTCATTTACTAACCTTTGACAATCTTTACAACAACCGACATACCTGCCAACAGTTTGTATTTACTTAATGAGGTATTGTCTTCTGTACCATCAATGGAAATTTTTAAAGGAACTCTCTGAGTTACCTTAGTAAAGTTACCTGATGCATTATTGGGTGGAATAAGTGAGAACTGAGATGCAGTATTTGAACTTAACTGAATAATTCTTCCGGTAAATTTCACATCAGGATAAGCATCAATTTCTAATTTAGCTTTCTGATCCAAATGCAATCCGGCCATCTTTGTCTCTTCAAGATAAACTGTTACCCAAAGTTTCTTTGTATTTGTAACAGTAAGAATATTCTGTCCTGGTTGAGAAACATCACCATCAAGTAACCATTTTTTAGCTACAACGCCATCTATAGGAGCATATAAATGAGTGTTATTCAGTTGTGTTGAAATAACTCCAATCTGTGCTCTTGTTGTTTCGATAGCAGCCTTAGAAGATCCGATTTGTGCTCTCGAAACAGATAACTGGGTTTTTGCAGCTTCAAGTTGTGCTTTAGCTGTTTCCCACGCTTTCTTTGAATGATCAAACTGTTCTTTTGTAATTACATCACCCTTATACTGCTCTTTTGCGCGAGCATAATCTTCCTGCGCCTTTGATAAACCAACCTGAAATACCTTGATGTTTTCCTGGTCGTAATTCAACTTTGCTTCAGACTGTAATTGTGCAGCCTCCGATTGAGCCAGATTAGCTATAGCCTGCATCTTCTGAGCATGAAGTTCTGTACTGTCAAGTTCTGCTAGTAATTCACCTTTCTTCACAGAATCGCCTTCTTCGAAATAAATGTGATTGATGCGTCCCAGAATTTTAGAACTGATAGCATAGTTATCCGAATCAATATGTGCATCATCTGTAGATACATATTTTGTATACTCACTATACCAATACCATCCACCACACAAAACAATTGCAATCACTACAATCAAAGGAATATACACTTTAATTCCTTTCTCCTTTTTACCTTTCTTCATACCTTAAAATACTACTTATTACCTTTATTTTTTTAATGACTTTATATACATTTCTACAAATAAATTGATCATCCGAAGCAATCTGTCATATTCATGTGCTTCCAGATAGAAAATATCTTTATTTCTGAGTGCCGACATGGATAATCCTTTCATACCATCAAGGAGTAACTCTGCATATTCGTTTATATTGCAGGCTTCAAATTGTCCTTTTGTTATACCTACATTCAAAATATTGATGACCATTTCCTCTTCCTGAATTCTGAATTCAGTCCATAAGCCGTGCATCATTGAATGTAACTCATGAGCATAGTCATGACGTAGTCTGGTTAAATTAAGTAGCTTTCCCCAATATGAAACTCTGATATTCACATATTCCCTGATCATATCTGAAGCTTCAGTAAGCGTAGACATTTTTTCTCGGACTAAATCAACAAAGAAATCATGTTCTTTCTTAGCAACGGCAAGATATATATGTTCTTTGTCCGGAAAATAATAGTACAAAGATCCTTTGCACATATTCAGATCTGAAGCTATTTCGTTCATAGTTGTTTTTTCAAAACCATATTGTCCAAAGCGTTTTTGAGCAACCTTTATAATCTGTTCCGTCTTACCCTGACTATCTCCACAACGTTTATTAACTACCATTATTATTTATATGTTTTTTATCTTTTATTCTATTTGACTTTTTTGTTTGATTGGTCAAAATTAGATAGTTTTTAATTTAGATGAGATATTTTTTCTAAAAAAAACTTATTGAAATATTAATTAACAATTTATCAGAAACAGTTAAATGCCTTGTTTTATGGAGAAGTATTAAGTATTTTGAATAAAAAAGCTCCGATTTGCATTGTTAATTTGTTTAACAATGCAAATCGGAGTAAATATCAAATACGAACTATGACAGCTAACGGTCAATTAAAAAATTAAATCGCAATTTCGTTCAACATCATCAATGGTTGCACCAAGTTTCTTATAAAATTCAATAGCAGGGTTATTCCAACCAGAAACCTGCCAACGTAATTTGTGACAATCTTCTTTTCTGGCAAAATCAATCACAGAATTAATCAAAGAGCTACCTATGCCCTTTCCACGAAATGTATCTTTTACATATAGATCATCCATATAAAGTGATTTTCCAAACCAGGTATAATATGCAAAGAAATAGACCACGTATCCAACTATTTCTTTTGATTCAGTTTCAGCTACTAAACAGTTTATAAGTTCCTTCTCTTTGT
>Ga0268360_1001795_pt1 | contig 19727 bp, 12 predicted proteins | sample BioMet11_FD_192465 | JGI IMG/M metagenome (GOLD analysis project Ga0268360, IMG submission 192465) | Sewage microbial communities from Oakland, California, United States - Biofuel 11 (Illumina Assembly) | ecosystem: Engineered > Wastewater > Sewage > Unclassified | place: USA: California... | reverse complement strand
TGTCTGAGTAATTAGAAGTAATTTTTTCTTAAAAAGAGGAATTTAATGATTTTAATCTAGGATTAAAGCATTAATTAAGAAATTGGCAAAGGCTCAAATCAAAAAGGATATGTGGATTACAAGGTAAGTTTACAAGCCCTCGGATTCTCCATATCCCGAAATGCAGAGCCTATAAGCCCTGTTGACGAGTTCCAGCATTCTGGAATCTTCCCTCTCGATTTTTATTCCGCAGGCGAGGGAGAGATATTCGGCAAGGTCAAAAACTTTTATTTTTTCGTCCTGCCCTGCTTCAATAAGATTCTGCATACAGCCCCCGCAGTTAGTGATAATTACATCACAGCCCAGTTTTTCGGCAGCTCTGTAGCGGTCAGAGGCCACATCCAGTGACTCAGATGGGTAATTGACCCTTACTCCACCTCCAAAGCCACAGCAAGCCGAGTTTTTAGGAGTTACATTGGCAAGCTCAGTGCCCGGAATTTGCTCAAGCACATCTCTTGCTTCTTGATATACTCCCATTGACCTGGTCAGATGACAGGGGTCGTGATAAAAGACTTTATGCTTGAGCACAGCCTCGGGAGTGAGTTTTCCTTCCTTTATAAGAAGCTCAAGGTACTGGGAAACGTGCAGCACCTGAAAATCAAGTTTCCCAAAAATTCGAGGGTAGATATCTTTAAATGCCTTAAAACAGCCAGGACAAGCTGTAATAAGAGTTTTAGCCCCCCTTTTTCGGATTTCTTCAATATTTCGCTGTCCGTTCCTGTGGATAGGCCCTGGATCTCCGGCACCCGCAGATACGGCTCCGCAGCAGTATTCGACTCCACTCAGGACAGTGTAATCGACTGCTGCTTTATCCAGCAGTGCAATTGCAGCCTGTGCCATGATTTTATTGATATACGTTCCTGCGCAGCCAGGAAAATAGACTACTGAACCTGAACTTTCTTTGTACGCAGGAGTTTCGTCCAGCTCGGCAATCTTCTTAAAAAGGTTATTCTCAGCTTCAGGGTCTACCATTGTCTGCCTGTCGGTAAGGCCATGTTCACGGACCCACTTTTGCCTTGCAGGAGAAATAAGTGTTTTTATTCCTAGCCCCACGGGACATGCATTTGTACAGAGCCCACAGGTCAGGCAGCGCAGCAGAGAGCCGGCATCAATGTCCGAATTTCCTTCCAGATATCCGTACAACCGGTTAAACAAACCCAGGTCATTGTAGCGAGGGCAAACCTTAAGGCATTGTCCACATTCTTTACACTCTGATCTGTGCTTTTCTACGATTTCCATTTTTTAACTCCATATCATTTAAAATTCATATGACTTATTCGTTTTTTAACAGGTATTTTTAACAGGTATTTTTAACAGGTATTTTTAACAGGTATTTTTAACAGGTATTTTTAGCAGGTATTTTTAACAGGTATTTTTAACAAATATTTTTAATAGGGATCAATAAATCTTCCTTTTTGACAGGAAATCCTTAAAAGTTCCCCTTTGATGTAAATTCTTATAAGTTCGTTCTTGATGAGAAGCCACTCAGAAGCCATTAAAAGTCGCGAAATCACTTATAAATCACTGATATATCATAAAACTACTCAGAGGTCACTATCAAGTCAGTAAATACCTGAAAAATCCTTAAAAATCACCAGAAAATCTTTAAAAACTTCCTTTTTGACAAAAACTCTTTTATTGTCCCTGTCTACATTCTGTTCGGATAACTGTTCATGAACTTCAGGAAGCCCTTAATAACAGATTAAAAGTACGGACAGGTTTTTTTCCAAAAAAGATAAGCTAATGTTCAACCATACTATCATCTATATGTAGCTATACACGCAGCCAGTAAATGGAAGGGATTAAATATCTTCGACGAACTCAAAAACAGCGCCAGAAAGCTGATAATTCCCATTGCCCGCCTGATTCCCTTATCTCCGAATACCCTCACGTTGCTGGGTTTCGCCGTAAGCATCGCTGCAGGGGCAGCATTTGCGCTGGGAAAACCTTTTGCAGGCGGTCTTCTTATTCTGTTTAGCGGGGTCTTTGATATCCTTGACGGAGGAGTTGCAAGGGCAAAAGACCGGATGACACCTTTTGGAGGTGTGCTCGATTCGGTTTGCGACAGGTACTCTGATGGTCTAATGTTTCTCGGAATAATAGCAGGCGCAGTTAATGGCAGGCTTGTCCTTTCCCCGATTGTGCAGATCGAAGGATGGCTCTGGGCAGGCTTTGCCCTGATAGGCTCCTTCCTGGTAAGCTACACCCGCGCCCGTGCGGAATCCGCAGGTTGCCGGAAACTGTCAGTAGGAATTGCCGAACGTACGGAAAGAATGGTTCTCCTGGCCCTGGGCGGAATTTCAGGTTTTTTAAGCTGGACTCTGGTACTTGTAGCTGTGTTTTCCCATATCACTATTATCCAGCGAGTCCTTCGGGCAAAAAGTATATTGAGTACGCCTTCCGAAGCTGATCTCCAAAAACCGTAATAGCTCCGATCCTGCTAAGAAATCCAGATAAGAATGATGTCTATGAGTAATGAACTACTGTAAAAAATATAATAAAAAGAATTCACCTACTCTCTTCTACCGATACTCATTTATACTACATATTTGATTACAATAGTTGACGATGGTAAACAAAGAAGGAGATTTGCCATTGAGAAAGTACAATCTGCTCTGCGGGGCCGTAGGGTAGCCTGGTCCATCCTGCAAGACTGGGGGTCTTGCGACCTGAGTCCAAATCTCAGCGGCCCCACCAAAATTTAATTTATATGCTAATTTTGATAGACTTTAAACGTTGTTGCATCTATCTCTAGGGCTTTACTTGTCTTTGTTTTCTGGTCCAATTTAGATTCTCTCGTCGTTTTTTCATTGTATTAGAACGGAAATAATCTATTGTATTTTGTACGTTTGGTTTCTACTTGTTATATATAATATTAAATTATCAGGTTAAAGAAAAAATAATGATCTGTTTGTATATTTGGGATAGCTAGTCGATAAAAAATTATATATGCTTATACTTCCAATATACAATTATACGACTCATATATACTTAGAGTTAAAATTGATAAAGTCGTCCTGAGTCGTTGATGGAAAAACTGTGTCAAATAAAATTACGATACGTAAAAGTTTTCGCTGGGTGTGGGGGTATTTTTACTAGCGGGTTCGATATCGTTATAAATCAAAATTGTTTAGAGATATTACAAAGGGAAGTGATATACAGTTATATAAAATTCAATTTTGTTTAATATGTGAAAGTTTGCAACTGGAAAATCACCTAGATTACTATCTTAAACTTCAACCTTTTTAGGCAAATATATGCCATGATGTATCTCTGTGAGATCAGACGATTGCAATTTAATAATATTGCTGTTGTTTGATCCTTAAATTTAAGCGCATGTATCGATACCAAGCGATATTTATGCGCTTAAAAATGCAGAAGTTAAAGTTACTATACTTTTGTATTAACATCACGCTTTATTTCTGAGTTATTCTTAAAGAAGAAACAGTAGAATTTTTGCATTATTTTGAGGATTACCTCCCACATTCGTCAATATTTTTTTGAAAATTAACAATTTTCTTGATATCGTTTTTGCAACAGATTTGATTAATTTAAACTATTTGTGGAAAGTTATGAAAATTGATTGATATCATTTTCTGGTCTTTAAATACACTACATAGGTGCTTTTACCTACTGCGTAAAAATACAATAAATCCACGTTTAATGAAAAACGATAGTGAGAATAATATAATATGAATTTACGAAAAAATACTACGGGAAGTGAGTTCTAACAAAACCGGTATAATGCCGAACTAATTAGCAATAATACCAATACATTTATTATTGATAGTGCAACTATCTTGTATTACAAGGTAGCCATGGTATTACTATAAAACGTAGTGCGCGAAAAGAGGTGTAGCATATTGATACCATCGCAAATGCTCAAAGGAATATTGGAAGGCTGTATATTAAAAGTAATCAGCAGCAAAGAAACTTACGGCTATGAAATCTCTCAACAATTGCAGAAATATGGCTTTTCAGATATTTCAGAAGGCACAATTTATCCGCTTCTGCTCCGCCTTGAAAAGAACAATCTCATAACGGCAAAATATCGGGAGTCGGCTCTTGGGCCAAAACGCAAGTATTTTTCCATCACACCGGTGGGAGAAAAAGAACTGGAGGCATTCATGAATAACTGGCAAGAGCTCAATCATGCTGTAAATCAATTATTTCACGTTGAGGAATGATGATGAAGAATGAGACAAAAATGCTGAATCAAGAGAATAACGAACTGGATAAGCTGTTAACCGAAGAAAATAATGTTGTCATGACCGATATGGTATGCTATCTGCGCTTGGCAAACATTTCAGAGCATGATCAGGAAGTCGTAAGGCAGGATTTGCTGCAAATGGTCCTGTCCGCCCAAGAACGTGGCGAAGATATTAAAACGCTGATCGGTGAAGATTATAAATCCTTCTGTGATGAAGTAATAGCTGCACTACCACAGAAAAGTCAAAAAGAGCGAGTCCTGGATCTTATTGATATACTTCTTTTGTCCACGTCCATTCTTGGAGTAATCCATATTGTCCTTTCCAAAGAAACGATGCAATTAATTTATAATGCAGTAACAGGTCAACAGTTGAATTTTCAGATTTCTATTTCTGTTGGTAATTTGTTATCCTATGTTATTATCATTGCCAGTGTTTTTTTTATTTTTCATGTTATTGGCAAAAATTTACTAAAACCAGAAAAAAAGCATAACCAAAGTAGGCTAAAAAAGTTGGTAATAGGGGGAGCTATAGGCGGAGGTTTAATGGCTGTCTTTTTAATTATTGCATGGGTTGGCAAGCAAACACTAATTACAGTTAATATATTTGCTGCATGTGTATTTATCTTAGGGCTATATATTGCCCATAAACTTCTTCAAAAATTCGTCATAACGTAAAGCAATTTCATCGTTGAACTTAAACATGATGGGAAAGTGGTGAATGGCAGTTTATCGCTATTTTGCATGCATACCTTCCAGGTTATTGCTTTTGTCATTGATAAAGGAACTAGCGTATATTCTCGTAATGCCTAAAATAAAAGAGCTGTTCCCAAAAATATTCAACAAACAATGTATAAATATATAAAAACACAAATATATAAATATAGATGCATAAATATACAAATATATAACTATACTTAGAATCTATTGTCTCACTTATTTTTATTTTCTTTCATTACTTTTATTATTTTCAATCACTCTGCTACGCAGGTAATTTTCCCGTATTTTTTCGATCATTTCCTCATTAGCTTCAATAACAAAAGCACCTATATACCCACATTCCTTGCAGTGGTAAACCGAACCTGCATACCCGCCAACTTCATAATATAAATCTGCGTTTCCGCAGATAGGACAAACTTCTATAAGTTTTTCCTGGCCCAGAGCAATTCCTCCTTTAAAATGGCTTTCAATATCGAATTGTTAAATATATATAAGAAGGATGATTTTAATAAAGATGTTGTATCTTCTACTATATCTAAAGTTATTAGCCAGTATTTAGAGAATCCTGATATAGACATTACCCAATATATGAGGAATCCTGAAAAACCCGGAATTTCCAATAAAAATCTCAATTTTATTTTCTCAATTGTATTAACAGAATAATTCAAGGCCTACAGTGAGTAAAAAATGACTGAAATGATGACCCCTGCAATGCGCCAGTACTACGAAGCCAAGCAGGCATATCCTGACACACTTATCTTCTTCCGTATGGGAGACTTCTATGAATCCTTTGGGGAAGACGCAAAAACTATTGCAAAAGAACTGGAGATCACGCTTACAGCCCGTGGCAAAGACAAATCAGGAGAGAGAATGCCGCTTGCAGGAATACCCTACCATGCAATTGACACTTACCTGCCGAGGCTCATAAATAAAGGATATAAAGTGGCAATTTGCGAACAGCTTGAAGACCCGAAAAAGGCGAAGGGAATTGTAAAGCGAGGGGTTGTAAGGGTAGTCACACCCGGCACGGCGATTGATTCGTCCATGTTTTCAGATGCCTCAAACAATTACCTCATGGCAGTCGCTGGGCGAGAAATCGGAAACTCCGGAAAGAATGCCGAAACCGAATTTGAAATTGGGGTGTCGTTTCTCGATATTTCCACAGGGGAATTCCTTACAACGCAGTTCAGAGACTCGGAAAATTTTGAAAAGCTTCTAAGCGAGCTTGCTCGCATGCGGCCATCCGAATGCATTTTGCCTTCCTCCCTGTATAGAAATCCAGACCTTACTGAACGGCTGAGAGCCCAAACTATTGTGCAGGAATTTGCCCCCGATATTTCAGGAGCAAAGGAAGCCGGAGAAAAATTGAAAACCCATTTTAGAGTTGCAACTCTTGAAGGCATGGGTTGTGAGAACCTGGATTTTGCAGTGTACTCAGCGTGGGCTGCCCTGGAATATGCACAGACTACGCAGCTGCGGGAACTTACCCATATCAATACCCTGAGAACCTACTCAAATTCCGAATTTATGATCCTTGATTCCGTAACCCTGCGGAATCTCGAAATTGTTAAAAACGTGCGAGATGAAGGAGACGAAAATTCCCTATACCGCATTCTGAATAGCACGAAAACACCGATGGGAAGCCGTACCCTGAAAAAGTGGCTTTTGAAACCCATACTTTCCGTAGAAAAAATCAATCATCGGCTAGATGCTGTTGAAGAACTGACAGCAAAGCCTCTGCTCCGCTACGATCTCCGGAACTGGCTTTCAGATGTCAGGGATATAGAACGCCTAGTAGGAAGGGTAGTATATGGGAACTCAAACGCAAGGGACCTTGTAGCCCTAAAAAAATCCCTTGAAGCTCTGCCTCCTGTCCGGGATTCCCTTATAGAAAACATTGAATCCGCAATTTTAAATGATATTGCAGTAGGGCTTGCATCGTTTTCCGAGCTTGAAAATCTAGCTGAAATGATAGATAGAGCAATAGTTGACGAGCCGCCTATCTCAGTTCGGGAAGGAGGCATGATAAAGTCGGAATATAGTGCAGAACTCGCTGAACTCAAGGATATTGCGAGCAACAGCAAGCAGTGGATTGCAAATTTTCAGCAGAAGGAAAGAGAAAGAAGTGGCATAAAGTCCCTGAAAGTGGGATATAATAAGGTTTTTGGGTATTATATAGAGGTAACCAATGCCAACAGTAGCCAGGTTCCTGACGATTATATAAGAAAACAAACCATGTCAAATGCCGAGCGCTTTTTTACCCCTGAACTCAAGGAAAAAGAGAGCCTTATCCTGACAGCCAATGAAAAAGCTATAGCTCTCGAGTATGAAATCTTTACAGAAATTTTGCGGACACTTTCAGCCCATTCAAGAGAACTTCAGGAAACAGCCGAAAGAATAGGCACGCTTGATGTCCTTGCAGATCTCGCTGAAATCGCAGAAAATAACAATTATATCAGGCCCCAGCTTACGGATGACTGCAAGATTCTTATCCGGGATGGAAGGCATCCGGTAGTTGAAAACACCGTACATGGCGGTTTTGTCCCGAACGATACAGAAATTGACTGCAAGGAAAACCAGTTTTTGCTGGTAACAGGCCCGAATATGGCAGGCAAGTCCACTTATATGCGCCAGACTGCGCTTATAGCTATTATGGCTCAGGTCGGTTCTTTTGTTCCTGCATCCTATGCTTCAATAGGGATTATTGACCAGGTCTTTACAAGAATTGGAGCATTTGACGACCTCGCAAGCGGGCAGAGCACCTTTATGGTAGAAATGGTTGAGCTTGCAAATATCCTGAATAATGCCAGCCCAAGAAGCCTTGTGCTTCTTGATGAGATCGGCAGGGGAACGAGTACCTATGATGGATACAGCATTGCAAAAGCTGTTGTGGAATTCCTGCATAACCGGGGGAAAGTGGGAGTAAGGGCTCTATTTGCAACTCATTACCACCAGCTCACAGCCCTTGAAGAGAAATTAAAAAGGGTCAAAAATTATCATGTTGCAGTAAAAGAAGAAGGTCATGAGTTAGTTTTCCTGCGAAAGATCGTGCCAGGTGCAACAGACAGGAGTTATGGAATTCAGGTTGCTAGACTTGCAGGCGTTCCGGAAAAGGTAATAGAAAGGGCAAATGAGATTCTCAAAGAACTAGAAAGAGAGAACGTGCTCGAAGAGGTTGAAGACGGCAAGAACGGAAAAAAGAGAAAAAGCAAGGCTACAGCGCGTTATACCCAAATGATGCTTTTTGACCCTGGAGACAGCGGCGGAAATACAGCAAAGGTAAACAGGCCCAGCCCTGTAGAAACAGCTCTTCGAAAACTGAATGTGGAAGAAATGACGCCAATAGAAGCCCTGAACAAGCTTCATGAGCTCAAAAGGCTGCTGGATTGACTGGGCTAAGGTCGATTAAGGATCAATTAATTGCTGGATTAAAGGTTGATTAAAAGTTGATTAAAGATCGATTAAAGGTCGATTAAAGTATGTCCAATGAATATTTTTCGGGTCTGGACGGAGTAAAGGAATGATGGAAGAACATATTGAAGGGAAGAAAAAAGATAAGGGAAATAAAATTCGGCTCCTTGATAAAGATACGATAAACAAAATCGCGGCAGGAGAGGTAATTGAACGCCCTGCATCCGTAGTAAAAGAGCTGATAGACAACTCAATCGATGCAGGTGCTATGGACATCCGCATAGAAGTCGAAAAAGGTGGAAAACGCTCCATTCTTGTCCGGGACAACGGGTGCGGGATGGGCAGGGAAGATGCCTTGCTCGCATATAAAAAGCATGCAACTAGCAAGCTCACACGGATTGAAGATCTCGATACTATTTCTACAATGGGCTTCAGGGGAGAGGCTCTTTCGTCTATTACAGCGGTTGCAAAGGTGGAGATACTTACCCGGCCTCCGGAAGAAATTACAGGCACCAGAATAGTAATCAATGGGGGAAAAGTTCTGGAAACTTCGGATGCGGGCACGGCCCCAGGTACGTCTGTGCATGTAAAAGACCTGTTTTACAATACTCCGGCAAGACAGAAATACCTCAAAAGTGACCGTACCGAGCTTGCCCATATTACAGAGACGGTAACGCAGCTTGCTCTTGCAAATCCGCATATTTCCTTTACTCTGCTCAGTGAAGAAAAGCCAGTCATAAGAAATGCGGGCTCAAGTGAGTCTTTCAAAAGTATTGTAAATCTTCTGGGCCCGGATACGGCTCGTTCAATGCTCCCCCTGGAGTACAGGACAGAAGATTTTGAAATCTTTGGGTACATTTCAAAGCCTGAAAACACTCGAAGAGAAAGCGACCAGATTTTCCTGTTTGTAAATACCCGCCCGGTAACCTCAAGAGCCGTCAATAAAGCTATTCGCGAAGGATATTATACCAAAATTCCAAAAGAGCGCTATCCTGTGGCGGTGCTCTCTCTTATTGTTGATCCTGGGGAAGTAGACGTTAATGTACACCCCCGAAAAGCCGAGGTGCGTTTCAGCCGGGAGAAAGAGCTTGGAGATGCGGTCACATCTGCAATAGAAAAAGTACTCTCCGAGAATACTCTGGCTCCTGAAATTCGGGAAAAAAAAGACCGGGCTTTTCAGAAAACCTTCGATGTTTCAGGTTCTTCAGATAGATTGCAGGTCTCCGAAGCTGCGGAAATTTTTGGAAGGAAGGACGCTGGAAAGGACACCGGGAGTCAGGAGAACGGAATTCTGGAAACTGGCCTTCCTGAAAGAGCCAAAAGTCTGAGAGATAAGGCTGAGAACTATGTTTATCCGGTAAAAGATACCGAGAGGAGGCTAAAACGCTCCGAGCGCCTTCTGGACTTTACCGCAGAAGGAAGAACACAGGAAATCTCAGGTGATAAAAAGCTGGATAATAAAATAGAGAAGGAAAGGGAGAAAGAAGGAGATATTAAAAGAAGAGTAACAGATGTTCAAGAAAATGAAATTGAAAAAACAGGTTCGGAAGAGAAGAAATTTGAGGGTATAAATGCCGAAAAGATGCAAAAGCCGATACAAAAACCGAACACGGATTCTTTTGAAAACCTGAGGATTATAGGGCAGGTATCTAAGCTGTATATCCTTGCCGAAAGGGGGGAAGACCTTGTGCTTATCGACCAGCATGCTGCTCACGAGAGAATTCTTTACGAACAGGTCTTGAAAATGAAAAAGTCCAGGGTACAGGAGTTGATCACACCTATAACCATAGACCTTACACCTAAAGAAAAAGTGCTTATGGAAGAGTACATTCCTTACCTGGAAGATTACGGCTTCGGGATTTCAGAATTCGGGGACAATACATACGTAGTCACCTTCGTACCCGAGGTCTTCGGACGGCTTGAAGACCCCGAGGTTATCCATGACATAGTTTCGGACCTTTTAGCCTCAGGAAAAGTTAAAAAAGATACAGGGATTTCGGAAAAGATTTGCAAGACCCTCGCATGCAGAGCTGCAATCAAAGGTGGAGCTGCCTGCAGCACCAGACAGATGGAAGAGCTAATAGAACAGCTTAAGAAAGCTGAAAATCCTTACTCCTGTCCACACGGCAGGCCCACTGTGATCACATTTACGAAAGGGGAACTGGACCGCATGTTTGCAAGAATCCAGTAAAAAGGGCTGTAACCTGAAAAAACAACGTTTCAGTTTTTATTTACATATTGGAGTTTAGTCGTACCTGAATTTTTGGAATTAAGTCCGATAGTGCCCTTTCCATCTAACCTGATTATGTTAGAGTGGTGAATATATAATCCAAAGAGAAATTTGTTTCAGCGAAGTTAGAAAATGCAGTTGGGAGACAAAAATATGAGGATTCTATGGAAATATTATAGAGATATATAACTGGCATATTCGTAATCAATCAATATATTTCTATATTGAAAGATCATTCTTAGTTTCCTATATATTTATATAATAGAACTTAAGATGTAGTAGTGTGCCAGGCAAGTGCCGGCATCTGAAAAGGCATCATTCCCGAGAATATTTTTCACACACCAACCCCAACACCCCATAGGAAGAACGAATCCCCAATCGTTCCAGAATCCAGGAAAAACCCCATTTCCAAAAAACAAATCCCCACTCCTGGAATGATGCCACCTCTTTTCTATCTTTTTTCTATCTTTTATCTATACCTTTGATATCAATTACTTTTATCATGTGCAGTAAAACCAGAAAATATGGCAAGGCGTATACAAAAAACCAATCGGGTTTTTTCCGAGTTAGGTAACTAAGATATAGAAGCGAAAGCCAAAGTGCTTTAGCCGTTGGTAATTGATGTCAATACATTTATAATAAAAAACCTCCGAGTATTCTTCCATGATAGATCCTGTTAACAATTTCAAGATCCCTGAAGAATGGATTGTCCGTACCGGGCTTGCCAGGGAAGAACTTGAAACAAAAGTAGCATCCGGGATGATTGTGGTTCTGAGTGACGGGTCTATCCTCAAACGAGGATACACTACAGGAACCACAGCAAGTGCTGCTGCAAAAGCCGCGGTCCTTTCCCTTAAGAAAACGGTTGATAACGTATCTGTTCCGACTCCTGTGGGATTGAGAGCAAAGCTTGAGGTCAGCGAAGCCTCGCAGGGGCGTGCAGTTGTGAAAAAGATTCAAAACGACCACGAATCCGATATTACCCGGGGGCTTGAATTTGTGGGAGAAGCCAGGGAAGCTGAAGGAATCCGAATTCTCGGAGGAAAAGGCATAGGAATTGTCAGAAGGGACGGGCTACAGGTTCCAAAAGGCCAGCCAGCTATTAACCCAAAACCAATGGAACAGATAAAGGCCGCAGTGCAGGAAGCCATAGAAGAACTGGGCTTGAGAGGAGCCGAGGTTACAATCTCAATTCCGGACGGAGAGAGGACAGGAAAAGAAACCCTGAACAGCAGGATAGGGGTTGAAGGCGGAATTTCCGTACTTGGAAGCACGGGTTTTGTTGAGCCCTGGAATGACCACCTTGGAGAAATGAGAGGAGACCTGATCCGCTGCACGGACAGAGTGGTCCTGACGACAGGCCGGATAGGAATGCGTTACTCTCATATGCTTTTTCCTGATTATACAGTCGTTATGATCGGAAGCAGGATTTCGGAAGGGCTTGATTACGCTTCTGGTGATATAATTATCTGCGGGCTTCCAGGCCTTGTCCTTAAATGGGGAAATCCTGAGATGCTTGAAGGCAGCGGATATGCAACAGTTGTCGAGATGCTTAAAAAAGCGCCTGAACATGTGCGCCTGAAAGAGGCCTTCGAGATGGCAATCGAGAAAGGAAAAGGCGCAAGAATCGTGGTAATCGACAGGGATGGATCGGTCCTGATGGACAGTAAGAATGAAAGTTAATTAAGACAGGAAAAGGGGAAGAAAAATAATGATTGTCGTAGGAGTCGGAGTAGGGCCCGGAATGCTTACGGAAGAAGGGATAAAGGCTATAAGGAAAGCTTCTGTGGTTTATGGCGCGAAAAGAGCCCTTGAGATTGCACGGGAGTATATTAAATGTGAAGCAAAACCGATTAAGGACTATAAGTCGCTTCATCTACTACCAGCCGATGCAGTCGTCCTGTCTACAGGCGATCCTATGTTTTCAGGGCTCGGAAAATTCGCAGGAGAGAAGGACACAGTCATACCCGGGATTTCCTCGATGCAGGTGGCCTGTGCGCGTACAAAAGTAAACCTGACCAACCTCTGCGCAATCACAGCCCATGGCAGGGACTCGGAGCCTGCAAAAGCCGAATTGATCCAGGAATTAAAGAACGGAAGAAATATCTTCCTCCTGCCGGAAGAAAACTTTGGCTCACTTGAGGTTGCAGAAATCCTTAAAGAGATGGGTATTGAAGCTGAACTTTATACCTGCGAAAACCTCGGCTATCCTGAAGAAAGAATTGCAAAAGGCACGCCTGAAAATCCACCGGTTCCGGAAACAATTCTTTACGGGCTGCTTGTTGTGCAAAAAAGGTAATTCTTTGAAGAGCAAAGAGCATCGCGGCGTGGTATAAACAATGTCGAGATTAACTCTTAAAAAACATTATTTCTTAAAAAATATTATTTCTTAAAAAATATTATTACTTTTTATTGATAAATTCCTTTACTATTTTTGTATAATTAAATAGCAAGGCAATGTTCATATTGTAATAGACATAATTAATAATTTGATTGAGTGTTGAGTAAATTCACTTTTTCCGATAGTAACGATCTTACAGAAGAATAATAAGTAATGTTGGGGGATTATCATGAGCCTTGCCAGTAAAATTTCTGGAATTAAATTTATAGGATTGTTAACTACTATTTTATTCATCTCGACATCGGGGTGTAGTTCAAACTCGGATGCGGATAATTCAAACGCCAGTGAAAATTCACAGTTAGTAGTATTTGCAAATAACGCGACTACAAAATCAAACGTAACTGACCCAAACAACAATATTATAGCCGCGAAAATTGAAAATGACGACCCGATGTCGAACTCGGCAAAGGTCATTTATCTCCATCACAGCACCGGCGGGGTCATCTGGGACGGTGGGGTAGACACTAAGATTGCGAATTACAACACTAATCACGGCAAAAACTACAGTATAACACAAATGGAATTCCCGAAATCACGTCCATATGGATGGAATAACTATCCTTACGATTATTGGAACATCTGGATAAACCATGCCAGTGCTTCTGCTTATAAGAAAGAACCGACCCTGGAGATGCTGACTCAGACTTATGATGTCATCGTCTGGAAGCACTGCTTCCCGGTCAGCAGCGTTGTTGGCGATACCGGTTCTCCGGATATAACTTCCAGTGTCAAAAGTGAAGAGAATTATAAGCTGCAATACAACGCCCTGAAAGCAAAGATGCATGAGTTTCCGAATAACCGCTTTATCGTTTGGACCAGTCCAGCTCTGGTCGAAAGTGCAACCAATTTCGAAGAAGCAAAAAGAGCAAGAGACTTTGCAAACTGGGTCAAGACGACCTGGGATGAACCCGGCGATAATATCTATATCTGGGATTTCCGCGAGCTGGAAACCGGTGGCGGGCTATACCTCTTGCCGGAAAATGCCGTATCCACTTCGAATTCTCACCCTAATCCCACTTTTGCCGCTACCGCCGCTCCACTGATCGGCCAGCGTATCATTGATGTCATAGAAGGGCGCGGTGATGATTAGTTTTATTCCAAAGCCTGACCATCCTTTATCATAAAACGATTTGTAAGGTAGATATTCAGGTGTGAAAAATAATTCCTCTCTCAAGGGATTATTTTCTTTACAACCGCAATTAAACAAAGAACCAATAGGAATAGAAATGCCTACCAGATTAACACTTACTCAATAAGATGTGTTTTCAAAACATCAAGGTTTTCAATTTTCTCAAAACACACCATGAAGTTTAACTTACAATGAGGCGCATGACCGTATAAAATATCAAATCCCCGAAAAAGACAGCAGTAATAAACCCGGCTGTAATTGAAAGCATGAACGGCAGGCCGGGAGTAACCCAGATATTTTTTTCAATCAAACCTTTTTTCAGATACTCCTCAAGTTCCGGTTTCTGGTCCGCATCGAAGTTGAGGCCTCTACGGTCAAATGTTTTTTTGAGGCTTCCACTTTCGTCAAGCTCAAATTTTTCAAGCAGGCCAAGGTGTTTCTTGTATTTCAGGGAAGAAATCTCTGTCCGATATCCTATAAACATGTAAAGCGGATTTTTGATCATCTCAGGCGAGAAATGCAGGAGATTGTGGCAGAACATCCCGAGAGGGACAAGCGTTGTCATCAGGAGAGCATTTCCCAGTACCGTAAAGGCGAAAATCCCGATTGGTGGAACCCCGAGCAGGGGATATGTATTTCCTGAATAGCTAAACACCGGATAAGAAGAAAAAAGGATGGAAAGTACGATCAACCCCTTTGCATCCCCGCCTCCGAAAGCCCCAAACTGGAAAAGGAGATAGACGGCTGTAAAAACAAGAACTCCTGATAAAAGAAGGGGCATAAGGTAGGAAAGTCCGTCTGTGAAAATTTCATAAAAAACGAACCCTGAACCCGATGCAAGCATATATTTCCAGACCTTATTTGAGACCCTGCGGGAATTAAGGTCAGAATAACACGAGTACAGTAAGAAGGGAATGCTGAAGAGTATTTTGAGGATTTCTATCATTTCAACCCTACAATTAAATTAGTTTATAGAGTTATTTACATTCATAACTTATTTAATTTATTTGGTATGTGCTTGAACATATCCTGTAGAGCAACTGAGGATTTCACTCCCTACATAAAGTATTAGCAGAGTGAAAAACGGCTAAAAAGGACTTGATAAAGAGATCGAAAAAAGCTGAAATCCAGACCAAGCAAAATAGAATAACAATTTCATAACGCGTCGGGGCAGCCCCTACCATCGTTAACAAGCGATAAGCTTATACATAAGAAGTTCTATTTTATGGTGCTTATTCCTTTTTAAATTTCAAAAACAACATGGGCTCGTGGTCTAGACGGTTATGACGTCGCCTTCACACGGCGGAGGTCCTGAGTTCGAATCTCAGCGGGCCCACTTTCTGTTTATTCTTTGTTTTCTGATTTAGAGGTTTTATAAACTTCCTTTTCTAATGCTTCGATTCTTGCTTCAAGATCGGATTTTGCTTCGGGTTGTGTAACATTAAGTTCAGCATTGAATTCTTCGTCCAAAGAGATTACATATACTGGTTTACCATTGTATTCAGATTTAAATATGTGAGCAACTTCTCCAGCAAGATATACTTCCGACATTGGTAGCCTTATTAAAGGGTAAGTAATTTCAGGTTTTACCCTATGTTTCATGACCTTAGATTTTCCTAATAGTTTCATATTTCTACCTCTATATGCCAAATAATAGTTACTAATTATTTATGTAACTTGTTATTTTCTGTTATGTGGGAGAAAAATGAGAAGGATATCGATCAGTGACCCCTCTACTTAATATATACTCATTTTTATAATATTATTTGTCCAGACTTTTTCGCTTAATAAAAGTAAATGAATTAAAAATAGAGGATTCGTTTTTTAATACTTAACTGCATGAGTCCTAAAATATTATTATCTATGTGAGGCAGAGGGTTTTTTAGACGCATCAATTAAAACTGATTCAATCTTGAATTCTTCTTTTTCATTGATTTCTTTTACAAGTTTTTCTATAAACTGGAGCATTTCCGATTTATTTTTATTTGCCGGTCTGTTAAAATACTTTCCCATTTCATCTTTAAACCACATTACTAAAAATATTCCTGATTTGGAAGGACTTGCTTTTAAATATAAGGGTAATTGTGTAGTTAGGCCATGTTCCAATCGTTCATTATGTGCCAATTTAAACTCAGCACAAACGTTTAATGGAATATTTCCTTTTATCGTAGTAAGGAACTTAAAATCAAGTTTCCCAATTCCTTCATCTGTTTCCCTTAAAACGTGTATACCCAAAGGATTCAAATCGTGACGGAAGAATACATAGATTGTAGGCTGAATTTTAGTTTCATTTTTTGGAGTAGCTGGTATTTTATGCTTTTCACCTTCGATCTCAACCTCAACATCACCATCCCAAAATGCATCTATCCAGCTTGTATCCTCCACATAATGTTTAAACTGTGAAATGGTATTGAATATAGCGTCTAAAAAGTCACTTTCTGACTCAATAATTTGAATCCTATCAACTGGATCGAAATAATTCTTTTTTTCAAGAGACCTTACAGTAAGTTCACTTTTTCTTAAATCAGTCATTTCTTCTTTGTAACTTGCCCAATCTAAACCCTGGAGTATCTCTATTAACGGATTTGCAAAAACTGGGTCTATCATTCTAGCATATGCCAGTTCACCAAAAATTTTTTCTTTGAAAAATGGATCATTATCTCGGTTCTCTATTTCAAATCCATTTCTAACTATATTATGTACAGTTGCTCTTAGAGTTTTTTTCTTTTTTCTACCAATACTTACTTTATCATTAACAACTAGGCCTGTTACTTTTTGCTGAGAGCCCCTTGAAAACATCCTTGTTTTTTCTTCGTTGATCGTAAAACCGTATCTTTCAATAATTTCTATTATTATTTGTTTATGCTTTGGAAGTTCCCGAGAACCTGAAATTGTGATATCATCTGCATATCTTGAATATCGAAAATTTCTTTTTTCACAGTAGTTGGCAATTCTGCAATCGAGACGTGAAGTAACTAGGTTGGCAAGCATTGGACTTGTAGGTGCACCTTGAGGTAATTTCCAATGATAAGTACATAAATCAGCAAGAGAAAAAGCTATTTTTTCTGTATATCCAGCAGATTTAAAGATATGATAAACAGATTTAAAATTTATACTTGGAAAAAAATCTTTGAGATCAATTCCTAAAACTAGATCTTGATTAACATGAATAGAAGCATTTGTTATAATTGATCTTCCTGGAACAAAACCATGTGCACAATCACTAAGATGAAGTTTATATAAAATATTATCTAAAATCCACCGTTGAACACTTTTTATTTTCTTTGAAGGGGCATTTATTTCTCTAAACCCTCCATTTTTTTTAGGCAATTTAAATGTCGTATAACCTTTATCTTTTTTTGACAAAAAGAGATCAATTTGTTTAGGTGACGAATTACTCAATGTACAAAAATGATCAATGTTGGATATAAAAGGCAATTTTTTTGACAATAATATTTTAAAAGATTTTAATTGCTCTTCATACTCGTTTTCATCTATTGCTGGAATTATACCTTGTTTAATATAATCTTCAAACAAATTTTTCATCATTACATTTTTTGTCAACTTATTTTTCAAATTTATCACACTGAGTTATTAAAAAAGGTAGGTTTGACATTAAATGAGTTGCTCCCACAAAAGCGAAAGCTTTTCTGAGTGAAATGTGGGCTGAGCGAATGCGAAGCGTATATTTCACCCAGGAACAAGGTTTACCTTTGTTAAGTATGACATTTGCATGGTGTATCACCACACATAACTCCTAGAGGAGTTAGTTTCTGAGAGCAACTATCTAGGAAATAGCAAACATATTATAAATATTTGTTTAAGTTAATTCAACATCAGATAAATACTGACATAAACCTTAACCTGAACTGGCACACTAAAAAGATTACCAAAGAAAGCCTGAAAAACAAAGAATACAAGTGGGGTCATTCAACCCATAGAGGTTTCTTCATTGGTATGAAATTGACTCTTGCACTTGATTCTCAAACATTGAAACCTTTAGCGTTTCTAATTAATGAAGCAAATGTGTCAGAACCTAAAATTTATCAGGAAATACTCAAAGAACTTAAAAGAAAGAGAATAATAAAAGCATGAGACATTATCTATGCTGATAGAGGATACTACTCCTATGAAAACTACGTTATATCTGTAAGAGAGTTTAAGGTAGTACCTTTAATTTTTCCAAGGAAAAACTGTAATTTTAAGAAACTTTTCAATATGCTTAGATATCCTCTGAAAATATTTGATTAAAGAAGAAATACCGAAAAAGAAATAAAATTCTACAAAGAGATAATTGCAAAATTTAAAGAGCTAATAAGCAAATGGAAAGAACTCAGATCTGTAAGGTCAATCATAGAAGATGTGTTTAAATTGGCGAAGAAAACATACTCTATGGAGAATTTACATAGATATACGAGGAGTTATGTCCAAAAGTACTGTTCGTTAGCTGTACGTTTAGTGAGGATAACTGTAAATTACGGTATTAATGAAAGGAAGGAATTGCAAGCCTTCTCTGAACGAAGAAGTTAAGAGGGGACTATATAAAAAGGATTTAAGAGTTAGGGGTGATTTCGATCAAATACATCAGAATTGGTCCGGCAAAAAATAATGTTATAATCAGGTAATGTTGAAATCAGGCAAGCTGTGCTTTCTCGACAGAATGCAAAGGTATAGAGCCCGAAGCAATGGAATCCATCATGCAAAAACGAGTACAGGAAGTTCCTGTTTTAATTTAAGTCCAATCGAATAAGGAACGCTGCTCTGCACGCCCGTTCTCCGGGCACTGGACTTTCTCTTCCTGTGTTATTCCCTTGCTTTTCCGTTGAGAAGAAACCTTTTCTTTTTCCTGTTTTTTTACTTCAGGCACCTTAGCTTCAAAATCAAATAGTCCTTTTTGTTTGGAATCAAAGTCAAGTGAAGACATCTTAACCCCGAAAACCTCAAGAATACGTTCCACCGGAGGGAGTATCTGCTTCTTAATATAGTAATCGACATCTATCGGGATGTTTTTCTCCCTTACATAGTCAGGATCTTCAGCCCGATCAACAAAGAGTCCTTTTCCTGCGGTAATGACAAAAGGTATTCTTGTTCCTATAGAAGGTACGACCCCAGTCCTTTTTTTCAGATTTTCAGCAACCGTAAGGTGAGGCTGCTTGTTCTTATAACTCTCAATTTTCCTTGTAAGGGTGCGTGTGAGAACAAGGCTTTCGATAATATCCGAGTCTTTTGCCGGATCGAGATTCCTCACCTTGCTGACTATCTGGCGGACATGTTCTACAGCCTGGTCAACATCACCTTTTATAAGCACAAGCTCAAGCACCCTGTTGAGAGTTATCGAGGTTAATTCACACCAGTCTCTTCGGACGGTTTCCATGCCTTTGACCTTAATCTTGTCTTCCCAACCTGAATTCTTTGGCTCGAAAAACCAGAGAGCATAGCGTTTCTTTGCGATAAGAAGGGCACGCTTCGCAATTGACTCAAATTCAAGTTCCATCGGGTCGGGCAAGGATGCAGAAACGATATTTGCAAGCCTGTTACCTATAAGGCTGACCTCTTCAAGAGAAAGATCTCCTCTGGATTTACAGTGGAC
>Ga0268360_1001792_pt1 | contig 19745 bp, 22 predicted proteins | sample BioMet11_FD_192465 | JGI IMG/M metagenome (GOLD analysis project Ga0268360, IMG submission 192465) | Sewage microbial communities from Oakland, California, United States - Biofuel 11 (Illumina Assembly) | ecosystem: Engineered > Wastewater > Sewage > Unclassified | place: USA: California... | reverse complement strand
GCCCAGCGCGAAATGATCCGCAGAAAGATCCGCCTGTTCGGCGGCAACGGCAAAGCGTGAGAACCTGAAAGGGAGGTCGCTTCATTATGATGAAACTGGTGGGCATCGGGGACCTGTTCATCCCCGCAAAATTCATTGAAAAAGGCTTTGAGGGCTTCGGCGGCGACAAGCTGGAGCGCAGGACCGTGGAATGGACCCAGCGCAACCTGGACGAGCTGCAGAAGATCAACCTGGCCGTGGAGCAGGGCGGCAGCGAAGCCTACGAGGTGGACGAGTCCATCCTGGCAGCGGTGCAGGACGCCGACATCCTGGTCACCCAGTTCTGCCCCATCAACCGCAAGGTCATCGACCGCTGCAGCCGGCTGAAGGTCATCGGCGTGCTGCGCGGCGGCTATGAGAACATCAACGTCGACTACGCCCGCGAAAAGGGCATTGTGGTGTACAACACCCCCGGGCGCAACTCCGACGCCGTGGCCGACTTTACGGTGGGCGGCATTCTGGCCGAATGCCGCAACATCGCCCGGGGCTGCTCGGTGGTAAAGGCCGGCGGCTGGAAGAGCCAGTACCCCAACCGGGCCTACATCCCCGACCTGCCCGGCAAAACGGTGGGCATCGTGGGCTTTGGCGAGATCGGGCGCAAGGTGGCCAAGCGGCTGTTCGGCTTTGACGTCAAGCTGCTGGCCTACGACCCCTTCTTCAAGGGCGAGCCCCCCTACGGCGTAAAAATTGTGCCGCTGGACGAGCTGATGCGCAGCAGCGACTTTATCACGGTGCACGCCCGCCTGACCCCCGAGACCCACCACCTGATCGGGGCCGAAATGCTGGCCCAGGTCAAGCCGGGCGCCTACTTCATCAACACCGCCCGCTCCGGCCTGGTGGATGAAAAGGCCCTGTACGACGCCCTGACCGACGGGCGGCTGGCCGGCGCCTTCCTGGATGTGTTTGAGCAGGAACCCACCACCGCTGACTACCCGCTGGTGCGGCTGGACAACATCACCTGCACCCCCCACATGGCGGGCGGCAGCAAGGACGCCTTCTGGAATTCACCCATCAAGCTGGCCGCCGAGATGCAGGGCCTGTTCACCGGCGAATGCGGCCGCGCAGTGGTCAACCGCGACCAGTTTGCCGCTGTCAGCGCCCAGTTTGCCCGGTGACCGTCTTTTCCCGTCTGTCAGCAGGGCCGCCCCGTCGGGCGGCCCTGCTTTTTTGCGCCGCGGGGGCTTTTTTCCCGCCCGCCGGGCGCAAAAAGGGCGCCGGCCCCCGTTGGGGACCGGCGCCCTGTTCCATCTGATTCAGCCCTGGCGGCCCTTGCCGGCCATTCGCACCTTCTGGCGGGTCTCGCGGAGGTCGGCCAGCGCGCGGGTCAGGCTTTCCTCGGTCTCGCGCAGGCGGCTGTCGGAAAATTCCTGGGCGGCCAGCTTCATCTCGCGCACGCGGGTCTGGGTCTGGCCCAGCAGCTCGGCGGCCTTGGACTGGGCTTCCTTCACCACGGTCTCCTGGGCCACCAGCACCCGGGCGCGCTCCTCGGCCTTGCGCACCAGCTGTTCGGCCTCGGCCTTGGCAGCCCGCAGGATCTCGTTGCGGTCGGCCACAATACCTTTGGCCTGCTTGATCTCGCCGGGCAGGCTGATGCGGATCTCGTCCATCATCTCGCGCACCTTTTCCACATCCAGCACGCAGCGCCCGCCGGACATGGGCAGGCTCCAGGCCTTGTCCAGGGTCTCATCCATCATATCCAGTATTTCTTCGATGTTCATGTTAACCCTCCTTGGAAGAATCAGGGCCTGGGCCCTCGGGGCTGCCCTGCAGCCGGGCACAGATCTCTTTCAGCAAAAACTTTGGCACAAACTGCGAAATGTCGCCGCCGAACCGCGCCACCTGCCGCACCAGGCTGGAACTGAGGAACATGTTCTGGCTGCTGGTGGTGAGGAACACCGTTTCGGCATAGGGCAGCAGCGACTTGTTGGTCAGGGCCATCTGGAACTCGTATTCAAAGTCCGACATGGCCCGCAGGCCCTTGACCACCGCGATGGCGGATTTGTCCCGCACATAGTCCACCAGCAGGCCGTTGTAGCTGTCCACCGTGACATTGGGGATGCCGGCCGTGGCCCAGCGCAGCATATCCACCCGCTCCTGCGGGGTGAAGGTGGGGTGCTTGTCCGGGTTGATGACCACCAGCACGATGACGTGGTCGAACAGGGCGCTGGCGCGGCGGATGATGTCCAGATGCCCGTTGGTGACAGGGTCGAAGCTGCCGGGGCAGACGGCAATTTTACTCATTGGTTCCAGTCCTTTCAAAGCGCCGGGCAGGTTTATGCCCCGGTGGGGATGCGGTAGACGGTCACCATTGTTTTACCATAGCGGTAGGTGCGGTAAACGCGGAAGGCACCGGCCTCATCCGGCAGCTGCTCGCCCCGTTCGTGCTCGCACAGGATCACGCCGCCCGGCGCCATACGGGGCGCCACCAGCGGCAGGGCCTTTGGCAGCAGCCCCTGGTTGTAGGGGGGGTCCAAAAAGGCGATGTCAAAACTTTCCCGGCAGCCGGCCAGGTAGGCCAGGCTGTCCATGGGGACGATGCGGCTGCCCTGCTCCAGCCCACTGGAGGCCAGGTTGTCCCGCACAATGTCCTGGGCCTGGCGGGCGCTGTCCACAAACACGCAGGAGCGCGCCCCGCGGCTGAGGGCCTCGATGCCCACCTGGCCGGAACCGGCGAACAGGTCCAGGAAGGCCGCCCCCTCCACCTCGAACTGGATGATGCTGAACACCGACTCCTTCACCAGGTCGGTGGTGGGGCGCACCTCCCGTCCGGGCAGGGTCTTGAGCTTTCGCCCGCGGGCCGTACCGGTAATCACTCTCATAAAGGCGTTCCTTTCCGCGCCCGGGCCGGGGCGCCGGGGCCTTTTGCTTTTCTTATTATCCTCATTTTAAGGGGTCCTGTCAATGGCAGAGGCGTCATTCCTCGCCCGCGTGGAGATAATCGAACAGGGTCTGGGCCGCCGGCAGGGTCATGCCGGGGGTCTGGGCCAGCTGCTGCACATCGGCGGCGCAGATGCCCTTGAGAGAGCGGAACCGCAGGTACAGCGCCCTGGCGCGGGCCGGGCCGACGCCGGGGGCGGCCTCCAGCCGCAGCTCCAGCGCGCTGGTCTTGTGCCGCGTCCGGGAAAAGCTGATGGAGTAGCGGTGCACCTCGTCCTGGATGGCGGTGACCAGGTTGAAGGCGGCCCGCAGCGAAGTCATGGAAAGTTCGCCGCCGTCGGCCGCGATGGCCCGGGTGCGGTGGCGGTCGTCCTTGACCATGCCGAACACCGGGGCCTGCACCCCCATGCCCCGCAGCAGCGGCGTGACGGCTGAAACATGCCCCTTGCCGCCGTCCAGCAGGATCAGGTCGGGCAGCCGGCCGAAGCCCACCGTGACGCCGGCGGCCCGGGCCTTTTCGTACTCCTCAAACCGGCGGCGCAGCATCTCGCACATCGAGGCGTAGTCGTCCGGCGCGCCCACGGTTTCGCGGATGGCAAACTTGCGGTAGGCCCCCTTCAGCGGGCGGCCGTCGCAGAACACCACCATGCCGCCCACGATGGTGTCGCTGCCGATGTTGGAGATGTCGTAGGCTTCGATGTAGAGGGGCGGGGTCTCCAGCCCCAGCAGACGGCCCAGCTCGTCCAGGGCCGCCAGCTCCCGCCCGCCGCTGCGGCGCAGGGCCAGGGCGGCGGTCTGGGCGGCGTTGTTGCGGGCCATTTCCACCAGCTTGAGGCCCTCGCCCCGCTGGGGCACCGTCAGCTCCACCCGGTGGCCGGCCTGCCGGGCCAGCCACTGCTCCAGCAGCGGGGCGTCGGCGCAGGGGGCGTCGGTGAATATTTTTTTTGGGATGTCCCCCCGCTTGTAGTAGTAGCTGGAAAGCAGGCCGGCAAGCTGCTCGTCGCTTTCGCCGATGCCCCCCAGCTTCAGGTCCTTTTTGTCCACCAGCCGCCCGCCCCGGAAGGACAGGATGCCGGCCCAAAGGTCCTCGCCGCTTTGCACGGTGGCCACCACGTCCAGGCTGTCCTGGTGGATGGAGACCACCTTCTGTTCGTCGGCGATGCGGGCGATGGCCCGGATGCGGTCGCGGTAGCGGGCGGCCTTTTCAAACTCCAGGTGCTCGGCGGCCTCCTCCATGCGCTGGGTCAGAATTTTGACCGAAGCGGCCCCGCCGCCCCGGATGAACTCCAGGGCCTCGGCCAGCACGGCGTCGTATTCGGCCTCGCTGATGCGGCCGCGGCAGACCCCCATGCACTGCTTGATGTAGTAGTTCAGGCAGGGACGGCCCTTGCCCAGCTCCTCGGGGAACCTGCGGCTGCAGGTGGGCAGGCGGAAGACCTTGTTGGCCTCGTCCACCGTCTGGCTGACCACATAGGAGGAGATATAGGGCCCGATGTATTCGCCCTCTCCGGTCTTCTGCAGGGCGGCGGTGATGCGGCTGTACCGTTCGGGCCAGACCCGCACGTAGCTGTACCCCTTGTCGTCCTTCAGCAAAATGTTGTACTTGGGGGTGTGCTGCTTGATGAGGCTGCACTCCAGCACCAGGGCTTCAAATTCGCTGTCGGTGACAATGAACTCAAAGTCCTGGACGTGCTCCACCATGCGGTAGACCTTGGGCAGGTGCTTTTCCACCGAGCGGAAGTAGCTGGACACCCGGTTGCGCAGGGCCTTGGCCTTGCCCACGTAGATGATCTCGCCGGCCTTGTCCTTCATGATGTATACGCCGGGCTCCAGCGGCAGGCGCGAGGCCTTTTCCCGCAGCACGGGCAGATTGGGGTTGTTCATCATGGGCGTTCCTCCGGGAACACAAAGGGTGCGTTGCCATTGCCGGCTCCGCACCCTTGTTGATTCGGTCTATTGAAAGCTTACTCGGCAAAGCCGGACTCGATCAGCTTGATGAGGGAGTCGACAGCCTGCTGTTCGTCGGCGCCGTCGGCGATGATCTTGATGAAGGTGCCGCCCACGATGCCCAGGGACAGAACGCCCAGAAGGCTCTTGGCATTGACACGGCGTTCCTCTTTTTCGACCCAGATGGAGGACTTGAATTCGTTGGCCTTCTGGATAAAGAAGGTGGCGGGGCGGGCGTGCAGGCCTACGTGGTTCTGAACGGTTACTTCTTTAACGTACATATCATTACTCTCCCTATTCATCGATAAGTTGGTGTTTGTCTGAATTCCCTCTTATTATAACATACCCCCCGGAACCGTCAATGGAATTTTGGGCTCCGGGGCGGCGCTTTGGGCAAAATTCTATCTGTATTCCAGATAAAAGCCTTGTTTTTTGGGGTTGATTGTTCACTTTCACTACAAAGTTTTCAACAATATCAGCAACTTATACCATCCTACTCAAAAAAACGGTGGAAAAGTCAATGCAGCAGCGCCTGGGCGCACTGGTACAGAATGGGCACCGCCAGGGCGGGCAGCAGGTTGGCCACCCGGATCTTGCAGACCTCCATCAGGTTGAGGCCGATGGCGATGACGATGACGTAGCCCACGCAGCAGATGTTGCCCAGCAGCGCCGGGGCCTGGGACACCAGCGGCGAGATGGCCCCCGCCAGCAGCGAAATGGCCCCCTGGTACACAAACACCGGCACCGCCGAAAACAGCACCCCGAACCCCAGGGTGGTGGTCAGGATGACGGCGGTGATGCCGTCCAGCGCGCTTTTGATGAACAGCACCCGGCTGTCGCCGGTGAGGCCGTCGTTGAGGGCGCCGATGATGGCCATGGCCCCCACGCAGTAGATGATGGAGGCGCTGACAAACCCGCGGGAAAAGCCGTCGGTTTTGGTCTTTGACTCAATGTACGCGCCAAAGCGGTTCAGCCGGCCGTCCAGGTCCAGCAGCTCGCCGGCAATGGAGCCGGCCACCAGGCTGCCCAGCATCAGCAGCTCGCCCGAGGAGGAAAGCTTGCCGCCCTCCCCCACCGTGAACATCGAACTGATGATCCCGTTCAGGCCGATGACGCCTACCGCCAGGCCCATGATCTTCATCACGGTCTCTTCCACCCGGTGGGGCAGGCCCTTTTTGACCAGCAGCCCCAGCACCGAACCGGCCACAATGGCCAGCGCGTTTACAATCGTCCCCGTCATATCGTTTTACTCCTCGCTGTTCTGTTTGACGCTGTCGGCATCCGGGGTGACAGGGGCGGCCTGGGCGGCCTTCTGTTCCTTCAGCTGGGCCTTCAGTTGTTCCACATATTGCTTGTCGGCGCCGGTCAGCCGCGCCTTGCGGATCAGGTCGGGGCGCTTGCGCACCGTGTTTTCCAGCGAACGCTGGCGCCGCCAGGCCTCGATGTTGGCGTGGTGGCCGCTTTGCAGGATCTCGGGCACCTCGCGCCCGTGCCACACCGGCGGGCGGGTGTACTGGGGGTACTCCAGCAGGCCGTTCCAGTGGCTTTCTTCGGTGTAGCAGGCCTCCTCCGCCAGCACGCCGGGGCACAGGCGGCAGACGGCGTCGGCCACCACCAGGGCCCCCAGTTCGCCGCCGGTGAGCACGTAATCGCCGATGGAAAGCTCCTCGTCGGCGATCTCGTCGATGACCCGCTGGTCCACCCCCTCGTAATGGCCGCACAGCAGCAGGATGTGGTCCATGGCGGCCAGGGCCTTGGCCTTGTTCTGCGAAAACACCTTGCCCTGGGGCGAAAGGAAGATGACGTAGGGTTTGTGCCCCGCCTGGCGGCAGATGTCCTCGTAGCAGGCAAAGATGGGCTCGGGCTGCATCAGCATGCCCTTGCCGCCGCCGTAGGGCGAATCGTCCACCCGGTGGTGCCGGGGGTCGGGGCTGTAGTCGCGGATGTTGTGGCAGTGCACCTCGATGAAGCCCGCCTCGCGGGCACGGCCGATGATGCTTTCGTTCATGACGGCCTCGCACATCTCCACAAACAGCGTCGCGATGTCGATCCTCATTCTTCCACCGCCTCCCCGTCGTCGAACAGGCCGGGCAGCGGGCGGATCTCGATGCGGCCGGCCAGCGGGTCCACCAGGGTCACCACCTGGGGGATGACGGGGACCAGGCGCACCTTGCCGTCATCAAAGCGGATGTGGTAGACGCCGTTGGCGCCGGTCTGGGAAACGTCGCACAGCTGGCCGTAAAGCGCCCCGGTGTCGGCGTCAAAGACATCCAGGCCGATCAGGTCCTGCACAAAAAACTCGCCCTCGGCCATGGGCACGTCGGCCCGGTCCAGGTACAGCACGCCCCCCCGCAGGGCGGCGGCCGTTTCGGGGGTGTCGTAGCCCACGATCTTCAGCAGCACCATGCCGCCGTGCACCCGGGCCTTTTCCACCACCAGCGGGCGCTTTTCGGCGCCCAGGTACATCATCGGAAATCTCAGCAGGTCCTCGGGCGAATCGCACCAGGGTTCCACCTTCACGTCGCCCCGCACCCCGTGGGTGGCCACAATTTTTCCGCAGTCCAGCCAGCGCTTCAGCATACCGTCGGTCCCTCCCGCAAAAAAGGTTTCTTCAAAGAAAGAGAGGGGGCAAAGCCGCCCTCTCTCGCGTTGCAGTGCTCAGTCGATCTCAACGGCGACCTTGCCGCCGGTCTTGTTGGCCGCAGCCCGCACCACCGTGCGGATGGCCTTGGCGATTCTGCCCTGCTTGCCGATGACCCGGCCCATGTCGTCAGGGGCCACGTGCAGGTGGTACACCACGGTGCCGTCCTCCATGGGGTCGGCGTCACGGGTGGCATTCACTGCATCCTTGTCATCCACAAGGCCGCGGGCGATGGCAACGATCAGTTCTTCCATAATTCTATCTCCAATCCGCCGCGGCAGCGGGCCCGCGGCATCAGAATATTCACCTGGACGGAGGAACGCCGGGGTCCCCGGCGTTCCTCACGGTAAGTCCTCAGAGGATGCCCTCTTTTTTCAGAATGGACTTGACGGTGTCGGTGGGCTGGGCGCCGGTGGAAAGCCACTTCTTGATCTTGTCAGCGTCCGCATTGATCAAAGTGGGGTTCTTGGTGGGGTCATAGGTGCCCACTTCCTCGATGAAGCGTCCGTCGCTGGGGAAACGGGAATCAGCCACCACGATGCGGTAAAAAGGAGCCTTTTTGGCGCCGATGCGGCGAAGTCTTATTTTAACGGCCATACTGTCACCTCCTAACTGATTGATTGAATTGATCTGTTTATTCCACGGCACAGGGCCGGTGAATACGGTTGGTTCAGAACGGCAGGCCGTTCATGTTCATGCCGCCGAAGCCCATCCGGCGGCCCTTTTTGCCCAGCTTGCCCATCTGCTTGACCATCTTCTGCATCTGTTCCAGCTGGCGCAGCTGGCGGTTGACGTCCTCCACACGGGTGCCGCTGCCGGCGGCGATGCGCCGCTTGCGGGAGGGATTGATCAGCGAGGGCTTTTCGCGCTCGGCCGGGGTCATGGAACTGATGATGGCCTCGGTGATCTTCAGCTGCTTTTCGCCCGCCTCGGCCTCGGCATCGCCGATCTTGCCGGCGGCGCCGGGCAGCATGTTCAGCACCGAGGAAAGGGGGCCCATCTTGTGCATCTGCCGGATCTGTTCCATCAGGTCGTTGAAGTCCATCCGGCTGTTTTTCATCTTTTCGGCCACCTTCATGGCCGATTCGGCGTCGATGTCGCTCTGCACCTTGTCGATGAGGGTCAGCACGTCGCCCATGCCCAAAATGCGGGAGGCCATGCGGTCGGGGTAGAAGGGCTCAAGGTCGCCGATCTTTTCGCCCATGCCGGCAAACTTGATGGGCTTGCCGGTGACGGCCCGCACCGAAAGGGCCGCGCCGCCGCGGGTGTCGCCGTCCAGCTTGGTCAGGATGACGCCGTCGATGCCCAGCGCTTCGTTGAAGCTGCCGGCCACGTTGACCGCGTCCTGGCCCGTCATGGCGTCGATGACCAGCAGGATCTCGTTGGGCTGGATCTCGCGCTTGAGGTTTTTCAGCTCGTCCATCAGCACTTCGTCGATGTGCAGGCGGCCGGCGGTGTCGATGATCATGAAGTCATTGCCGTGGTCGCGGGCGTGGGCCAGGGCGTTTTTGGCGATGGTGACGGGGTCGATCTGCCCCATCTCAAAGACCGGCACGCCGGCCTTTTCACCCACCACCTTCAGCTGGTCGATGGCGGCGGGGCGGTAGACGTCGCAGGCCACCAGCAGCGGCCGCTTGCCCTGCTTTTTAAAGTAGTATGCCAGCTTGCCGGAATGGGTGGTCTTGCCCGAGCCCTGCAGGCCGCACATCATGATGACGGTGGGGATTTTGGAGGCGAAATTGATGCGTGAATTGACGCCGCCCATCAGCTCGGTCATCTGCTCGTTCACGATTGTAGTTGACGTCGGCCTCCAGCAGCGCCATGCGCACCTCGCGCATGGCCTCTTTGACGTCGGCCTCGCTGAGCTTGCCCCGGCCTTTCAGTTTTTTGAACACGCCGGCCAGTTTTTCAGAAAGTCCTTCAAAAGCCACTGTCAAATCTCCTTTATATCGGAACTCAAATCATGAGGGGTCATTCCTGGTTTTCGCGCTTCAGGGCGTCGGCGATGCGGCGTATTTCAGCCATGCAGCGTGAAATTTCGTTGTCGGCGGCGTGCTGCAGGTTGAAGTCTTCGGTGCGCCGGGCCAGGTCGTCGATGCGCTCAAGCCCCTGGGCGATGTCGCCGAAGCGCCGGGCCAGGCCCAGGCAGTCCTCGTATTCCCGCAGCTGCACCTCGGCCCGCTTGATGGAGTCGCGCACGCCCTGGCGGGTGATGCCGCTGTGCTCGGCTATTTCGGCCAGCGAAAGGTCCTCGTTGTAATACAGCTTGACCACGTCGCGCTGTTTGTCGGTCAGCATATCGCCGTAAAAGTCCAGCAGCAGTGAAACACCCAGGTCTTTGGCCATATGCCCGCTCCTTTCGCCGCAGATGTAAAGTAAATTTCTTTACATTGATCCTGATGTATTATACCAAGCATCGGCCGCGGCTGTCAAGGGGTTTTGCCTGATGGGCAAAAAAAAGCTGTTTTACGCCCCGGCGCGCCGCGTTTTGCCCCGCCGCTGCGACAAAAAGCCCCCGGCGGCGCAGCCGCGCCGCCGGGGGCACAGCGCCCCAGGGTTCAGGCGCTGTGGATGGTGATTTTGTTGCTGTCGTCGGCCGAAACGGCCACCAGCGCGGGCGGGTCGTCGGGGTGGTCCACCAGCAGCAGGGCCAGGGGGTCCTCCACCTCTTTGCGGATGACGCGGCGCAGGTCGCGGGCGCCGCTGTGCTCGCCGAATGCCTTGGCGGCGATGGCCGCCAGCGCCTTGTCGTCGTAGGAAAACCTGATGCCCTTTTCATCCAGGGGGCCCTTCAGTTCATCCAGCATCAGCGCCGCAATGCGGCCGAAGTCCTGCTGATCCAGCGGGCGGAACACCACCACTTCGTCCACACGGCCCAAAAACTCGGGCCGCAGGAACTCGCCCAGGGCCTTCATGGCCTTTTCCTTTTCAAGGTCGGTGACGCTCTTGTTGAAGCCAAGGCCGCCGCCCCTGATGCCGCTGCCGGCGTTGGAGGTCATGATGATGATGGTGTTTTCAAAGCTGACGGTGCGGCCCTGGGCGTCGGTGATGCGCCCCTCGTCCAGGATCTGCAGCAGAATGTTCATCACATCGGGGTGGGCCTTTTCGATCTCGTCAAACAGCACCACCGAGTAGGGGCGGCGGCGGACCTTTTCGGTCAGCTGGCCGGCCTCGTCGTAACCCACGTAGCCGGGGGGCGACCCGATGATGCGGGAGACCGAAAACTTCTCCATGAATTCCGACATATCCAGCCGGATCAGCGGGTCGGCGTCGTCAAACAGCTCGCGGGAAAGCACCTTGGCCAGCTCGGTTTTTCCCACGCCGGTGGGGCCCACAAAGATGAAGGAGGCCGGGCGCCGCCGGGCCGAAAGCTGCACGCGGGACCGCCGCACGGCGGCCGCCACCAGCTCCACGGCCTCGTCCTGGCCGATGATCTTTTTTTTCAGGGATTCTTCCAGCCCGGCCACCCGGCGCAGCTCGCTTTCCTGGATCTTGCTGGCGGGGATGCCGGTCCACAGCTCGATGACCTTGGCAAGGTCGGCCTCGGTGACCTGGCAGCTGGTGGCCTCGGGGGTCAGCTCCTCCAGCCGCTGGTCGGCCCGGGCAATGGAAGCGCGCAGCTGGGCCATCTGCTCGTAGGGCGGGTTGTCGGTTTGGGCCTCCAGCTCCTTGAGGCTGGCGCTTTGCTTGTCGCGCTGGCCCAGCAGGGCGCGGTATTCGCCCAGGGCCTTGCTGCCCAGGGTGGCGCAGGCGCAGGCTTCGTCCAGCAGGTCGATGGCCTTGTCGGGCAGAAAGCGGTCGGCGATGTAGCGCTCCGACAGCACCACCGCCCGGCGGGCGATGGCGTCGGTGACCTGCACGTGGTGGAAGTTTTCGTAGTACTTTTTGATGCCGGTCAGGATCCTGACGCTGTCCTCCACCGTGGGTTCGGATACCCGCACCGGCTGGAAGCGGCGCTCCAGGGCGGCGTCCTTTTCGATGTACTTGCGGTATTCGCTGAAGGTGGTGGCGCCAATGACCTGGATCTCGCCCCGGGAGAGGGCGGGCTTGAGGATGTTGGCGGCGTTCATGGAACCTTCGGCGTCGCCGCCGGCCCCCACCAGGCTGTGCACCTCGTCGATGAACAGGATGATGTTGCCGGCCTTTTTGACGTCGGCGATCAGGCCCTTGACCCGGCTTTCAAACTGGCCGCGGAACTGGGTGCCCGCCACCAGCGAGGTCAGGTCCAGCATATAGACCTGTTTTTCCCGCAGCTGCACCGGCACCGCGCCCGAGGCGATGCGCTGGGCGATGCCTTCGGCGATGGCGGTTTTGCCCACGCCGGGTTCGCCGATCAGGCAGGGGTTGTTTTTCTGGCGGCGGCACAGGATCTGCTGCACGCGGTAGATCTCCTGCTCGCGCCCCACCACGGCGTCCAGCATGCCGGCGGCGGCCTTTTCGGTCAGGTTTTCGCAGTAGGCATCCAGATGCTTGTACTTGGGGGGCTCTTTGCCGCTGCGGCGCTCCTGGCGGGGGGTGTCGTCGCCGGTGTCGTCCTGCTGTTCGGTCACGGCGTCCTGCTCCTTGTTGGGGTCGGCGTTCTGTCCGAACAGGTTTTGCAGAAAGGGCATGGGCATGGCTCCGCCGGGCTGGAACAGGCCGTCCCCGTCCTCCTTCATGATCTCGGTCATCTGGTCGTTCATGGTGTCGATGTCGTCATCGGTGATGCCCATCTTATCCACCAGATCGTTGATGGGCTTGATGCCAAGTTCTTTGGCGCATTTCAGGCAAAGCCCTTCCTGGATGGTCTTGTCGCCCTCCAGGCGGGTCATAAACACCACGGCCATGCGCTTTTTGCACCTGGTGCACATCATATTCATACTAAGGGTTACCTCGTCTTTCCCGAAAGGGACCGTTCCCTTTCGCTGTGCGGCAGCAGCCGGCAGGATAAAATAGACTTATTTCGTCCTTATTATAGTATTTTCCGGCACTGCGTTTGTGAACGCAGTATTAAAAAACATTTTTCCCGCTGTTAATCCCGTCCGGCCTGCCTGCGCCGGCGCTGTTCGCGGCTGGTGGCGATGTAGCGCAGGGCGTACATGGCCCACGCAAACAGCATGACCGCCAGCACCACCCCCAGCGACGGCAGCAGCGCCCGGGAGTCCTGCTGGCCGGTGCGGATGATGTTGAACATCATGACATAAAAGACCACGGTGGCCAGCTTGCCAAACCAGCTGGAGCCGTTGACCAGCTCGAACCGCCGGTAAAGCCGCAGGCCGCCGGCCACCATCAGCACTTCTTTCAGCAGCAGCAGGACAAAGATGGGCCACAGTGCGGGGCAGCGCACCCACAGGCAGGCCACCGCGGTGCACTGGGTCAGTTTGTCGGCCACGGGGTCCATGGCCATGCCCCACTGGGTGATGCTGCCGGTGGAACGGGCAATGATGCCGTCCAGAACGTCGGTGACGCCTGACACCAGCAGGATGGCGGCAGCGGCCAGGTACTGGCCGGGCTGCTGGGCGGTCAGATAGCGCCAGGCAAACACCGGCACCATCAGGATGCGCGCCACGGTCAGCAGGTTGGGCAGGTTGACAGGCATTTTGTAGGCTTGTTTCATCGGGTGCTCCTTGTCTCAGTATTGTTGGGTTCCGCGGTGCCAAGACAAATTGTCAGCCCTGGAAAAAAATGATGCGTGAAAGCAGGTGGGTCTGTTCCAGCAGATCCATGGTGAGGTAGCTGTGGGCCCCGGCGGTGGCGGCCAGCAGCCGCAGCAGCACGCCGGCGGCGTAGACGATGACAAGGCCCTCGCACAGGCCGCAGGCGCCGCCCAGCAGGCGGTTGATGCCGCCCAGCAGCGGCAGGTGGTTCAGCAGGCCGGAAGCGCGGATGAGCAGCTTGAGCAGCAGCCCCAGCACAAAAAACAGCACCAGGAAGGCCGCCATCTCAAGGGCCGAAACCGCCAGCGGCTGCAGCACCACCTCTTCCAGCGCCTCGGCCGGGCTGACGCCGCTTTTCAGCAGGGCGTCCAGCTCGTACTTCTGCACGTTGCTGTCGGCGTCCTGGGGGGCGGTCTGCTCCTGCTGGAACGGAATGACCGTTCCGCCCCTGGTGTCGCCGGCGGGCGGGGCAGCGGCATCCTGCTGCAAAGAGGAGGTCTCGGCGCCGCCCGTACCGCTTTCCACCTTGTCCTTCACCAGGTCCAGCAGGGCGGTCAGCTTTTCGCGCAGGCCGTCCAGGGTGGCCAGGGTGCGGGTCTTGGCCGAAAAGATGTCCAGCAGCTCCTGCAGCTCCTGGGCGGCTTCGTCCACGCCGGTTTCGTCCAGGCGCTGCTGCACATAGGTCACCAGGCGCTCTTTGGCCACATGGTCGTAGGTCCACTGGGCCACGGGCTGGGCCAGCCCCTGGGCCGCCCAAAACACCAGCAGCGTGCCCAGCAGGGTCAGGATGGTGGCCACAAAGCCGCGCCGCCAGCCCCAGATGATGAACAGCAGCAGCACCGCTGCCGCCGCCGCGTCCAGAATGATCCAATTCATGGTTTCAGGAACCTCCTGAGTCAATTCAGCGCGATTCACGGGCAGCGGAGGCCGGCTTGCCGCCGTTGTCCAGCTTGTAAAGTTCGATGGAATCCCCGGTCACGCTGTACAGGTTGTGCCCGGCCGGCTGGATGAAATAGCAGTTTTCCACCGGCGGGCGGGTCGGGTCGCCCAGGGTGGGCGGATAGCACAGGATGCCGCCCGAAACAAACAGGCTGACATACCCGGCCCCCAGTTTCATGTCCTGCACCCGCTCTTCCAGCGGGATGCTGCCGCGGGCCTTCATGCCGGCGTCCAGCGAGACCAGCTGCAGCTGGTTGCCGTCGCCCAGGCGGTCCAGCAGCAGGTATATGCCGCCGTCCTTGCTGTTGACAAAGCGGTTGACAAACAGCCCGTCAAAGCCGTAGGAGGCGGTCACCTCGCCCTTGGGGCTGCAGGTCAGGGCGCGCTGGTCGGTGATGACCTGCAGCGCAGCGCTGCTGCGGCCCACATAGGCGGTGGAAAGCACCAGCTCGCCCGGCAGGCTGAGGGAAGCCACCGGGTCTTCGCTGCCAAAATCGAAAAAGGTGATGGTGGAGTCCAGGCTGCCGTTGACGGCGGCCACGCTGGTGACAGCCATGCCCCGGCCGTTGTTGGTCAGGCAGACGCCGGTGACCAGGTCGGCCGTTTCGCGGATGTAGATCTGGTCGTACTCCTGGTCGTACACCGTGACGCTGCTTTGGTAGTACTTCGAGCCGCCGGCCACCGCCACCTGGCCGGACAGGGCGATGTCGGCCGCCACAATGGCGAAGTCCGAACTGCCGCTGTACAGCTGCTTGGAGCGGCTGTCCACCCGGAACTTTTTGCCGCCCCGGTCAAAGGTCAGCACCCTGTCGCCGTTGGTCAGGCAGATGGGGTTGGTGTAGCCGTGTTCGTAGGAGGCGGTGCGCTTGCCTTGAGAATTAAAGATGGACACCTGGGTGTCGGTCAGCAGCACCAGGTCCTTGCCGATGGGCGAAAGCCCCAGCACGCGGCCGGGGGGCAGCTCGGCGGGGTAGCCGTCGCCGCTGGCGTAGGAGGCCAGCAGGTCGCTCAGGCGCATGCCAAGGCCCAGGCGCAGGATGTCGTAGCGCAAAAACAGCACGCCCCACACCAGGCAGCCCACCAGCAGCAGGATGACCACCCTGCGCCAGAAGTGCTTGCGGGAACGCTTTTTGCGGGCCTGGGCAAGCTCGTCGGCCTGGGGGTCCCGCTCAAATCCATCGCGCTTTTTCAAGGGTTTCCTCCTCTTAGGGTTGCTGGGGGGCGCCGGGCAGCTGGTCGGCGGAATAAAACACGTCGTCCAGGTAAAGCCCGTCGGGGGGCAGTGTCATGCCCGCCCTGCCGCGGTCGCGGCCCGCAAGGATGGCCGGGATGGCCTGCGGGTCAAGCCGGTGCTGCCCCACCTCCAGCAGCGTGCCGGCCATGATGCGCACCATGTTGTACAAAAAGCCGCTGCCGGTCACCGAAAAGGCCACCAGGTCGCCTCGGCGGTGCACGCCGGCGGCGTAGATGACCCGGACCTTGTCCTCCACCGAGCCTCCCGCGGCACAGAAGGCCGAAAAGTCGTGCCGGCCCACAAAGCCGGCGGCGGCTTCATTCATGCTTTCGTCATCCAGGGCCAGGCTGCCCTGGCAGTGGTAGGCCCGGGCCTTCAAAAACGGGTCGCGCACCGGGCCGTTGTGGTACAGGTACAGGTAGCGTTTGCCCACGCAGCTGTACCGCGCGTGGAAGTCCTGCGGCACCTCGCGGCAGGCGATGACCGCCACGTCGCCCGGCAGGCGGGCGTTCAGCGCCTCGGCCAGGCCGCGGCAGGGCACGGTCAGGGCGTCGTCCACCTTCATGGAGATGCAGTAGCGGTTGGCGTGCACCCCCGCGTCGGTGCGGGAGCAGCCCTTGATGTCGTAGCGGGTGCCAAAGGCCTGCTGCACCGCGTCCTGGAACACCTGGCAGACGCTGAGGGCGTTGCGCTGCACCTGAAAGCCGTGGTAGGCGGCGCCGCAGAAGCGGATCGTGATCAGCAGATTGCGCATAAGCGCCTCCCAAAAAGCAAGTGTTTACTTGACCGCCAGCGGGCAGACGGCGTTGACCGCCACCACGGCGGCGATGCACAGCAGCGTGACCGCCGCGGCCACAAAATCGCGGGGGCACAACTTGAGCTGCTTCATGCGGGTGCGGCCTTCGCCCCCGTGGTAGCAGCGGCATTCCATGGCCAGGGCCAGCTCGTCGGCCCGGCGGAAGGCCGAGATGAACAGCGGGATCAGGATGGGCACCAGGGCCTTGGCCCGCTGGGTCAGGCCGCCCGATTCCAGGTCGGCGCCGCGGGCCTTCTGGGCCGACATGATCTTGTCGGTCTCCTCGATGAGGGTGGGGATGAAGCGCAGGGCGATGGTCATCATCATGGCCAGCTCGTGCACCGGCAGCCCCAGCCGCTTGAGGGGCGACAGCAGCCGTTCGATGCCGTCGGTGAGCACGATGGGGCTGGTGGTGTAGGTCAGCAGCGAGGTGCCGGCGATCAGGCAGATGATGCGCACCGCCATCAGCCCGGCGGTGAACAGGCCCTGCCTGGTGATGGTGATGAAGTGCCATTTGAACAGCGGGTCGCCCTCGACAAAGAACATATTGAGCACGGCGGTGAAGATCAGGATGGGGATGACCGGCCGCAGCGATTTGCCGATGAGGGACAGCGGGATGCGGCTGATGGCGTAGCTGAGGGCCAGGAACACCACCCCGACGGCGATGCCCGAAAAGCCCTTGGCCACAAACAGCATGACGATGTAGGCGATGGAGAGCAGGATCTTCATGCGGGGGTCCATGCGGTGGATGACCGAATGGCCGGGGAAGTACTGGCCGATGGTGATGTCCTTAAGCATTGGCGCAGCCCCCCTTCGCCGCCCGCAGGGCCAGCAGCTGGGCCTTGGCCTGGGCGATGGTGTAGCAGTGCGGGTCGATGGGCACGCCCCGCTGGGCCAGGCCCTTGCAGATGTTGGTCACCTGGGGCACGGCCAGGTCCATGGCCTCGATCTCGTCCGCGCGGGCAAACACCCGCTCCACGGTGTCAAACATGGCCACGCGGGAGCGGTTCATCACCAGCACCCGGTCGGCGTATTTGGCCACGTCCTCCATGCTGTGGGAAACCAGCAGCACGGTGTTGCCCCGTTCGCGGTGGTACTGCTGGATCTCGCCCAGCACCTTGTCGCGGCCGCGGGGGTCCAGGCCGGCGGTGGGCTCGTCCAGGATCAGCACCCGGGGCTCCATGGCCATCACGCCGGCAATGGCCACCCGGCGCTTCTGCCCGCCCGAAAGCTCGAAGGGGCTTTTGTCCAGCTTGTCGGCCCCCAGGCCTACAAAGCGGGCCGCCAGCTCCACCCGGGCCTGCACCTCTTCGGGGCTCAGGCCCATGTTGGTGGGGCCGAAGGCGATGTCCTTGGCCACCGTTTCTTCAAACAGCTGGTATTCGGGGTACTGGAACACAAGCCCCACCATGAAGCGGAACTCGCGGATTTTTTTGGGGTCGGCCCACATGTCGCGCCCCTCCACCAGGATGCGCCCCGAGGTGGGGCGAAGCAGCCCGTTGAAGTGCTGGATCAGGGTCGATTTGCCCGAGCCCGTGTGGCCGATGACCCCCACGAACTCGCCTTCTTCAATTTCAAGGTTGACATCCTCGACCGCCGTTTTTTCAAAGGGGGTGCCCGGTGAATAGACGTGGGTGAGGTGTTCCACTGTGATGGCAGCCATGCAGTTCTCCAATCGCAAGAAATTTGCCCCCGCGCGGGGCAGCGGCGTCCGGCAGCCCTGGGTCAGGCCTTCAGATATGACGCGATGGCGTCGACGCACTCCTGTTCGGTGATGATCTCGTCCGGCAGATCCCACCCGGCGCGCTTGAGCTCGTACACCAGCTCGGTGGCCTGGGGCACATCCAGCCCCACCGACTTCAGCTCGTCCACATGGGCAAACACCTTGTGGGGGGTACCGTCCAGGATGATGCGTCCGTTTTCCATGACCACCACCCGGTCGGCCTGGGCCGCCTCGTCCATGTAGTGGGTGATGAGCACCACCGTGATGCCGTACTGGCGGTTGAGGGTGCGGATGGTTTTTAGCACCTCGGTGCGGCCGCGGGGGTCCAGCATGGCGGTGGGTTCGTCCAGCACAATGCAGTCGGGCCGCATGGCAATGATGCCGGCGATGGCCACCCGCTGCTTCTGCCCGCCCGAAAGCTGGTGCGGGGCGTGCTCGCGGTATTCGTACATGCCCACGTCCTTCAGGGCCTCGTCCACCCGGCGGCGGATCTCGCTGGGCTCCACGCCGATGTTTTCCAGCGCAAAGGCCACGTCCTCCTCCACAATGGTGGCGACGATCTGGTTGTCGGGGTTCTGGAACACCATGCCCACGCTTTGGCGGATGTCGTACAGGTGTTCCTCGTCCCGGGTGTCCATGCCGTGCACCAGCACGGTGCCCAGGGTGGGCACCAGCACGGCGTTGAGGTGCTTGGCCAGGGTGGATTTGCCCGACCCGTTGTGCCCCAGCACCGCCACAAATTCGCCGGGGCCGATGTTCAGCGACACGTCGTTGAGCACCAGCTGGGCGGCGGCATCTTCGGTGTAATGAAAGCTGATATGATCCACGAGGATCATGCGGTCCTGATCCATAAGCGATTTCTCCCCTGCCCCGCGCCGCGGGGCCAAGTCAAGTTACTTGCTTTGCCAGACAGCGGTGTTGCCGCAGGGCAGCACCAGCCCGGTGCGGGCCACCGGCAGGCCGATCTCGGAGGAGGAAAGCTCCCCCCGGAAGCGGCTGCCCACCGTGACCCCCAGGATGTATTCCATCACCGAGGGCGAAAGCCCGGCGGTGTAGGAGTTGAGCAGGAAAAACAGCGGCTGGTCCGACAGCACCCCGGCGCACAGGGCCACCAGGTCGTAGATGCTGTCCTCCAGCTTCCAGACCTCGCCGCCCGGCCCCCGCCCGTAGGAGGGCGGGTCCATGATGACGGCGTCGTAGCGCACGCCGCGGCGTATCTCGCGTTCGACAAACTTGGCGCAGTCGTCCACAATCCAGCGGACAGGCTTTTCGCCCAGGCCGGAAAGGGCGGCGTTTTCGCGCGCCCAGGAAACCATGCCCTTGGAGGCATCCACATGGCAGACCTTGGCGCCGGCCGCGGCGCAGGCCAGTGTGGCCCCGCCGGTGTAGGCAAACAGGTTCAGCACGCTGACAGGCCGTCCGGCGTTTTGGATGAGGCCGCCGGCCAGGTCCCAGTTGACGGCCTGTTCGGGAAACAGGCCGGTGTGCTTGAAGCCGGTGGGCCGGATGTGAAACCGCAGGGCGCCGTAGCCGATGTCCCATTCTTCCCGGGGCAGGCTGCGCATCTCCCAGCTGCCGCCGCCGCTTTTCGAGCGGATGTAGCGGGCGTCGGCCCTGTTCCAGTCGCCGCCGCGGGGGGTGTTCCAGATGATCTGCGGGTCGGGGCGCACCAGCAGGGTGCTGCCCCAGCGCTCCAGCTTTTCGCCGCCGGAAGCGTCGATGATTTCATAGTCCTGCCAGCGGTCGGCAACGCGCATGAGGGGTTCCTCCTTGTAATGGGTGGGTCACAGGCTGAGCTGTTCGGGCCGGGCGGCGGTTTCGGGCCGCAGGCCCAGGTGTTCGTAGCCGCGGGGGGTCACGCAGCGCCCGCGGGAGGTGCGGGTCAGAAAGCCGATCTGCATCAGGTAGGGTTC
>Ga0268360_1001790_pt1 | contig 19771 bp, 16 predicted proteins | sample BioMet11_FD_192465 | JGI IMG/M metagenome (GOLD analysis project Ga0268360, IMG submission 192465) | Sewage microbial communities from Oakland, California, United States - Biofuel 11 (Illumina Assembly) | ecosystem: Engineered > Wastewater > Sewage > Unclassified | place: USA: California... | reverse complement strand
CCAAGCTGCACAGCAACGTTCTGGACTGCATAATCATCCGTAAGCAATATGCCCCTATCCCTGTATTCAAGAGCTTTTGCGAGGATTTCCAGGTCCGTTTTTGAGAGCTCTTCGGAGTCCCGCGTGTGCTCAGCCATTTTCCGAACTTCTTTTACCATTTCAGGCTCTGGCCATTCCACACGTAACCCACCTTCTTTTGCAAGATCAAAACGAAGCGCGGAATCCTTACTTTTCAATTCATCCGCAACCGAAGGAACGGTAATTATGAGAGAACTGTCCAGGTCACAGTTTCCCATTATAAAAACAGCAGAGTCTGCTATGTAATAGGTCATTTTTCTTCTCTTTTCTCTTTTAGTATATAATTGATTCCCGTCTGGGTCCCATCCTGGCAGAGTTGCGGCTCTACAGCCTAAGTTCTGTCTCGGGAAGACTGTGCTCTGTTCAACAGCTGGTAGCTCTGTAGTGTATCCAAAATTCCGCATCGAGAGCATGAAATCTGTTTTGCTCAATTCGACTGCTCAAGAGGACTAATCTCATGCGAAGTTTTAAACTCTACTTTTCCAACACGCACTGAAGCCATTTAGTAACATGTATACGTTGCAAAAGTAATATTAGTGTGCTATTATTGTGCCATTCATCAAATTAAAAAAAATCGCCAAGTTTTATATTTAAAAACTCATTTTTCCATCTTATTTCTACTTTTCCGGATGAGCTGAACTTTCGCATGACGCAGAAATATGTCCAAGATAATTAATATGGTTTTCAGGTTAAATTCTGTCTGCTATATAGCTATCAAAATTATGCCTCAGATGCCTGTTCCTTTTATTTATAAAGAAAATGATTATTAAAAAAAGCCCATAAGGAATGGCTGCTTCCAACATACAACTAGAAAACTTAAAGTGATATCGTCAATTTATTGAAAGATCTAAGGAATTTAAAATGAAAGAAAAAGAAAAAATGTTAGAAGGCAAACCGTATAGAGCTTTTGGGGACGAACTGGTCGCAGAACGTCAGGCTGCAAAGGAATTGATTTTTGAGTTTAATGCTCTGCACCCCAGCAAAATTGAGCAACGCGATAAGATCATTAAAAGACTTTTTGGCAAAACGGGTAAAAACTTCATTATTGAACCGCCCTTTCGCTGCGATTATGGATACAATATCTCCATAGGGGAGAATTTCTACGCCAATTATAATTGCACGATTATCGACTGCGCTAAAGTTACCATCGGTGACAACGCTTTTATCGCACCCAATGTGAGTCTTTTTACCGCAGAACATCCCATACATCCCGACATACGGAATGACCAGTTGGAATATGCCATTCCTATTTCCATAGGCAACAATGTGTGGCTTGGTGGCGGCGCTATTGTGAATCCGGGTGTTACTATTGGCGATAACACTGTAATCGGTTCAGGAAGTGTAATGACAAAGGATATTCCGGCCAATGTAATAGCTGTTGGCAATCCGTGTAGGGTGAAACGCAAAATTACAGAGAAAGATAAAACTAATTTTTTGGAGATGTTATATAATGAATAAAAATATATTGATACTTACTGGTAGTCCACGGGATAATGGAAATAGCGATATGCTAGCAGATGCTTTTATGAAAGGAGCAATGGAAAAGGGGCATACCGTAAATAAAATCAAAGCGGCAAAACTCAATGTTAGTGGATGTAAGGCCTGTATTATGTGTTGGACAAAAGATGGAGCCTGCGTTCAATGTGACGATATGAAAGAAATTGAACCACTACTTGAAAGTGCAGATATGCTTGTACTGGTTTCCCCGTTATATTTCTTTGGAATTTCTGCACAGTTAAAGGCTGTAATTGACAGGTTTTGTGCCTACTGTGTGGACAGCCGTAAAAAATCTCTCCTAATAAAAGAATCTGCTTTAATTATGTGTGGAGAATGCGATGAAGAACAATTTTTCAGCGGTGCCATAGACACTTACAAGTATACGGCAGATTATATGAAATGGGAAGACAGAGGTATCTTAATAGCTACCAGCGTATCAGCAAAAGGAGATATTTTACAGGGAGATTGGCTAACTAAAGCGCAAGCTTTTGGCACTAGCATTTAAAGAACTTATCCTTTTTCACAAACCGGGTTTCGCTACCCGAATTGCATTTTGGGAGTTCGTTGTCCTTTTAGCTACGCTTCACTCAAGAGGACTAATTTATGGTTTTGAGTCTTGCTCCCCTTAAATAGATTAATTTGCGGTCCAGGATTGTTTTTTCATTGTTTTATCCGGAATTACGCCTTAGAATAACAAGAAAAGGTTAGTATTAATTCAAAAAAACGAATTGGATATTTCAGGCTCTTCGTCATTCCCTGTGGATAAAACAATTTTCAATTCGAGACCGCATTGGTTTTTATGAGAATATTATGAGAATATTATGAGGATATCCACACAAAACAACGAAGATCCTGTTTAAGATATACATATCCAAAAGTTTATCCTGTGTATTTAACAAGCCCTTTCACGATTTTTTGGAAATCTTGTAAAGGGCTTGAGCTGAAGAAATTTTGCTTTAAAGGGAAATACGCTTTCCGGATTTTACTTAGGGCAAATTTCCTTGAGGCCAGCAGCTACATCAGCCAGAAGCTCGATAGGAATTCCCATAATCATTTCTTCGTCTGCGATTTTGGTGTATGTCCTGCTGCCGCTGCAACCGACTGTGACTCCGATTTTGCCTTCTTTATATACATTGACAACCCCGTCTGAACACAGGCTCTGCTTCCCTGCAAAACTCGCTTCGACCCGGCCTCCGGTTTTATACATTGCAGCCTGTGTGAGTAACATTATTTGTTTAGGCTTACCGATAATCACAACAACATCAGGGATAAACGTGGCTTTTTCCAGAGGGGAGTACAGGATAGCTTCTGTTGAGTTTGGGGGAAGCTTGGGAACTCTTTCAAGGGTACGCCTTGCAGCGCCCTGGGTGCTGAACTGTTTGAGTTTATTAAAATAAAACTCTCCACTTGCGACCTTAGGAGGCATTTCGCCAAGGCCCATTGCGCCAGCGCCACCTTTACACATCTGGTCTTCCCCAAGGGTATAGAACTCTTCACCTGTTCTTCTAACCCTGTCAACCAGCTGGCAGTGCCTCATAGTCTCATCTACTTCTTTCATTCCTTCAGGAATTTCTCCTCCTTTCGGGATCAGCTTTACTGCAACAGGAGAAGTCTCAAGTTTCAGGCAGTCTACAATTTCTTGTCCATATTTATTTATCTCTTTTACATCCATGTTCTCAACTCGGGTTTTGAAATTTTTGTTACTTTTAAGGTATTAATACTGTATTAGGACTTCATAAGTATTTTCAAAAGTTGTTTGTTTGGTTGTCTAGTTCCGCCAAATAAGACATGACAATTTTTGATCAAAATATTCCTAAAAAGTTTGAGAGTTATTTTATCAATTACGGGCAAATTCTTGTCAAATACAGACAAATAATACATGATAAGATTCAATATAAGTATTCCCGAGTTTATATGAATACAGGCAATTTCTCGCAGTACTACTATTTTTGGCCGATTTTTTTCAGTACTATGAACTTACTAAATGAAAGTTAAGTGTTTTTGGAGTACGGAAAATTCACCCTATATTTGGCAGGTGCGACATAAGGGATTTGAATATTTTTGTTGATATCGTTCTTGAACATTTGATAAATACATATTAGAGTTAAAACTGGTTAACATGTGGCTAAACTCCCACAAAAAATATAAACACTGAATCATTTTTCCATTAAAGTTTAGTATGACAGATTATGTTTGGATCATATGTAAATCTCACAACTGCACACAATAAGGGATCATCATTTTAAAATTGCCATTAGCAAAAATGATCAAAAATGAAATGTCGACCTGCAGAATCTAGGTTTCCTTACCATAAGTAATTGAAATATTGACCTCGGTTTCCTATCCGATTTACTATCTATATAAAAGGAAGCTATGGTTTAGATATTCAAAAAGAAATACGAAGAGGCGAGGGTTCACTTCATTCCCAATTTAAATAACGGGGTATTCGTGACCCTCTGAGCTTCCGTTGTAATATAAAAATATTTTTTTAAATGGAAAAACTTTACTAACTATAGTTATGTATAATTTATAGGTTTATAATGTTCTTTAGTTATAAACCTAAAAATTTAATACTGAAATTTAAAATGGGAGAATAATCTCTGATAAAAAAAGCATATGTAGGCTATATTTAGTCTTCAAGAAGCTATTTTTTACAGGTTTGATTGTAGCCTGGAAAAGAGTAAATCCCTCGCAGGCTGCGTATAGAAAATAAAGACAATGTAATCTGACATATAAATACTTGAGTGTAGCTGTTCGAACTTAAATAAAGGAGATGGAAGAATGACATATGCGTATATAAACCCCAAAATAGCCCTTATGGGGGCCGGTTGTGTAAAAGAAATCGGTATCCAGGCAAAGAATCTTGGGGGTACTAAAGCCCTTATAGTCTCCGGTAAAAGCAGGCATGGAGAAAAACTTGCAGAAGATATACAGAAAATTCTTGTAAATGCAGGATTGGAAGCAGTAATCTTTGCAGGAGCAGACCCGAACCCAACAGACATTTCGGTTATGGAAGGAGCAGAGATCTACAGGAAAGAGAACTGTAATATGATTGTCGCTGTTGGAGGGGGAAGCCCAATGGACTGTGCAAAGGCAGTTGGAATTGTGGCATATAACGGCGGAAGGATTAATGATTACGAAGGAGCCGGAAAAGTTACAAAAGGAATTCCCCCGTTTATTACTATAAACACGACTGCAGGTACTGCAAGTGAGATGACGTGTTTTTCGATTATCACAGACACAGAGAGACGTATCAAAATGCCGATTTGCGATCCCCTAATCACAGCTGACGTAGCAGTTAACGATCCTGAACTTATGGTAAGTATGCCGCCAGCACTCACTGCTGCAACCGGAATGGATGCCTTGACCCATGCAGTTGAGGCCTACGTCTCCACTATGGCTACCCCTACTACCGATGCAGCTGCTATTAAGGCAATTGAGCTTATCTCAAAATACCTGCGTGAAGCTGTTGCTCATGGAGATGATATTAAAGCGAGGGATATGATGGCACATGCTGAATATCTTGCAGGCGTTGCTTTCAACAATGCCTTCCTTGGCTATGTACATTCCATGGCGCATCAGCTAGGAGGCTTCTATGATCTTCCTCACGGAGTTTGCAATGCGATTCTTCTCCCCTATGTGGAGATGTATAACAAACAGGTCTGTCCTGAGCGTTTTGCCGATATTGCAAAGGCAATGGGAGAAAAAATAGATGGATTGGGCCCGGAAGAAGCCGCAGATAAAGCCATAGATGCCATCAAAAAGCTTTCAGCAGACATTGGAATCCCTTCGGGTCTGCAGGATCTTGGAGTAAGGGAAAAAGATTTTGTACTTATGGCCGAAAATGCCATGCAGGATATGTGCAGGCTCACAAATCCCAGAGAACTCACAAAAGAAGATATCGTCGAGATTTACAGCAAAGCCATGTAACGAAAAAAACTTTTTCGGTAGCTCAATTGCTGTAGAAAATGGTCATTTTTGATCAAAAAGTTACTCTTACTTAAAACCAGATAAAAGTGAAAAAAGGAGGGACTTGTTTAAAGTCCTTCATAATTCCTTTTATCTTAAAAATTACTTTTAATAACCCTTATTCCTCTGTACTGCCAGCTTGCATGGCCCTTATTTCCTTCAATCCGATACACTGTCCACCGACTCCAAAGTAATCGCTCTTTATCTCCTGAACAGTGACCCATATTACGCTGCGGAGATTTTCTCCTACATTTGAGACTACTGCATTTGTTACGTCTTCTACAAGTTTCTTAATCTCTTCTTTTGATAATTCGCCTTCGATCATCTTGATTTCTACAAATGGCATTTCCTTCTTCCTCCAAAATTACTCTACGCTTAACATCCCCGTTTTTTTAAATTTCCGACCAGAATATAGATTTCAGACAAGAAAAACTTTGTTACTTTATTGGAAAGTTTTTTTACAAAGAAGTTTTTATATTTTGTAAATTCAATGTTCCAAGTAATCAAAAAAAGTGACTGCTTGATTCATATTTCGAAGAATCAGAAAAATTTAAAGATTAATTGGACTTAGGGTGGCCTTAAATTTAAATTATCTCAATTTTTTAAGTAAATAAATACTTTCCAACTGCGCTTGAGAAAAGGGCTATGATGAACTAAAAGAGATCACTTGAAAATAGTATGGTGCGATAGATGCAATTTGAACGCACGAATTCCTACGAAACTGGACTCTGAATCCAGCGCCTTTGACCTGGCTGAGCAATCCTCGCATGTTAGCTTGTTTACTTTTGAATAAAATATACTTATATTTGCTAAACACTGAATCTTATCCATCTTGCCTACCTAAGTATTCGGTAAATCTTTTTTGGTTAGTATCCGCCCAAAATTCATCTTGTTTTATGATTTCTGGAAATACAATTAATTCTTTCACTTGTCTTTTATCTAGCCAACAAACTTCTTTAATATAATGTTCATAGGGTCCGTTTCCTTGAATATTTTTTATTGATAAATCACCACTTAAGACATCACCTTTCAAATAAATTTCTAAGTTATGCGTACAGTTTTCTAAATCAACAAACTCACGAATATATAATATTTCATTTGTTTCAATGTTGTATCCGGTCTCTTCCCGCGTTTCTCTAATTGCACAGTCATGAATATTCTTATCTAGTTCTTCTAAACCTCCACCAGGTGGTACCCACCACTCAAAACCAGTTTTTGGGTGAACATGTTTAACTAATAAAATCTTTTGTTCCTGAAGAACTATTGCTGCTACACGAATTCTATAAATCATCACTAATCCCTTTGAGCATTTTACAAATCTTCAGCATTCAATTTTCCATAAGGTGCACGGTTTTACTTTAAGGTAGCTGAGAAAAGGGCTTTAATGATGATAATAATAATTTAAATTAAAAAAGTTTGATGCGAGAGGTGCGATTCGAACGCACGAATTCCTACGAAACTGGACTCTGAATCCAGCGCCTTTGACCTGGCTGGGCAACTCTCGCACGATGTGGCTTATGTAGCAGGAGCAATAGTAGTGCTCTTTGTTCTTATACTTTTTCCTTGAAAGCCTGTTCGGAGGACGAAATTCGCCTGAACTCTTACAATAATTTCCTTTCTTTGAAATCGGTTTTAAGCAAGTTTTAACTAAGATTTAAAACCGCAGAAGCCGAAAAATCCCTGAGCATTTATAATCTATATAAAGTAGGTTGGAATTGATGAAATTTTCATCTCATCAATTTCAGGATAAGGGCTTTTTGCGCATGCAGACGGTTTTCAGCCTCTTCAAAAATCACGGAATTCGGGCCGTCCATAACTTCATCCGTAATCTCAAGGCCCCGACGGGCTGGCAGGCAGTGCATAACTATTACGTCCGGTTTTGCAACTCCAAGGAGTTCGTTATTGACCTGGAAAATAGCAAAGTCCTTCAGGCGTTTCTCCTGTTCGGCTTCGTCGCCCATGGAGACCCAGACATCCGTATAAATGATATCCGCATCTTTTGCGGCAACTTTCGGGTCATCCGTAACTGTAAACTTGCCTCCGAGGGCTTTTGCCTTTTCAAGAAACTCGGGCTCAGGTTCGTATCCTTTCGGGCAGGCAACTGCGAATTCCATTCCCATAATAGCCGAGCCTAGCAGAGCTGAATTACAGACGTTGTTTCCATCTCCTACCCAGGCGAATTTCAGGCCTTCAAACTTACCCTTGCACTCCATTATGGTCATGAAGTCACCAAGGATCTGACAGGGGTGCTCCCGGTCCGAAAGCGCATTGATCACAGGTATGGTTGAGTATTTGGCTAATTTCTCTACGGTATCGTGGCTCATAACTCTGGCCATGATTCCATGAAGGTAGCCTGAGAGAGTTCTGGCAGTGTCCTCAATAGTCTCGCCTCTCCCTACCTGGATATCTCTGGAATTCAGGTAAAGGGAATGTCCTCCGAAATCAGTCATTGCAACCTCAAAGGATACCCTGGTTCTTGTAGAAGCTTTCTCAAAAATCATTCCCAGGCTTTTGTTCTTCAGGTACTCTGTAGGTTCTCCAGCCTTGCGTTTTTCTTTCAAGTCCATAGCCGATTTGAGGAGTTCATAAATCTCTTCTCTGGACAGGTCAGTTATCGAAAGTACATCCTTCTTCATCACTTCAACCCCGACTTACTCTAGCTGAATTTACTTCATTCAAACTGAATTTACTTCATTCAAGCTGAATTTACTTCATTCAAGCTGAATTTACTTCATTCAAGCTGAGTTTCTCTTTTTTAACTGAACTTACTTCATTCTGGTTGAACTTTAGTTTATATTACTGCATAGTACTTATTTGCACGCCGTACTTTTGCAGGACATTTCAGGCAGTTAGCCTTGTTTTCAGAAGTAATCCTTATTTTCTTGGCAGTTAGCCTCTTGGCAGTTAGCCTCTAAGTTCTTTCATATGGTCAATTCTCTTCTGGATAAGAGCGGTAGTCCCGATGTCTTTCCGGAAAAACAGCTTGCCGTGAAGATTTTCAAGGGCATTCTGGGCAATTTTTTCGGCTGCAGCTATAGTTTCGGCAATCCCGACAACTGCAATGGCGCGGGAGCTGGTTGTGTAAACTTTTCCTTCTTTTTCATAGACACTGGCATAATAAATGGATGCATCCCCTATGTCTCCTACAGTTACCTCGCTGTCTTTTTCAGGATTTTCAGGATAGCCGGCAGGAACTGCGTATTTACAAACAGTTGCTTTCTTGCTAAAGCTTACAGGTAAATCTCCAAGGGTCCCTTTAACCACCGCAGACATGATATCCACGAGGTCTGTTTCAAGGAGAGAGATCACATTCATGGCTTCGGGGTCACCGAACCGAGCATTAAATTCCACGACCTTGGGGCCACTGGCTGTAAGTATGAACTGCCCATAGAGAATCCCCTGGTATCCGGTACCGGTTTCCTTAGAAAGCGCCTTTACGGTATCCTGCATGATCTTCTTTGCCTTCTCAAGGTCGTCAGGAAGCATAAAAGGCAGGATTTCCCCGGCATCAGTGTATGAACCCATACCTCCTGTATTGGGTCCCAGATCTCCTTCATAGGCTCTTTTGTGGTCCTGCACGGCAGGGAAGAAAACAAGGCTTTTTCCGTCTACAAAGGCCTGAAGTGTAAATTCCTCTCCTATGAAGCGTTCCTCGATGACTACAGACCCTTTCTCAAGCAGCTCACTTGTGTAGGCTTTGGCGGCCCCCAGGTCAGGGAGCTGGTCGCCCATAACTTTTACGCCTTTGCCCCCTGTAAGACCTGAGGGTTTGACTGCCACGTCGCCCAGTTTCTCTATGAAAGCGTGCGCAGGTTTTTCCTCTGTGAAAACTTCATAGGCAGGGCAGCCTTCGATTCCATATTTTTTCATGAAATTTCTTGCCCAGGCCTTGTTAAACTCTATAATTGCACAGGCTTTTTTAGGCCCCACAACCGGAATTCCGGCTTCCCATAGGGCATCTGCAACTCCTGCTGCAAGAGGGGCTTCAGGGCCTACAAAAGCCATTTCGACGTTTCTGGCTTTTGCGTACTCAACAACTTTTTCAACTTCAGTTTCCTTCTCAAGGAGAAAGTCCTCACAGAGAGCAGCAATTCCGGGATTTTTTTTCGCCATTAACGCATAAAGAGAGGGATTATGCTTGCTTTTCTTGATTCCTTCGGCGATTGCGTGTTCCCTTCCGCCTCCGCCGATAAGCAAAATTTTCATTTTTATTCTCCTGGTTTTAAAAAGATTCTTATTATTTTCAAGTATAAGTATGGTTTCAATATGTACTGATATAAGGTGAAATAGATGAGATAAGAAAAAGGTAATGAATATTCAGTCCTCAAAACCTTTCAATGCTGCTTTATGCAGCTGTCTCTTTTTATTGACAATTTGCTGATTACTCATTAGCAATTTGTTGATTACTCATTAGCAATTTGCTGATTACTCATTAGCAATTTGCTGATTACTCACTAACAATTTGCTGATTACTTGTTAATTATTTATTTGAAGTTTGTTGGCAACTTGCTGGCAATTTATTACCAAATACTTTAGTAAAGAATATACTGAAGGACCTCCTAGTTCTTTATTTCTTCTAATAAATATCTTTTCATTGTCAGGCTCCAAATTTAACTAAAAATCTTCCTTTTTGAGATCCGTTTCAGATTTTTGCTCCACCTTTTCCAGTGATCGAAATCCTTTTTCCATGAATCGGATATCCCAGGTTTTCCTGGCGAGGTAAAAACCAGCCCTTTTCCTGAGACGAAAATCCTAATTTTTATAAAGTAAAAAATAATTAGACTATTTCAGGAGATGAAAAGCATGAATCAAAATCCATATGAAATCTTCCAGAAAGAATGTCCTGAAGTAGCAGCACGTTTTAATGACCTTATTGAAGCCCAGAAAGCGTTGAAAGGCCTTGATGCTAAAACAAAACAATTGATTACCATAGCCATCCAGACTGCGAACCGAAACCCACGGGGTGTACAGATGCATGCAATGATGGCAAGGAACGAGGGTGCAGCTCGTGAAGAAATTATTGCTGCAGTGGTTCTGAACCTTCACCATTCCGGTTTTGCTAAAGTTCTTGAGTGCCTTCCTGCAGCAATTGATGGATTTGAAGGTAAAATCTGAAAAACTTCAGTATCGGCAGGTGCTCTCGCACTTCCTTTACTTTAAGAGGTCGCGTGCACTTACGAGAGGTACAAGCTCCGTACCTGCCTCTTTTAAGTTTTCTATTGCTCCTTCTTCCCTGTCCACAACACTGATTACATATTTGACGCTTGCTCCGGTTTCCCTGACAACCTCAATTGCGTTCCTGACCGATCCTCCACTTGTTGTTACGTCTTCGAGCATTACAAGCCTGTCTTCCGGTCTAATATCGCCCACAAACCTGCTCTTTGTACCGTAGTCCTTTATAGATTTCCTGACTATAAGCAGAGGAAGCTCGGTTTCCATAGAAACTGCAGTTGCCAATGGCACACCTCCAAGTTCCACTCCTGCTATTATGTTCACATCCATCTGTTTTATCCTGAATGCTGCCTGTCGTGCTATAAGTTTCAGGGTTTTAGGGTCAGTACTGGCCTTTTTGATATCTATATAATACTTGCTTTTCTTTCCCGAGGCAAGTGTGAAATCCCCGTAGCGAACGGCTCCGCAGGCCTTGAGGGCTGCGATTAGTTCCTGTTTCTGATTCTCAATGTTATTTCCTGTTTCGAAATTTGTTTTGCTCATTCTCTCACCGTATTTGCAGCCTTATTAGCGCTATAAGTGCTTTATTAAAGTTCTTCCTGTACTGATTCTTATGAATTTCCAGTATAATTTCACCAGGGTTCTTTCTTTACACCTATAAAGTATCCGATTATATTTGTTGCAAGATGGAGCAGAGGCGTTATTATAATAACGGTAAGCATGATCCCGTGAGTGAAATTACTCACAAACCACTCAGGGGCTATAAGATATGTAAATACCCAGGCTCCCACAACAAAATCAAGCTGATCTACCAGAGGAAGAGATGCTCCTCTTTTCAGGCCCATCCTGCGCTTGAAAAAGCTCTTGAACATATCCCCGAACAGAGCGCCGGATGCGAGGGCGAGCACAACTATTAAAGCGCTTTTGTAATCCGGGCCAAAGGCAGGCATTTTGATCCCCATAACCTCAAACCCTCTGGAACTCAGCCAGATCTCAATACATCCTGCAATAAACCCGCAAAATATACCTGAAAAGAGCCCTCTATAAGTCTTTCCGTCTCCAAGGATCCTTCTTCCGTCCTTATAGGTCTTACCCCAATCAATCGGCTTTCCGCCACCAAAAACAGCTGCAAATGGATTGGAAAGGTATGCTGGAAGCATCAACCAGAAGGCTTTAATTATCAGCTCGATCGTGATATCAACTCTTTGTATAGGTTTGTTTTTTGAGGCGAGCTTAACTTTCTGGATATCGCCGTACTTTTTAATTCTCTATTACTTTTTAATTTTCTATATAATTGCCCGCGGAGCATGCCAGTAACTTTTGCTCGCTGTCTTACTCTGCTTTTTAATCAGTCAGTTACGATTAAGATATCGACTTAAAAATGGAGTTATCAATTGACTTAAGTAATTTAAGTAATGGATCTTAGATAAGGGCTTAACGTACTCAATTGATGGGATTATGTAACTATTGACTCTATTTAATTGTATTTCTTTTTACGTTTTAATCTTAATTAGCGCTTCCCAGTGTCTTTATACTATGCTATCCTGAATAGTTTTTCGAAGAATAATTAAATTTGAGATGATGAGAAAAGTCTATGAAAACGAAGCAAAACAAGTGCCAATGAAATCTCATAATAGGAAAGTAAGGATTTAGAAACGTAAAGGTTTCTAGATAGGTAATGGAATTTTATAGTACTTTTTGTACGATCTTGAAATAAAAATTGGTGTCGATCGGGGTGAATAGTCCCCAGATCTTCTCACACGCTATATAGAAAAGAAACGCTTAATAAGGAATTATTTTTTTCTCTTTTCCTTTGCAAGCTTCTTTTTTGCATCCTTGCTACCTGCAGAAGCCTGTTTTTCCAGCTCCTCAAGCTTTTCTTTCTTAGCGCTTTTCTTCTTATCCAAATCTTTTTTAGACATTGCCATAATGCGTACCTTCATAGGTTTTGGTGAAGTTGCGATATCTGTACAGGCATTGCTTATGCAAGATGCCTCACTAGATCTCGCGTAATCTACCTTTTTCAATTTTAAAAGTATTTATCAGTTTCCAGCCAAATTAATCTTTTTGGCAGAGTGCCATGTCAGGTTAAAGGTTTTAACTTCTCCGATAAGATTAAAATATTCATGAAAAAGGGAATTAAAAGTGATAAATCCCCTAAAATAACTTTTACTTGCGTTATCGTCCTTCTCTTTCCTTCCTGTATTTGCACATTGCCGCGACGAGACCATTGAATGGAGGAGACGGCCTTCCAGGCCTTGACCTGAACTCAGGATGGAACTGGGAACCAAAGAAGAAGCGCTTGCCAGGAATCTCGGCAATCTCCATCCTGTTCTTGTTTTTGCCGGAAAAGACAATGCCATAAGACTCAAGTCTTTCAACAAATTCCGGGTTAACTTCATACCTGTGGCGGTGGCGCTCGACAATGTAATTGGTCCCGTAAATTTTAGCGGCAATAGAGCCTTCTTTCAGGATGGCTTCATAGTCCCCAAGGCGCATGGTTCCGCCCATGTCTGCAACACTTGTTTGCTCAGGCAGGAGGTCAATTACGGGGTAGGGTGTGTCTTCGTCAAATTCCGTACTGTTTGCCCCTTTGAGTTTGGCCACATTTCTGGCAAACTCGATGACTGCAAGCTGCATACCCAGGCAGATCCCAAGGAATGGAATATCGTTTTCCCTGGCAAACTTAATTGCCATCATCTTGCCTTCTGTGCCTCGCCCGCCAAAACCGCCCGGAATAAGAATCCCATCATACTGTGTCAGCTTCTCAATCTCGGCTGGATTTTCTTCCAGGATTTCGGCTTCAACCATATTGACTTCAACCCTGCATCCGTTATCAATTCCTCCATGCTTGACAGCTTCAAGGATGCTAAGGTAAGAATCCTCAAGGTTGGTATATTTTCCGACAATTGCAAGTTTTACAGTATCAGTTGTAGATTTCATCCTTGCAACCATCTCTTTCCATGCACCGTTTTCAACATTGGAATCCAGTTGCAGGTGTTTCATGAGCTGGGTGGTTAATCCCTGCTCTTCTATCTCAAGAGGCACTTCATAAATATCATCGGCATCATGAGCGCTGATAACCAGTTCCTGGGGCACATCACAAAATAGGGCAATTTTCTCTTTGGCGCTTTCCTGAAGAGGCGACTTTGACCTTACAACGATTACTTCAGGACTGAGCCCAAGGGCACGGAGTTCCTTTACGGAATGCTGGGAAGGCTTGGTTTTTTGCTCTCCCTGAAGGTCTTCCATAGCCAGGGTGACATGAATAAATGCAATATTTTCAGAAGGTTCTTCCCTGTGCATCTGACGTACAGCCTCAAGGAAAGGCATGCTTTCAATGTCCCCAACAGTCCCTCCTATTTCAATAAGACAGATATCAGCCCCACTCCGGGCTGCAACCTTTCTGATCCTGTTTTTGATCTCATTTGTGACGTGGGGAATAATCTGAACGGTTTTTCCGAGGTAGTCTCCTCTCCTTTCTTTGGAAATTACTTCTAAGTAGATCTTGCCTGTGGTAAGGTTATGGTCCCTCGTAAGTTCAGTATCAAGGAACCGCTCGTAATTCCCAAGATCCAGGTCAACTTCACCTCCGTCTTTGAGCACAAAAACTTCCCCATGCTGGTAGGGGCTCATGGTGCCTGCATCAATATTGATGTAAGGGTCGATCTTGATAGCCGTAACTTTATAACCTTTGTTTTTAAGGTTTCTTCCAATGGATGCGATGGTAATGCCTTTTCCAAGCCCGCTCATCACCCCACCGGTAACTATGATGTACTTCATGGATAAGCTTCCTCATTAGTTTTTCCTAATAGTGGTTTCAGACTACTATAAAGGTTATTACGCGGAGTTAGACAGGAAATAATCAAATTAGTAATGTATAAAAATCTGTCATTAATCCTCTTGTACGAACACAATACCAATATCTTCATGATATAAAAATTACTCCCAACTTCTAAAAATGAACAGACTCAAATAAGAAGTGAGAGTAAGAGAATAGACCTGATGATGAATAACTCATAAAGTAATGGCTAAAGTGCCGGCCGACAGAAAAATCTGGATTGAGGGAGAATAAGGTACAGTAAAGTACATTTTTTTTAGTTTTTAGATAATTCAGAATTATGAATATTTGGAATGTATTTTTCCATGCATTTTTATTGATTTTGTTGAGCATGTGCTCACAGCTAATTCAAGAAGTTTATTTAGTTGTTGCAAAATCACCTTATTTTTGAGGGGGGGCAGAATGTGAGATTATAACTGAGATTAACTTCAGGTTTATAACCAGAATTTACCTCTGAAACCGAAGTGAGAATTCGCTTCAGACGCATAAGTAAAAATTCATCTGGTTCTTCGTTGTTTTGTGTGGATATCCTCATAATTTCCTCATAAAAACCAGTGCAATCTTGAATTGAAAATCATCTTATCCATGGGGGATGACGAAGAACCATTCATCTTATTCAGAACTGATTTTTGGCTTGAATCCCACAACGTTCAAAAAAATCAAATTTAAATTTAGAGAATTAAATAAAAATTTTGGCAGACGTGAAGATACATGGTGAATATTAACTAATTAATGTAGAATGAAGAGCAAAATTAGTAATAAATTGTATAAATAAAAAAATTAAGTTGTGCTTTTGAAAGGGGATCGGAATGTGAGTTATAAACCTGAAATGAGCTCTGACTGAACCTGAAAATAAACTTTCAGTTATGAATCTGAAGTGAATTGAGTGGATATCAGGTTCAAAATGGATATAAGTCTCAGGTTTAAAACTGTGATTCTCCTAAAGGTTTTAGCTCTCTTCTGCAATTTTTAGCAGAATATATATCATGCAGGTCACAAAAAGTATTGAAAACAAAACCGACTGGGCAAAGCTGACCTTAAACTGCAGGCCCGATGGCAGTATAAAGTAGAGGAAGAATAAGCATGCAAGTAGTAAAAAGCCTCCAAAAGCAATATTCAGAGGAAGTTTTTCGTTATCACTTATATGTATTGGACTCTTTCTTTCGGTGGCTGAAAAGCTTCCTTTAAAACTTCTGTGGATAAAAGATGAAAACCCGCCAAAATCGTTTCCCGATTTAGGGTGAGAGAGTTTTATAGGTAGTGTAGTTGAGGATCTTTGAGAACTCAATTCATCTTCCTTATTTCCTGCATGGGACTCGTCTTCGGAGTGTTCCTGCGGCTTTGGATCGATTTTTCCAAGCTGGACTGGAAAACCTTTCTTCCTTGAGCCATAACCCGCTGTGATATAGATCTGCCCTTTTGTAAGCACCCTGCCTTCTTGCGGGATTCTTGCAACTACAGAAACGTATTCTTTCTGAAGCACATATGGGTTATCCCTCAGAAAAATGATCTGACCTTTCAATTCATCACTTACTGAGAAGTGAATATGCGTAGGGGACCCGTAGTTTGTGATCAGGACCTCAAAGGTTTCTTCTCCGCCGGGAGAAAGAGAAATCTCAACACTTTCCTTTTCGAACTCAATTGAGTTTATCTCTTGTCGGTTGATAATAACATTCTGGAATGTCTGCTGCAAGTTTAACCCTCACATCAGTTTCTAAGGTCAGGAGGAAGTAAATTTGGGATTCCCTCGTCGATGGGATAGTGCTCTTTGCATACAGGGCAGTAGAGGGTTCCGGATATAACCTCTCCTTCATTTTCTTCGACAACGTTCAAAACCAGGTCGCCCTTACATATAGGGCAGGCCAGAATATCCATAAGATCTCTTTTCACCAAAATTCACCATTAAAGTCGCTTTACCTATAAGAGGAGACAAAGTTTAACATTAAATAAGGAAAGTTGATTGTTTTTAATCCTTGCTTTTTGTTCTGCGGATGTGAACTTTATCCCGTTACTTAACCGTATTCAATTCATACTCCTATTTTAATGTAATCTATATCTTTACAGGCACTTCTGATTTGAAGCTTGTCTACTCTATCGAATGTTGTTCTTTATATAAGCTAATATCAAAACTAATATCCGATTAATGTTATAAATATAAAATTATAATATTTCTCACTGGGTTACGGTATTCAAAAAAGACTTTTAAGTCTTTATTAAATTTTATATGAGTTTTACTAGAGAATTATAAGTTACAACCCATTAACTCTATAAAACCTTCCATTTATAATATGTCAAACATTTTGAAATGAATTTGTATTGTTAGATTTCTAAGTTTAAACCGGGCCAGTAAAATAAGTTTAGAGATATAGTTTAAAGGGATTTCCCTATAGATCTTTTTAGAGTGGGACAGCTAATTTTTGCACTACATGAAACTTTTGCTTAATTCTTTTTACCTATAAGCGGCTTTGCACAAAATCTCTCTTGCTTATAAGCACAATTTATTTATATAGATAAAAGGAAATAGGATTCCGTTCTTCCGATTGGTAAAAAAACGAATAAAACGTAGAATCGAGGAGAACCAATTGATTAATAAAAAACAGAGAAGAAGCTTTCAAAGCAAATTTCACAAGGATCCTTGTCAGGAATGACATGTTTTTAACTTCTGATAAAACCTATAAAACATATCGGGGTTCTTTGTGCAACATTAATCTAAGCTTAAAAATAAACTGGAAAAAGGTATATATCAGAAATTTGTTAATAAGCGACCTTTAGGCAGCCTCCAAAAACTTATCTACACAACTTATCTACACAACTTATCTACACAACCTATCTACAAAACTTATCTACACAACTTATCTACACAACTTATCTACACAACCTATCTACACAACAGTCGAAACACAATTTAATAGAACACAATTTGAAAATAATGAAACCACAATATGAGGTATAAAATGGAATGTGAACTCGATTACGTCGAGAGATTATCGAGTTTAGAAAAGGAGTTTAGAAAAGAAATGTGAGAGGAATAAACACAGAAAGAGTGAACTAACCTCTAAGTAATCCACAAACATATCAATAAATTTAGAATTTTTAAATAGTAAATAAATGTTTGAACTCTTCACAAAAAACTCAATTTATTGTTCAAAATTCGATATCTAGTGAGCCAATTTTGGTTTTAGGGTAAGTTCTATCTGAATATAGTTGCAGTTTTTTTTAAAAAAGTTTATAAAACAATAAAATTTGATAATTCTGAAGAATTTTTTCCATATTAACCAGTTTTAAGACTATAAAGGGCTGGAAATCAAGAAATAAAAAATCAGCCAGGTAAAGTCTTCAGGATCACAGATTTAGGGACTAATTCTTCAAATCAGAGTGTTTGATCCGAAGTTTCGGATAGTTCCAGAAGGAACAGAGAAAACAAACATGATATTCTCTGAATAAAATGCACAACCAATGAAAATGTTTGCAGATGGCAGCATTTTCATGCTAAATGTGGGATATGAGATGAAGACGGAAATATATGAGAAAAGCATTGACCTTGCAAGCCAGAAAATGCTTCAGAAGGCTGAAGAAGAAGGCATTGAAACCGCCTGGGATAGATATGAAAAACAACTACCTCAGTGCAGTTTCGGGCAGCTAGGAGTTTGCTGTCGGAATTGCAATATGGGTCCATGCAGGATTGATCCCTTCGGAGAAGGAGCTCAAAAGGGAATTTGCGGTGCTACCGCAGATATCATAGTTGCAAGGAATTTCCTTAGAATGATTGCCGCAGGCGCAGCAGCTCATTCCGACCATGCAAGAGATGCTGTTCTGACCTTTAAGAAAATGAGTGAAGGAGAAGCTGGCAGCTACAGGATAAAAGATGAAGCAAAACTGCTGTCTCTTGCTTCGGAATATGGAATTCCCTCAGAGGGCAAAAGCCTGGAGGAAGTCGCAGGCAAACTTGCCGATACACTGCTTCAGGAATTTGGAAAACAGGATGGGCATCTCCAGTGTACCAGAAGAGTTCCTGAATCAAGGCTCAAGCTCTGGGCCGAGCTTGGAATAGAGCCCAGGGGAATTGACCGGGAAATCGTGGAATGTATGCACAGGACTCATATAGGTGTGGACAATGATGCGGTTCATATCCTGCTGCAAGGACTACGCACAGGGCTTTCCGATGGCTGGGGAGGTTCGATGATCGCCACCGATGTCCAGGACGTACTCTTCGGAACCCCACAGCCTAGAAGAAGCACAGTTAATCTGGGAGTACTGTCCAGCGATAAAGTAAATGTAATTGTCCACGGGCACGAACCTATTCTCTCAGAAATGATCGTGGAAGCTGCAGAAGATCCCGAACTCCTTAAACTGGCAGAGGAAAAGGGTGCATCAGGCATCAACGTTGCAGGGATCTGCTGTACTGGCAACGAGACCCTGATGCGGCACGGTACTCCAATAGCAGGAACCTTCCTTCAGCAGGAACTGGCAGTAATTACAGGCGCTGTGGAAGCTATGGTTGTCGATGTCCAGTGTGTCATGCCCTCGCTTGGGGAACTTACAGGATGCTACCATACGAAGTTTATATCTACGTCCCCAAAGGCCGATTTTCCCAACACCGTAAGAATGGAATTCCATGAAGACAGGGCTTATGAAACTGCAAAAGAAATCGTAAAGATTGCTGTCGAAAACTTCCCTAACAGGGTTCCGGAAAAGGTTACCATACCTGAAGAGAAGCAGGAGTGCATGGTTGGCTTCAGTGCCGAGGCTATCCTCAGTGCCCTTGGAGGAAGCCCTGATCCTCTTATTGAGGCAATAAAAGGTGGGGCAGTTAGGGGAATAGGAGCTGTTGTCGGCTGCAATAACGTAAAAATAAAGCACAATTACGGTCATGTCAACCTCGTTAAAGAACTGATCAAAAACAATGTGCTTGTGGTCACAACCGGCTGCAATGCAATTGCATGTGCCGAAGCAGGGCTTCTTCTGCCGGAAGCCTCCGAAATGGCAGGCGATGGGCTAAAAGCCGTCTGTAAGGCTCTGGGCATACCCCCTGTCCTGCATATGGGTTCCTGTGTTGATATCAGCCGTATCCTTGTGCTTGCATCTGCAATTGCAAACCGCCTGGGTGTGGACATAAGTGATCTTCCAGCAGCAGGAGCAGCCCCTGAATGGATGAGCGAAAAGGCGGTTAGCATCGGGGCTTATGTGGTTTCATCCGGCGTATTTACCGTGCTC
>Ga0268360_1001788_pt1 | contig 19784 bp, 17 predicted proteins | sample BioMet11_FD_192465 | JGI IMG/M metagenome (GOLD analysis project Ga0268360, IMG submission 192465) | Sewage microbial communities from Oakland, California, United States - Biofuel 11 (Illumina Assembly) | ecosystem: Engineered > Wastewater > Sewage > Unclassified | place: USA: California... | reverse complement strand
GGGCTGAAGAACGCGTGCTACTACAAGTACGGCGACAACAAGACCGAGCAGGCCGCGAAGAAATACTGGGATGAAATAAAGGAGCGGTAGAATGGACGTGCGCGTGGGCGATATTCTCGTGATGAAGAAGCAGCACCCCTGCGGCTCCCAGCGGTGGGAGGTGCTGCGCATCGGCGCGGATTTCCGCCTCAGATGTCTCGGCTGCGGGCACGAGGTCATGAATCCCCGCAGCAAGGTCGAGAAGAACATCCGCCAGATCGAACGGGCGCAGGGGGATTAATCCCCCTGCGCCGCGGCAAGAAGCGCCGGAACGAAGTCCCGCACCCGGGGATAATAGGCGAACGCGGACGGGACGCCCAGCCTGCGGGCAAGGCGGAGCTTTTCGCAGAGGCTTGCCCCGTCGTCCCAGAGAATGAAACGTTCCGCGCCGCCCCGGGAGCAGACGAGGTAGTTCTCGCACAGCTCCGGGGAGAAGCGTGCGCTTTTCCCGTGCTGGGCGAGGATCGCGCGCAGCTCCGCGTCCGAAAGCTCCCGCCCGTTTCCCGCGGACGGGAGCGTATATTCTGCGCGGACGGATTCCACCAGCATGGCCGCCGGTCCTGCGGACGCGGCGCCGCGCACCCGCGCCTCCAGCGTTCCCGCGGAGATGGCGGTGGTGACCAGCGCGGCGGCGCCGGGACAGTCCCTCGCTGCCTCCTGCGGCAGATAGAGCGTCACGCCGTCCTCCGCCGCGGCTTCCCGCAGCAGCGCGCAGAAGGCCGGGATGGGCGGCGCTGCGGAATCCAGATCCAGCAGGATGCCGGAATAGCCCCGGGCGCGGCATTCCGCCAGCAGCTCCGCGGCAAGAAGATTGTGGGGCCCCCGCCCGCTGAAGCCGGCGCAGTCCGCGTACAGGATGTCCGCCCGGCAGGGCGGGAGCGGCGTCCGGTAAAGGTGGAAGCCCTGGCCGACCCTGTACGCCATCAGGGCCAGCGGGCAGCCGGAGGCGGCCGCCTCCATCGCCGCAGGGGGCGGCACTGCCAGAAACAGGAGCGATTTTTTGTCCACCTGTACATTTCTCCCTTCGGGTGATAAAATGACGGCATATCCGTCGGCGGCCCTGTAAAATCTATGCGGAGCGGTGTGGGTTATGCGTATTTTCCCTGTGCCGGATTACAAGTTCAAAAGCCTGCTGGCCGTGACGCCGGAGTTTCTCAGGGCGCGGGGCGTGACGCTGCTCCTGCTGGACGTGGACAATACCATTTCGCCCTACGGGAGCGCAGGACCTTCGCCGGAGTTCCTCCGCTGGGCGGAGGAGACGAAGGCCGCGGGCGTGCGGCTTTTCATCGTCTCCAACAACCGGCGCGGCAGACCCGGGCTTTTCGCCCGCGCCGCCGGGATCCCCTTTGTGGGCGGCGCGAAGAAGCCCTCCCGGAGCGGCCTTTTCCGGGCCATGGAGGAGGCGGGCGCCGCCGCTGGGGAGACCGCGCTGGCCGGCGACCAGATCTATACCGACGTGCTCGCGGCGAACCGGGCGGGCGCGGTCTCGATCCTCGTGGAGCCGATCCGGCTTTCGAACCCGCTCCACGCGCTGCGGTACGCGCTGGAGCTGCCCTTCAGACTTGCAAGAAGAATGTTCAGACAGGGAGATGTTCACAAGTGACTGAGAATTTCGCAAAGATCAGCGCCGCCGTCGGCGGCAGCGATGCGGACGCGGTGCTCATCACCAGCGCGGAAAACCGCTTTTATGCGGCCGGTTTCCGGTCCACGGCGGGAGAGCTGGTCATCACCGGGGATTCGGCGGCGCTTTTCATCGATTCCAGGTATTTTGAGGAGGCGTCGGAGCGGATCCGGGGCGCAGAGGTGTTCCTCTCCCGGCGGGGCGCGGAATACTACGCCCAGATCGACGAATACCTGAAGGCCCACGGCGTGAAGAAGCTGGGGGCGGAGGAGAAGAAGCTCTCCTTCGACCGGTGGAACGCCTATGCGCAGAATTTGTCCGCCGAACTGGTGCCCGGCCAGGCCGTGCTGGAGAAGCTCCGCGCCGTCAAGAGCCGGGAGGAGCTGGCCGTCATGGTGAAGGCCCAGCGTATCGCGGAAAAAGCCTTCAATGAGCTGCTGCCCCAGATCACCCGGGACGCGACGGAGAAGGAATTGGCGGGCGAGCTCGTCTGCCGCATGATCAAAAACGGAGCGGAGGACCGCTCCTTCGACCCCATTGTCGTTTCCGGCACTCACTCCAGCGTACCCCACGGCGGCCCGCGGGACGTGAAGATCCAGCCGGGCTTCCTCACCATCGATTTCGGCGCGCTGTACGGCGGCTACTGCTCCGATACCACCCGCACGCTCTGCGTGGGCGAGCCCACCGCGGAGATGGAGAAGGTCTATCGGGTCGTGCTGGACGCGCAGGCCGCGGCGAGAGCCGCCGCCCGTCCCGGGATCTCCGGCGCCGCGCTGGACGGCGTGGCGCGCCGCGTCATCGCCGACGCCGGCTACGGCGAGTATTTCACCCATTCGCTCTCCCACGGCGTGGGCATCGAGATCCACGAGGCGCCCTTCTGCGGGCAGACGTCGAAGGACATCGTCCCCGCCGGGGCCGTTCTGTCCGATGAGCCGGGCATCTACATCCCCGGGCGTTTCGGCGTGCGGATCGAGGACGTGCTCTGCATCACGGAGGACGGCTGCGAGGACATCACGGAGCTGCCCAGGGAGCTTTCCGTGGTCTGCGGCTGAGAAACGGAGCGGGGAGCTATGGGGAACTGCGGAGCATCCTTTATCGCGGCCGGGGATTTTTTCATCACGCGGCATCTGCCCCGGGGCGGGTATGAGGGCTTTGACGCGCTGCGGGCGCGCATTGCGGAGCGCGACGTGCGCTTCCTCAACCTTGAGATGACGTTCCACGACGCCGAGGGCGCGCCGGCCGCCGAGAGCGGCGGCACCTGGGCCATGGCGGAGCCGTCCATGCTGGACGACGCCCGCGCCTTCGGCTTCAACCTGTTCAATACGGCCAACAACCACTCCGGCGACTACGGCGAAGGCGGCGTGACCGCCACCGCCGCCCATCTGCGGGAGCGGGGCATGGCCTTTGCGGGCACCGGCGCCAACCTGGGCGAGGCGTCCCGCGCCTGCTACCTGGAAACGCCGCGGGCCCGGGTGGCCCTTGTCGGCGCCGCCTCCACCTTCGCGCCGGCGGCCCGCGCGGGCGGGCAGTCCGGCGAGCTCCGCGGCCGGCCCGGGCTCAACCCCCTGCGCTTCGACCGGTACTGCCATGTGGATGCGGAGCGCTTCCGCCGGGTGCAGGAGCTGGCGGAGGCGACCCACGTCAACGCCCGGCAGAACAAGGAGATCCGGGACGGCTATCAGAAGCCGTATCCGGCCGGCGTCCTGCCGCTGGGCAAAAACCTGAAATTCGTGCAGGACGAGCGCTGCTTCGTCGAGAGCGTCCCCAACGCGGAGGATGAACGGCGCATCCTCGCCGAGGTGGCGGAGGCGAAGCGCCAGGCCGACATCGTCCTTGTGAGCCTGCATTCCCACGAGTACGACGGCGAGGATCCGGCGGTCCCGTCCATGTTCCAGGAGACGTTCTCCCGCAAATGCGTGGATGCGGGCGCGTCGGCGGTGGTGGGCCACGGGCATCACGAACTGCGGGGCGCCGAGCTCTACCGCGGCGGGCTGATCCTTTACGGCCTGGGGAATTTCCTGTTCGAGACGGAGACAATCCCGCTCCAGCCCGCCGACGCATACGCGGGCAAGGGCCTTCCGGCGGACGTGAAGGTCGGGGGCTACATGGACTTCCGCAGCCGGGGCGGCACCAGCGGCTACGGCACCATCGAAAACGTCTGGCGCTCCGTGCTGGCCGGATGGACGGTGGAGGACGGAAAGCTCACCGGCGCGGAGTTTTATCCCATCGAGCTGGGCATGGCGCTGCCGCGCTCCCGGAAGGGGACGCCGCGGCTTTCCGGCGACGAGGGGACGCTCCGGCATCTGGCGGAGCTCAGCGAGCCCTACGGGACGAGGATCGAGATCGAAAACGGCGCGGGCCGCATCAGGCTGTGAGGTGGAAAAGGATGGATTACCGGGACGAGATCGCGGGCTTTATCGAGGCGGCGCGGGGAAAAACGCTGGCGCTCAGCGATGAAATCTGGGGGTACGCCGAGCCGCGCTTCCAGGAGTACCGGTCCGCGGCAGCGCAGAAAAAATACATGGCGGAGCAGGGCTTCCGGATCACGGAGGGCCTTGCCGGCGAGGAGACGGCCTTCCTGGCCGAGTACGGCAGCGGGAAGCCCGTCGTCGCCATTCTGGGTGAATACGACGCGCTCTCCGGCCTTTCCCAGAAGGCGGACAGCGATGGGAAGGAATCCGCCGGCGGCGCGTGCGGCCACGGGTGCGGCCACAATCTTCTCGGCGCGGCGTCCGCTGCGGCGGCCGCCGGGCTGAAGTCGTATCTGGAAGCCCGCGGGCTTCCCGGCACGGTGCGCTATTACGGCTGCCCGGCGGAGGAAAACGCCGGCGGCAAGGCGTTCCTCGTGCGGGACGGCTGCTTCGGCGGCTGCGACGCGGCGATCACCTGGCACCCGTCGACGATCAACATGGTGCGTCCATCGGGGAGCCTGGCCAATTTCCGGGTGTTCTTCACCTTCCGGGGCACGGCGTCCCACGCCGCCGCCGCGCCGGAGCTGGGGCGCTCCGCGCTGGACGCGGTGGAGCTCATGGACGTGGGCGTGAACTATATGCGCGAACACATGAGCGACAGCGCGCGCATCCATTACGCCATCATCGACGCGGGCGGGACCGCGCCCAACGTGGTCCAGGCCCGGGCGCAGGTGCTCTACGCCATCCGCGCGCCGAAGGTCGCGGAGGTCAAGGAGCTCTATAAGCGCGTGTGCGCCGTCGCCCGGGGCGCGGCGCTGATGACGGAGACCGAGGTGGATATCCGGCAGGTCGCCGCCTATTCGGACTTCGTCGCCAGCTCCATCGTCTCGGAGGAGCTCGGCGCCGCGCTGGAACACTTCGTTCCGGCGGACTGCGCGCCGGAGGACCTGGCGTATGCCGCGCGCTACCGCGCCGCGACGGACGAGCGGCAGCGGGCGGCGGAACAGAAGAACCTCGTATCGCTCCTCGGCAGGAGCGCGGCCGCGGCGCACGCGGACGACGCGCTTTTGAATTTCCTGATCCCCATGCCGGAGAGCGCGCCCAGCACCGGTTCCACAGACGTGGGCGACGTGAGCTGGGTGGTGCCGACCGGCCAGTTCGACGGGGCGACCTGGGCTTACGGCACGGCGGCGCACTCCTGGCAGGCAGCGGCGCAGGGAAAGTCCGGGATCGCGCACGGGGCGGTGCTGCTGGCGGCGAAGGTCATGGCCTGCGCAGGCGCCCGGCTGCTGACGGTGCCCGGCCTCGCCGAAAAGGCGCGGGAGGAGTGGCTGAAGGATCTGAACGGAGAGACGTATCCCGATCCGCTTCCGGCGGGCGCAAGGCCGGAGATCTGGTAAAACGGGTCCGCGTCCCGGCATTTTGCACCGACAGACTGTGCCCGCCGGGCACTTTTGCCGGGAAAATGCAGAAACTGCCCCGAAACAGCGATAAACTTCTTGCAAAAGCGCCGTATATGCGGTAGAATACTACGCGTGAATTTGCCGCGTTCTGCGGCGGCATTGATTCGTATTCTGACTCTGTTCTGTGGGAGGATAACCATATGATTACTGCTGGCGAATTCAGGAACGGCGTTACGTTCGAGATGGACGGGCAGGTCATGCAGGTCATCGAGTTTCAGCACGTGAAGCCGGGAAAGGGCGCCGCCTTTGTGCGCACCAAGATGAAGAACGTCATCACCGGATCCGTGGTCGAGACCTCGTTCAACCCGACCGCCAAATTCGAGAGCGCCTACGTCGACCGCAAAAGCATGGAGTTCAGCTATAAGGACGGGAACCTCTACTATTTCATGGATCCCGAGACCTTCGAGCTCGTCCCCATCGACGAGAAGGTGCTGGGCGACAATTTCCGCTTCGTGAAGGAGAACATGGCCTGCACGATCAACTCGTTCAAGGGCAATGTGTTCTCTGTCGATCCGCCCAACTTCGTGGAGCTCACGGTCGCCGAGACCGACCCGGGCTTTGCGGGGAACACGGCTACGAACGTCCTCAAGCCCGCGACGCTTGAGACCGGTGCCGAGATCAAGGTGCCGCTCTTCATCGGCCCGGGGGACAGGATCCGTATCGACACGCGGACCGGCGAATATCTCGAGAGGGCCAAGGGCTGATTTTGACCGTAACCGATAAGGAGGAGACAGCAATGACGGCATCTGAAAAAGTCGCGTATCTCAAGGGGCTCACCGAAGGACTGGGTGTGGACGCCGACAAGCGCGAAGGCAAGATCCTGACCTCGATCATCGACGTGCTCGGCGATCTGGCGAAGGGCCTGGAGGAAACAAACGACAAACTGAGCGAGACGAACGACAGCCTGGACGCCGTGTCCGACGATCTCACCGACGTGGAGGATTACCTCTTCGGCGACGAAGACGAGGACGAGGATGAGGGCGACGAGGACGGCTGCTCCTGCTGCGGGGACGAGAAGGACGACGACGATTACGATTATTCCGTGGTCTGCCCCTCCTGCAACGAGGAGATCCTCCTTGACGACGACGACATGGAAGCCGGCACCATCAAGTGCCCCAACTGCGGCGAGGAGCTCGAGCTTGAGTTCGAGGACGACGAGTCCGGGGACGAGGGCGGCGACGAGGCCGGAACCGAAGAAAACGACGGGCCTGAAAAGGAATAACATCGCGGAATGAAAAGGCTGTCCCGTCCGGGACAGCCTTTTTTATGGGCTTGGAGAATTGCCATGACGGACATTTCCGTACAGAATATCGCGATCGCCTTCGAGCAGGGGACCGACGTGCTGCGCGGCGTCAGCTTCGACGTGACGGCTGGAGAGCATATCGGCGTGCTGGGGCGCAACGGCGCGGGGAAGACCACGCTTTTCCGGATCATGACGGGGCAGCTGCGCCCCGACGCCGGGACGGTGGTGGTCGCGCCGGGAAAACGCATGGGCGTCCTGTCCCAGATCCCGGTCTATCCGGAGGGGTATACCGGCGAGGACGTGCTGAAAACGGCGCAGGCGCGGGTGACGGCCATGGGCCTCGAGCTGCGGAAGCTGGAGGCCCGCATGGCGGAGGCGCCGGACGACGCGGCCGCCATGAAGCGCTACGATACGCTCTCGGCCCAGTTCCAGCGGCTGGGCGGGTACGAGCTCAAGCGCCTGCGCGACACCGTGGCGGGCGGCCTGGGCATCCCGCCCGCGCAGCGGGAGCAGCCCTTTGCGGAGCTCTCCGGGGGCGAAAAGACCCGGCTCAACCTGGCCCGCCTCATTCTGGAGGATACGGACATCCTGCTGCTGGACGAGCCCACGAACCATCTGGACATGAGGGCCTCCGAATGGCTGGAGGACTATGTGTCCCATTTCCGCGGGACGGTGCTGACCGCGTCCCACGACCGGTATTTTCTGGACCGGACGGTCACGCGGATCGTGGAGATCCTGGACGGGCAGGCGGAATTTTACAGCGGGAACTACTCGTTTTACGTGGAGGAAAAGCGCCGGCGCTATGAGGAGCGCATGAAGCAGTACGAGAAGGAGCAGGCGAAGATCGCGCAGCTGCGCCGCGCGGCCGACGACCTGCACCTCTGGGCCTTCATGGGCAACGACAAGCTCCACAAGCGGGCGTTCTCCATCGAGAAGCGCATCGATAAAATGAATACCACGGAGCGGCCGGCGGCGGAGCGGGAGATGCGCGCCCGTTTCGGCGAGGAGGATTTCCGGGGCGACGAGGTCGCCGCCGCGAAGGGCCTTTCCAAGCGCTTCGGGGAAAGGACGCTTTTCAGCGATACGGAGTTCCTTGTGACGCCGGGCGAGCGCGTGGCGCTCATCGGCGACAACGGCACGGGAAAATCCACGCTGGTGAGGATGATCCTGGGCCTGGAGCCGCCGGACAGCGGCTTCGTCCGGGTGGGGCCCTCCGTGCGGACGGCGTACCTGCCCCAGATCGTGGAATTCCGGGAGCCCGGCCTCACCGTGCTCGAGACGATGATGTACGAGGGAAAATGCGAGCAGCAGGAGGCCCGCGACCGCCTGGGCGCGTACCTTTTCAGCGGGGACGACGTGTATACCCGGGTGGAAAAGCTCTCCGGCGGGGAGCGCAGCCGGCTGAAGCTGTGCATCCTCATGAAGCGGGACGTGAGCTTTCTCGTCCTGGACGAGCCGACGAACCATCTGGACATCGCCTCGCGGGAGTGGATGGAAAACGCCCTTGCCGATTTCGGCGGGACGCTGCTCTTCGTCTCCCACGACCGGTACTTTATCGGACGGTTCGCGACGCGGATCTGGGAGCTCCGCGGCGGCGCGCTGCACGACTACAAGTGCGGCTTCGAGCGCTGGCGCGTCCTGCGGGAGCTGGAGAAGTCGGAGAACGTCCCCGAAAAAAGGGAAAAGCCTGCCAGGCCTGCTCCGAAGGAGCCTGCGGAGCGCAGGATGTCTCCGGGCACGCGGCAGCGGCGTCTGGAGAAGCTGGAAAGGGAGATCGGGTCGCTGGAGGAGCGCCTCCGGCAGAACGGCGAGGCACAGACGGCGAACGCCACGGATTACGAAAAGCTCATGGAGCTCGACGCGGAAAAGACGGAGCTCTCGCGGGAGCTGGATGAAAAGTATGCGGAATGGGAGGCGCTTTCGGATGACGCGTAAGGAGAGAAACTGGCTTTTTGCCGCCCTGGCCGCGGTGCTGGCGGCCTGCGTGCTGAAGTTTGCGCTGTGGGGCTACGGGTTCCTGGCATACGGCCTTTTCGGCGCGGCGGCGCTGATCGCATTCTTCCTCCTGATGGACCGCTGGTGCGCCGGCGGGACGAAATTCCCGCGGATCCTCCGCTCGGCGGCGGCTTACGCGCTGGCCTTCTTCTGCGTCGTCCTGGCGCTCACGGAGGTGGTCATCATCCAGGACAAGGACGCCGACAAAAAGAAAGGCGTTTCAGCGGACTATGCCGTCGTCCTCGGCGCGGGCGTGAACGGGACGGAGCCGTCCCGCAGCCTGCTGGCCCGGCTTCAGGCGGCGAAGAAGTATGCGGACGAGTATCCGGAGGCGGTGCTCATCGTTTCCGGCGGCCGGGGCGCGGGCGAGCAGGTCTCCGAGGCGGAGTGCATGAAGACCTGGCTCGTGGAAAACGGCGTTTCCGAAGAGCGGGTGATCGAGGAGACTCAGGCGGAAAGCACCAGGCAGAACATCGATTTTTCCGCCGCGATCATCCGGACCCGCACGCCGGATTACAGCGGGAAGGTGTGCATCATCACCGAGGGGTATCACGTCCTGCGGGCCAGGATGTTCGCCAAGGACGCGGGCCTGGACGCGGTGGCCGTCTACGGGAATACGCATCTGCCGGTCCTCACCGTGAACTATTATTTCCGCGAGGCTTTCGCGGTGTGGTACTACCTGATCAAGCGATAAAAAGAGCAGGGCGGGACGCAAAACGCTCCCGCCCTGTTTTATTTTCTCCGCTTCGTCCGCGCGGCGCGCTCAAAGGGCGAAGTTGCCCTCCCGGAACACGGGTACTTCCTTCCCGTCGTGGGTGACGCCGGTGATGGAAAGATCGGGCGTGCCGATCATGAAATCCTCGTGGACGATGGAGGAGTTGAGGCCGAATTCCAGCCGCTGCTCCTTCGTCATGGCCGCGCCCCCTCTGATGCAGGGGTAAGAATCGCCGAAGGCCAGGTGGCAGGCGGCGTTCTCGTCGAAGAGCGTGTTGTAGAACAGGATGCCGGAGCGGGAAATGGGGGAGTCGTACGGCACCAGAGCCGCTTCGCCCAGATAGGCGGCGCCTTCGTCCACGGCGATCCCGGTTTCCAGCAGCTCCTGCCCGCGCTCGGCATGAACTTTCACGATCCTGCCGTGCTCGAAGGTCAGGGAGAAGTGATCCACGATGCCGCCGTTGAGCACCAGCGGCTTTGCGGCGAAGGCGACGCCCTCCGTGCCGCGGCGGTCCGGGGCCGTAAAGACCTCTTCGGTGGGCATGTTGGCGTTGAAGCGGACGTGATTGCCCGCCACGGAGCTGCCGCCGTCCCAGAAGTGGGTCTCGGGAAGCCGGACGGTCAGGTCGGTGCCGAGGGAGCTCTTGTATTTCAGATACTTGAAATCCAACGCGTTGAGCTTGTCCACCCGGGCGCGCAGCTCGGCGTTGTGCGCCGCCCAGACGGCGGCGGGGTCGTTGTCCTCCGTGACGGAGACCGCTTCCAGGATCGCCTCCCAGAGCTTCTCCGCGGCTTCGTCCTGCGGGACGCCGGGGAACACCTTTTTCGCCCAGGCTGCGTTGGGGACGCTTGCCACGCACCAGGGGCAGTAATCCGCCGTCATGCGCTCGCGGTAGGGCTTGATCGCCGCGCCGAAGGACGCGGTGGCCCGGCGGATCCTGTCCGGATCCACGCCGGCGAGGCTCTCCGGGTCCTCGGAGTAGATGGAGAGGAAAGCCGCGCATTCCGAGGCAAGCGTGTTGAGCATCTCGGATTTCCACGGACGGACCCGGTCGAAGGTGTCGTCCGCCGCATGGAGATACGTTTCCCGCGCGATGAAGTCGTCGTTCCAGCGCAGGTTCACGTCCCTGCAGCCGGCGCGGTAGGCGGCGGCCACGCATTCGCGCACGAAGGGGGCCGCGTCCACGGGGGCGGAGACGACCAGCGCCTGCCCCTTCTGCACGTTGAGGCCCGTGCCGATCAGAAGCTCGGCGTATTTACGGATTCGTTTTTCGTCCATTTTCCAGTTCCTCCAGCTCGCGGTTGATCTCCGCGAGCATTTTTTTGTCCTGTTTGGAGCCGAGCTCCAGCTTTGCGTAAAGATCCGGCCGGCGCAGCCGCGTGCGCAGCAGCGACTGCTTCCGCCGCCAGCGCTCCACGTCCGCGTGGTTGCCGGAGAGAAGGACGTCCGGGACGGCGCGTCCCTCCCAGACCTCCGGGCGGGAGTACTGGGGATACTCCAGCAGTCCGTCCCAGAAGCTCTCCTCCTCGTAGCACTCGGGCGACGGGAGGACGCCGGGCACGAGCCGGCACACGGAATCGGCCACGGCCATGGCCGCGATCTCGCCGCCGGTGAGGACGAAGTCGCCGATGGAGAGCTCCTCGTCCACGCACTCGTCGATGAAGCGCTCGTCCACGCCCTCGTAATGGCCGCAGACGAGGATCAGCTTATCGTACTCCCGGGCCAGGCGCTTGGCGTCCTCCTGGGTGTACGTTTTGCCGCAGGGAGAGAGATAGACCGTGTGGACCCGCTCCCCGCGAAGGGCGCAGACGTGCTTCCAGCAGTCCCGCAGCGGCTGGGCCTGCATGACGCAGCCGCGCCCGCCGCCGTAAGGGTAATCGTCCACCTGGTTCTGCTTGTTGGTCGTATAGTCCCGGATCTGGTGGCACTCGATGCGGATGAAATCCCGCTCCTGCGCCCTGCCCAGAATGCTCTCGGACAGGACGTCGCCCACGGACTCCGGAAAAAGCGTGAGGATGTCGATCCAGTACATGCTACATTCCCTCGATGAGACGCACCCGCAGGATCCCGGCGGCGGGATCGGCGGACGCGATGAATTCCGGCCGGGCCGGCACGAGGATCTCGCGCCCGCCCTGAATGACGCAGACGGCCCCTGCGGGCAGGTCGAGGATCTCCGCCACTTTTCCCAGCGGCGCGCCCGTGGCGTCGTCCACGGCGGCGAGGCCCACCAGGTCCGCCACAAGGAAGCTGCCCTCCGGCAGCGCCAGGTCGCCCCGGTCCGCGTACACGATCTCGTCCCGCAGCGCGCCGGCCGCCGCGGCGTCGCAGACGCCCTCCAGCCAGGCGAGGACGAAGTCCTTCTGGACGGAGGCGCGCAGGACCTTCATCGGCTTCCCGCCGATGAAAAGGCGCGGCAGCTTTGCCACTGCCGCGGGAGAGTCCGCCCAGGGCTCGATCTTGACCGCGCCCCGGACGCCGTGGATGTTGATGATTTTTCCCGCTTCAAGCAGATTGTTTTCCATAACCGCCTTGCTTTGCAGAAGAAAGCCGGAAAAATCGTGATTTTTCCGGCTTTCTTGCTGCGTTTTTTATTCGTCCTGATCCGGAACGTCGGCCTCGGCGCCGGCATCCGGCTCCTCGGCGTGCTCCGTTTCCTCGCCGTCGACGATGTCCACGCCGACGCGTTTGCCCTGACGCTGTGCGACGGAACGCATGAGCGTGCGTATCTCCTTCGCGATCTTGCCGTGGCGCCCGATGACCTTGCCCATGTCGGACGGGGCGACGCGGAGCTCGAAGACGATCCTGTCGTCCTCGTCCCGCTCCGTGACCGTGACCTCATCCGGGTGCTCCACAAGGCTCTGCGCGATATAGAGCAGAAGTTCCTTCATTTAGAAAAAGGACCTCCCATCAAAGCGCCGCAGCTTTTTTGAGCAGGGCTTTGACGGTGTCGGTGGGCTGCGCGCCGGACTTCACCCAATACTGGGCGCGCTCGGCGTCGACCTTGACGGGAGCCTGCTCGTTGCGGGGATCGTACGTGCCGATCTCTTCGATGAACCTGCCGTCGCGGGGATAACGGGAATCCGCGATGACGATCCTGTAATAGGGGGCTTTCGTTGCGCCCATCCTGCGAAGCCTGATCTTGACCATGGTGATTACCTCCAAAAAACTTTTTATAGTAATATCTTCGGATATTTGCCTGCGTCAGAAACCGGGGATCCCGCGGCGGCCCTTGCCGCCGAGCATCTTGGGAAGCTGCCCCTTCGCCATGCGGCGGGACATGTCCCGGGTCATCTCGTACTGCTTCAGGAGGCGGTTCACGTCCACCACCTGGGTGCCGCTGCCTGCGGCGATGCGCTTTTTCCGGCTGGAGGTGAGAAGCGAGGGATTGTCGCGCTCCCACCGGGTCATGGAAAGGATGATGGCCTCGGTGCGGGCCATGGCCTTTTCGTCGATCTTCGCGCCGGAGAGCGCTTTCTTGTCCACGCCGGGCAGCATCCCGGCGATGTCCTCCAGGCTGCCCATCCCCTTGAGCTGGGTGAGCTGCTCGTAGTAATCCGTAAGGGTGAAGCTGTTCTTGCGCAGCTTGTCCGCCAGTTCCTGGGCCTTTTTCTCGTCGAAATTCTGCTGGGCCTTTTCGATGAGGGTCATCATGTCGCCCATGCCCAGGATGCGGGAGGCCATCCTGTCCGGATGGAAGGGCTCGATGGCGTCCAGCTTTTCGCCCACGCCGCAGAACTTGATGGGCTTTCCGGTGACGGCCCGGACCGAGAGGGCCGCGCCGCCGCGGGCGTCGCCGTCCAGCTTCGTGAGCATGACGCCGGTAATGCCCAGCGCCGCGTCGAAGGCGGAGGCCGCGTTCACCGCGTCCTGGCCGGTCATGGCGTCCACCACCAGCAGGATCTCGTCGGGTTTGACGGCGGCCTTGATGTTGCGCAGCTCGTCCATGAGCGCCTCGTCGATGTGCAGACGCCCGGCCGTGTCGAGGAAAATAAGGTCGTTGCCGTGCTGCTTGGCGTGCTCCACGGCGGCCTGGGCGATCTTCACCGGGTCGCCGGCTCCCATCTGGAAGACGGGGATCCCGAGCTGGCCGCCCACGGTCTCCAGCTGCTGGATGGCGGCGGGACGGTACACGTCGCACGCGACGAGGAGGGGCCGCTTGCCGTATTGCTTTTTCATGAGGGCCGCGAGCTTCGCGCCGTTCGTGGTCTTGCCCGCGCCCTGGAGCCCGACCAGCATGACCACGGTTGGGCCGCCGGAGGACAGGTTCAGCTTTGCGTTGGTGCCGCCCATGAGCTTCGTCAGCTCTTCGTTCACGATCTTGATGACCATCTGGGCGGGGGTGAGGCTCTCCAGCACGTCGGTGCCGACGGCCCGGTCGCTGACGGACTTGATGAAGTCCTTTACGACCTTGTAGCTCACGTCGGCTTCCAGCAGGGCGATGCGCACCTCGCGCATGGCGTCCTTGATGTCCGCCTCGGAGAGACGCCCCTTGCCGCGCAGCTTTTTGAAGGCCGCGCCGATTTTTTCAGAGAGCGATTCGAATGCCATGCGGTATCCTTTCAGCTTCCGAGGGAGCGGAGATCGGCGGCGAGGCCGGCCGCGAGGGCCTTCGCTTCGCCGGAGGTAATCGCCTCCAGCCTTGAGGCCGCAGCCTCCAGCTCCGCCGCGCGCCGCCTGAGCGCTTCCGCGCCGGCGACGGCTCCCGTGATTTCCTCATACCTCCGCAGGGCGGCCTCCGCCTTGACCAGCGCGTCGCGCACGCCCTGCCGGGAGATCCCCTCCAGCTCCGCGATCTCGGAGAGGGAGAGGTCGTCGTTATAGTAATAGTCGAAGTATTCGCGCTGCTTGTCCGTCAGAAGTCCGCCAAAGTAATCGAACAGCGGCGCCAGCTCCAGATGCTTTTCCGCCATCGGGCATCACCTGTAAAAGTAAAGTGCTTTACACCTGCGACATTATACCGCCCTGAAAGCCGCGTGTCAAGGGATATTTCCGCCCCCATGCGGGGAAAATGGAAAAGATAAACGGATGACTGAGGTGATACCATGACGGACAGAGATACCGGCCTGACCATGGACGCGGCCGCGCTGGTGAATTTCTCGAGGAACACGGCGGCAGAGCTGACGCGGCGGGGAACGGTCCGGGGCGCATCGGAGGCCCGCCGCCTGCGCGCGGCGCTCCGCCGCGTCAAGGCCCAGGCCGAGGCGTGCGCCGCGCGGGGGGCCGATTCGGGCGCCGCGGAGTGGCTGGCGGACAACTGGTACGTGGCGGAGCGGGAGGGCGGGGACGCCGTTTCCTCGCTTCGGCATGCGGGCCGGCTCGCGCGGGCGGCGGGCAGCCGCAGGGCGGTGGTCGCGGAAGCGGCCGCCGCGCTGGCCGCGTCGGGCCGGGGCGAGGTCACGGGCGAGCGGATGCGCGTTTTTCTCTGCGAGTACAGGAAGACCGCGCCGCTGACGGAAAAGGAGCTGTCGATCTTCGTCCCCGCGCTCAAGGGGGCGCTGACGGAGTTTCTGGCAGGGCTCTGCGCCCGGCTGAAGGAAAAGGACGGCGGCGACCTGCCGCTGCTCATGAAAAACGTGTTCACCTCGCTGCGGACGCTTGCGTCCCTGGACGCTTCCGGGATCCTGGAGGAAGCCAGCGCGGCGGAGGAGGCGCTGCGCCGCGATCCTTCCGGCGCGTATCCCCGCATGGATGAGGACACCCGCCGCGCCTATCGCAGAGAGCTGTCCCGCCTTGCCGAAAAGGCGGGGATCGGCGAGCGGGAGGCGGCGGAGAAGGTCCTCGCGCGCTGCGCCGGCTCCAAGGAGCACGTCGGCCGCTGGATCTTTACCGAGCCTTTCGGCGCGCCGAAGCGCGGCGGCGCGGCGTTCCTCGCGGCGGAAGCGGCGGCGAGCCTGGCGCTGGCGGCGCTTTCCGGCGTTCTCCTGCGCTCCGCCGTTTCGGCGCTGCTGCTGCTTTTTCCGCTGTCGGAGATCGTCAAAAATCTTTTCGACGCCGCGGCGGTGCGCGCCGCGCCGCCCACCAGGCTCCCGCGCATGGATCTGGAAGGCGGCGTTCCCGGGGCGGGGAGGACCGTGTGCGTGGTCTCGGCGCTGCTGGGAACGAAGGATTCCGGAGCCGCCGCCGCGAAGCTGCTGGAGGAATACCGAATCGCCAACCGGGACGCGGGGGAAAACCTGCTTTTCGGCATCCTGGCGGATCTGCCGGAGTCGGACGCGCCGGAGGAGAGCGCGGACGCGGAGCGCATCGGCGGCGCGAAAGCCGGGATCGAACGGCTGAACGCCGAGTACGGCGGCTTCTTCCTTTTTACCCGCGGCAGGGAATTGTGCGCCTCGTCGGGACGGTATATGGCAAAGGAACGAAAGCGCGGGGCGATCCTCGAACTGGCGCGTCTGCTCGGGGGAGAAAAGAGCGCGCTGCGCGTCGCCGCGGGCGACCCGGCGGCGCTCTCGGGGGTAAACTTCATCCTCACCCTGGACGCGGACACGCGCCTCACCTCGGGCAGCGCCCGGGAACTCATCGCCGCCGCGCTGCACCCCCTGAACGTTCCGGCGGTGGACGCGGCGCGGGGCGTGGTCGCGCGGGGGCACGGGATCCTGCAGCCGCGCGTCTCCGTGGAGCTCGACGCCGCGGGGCGCAGCGATTTTTCGCGCATCTTCGCCGGCGCGGGCGGACTTGATCCGTACGGCTGCGCGGTGTCGGACATTTACCAAGATCTGTTCGGCCGGGGCTCCTTCACCGGGAAGGGGCTCATCAGCGTGCCCGCGTATCTGGCGTGTCTGGACGGCGCCTTTCCGGCGGAGACCGTCCTTTCCCACGACCTGATCGAGGGGGCGTATCTCAACTGCGGCTTCATCGGCGACGTGGAACTGACGGACGGGTACCCGTTCAAGGTGGTTTCGTACTTCGCCCGGCTGGAGCGCTGGACCCGGGGCGACTGGCAGAACATCCGCTGGCTGGGCCGGCGCGTGGAAAACGCCGCGGGCGCCCGGGTGAAAAATCCGCTGGGCGCGGTGGACCGGTGGAAGATCTTCGACAACCTTCGCCGGAGCCTTGTGCCGGTGTTCACGCTGGCGGCGCTCCTGGCGGGGATGCTGTCCTCCGGCGCGGCCTTCGCCGCGGCGGGAGCCGCCGCCGTGCTGGCCTCCATGTCGCCGCTGCTGCTGACCTCCGCCGCCGCGGCGGCGCGCCGGGAAGGGGGCGCCGGCGTGAAGTATCACTCCGCCGTCATCTCGGGGCTTGCCGGCGCGGTGATGCAGACGCTGATCCGCCTCATGCTGTTGCCGCAGGAAGCCTGGGTGTGCGCGTCCGCCATCGCCGCCGCCGCGTGGCGGATGCTGGTGACGAAAAGGCACCTGCTGGACTGGGTCACCGCCTCGGATTCGGAGCGGCTTTCCCGGAACACGCTCTTTTCAAACTATGTGAAGCTGGCGGCGTGCCCCGCCGCGGGTCTGCTCGTGGCGCTGCTGACGCCCCACGCGGCCGCCGCGGCGGTGGGGCTCGTCTGGATCTTCGCGCCCGCCTACGCTTACGCGCTCTCCCGCCCCACGCCGGAGGAACCGGAGCCGGGCGGGAGCGCGCGGGCGTTCCTCCTCTCGTGCGCGGGGGACATCTGGCGGTATTTTTCTGATTTTCTGACGGAAAAGGACCATTTCCTCCCGCCCGACAATTATCAGGAGCAGCCCGCCTGCGGACTTGCCCGCAGGACCTCGCCCACGAACATCGGCCTTGCCATGCTGTCCGCCGTCGCCGCGGGAGATCTGGGGATCGTGGGGAAAGAGCAGGCGGCCGGGCTCGTCTCCAGGATCCTCGGAACGGTGGAGAAGCTCCCCAAGTGGCGGGGCCACCTTTATAACTGGTACGACACCGGGACGCTGGCCCCGCTGTGCCCGAAAAGCGTTTCCACCGTGGACAGCGGGAACCTGGCGGCCTGCCTCACGGCCGTCCGCGAGGCGCTTTTGGAGCTGGGGCGGACGGAGGACGCCGCGCGGTGCGCGGCGCTGCTGGACGCCATGCGCTTCGGCCCGCTGTACGACGCCAAACGGCGGCTTTTCCGCATCGGCTGGGACGCGGAGAAGGACGAGCCCGCGGAGGGCTGGTACGATCTTCTGGCCAGCGAGGCGCGGCTGACGAGCTATCTGGCCGTGGCCCGGGGCGACGTGCCGCGCAGACACTGGCGGAGCCTGGGGCGGGCGCTGGTGTCGCTGGACGGCTTTTCGGGCATGGCGTCCTGGACGGGCACCATGTTCGAGTACCTGATGCCGAACCTGCTGCTGCCCTGTTACCGCAGCTCTCTCCTCTATGAAAGCGCGCGGTTCTGCGTCTATGCCCAGAAGCGGGCGCATCCGGGCTGCCCCTGGGGCATCTCCGAGAGCGCGTTTTTCGCCTTCGACCCGGGCCTGTGCTACCGCTACAAGGCGCACGGCGTCCAGCGCCTCGCCCTCAAGCGCGGGATGGGGCGGGAGATCGTGGTCTCGCCCTATTCCAGCTTTCTGGCGCTGCAGCTCGCGCCCCGCAGCGCGGTGCGGAACCTGAAGCGGCTGGCCTCCCTGGGCGCCGTGGGTAAATACGGGTTTTACGAGGCGGTGGACTTTACGCCCTCCCGCAGGACGGAGGGCGGGTATCAGGTGGTTCGCACCTGGATGGCGCACCACCTGGGCATGAGCCTCGCCGCCGCCGACAACGCGCTGAACGCGGGGATCCTGCAGCGGCGCTTCATGCGCGGCCGGGAGACGGCGGCCTTCGCCGAGCTTCTGCAGGAGCGCATCCCGGCGGGGGAGGTGCACCTGCGCCAGCCGCCCCGGGACGTGCCGGAAAAGCTGCCGCGCCGGGAGGGCGCGGGCTATATCGAGCGCCTCTCCGGCTGCGACGCCCTGCGCCCGCACTGTCTGCCTCTTTCCAGCGGAGCGTATTCCGTCCTGCTGGCGGAGACGGGAAAGAGCCGCTCCGTCTGGCGCGGTCTGGACGTGACGCGCTTCGGACCGGAGCCGGAGGGCGCGTGCGGCATGGAATTCTGGCTCCGCACCCCCGCGGGGGTGTTCCCGCTCCAGCCTGCGCCCGCGTACAGGCGGGATGTGGAATACGCCTCGGAGTTCTGCGGCACGTACGGCGTCGTTTCCGCCCGGTTCGGGGGATTCCGGTGCGAACTGACGGCGGCCGTCCCGCCCTCCGGGGACGGGGAGACGCGGACGGCGGAGCTGTCCTTCTTCGGACGGACGCCGCCGGACTGCGGCCTCGTCTGCGTGTTCGAGCCGGTTTTGCAGCGGCGGCGGGATTTCGCGGCCCATCCGGCTTTCTCCCGCCTTGCGCTGGAGGCGCAGGCGCGGGACGGCGCGCTCCTCGTCCGGCGCAGGGGGCGCGAGCCGGGCGGAGACGTCTGGCTGTGCCTGGCCTGCTCGGGCCCGGACGCGGAGTTCGCCACGGAGCCTGCCCGGGGCGTTTTCCCCCAGAGCGTTTCCCTGAAGAGCGCCTCGCCCGACCTGCGCGTGTCCTGTACGGCGCGGGTGCGCTTCCGCGGCGGCAGGGCCGCGGTCTCCTTCGCGCTGGCGGCGGCGGACCGGGCGGAGGACGCCCTCCTCGCCGCCAGGCGGATGCTGGAGCGCCGGGAAAAGCAGGACGTGAGCCGCCTGGGCGCGGCGGCGATCATGCTGGGCGGCGACGCGGGGACCGTGCGCCGGGCGCTTTCGATGGCGCCGGAGCTGGTTTTCGGCGCGGCGGAGCGCGGAGAGAGGGCGCGGGCGCTTCTGAACGGCGCCGCGCCAGAGGCGCTGTGGCGCTTCGGCGTTTCGGGAGACCTTCCCGTGATCGCCGCGCCGGTGAAAAACGAGCGGGAAGCGGAGGCCGCCGTAGACCTCCTGCGGAGCCATGCGCTCCTTGCCGAGAACGGCGTGGAAAGCGATCTCCTGCTCTTCCTGACGGACGGCGGGGATTACCGGCAGACGCAGCGCAGGGCCGTCCTGGATTTTCTGCGCCGCACGGGACGGGAGGGGACCCTGGGCGCCGCCGGCGGCGTTCATCTGGCGGACGCGGGCGCGCCCGGCGCCCGGACCGCCGCCGCCATGGCCGAGATTTATGATGACCTTTCCGCCGGCTGGACGCCGCCCGAGCGGAAAAAGCGGCTGCCGCTCCTGCCCGCCGTGCGCGCCCGCAGGGACGGGGGAAAACTGGAGTACGACTTCGGGCCGGACGGGGAATTTGCGGTGTCGATGGAGGGAAGGCTCCCGCCTGCGGCGTGGAGCAATGTTCTGACGAACGGCGAATTCGGCTTCCTTGCCGCCGACGCCGGTACGGGACATCTGTG
>Ga0268360_1001786_pt1 | contig 19841 bp, 19 predicted proteins | sample BioMet11_FD_192465 | JGI IMG/M metagenome (GOLD analysis project Ga0268360, IMG submission 192465) | Sewage microbial communities from Oakland, California, United States - Biofuel 11 (Illumina Assembly) | ecosystem: Engineered > Wastewater > Sewage > Unclassified | place: USA: California... | reverse complement strand
ACGCTCTCCGCCGCGGCCAGCGGCACCGGGACGCTTTCCTATCAGTGGTATCAGACCGCGGTGAACGACATATCCGCCATCAAGGCCGTCACATCGGCGCTTTCGAGCGCCTACACCGTCCCGCAGACGCCGGGCACGGTCTACTACTGCGTGGGCGTCACGAACACGGTGGGCGGAAAAGAGAGCGAGATGGTCTATTCCGATCTCGTGGCCGTGACGTACAGCGGCGCGCCGGTGGTCACCTACAACAAGACCAGCTTCACCGTCAAAAAGGGCGAGGACGCCACGATCGTGGCCAGCGTCTCCATCGACGCGGCCGCGAAGGGCACGATCACCTACCAGTGGTACGAGGGGAAGAACAACATCCCCGGCACCGCCGAGGCCATCGGCGAGACGAACAGCGACACCTTCATCGCCGGGGCCGACATCCCCGCCGGCGAAACGAGGTACTATTTCTGCATCGCCACGAACACGAAAAACGGCGTCTCCTCGGACAGCTGGTCGGACGACATGCAGATCGTCAGGGTGACGGCGGGTTCCGGCGCGTTCCCGTTCAAGGACGTGCCGGCGGCGGAGTGGTGCTATGAGTCCATCGAACGCGCCAACCGCATGTCGCTCATCAACGGCGTCTCCGACACCACTTACGAACCCTATTCCAACCTGAGGGTCGCCCAGGCCATCAAGCTGGCTGCCTGCATGCATCAGCTCTACCGCGACGGCGCCGTCACCCTGGAAAACGACAGCGGGGTCTGGTACATGAGCTATGTCCGCTACGCCGTGGACGCGGGCATCATTTCCCCGACGGCCACGGCCTCTGAGCCGGGGTACGAGGACTACGTAAAGCGGGCGAACGAGCCCATCACCCGCCAGGAGTACGTGTTCCTGTTCTCCCGGGCGCTGCCGGACAGCGCGCTGCCGGCGAAGAACAGCATCCCGGACAATTCCATCCCCGACGTGCCCCTGACCGAGAGCCTTTACAGCCAGGCGGTCTATAAGCTCTACCGGGCCGGGATCCTGAACGGCACCGACGACTACGGCACCTTCCAGCCCGACGCGAACATCCAGCGGGGCGCGGTGGCGGCCATCCTGGTGCGGATGATGGATGCGTCGGTGCGCGTCGGCGCGCCCGCTAGGCTTGGACAGTGATCCTTCGGCCGCGCCGGCGCCTTTCTCCGGCTCCGGCGCGGCGGACGAACGAATGAAGAGGTGCGTGGACATGGAGGACGGCCCCGTTTTCCGCTGCGGGCTGGAGATCACCGGCGCCGGGCACGGCGAGTGGCAGGGCGTTCTGCGGACGGAGGAAGGGGAGAAGCCCTTCCGAAGCGTGCTGGAGCTGCTGCGCCTCATTCAGGCCGCGGCCGGCCCGCCCCTGCCGGGCTGGAAAAAAGAATAGGATCAAACGCAGCGGCGCCGGCTGACAAGTTCAGCCGGCGCCGCTGCGCCGCGTCTGTTCAATCATTGGGCCGGGCTCGCGCCCGCCGGCGCGGATCAGCGATCTTCCCGGCGCGCTTCCTCCAGCTTTTTCGAAATCGTTTTCAGCAGCGTCAGGACGCTTTGAAATTCGTCGGGCTTGCCGCTTTCGCCGGTTATGCTTCCCTGCCACTCGCCGTGCTCGGTGCCGGTGATGGTCAGCGTAAAGGTCTGCTTCATTTCATGGCTCCTATGTCTCCAAAAAGTCCCCGAAATCCAGGATGAAGGCCGACAGGGCGATCGGCGCGTTCTCGGCGTCCGGAGGCGCGCCGGGAAGCGCGCGCAGCAGGCCGAGCAGGCCGTCCACGGCCTGTCCGCCGCACAGCAGCGCCCGCAGGATCTCCGCCTGCCCCGGGCTTTGGGCGAAGCGCGCCAGATCCCCGAGACGAAGGCCGGGGACGCCGTTTTGCTCCGCCGGCACGGCGCCGGAGCGCAGCTTCAGCATCGCCTGTTCCATCAGTCGCTCCTTTCGACAAGGTGCAGCTTCACCGCCGCGGCCTTGGCTTCGCTCCGGCGGGAAACGCCCAGCTTGCACAGAATGCTGCTGACATGGGTCTTTACGGTGGAGAGCGAGATGTGCAGCATGGCGCCGATCTCCTGGTTGCTCATGTTCGCGCACAGCAGCTTCAGCACCGTCAGCTCCGCCTCCGTCAGCGGGTCCACAGGCTTGAACTGCCGCTCCAGGAAATGCGGATAGTGCACCGCCATGCTCCGGGCTGCGGCCGTCAGCGCCGCGCCGAAGGCGTCGCCCTTGGGGAGGCCCGCGCTTTCCAGCAGCGGCAGGACGGCCGCGCCGTACTGCGCTGCGGGCCAGATGAACCGGTATTGCCGGCAGACGGCCAGCGCCTCGCCGAACTGCGTTTTCCAGTCCGGATCCCCCCTGCGGAACAGGCACAGCGCCGTCAGGATCCGCAGATGGATGCCGTCCATCACGCGGCCGCAGGCCTCGCAGTAAGGGGCCAGCCGCGCCAGAAGCAGCAGCGCCTCGCCGGTATCCCCGTCGCAGAGCTGTACCGCCGCGCGGGTCATGTACTGGTAGCGCCACATGGCCCAGAGCCGGGCCTCGTTTTTCGGGGACTTGTCCCGCAGCCAGGCGTGGACCGCGTCCATGTCTCCCAGGCGCAGGCTGATGCGGCAGAGCATGGCGTCCACGTTGCCGAGAAACCGCGTCTCGCCGGTATCCACGAATTTCTGCCGCAGGCTCTCGACGGATTCCAGCGCGGCGCGGGGCCTGCCCTGCGAGATCTGCACCCGCGCCAGAAGCCCGATGACGGCGAACTCCATGTCCGGCGTGCCCCGGGTCTGTATCTCGCCCAGCCGCGCCATCAGCGTCAGGAGCCGCTTGGTCACGTCTTCGCCCTTTTCGAATTTGCTCTCGCAGATGGCGCAGTCGGCGAGGCCAACGCCGTCCCGGCCCAGCACGGTTTCCACCGGCAGGCGCATGGCGGCGTACAAAAGATCGTCCCGTTTCGACCACTCGCAGAAATCCTTGCCGCCGTTCATGATGCTGGGCAGCATGCTGGTGACGGAGAAGGACGGGACCTTCAGATCCTTTTCCCGCATCACGCGGAACACGTTCGTGATGACCTGGGTGAGCCCCCTGCTGCCCCGCTGGGGCAGCGCGATGTCCAGATAGGCCAGCTTGCCCTGTACGCGCTTATAGTCGGAATCGGTTTTCCTGAGCCCGGCGGCATAGTCCTGCAGCTTCTGATACCATTTTTCCGAGGCCTCGTAATCCAGGCACATCGCGGTGAGCATGCTCATGCCGCACATCAGCGCAGGCGAACGGAGAACCTCTTCCTGCGGCAGGGCGAAATAATAATCCTGCATTTCCCGATAGTGCCCGACGCCGGGATGCCGCTCCGCGTTTTTTTCGAGCAGCGCCGAGATCTTGCTCTGTTCCCCGGCCCTGGAGTAGCAGGCAAGCGCCTGATCCGGCTCGTCGCGCAGCTCGTAATAGAGCGCCGCGCGTCCGTACAGGCTTCGGATCCCCGCGTCCGTGAGCGTCTGCCGGAGCTCCCACATGAGGAACGCCGCAAAGACCGGCCAGAAGCGCCAGCTGTCCGGCCCGTCCGGCAGAAGCATGGTGGTGTCGCGCTGCAGCTCGCCCAGCCATTCCCCCGCGCGGGGGTCGCCGCTGATCATCTTGGCCAGCTCCAGCGTGAAGCTGTCGAACGGCGCGAGGGAGAGAAGGAGGCGCCTCAGCGGCTCGTCGAAGCGGCGGAACACCGCGTCTTCATAGTAGATGAAAAGCTCCCGCCTGGTTTCGCTCAGGAGCTCCGGACTGTATGGCCTGCCGGACATGAGACGGCGGGAAAGAAGCTCCAGCCCGAGGGGGTAACCCTGCGTGTCCCGCTGGATGACGGCGGCCTCGTCGGACGAAACGGGAACTCCCCGCGCGCGCAGGAACCTCTGCGTGGCGGACAGATCGAAAAAGAGCTGCCGCGTTTCCACGGTGAGCAGCGTGCCCGCAAAGCGGAACGGCATGATCCATCCCGGCACGCGCCCGCGGCTGAGCAGGACGAAATGCAGCTTTGTCCGCTGCGCGATGAGCCTGCACAGGGCTTCCTGCCGCGCCGGGTCGGTCAGGAGATGGACGTCGTCCACAAGCACGGCGTCGCAGCCCGGGAGCGGAAGGCTTTCGGGATCGGGCAGATCCGCCGCGCTGAGGCGGCAGACCGCTCGGGGCGCCAGAAGGGCCTCGGCGGCAGCGGTCTTCCCGCAGCCGCAGGGCGCCGAGAAAAAAATCACCCGGCAGTGCTCCCAGCTTTCCTCAAAAAGCCGCCTGAGCTCCGGATTGATCTGGATTTCTGCGTTGGTAGCCATGTCTGACCTCTTTCAAGCGGGATCGATACGCTCAGATGCGGTATTCAGTATAGCAGAGAGACAGCCCGCTGTGAATCGTCCCAAAGTATGATTCGAAGAAACCGTCGGGCGGCCGCGCTTTTCCGCGGCCGGCGCGGACCGACTTTTTTCGCCCGGCGGCGGAACGAACGGGGGCGGCGCCGCATAGCCTGTCGTGGAGACCCGGAGAGCCGGGCCTCCGAAATCAGCTGTGAGGAGAGCGTTCCATGTCAGATTTTGATCCGGGGCTGGCTGCCGAAGTGCAGACCTGCCCGGCAACCGCGTATCAGTCGGTCACCGTCTGCGTGCCCGTGACGGTCACGCCGGCGGCCGAGGCCGGCGCCATAACGACCAAATGCTGCGGGGATCCCGTGGTGACCCCCGGGCGCAACACCTGCGAGGGCACGAAAAACGGCACCTGCGTCTTTACCATCAGCCAGAGCCTGTGCCTGACGGTTCCCGTCGAGTTCAGCGCCAAGGCCGAGACCGGCGATACTTATGTAAACTGCGACAGCGCCAGCAGCGAGGATCTCTGCGCCGACTGCGGCCAGGCTGAAGACGGTTCCGCTTCCTGACCATGGAGAAGGCGGAGACCGAAGGCGCCTGCGGCGAGTGCGGGCGGACCTGCATCAGCGTGGGGACTCAGCTTGCGGACGTGAGGCTGCCTGTGCGGCTGCTGCCGTTTGCAAGGCTGGGGGAACCGGAAACGGAGTGCTGCGGCGAACCGGAGGTCACGGTCCGGAGACTGCAGGGCTCCTGCCGCGGCTGCGAGGTCGTCGTCACGCAGACAGTCCGTATGCGTTTCCCGGTCGCGTACGGCGCGGACGCCGAGGCCGGCGAGACCTCGGTGACCTGCCGTCTGCCGCCGTGCGGCGGAGTCAAGTGACTGCGTCCGGGGCGGAAAAAGGCGGCGGCCGGAACCGGGACGGGGGGCGCTTCGGCGCCCTCCGCCCCGAAATTCTGCGTTCCTCCGGCGCCGGCTTTGACAATGCGCGCTCCAGGGCTTATATATAAGATAGAAAAACGCGTCTGGAGGCGGAGCATGGAGAGAAATCAGATCATCGGGATCTGCGGAACGGATTACGAGGCGATGACGAAGCGTCTCCTGGAGGCGGCGGATCTGGCCGGGATCATCGGAGAGCGGACGCAGCGGATCGCGCTCAAGCCAAACCTGGTGGTGGCGAAGCCCGCGTCCTCCGGCGCGACGACCCACCCTCAGATCGTCGCGGGAACGCTGGATTATCTCGCGGCGCACGGCTTTGAAAACGTGCGCGTGATGGAGGGCTCCTGGGTCGGAGACAAAACCGGCCCCGCCGCGGAGATCAGCGGCATCGCGGCCGTGTGCCGGGCGCGGGGCGTGCCCTTCTGCGACCTGCAGAAGGAACCGGGCGTCCCGGCCGAGGCCGGCGGGATGAAGATCGCCCTCTGCCGCTCCCTCACGGAAACGGACTTCCTTGTCAATCTCCCGGTGCTCAAGGGCCACTGTCAGACGGTGATGACCTGCGCGCTCAAGAACCACAAGGGCGTCATCACCAACGCCGAAAAGCGCCGGTTCCACGCTCTCGGGCTGCAAAAGCCCATCGCCTGCCTCAGCGCCCTGATGCCCCGGGAATTCATCCTGGCGGACAACATCTGCGGCGATCTGGATTTCGAGGAGGGCGGGAATCCCGTACGGATGGACAGGCTCTTCTGCTGCCTGGACCCGGTGCTCTGCGACGCCTACGCCTGCTCCGTGATGGGACTGCGGACGGAGGACGTGCCGTATATCGGCATGGCGGAAAAACTGGGGAGCGGCAGCGCCGATCTGGCGCGGGCGCAGATCCTTTCGCTGGGCGGTGAAGCGCCGGCGCGGACCGCGCCCGCGGGCCGGGCGGCGGCGCTCGCAAAGTTCGTTTCGCCGCGGGAGGCGTGCAGCGCCTGCTACGGCTCTCTCATCTACGCGCTCAGCCGGCTCGGGGCGGCGGGGCGCCTCCCGGAAAACGCGCCGAAAATCTGCATCGGCCAGGGGTGGCGGGGCGAAGCCGGCGGGATCGGCGTTGGGGCGTGCACGGGAAAATGCGGGAAAAGCCTCGCCGGGTGCCCGCCCACGGGCGCGGAGATGGTCCGGTTCCTCGCGGAAAACTGGGAGGGCGGAGGACGGGACTGAAGGACCGCGCGTCCCGGGCGGCCTCGGGAAGAAAGACGGGAAGAGGGGCACTGCGCTCCCTCTTCCCGTTTTGCGTTCCGTCCGGCGGGCGAAAAAGCGGGCGCGCTTCCCCGGCAGGGGAGGCGCGCCCGTTTCGTCAGAGAGTCTCGCTCCGCACGGAGACGAGACGGTAGCCGGTGGGATCGAGGATCCTGCGCAGGTCGGCTTCGCCGATCTCGGAATCGGCGACGATCACGGTCTCGTTTTTCACATGGGAGGAGGAGACCTCCTTCACCGCGAAGGCCTTGCGGATCGCGCCGTTCACATGGGCCTCGCACATCGGGCAGGCCATGCCCTCGATCCCGAGCGTCATTTTTACCATCGTAATCTCTCCTTTTCAGCTTTTATTTTTTCTTCACGCCGGCGGGGGTGTAGCCGGCGGCTTTTACGGCGTCCGTCAGCGCCTCGTCGGGCACGTCGCCCGAGAGCGTAACCTCCGCCTGCTTCTTCTCCAGATCCACCTTCGCCTCCGCCACGCCGGGGACGGCGGCGAGCGCCTGCTGCACGTGGGCGCGGCAGTGGTCGCACATCATGCCCTCCACGCCGACGATCTTCACGGCGGCGGGCCTTCCGCTTTCGGGAGCGGCGGAAACGGCGGGGACGGCCGCGGCGGACGGCGTTTCCCGGAAGGAACGCAGCCGCAGGGCGTTCGTGACGACGCACACCGAGCTCAGGCTCATGGCGGCGGAGCCGATCATGGGGCTCAGCAGCAGGCCGAAGGCGGGGTACAGGACTCCGGCGGCCAGCGGGATGCCCAGGACGTTGTAGAAGAACGCCCAGAACAGATCCTGGTGGATGTTGCGGAGCACCGCCCGGCCGAGACGGACGGCCGTCACCGCGTCGGAGAGGGAGCTTTTCATGAGCACCACGTCCGCGGAATCGATGGCGATGTCCGTCCCCGCGCCGATGGCGACGCCCACGTCGGCCTGGACGAGCGCGGGCGCGTCGTTGATTCCGTCGCCCACCATGGCGACGGTGCGGCCCTGCGCCTGAAGGGCGCGGACGTGGGCCGCCTTGTCGGCGGGCAGGACGCCGGAGACAGCCTCGGTGATCCCCACCTGGCGGCGGATGGCCTCGGCGGTGACGGCGTTGTCGCCGGTGAGCATCACGGTGCGCACGCCCAGCCCATCCAGCGCCCGGACGGCCGACGCGCTGTCGGGCCGGACCGTGTCCGCCGCGGCGATGATCCCCAGCAGGGCGCCGTCCCGCGCAAGGAGGAGCGGGGTCTTGCCCTCCCGGGCGAGCCGCTCCAGCGCGGGAAGCGCGGGCGCCGGATCGATCCCGTTCTCCCGCAGGAATTCCGCGTTTCCGGCCAAATATCCGCGTCCGTCCAGCGCGGCGCGCACGCCCCGCCCGGCGACGGCCTCGAAATTTTCAGCCTGTCCGGGAACGATGCCCTCCGCCTTCGCCCGTTCGGCGACGGCGGCGGCCAGCGGGTGCTCGCTGCCGGCCTCCACGGAGGCGGCCGCCCGGAGCAGCTCCTGCGCCGTGACGCCGTCCGCGACGGGCACGATGTCCGTGACCGACGGCCGGCCGGAGGTGATGGTGCCGGTCTTGTCCAGCACGACGGTATCCACGGAGCGGAGCGTTTCCAGCGCCTGGGCGGACTTGATCAGGATGCCGTACTCCGCCGCCTTGCCGGTCCCCACCGTGATGGCCACCGGCGTCGCCAGGCCGAGCGCGCAGGGGCAGGAGATGACCAGCACCGAGACGGCGCAGTTGAGGGCGAATTCAAAGCTCTTTCCGGCCAGCAGCCAGACCGCCAGCGTGACAAGCGCGACGCCGATGACCGCCGGAACGAATACGCCGCTGACCTTGTCGGCCAGGCGGGCGACGGGCGCCTTGGAGTTGCCGGCGTCGTCCACGAGCCGGATGATCTGCGCCAGCGTCGTGTCCTCGCCCACTCGGGACGCCCGGAAGCGGAAGGAGCCGTTGCGGTTCATGGTGGCGGAGATGACCTCGTCGCCCGGCCCCTTCTCCGCGGGGATGCTCTCGCCCGTGATGGCCGACTGGTCCACCGAGCCGCTGCCCTCGGTGACCGTGCCGTCCACGGGGATGCGCTCCCCGGGGCGGATGACCAGGATGTCGCCGCAGACCACCTGCTCGGTGGGGATGCGCAGTTCCGCGCCGTCCCTTATCACCGTGGCGGTGCGCGGCGCCAGATCCACCAGCTTGTCCAGCGCGTCGGAGGTTTTGGATTTCGAGCGGGCCTCCAGGTATTTGCCCACGGTCACCAGCGTCAGCACCATGGCGCCGGATTCGAAGTAGAGGGAGTGGGCGTATTGATGGACGGTCCCGGCGTCGCCGTGGCCCAGCGCCCAGCTCATGCGCAGCAGCGCGAAAACGCCGTACAGGACCGACGCGCCGGAGCCGATGGCCACCAGGGAGTCCATGTTCGGCGCGCGCTTCGCCAGCGCCCGGAAGCCGCTTTCGAAGAAGCGGCGGTTGAGGTAAAGGATCGGCAGCGTGAGAAGAAACTGCGTCAGCGCCGCGACCAGGTGGTTCTCCATGCCCGTGAGGAACGCCGGCAGCGGCCAGGACATCATGCTCCCCATGGCCAGATACATGAGCGGGACGAGAAGCGCGGCGGAGGCGATGAGCCGCCGCTTCATCCGGCGGCGCTCGTCCTCGGCCCGGCCCTCCCGCTTTTCCCACTCCCGGCGGAAGCCGCCGCGCGGCTCCGCGTCCCGTCCCGCGGGCTCGGCCCCGTAGCCGATATCCCGCACGGCGTTCACGATGTCGCCCTCGCCGACCTTCGTTTCGTCGTAGGTCACGTTCATTTGATTTGCCAGCAGGCTCACGTTCACGTCCTGCACGCCCGGCTGCTTTTTCACGCACCGGGTCACGTTCGCCTGGCAGGAGGCGCAGGTCATGCCGGTGATATCGAATTTTTCGCTTTTCATAGCCCTCGCGCCCTTCCGCTATTTCAGTTTTTTCACGAGCTCCAGCAGCTCCTCCGCCGCCTGCGGCTCGCCCGCGCGGATCTGCTCGGTCACGCAGGTCTCCATGTGATCCCGCAGGATCAGGTAGCCCACGCCCTGCAGCGCCTTCTCCGCCGCCGCCAGCTGGATGAGGATGTCGCCGCAGTAGCGGCCGTCGCCGATCATGGCCTTCATCCCGTTCAGCTGGCCGATGATGCGGTTCATGCGGTTCTCAAGCTGCCGGGCGAACGCCGGATCCCGCGGCGTGGCCTTGTATCTGCACTTTTCACATTCGGACATTTCGCACCTCCAAATACCCCTTCCGGGTATCCTGACCGTATAATATACCCTGTGGGGGTATTTGTCAACAGGGAACGCGCGCTTTTCGGTAGTGTTCCGCCCCGCGGGGATTTTACACGCATTTTTCCCTGCCGGGGTGGAGGAATTAACATGGGCGGGGGAAAATAAGCGCAGAAAACCGATGTGCTTGCGGAGGTGCGGGATGAGACAGCTTTCGGCGCTTGTGATCTCGCTGGCGGTCAGCGCGATTTTGGTGCTGCTGTGCGGCGCGGACGGGAAACGCGGCGGCCGGTAAGAGGAAATCCCCTGCGGGGGATTGACGGGTTTTCCCGGAGTGTGGTATCCTGTCAGGGAAATCTGGTGCGGAGCGGGGGAATTGATATGGCGGATCTGAGCGGCATCAAGGGCTTCGTGTGCGACATGGACGGCGTCATCTATCACGGCGAGCGGATCCTGCCCGGCGTTGCCGAATTTGTGGACTGGCTGCAGAAGACCGGCAGGCAGTTCCTTTTCCTGACGAATTCCAGCAGCCGCAGCCCGAAGGAGCTGCAGCTGAGACTTGCCCGGATGGGGCTGGACGTGGACGAGAGCCACTTTTACACCAGCGCCCAGGCCACGGCGCAGTTCCTCAGCAGCCAGATGCCCGGGTGCAGCGCCTACGTGGTGGGCGATCCGGGGCTTTACAACGCGCTTTACGAGGAAGGCATCGCCACGAACGACGTGAACCCCGACTACGTGGTGATCGGCGAGACGGTCAACTATAATTTCGACACCATCAAGAAAGCCATGCGGCACGTGATGAACGGCGCGCGCCTCATCGGGACGAACCCGGACATCACCGGGCCGTCGGAGCACGGCGTCCTGCCCGCCTGCCGGGCGCTGGTCGCGCCCATCGAGATGACCACGGGCAAGAGCGCCTATTTCGTGGGCAAGCCGAACCCGCTCATGATGCGCACGGGACTGAAGCTCCTGGGCGTCCATTCCGCCGAGGCGTGCATGGTGGGCGACCGGATGGACACGGACATCATCGCCGGCATCGAGACCGGCATGACCTCCGTCCTCGTCCTCACCGGCGTGACGACGCCGGAGATCATCCAGCAGTATCCCTATCGTCCCACGCTGGTGCTGGACAACGTGGGCTGCATCCCGCAGTACGCGGACAAAACGGCCGGCCGCTGAGCCGGAGCCGGGGATATGCCAAGGGACCCGGGGAAGAAAGCCGCCCGCTTTCTTTCCCGGGTCCCGTTTTGCTTCTGAGCGCGCCGCCGCAGGCGGCGCCGGTTATTTCACGATGTTTTTGCAGACGCGCATGAGGATCGTCGCGGCCTGGGCGCGGGTGGCGGTGCCCAGCGGCGTCACGCTGCCCTCGCTGCCCTCCAGGATGCCGGCGTTGACGGCCCAGTCCATGGCGGTCAGCGCGTAGTCGGAAATGCTCTCGTAATCGTCGAACTCGCGGATGGCCATGCCGCCCTGGGTGGTGTCGTAGCCCTTGAGGACCGCGTAGTTATAGAGCATGACGGCCAGGTCCTGGCGGGAAATGGTGTCGTTGGGCCCGAAGAGGCCGCCGCCGTAGCCCTTGACGATGCCGTTCTCGGTGGCCCAGATGATCGCGTCGGCATACCAGGCGTCGTCCGAGACGTCGGTGTAGGCGCTCTCGCCGGTGACGGCGGGGCTCCCCGCCAGACGGTAGAGGATCGCGGCCGTCATGCCGCGGGTCAGGCCGGAATTGGGCTCGAAGGCGGTGGCGCTGGTGCCGTTCATGAGACCGGCGCTCTTGACGTACTCCACCGCGTCGGTGTACCACTTGTCGGCGGTCAGATCGCTGTAACCCGCGAGCCCGCCGCCGGTGCTGGTCTCGGATTTATCGGCGATGCCGGAAAAGGCGTTGACCTTGTCGGTCAGGTAGAAGTAGACGGAGGAGACCGCAGCGCCGCCGGACGTTTGGCCGGGCATGGCGGGCGCGGTGCCGTCGGCGGGAGGCGTAAAGCTGCCGTCGGAAGGCATAGTGGGCGCCGTTCCGTCGGTGGGAGGCGTGGGCCTCGTGCCGTCGGCGGGCATTGTGGGCGCGGTGCCGTCGGTGGGGGGCGTGAAGCTGCCGCCGGTGGGAGGCGTGAAGCTGCCGTCGGTGGGGGGCGTGCCGCCGCCCTGTCCGCCGCCCATGAAGAAGTTGCCCACGTCGGTGCCGGTATAGGCCTGCTGTACGCCGTCCGTGTAGGCGGTGACGGTGGAAACGTCGTAAAGTCCGCTCACCTCGGTGCCGGTGACCGTGCCGCCGAGCCAGACGTAATAGGTCTCGCCGGCCTTGAAGGCAGAGCTGGAGATGACCGCGCCCTGATAGGTACGCAGGTTCGTCCCGGTGACCTCGTCCTGGTCGGGATCGTAGGCAAAGACCACTTTGCCGTCGGTGTCGGTGACGACGATGGCTTCGTCCTGGTTCTCGGACGCGGAGAACTGAAGGTTGATGGTGACCTGGCTTGAGTCGCTTTCAGCCCAGTCCATCGTGGAGCCGAGGGCGACCACGGTGCCGCCGTTCACATAGGAGCCCTGGTCGGAATCCAGGCCGGAGTCGGAGGCGGGGTTGGCGGTGGCGATGACGGTGCCGCCGTTGATGACGAGCCAGCCGTTGGAATCGACGCCGTCGCCCTCCGTGCCCAGGCCGGCGCAGATGTGCAGGCACCCGCCGTTGATGGTGGTGACGGAGACGCCGTCCTCGTTGGTGTTGATGCCGTCGTCCTGAGAGAAGATGTTGATGTTGCCGCCGTTGATGGTCAGATGAAGCTCGGAATCCAGGCCCTCGTTGTCGGCGGTGATGTTGAGGACGCCGGTGCCGGCCGTGCCGCCGGTGATGTTCATGCTCATGCAGGAGTAGAACGCGCCGTCGTATTTGATCTTCGGGGTGGTGTCGGTCTTGTAGATCTTCGCCACATGGGAGCCGGTGATGCTGTTCACGCTGCCGTCGGCGATGACCACGTTCGCGCCGGCCGCCGCGGTGTCCACCGCGGAGGTGGCGCCGTCGGTATCGTGGCTGCCGCATTCGTAGACGTTGTAGAAGATGACCGCGGGGGCGACCGTGCAGGTGATGCTGGCGTTGTCCAGGATCAGCGTGACAACCGCCGTCGGGTCGGTCGAGGCGTCGTCGCCGAGATCAACGGCCAGCTGGCCCGCGGAAAGCGTGCCGGAAACGCGGTAGGTGCCGGCCTTGGTGATGGTGATGACGGTCTGGGCCGCGGCCTCCTCGGCCGTGTGCATGTCGCTCTCGCTGCCCGCGCCGTAGGTCGAGTCGGTGCCGTCGTGATAATAGATGATGGAAGCGCCGGAATAGACCGCGGAGGAGGAATCCGCGGAGACGGCCGCGCCGTCCACGGTGGTCCCGCTGTCGGACAGGACGATGACCGTCTCGCCCGAAGCGGCGAAAGCGGCGGGCGCGAGGCTCAGCAGGAGCGTGAGGATCATGGCCGCCGCGAGAAGGGAACGGATTGTCTTTTTCATGGCGAACATCCTTTCAAATTGGATTTGTTTTCTGCCTGATGACAATACCTTAAGTTCCCAACCTTAAATTTTCCCGAAAAATTCCGATTATTTTTTAAGCTGGTTTTCAGGGACGGAGACGAAAAGACGCGCCGCAAAGCAGCGCCCGTGCCATTCCGCGCTTTGCGGGGAATGATGGGCTGTTTTGCGGCGCGCCGCCGGTCGGGAGCCTCTCCGCCCGTTTCGGGGCGGCGGGGAGAAAAAGCGCGGGGCCCTTCCGGGCGGGAACGCGCGCTCAGCGAGCGGCGGCCTTCCGCCGGGCCCGGGCGCCGTCCGGCCGCCCGCCAACGGGGAAAAGGCCGTTCCAGCCGGAGACCTTCTGAAACCAGGCGATGGCGATCGCTCCGGCCAGGCTCACGGCCAGCAGCAGCGGCAGCGCCGCCAGCCGCCGGAGGAAGGAGGGGCTCAGCAGCAGCGGCACGAACCAGCGCCGGGTGACGAGATAGTCGTAGAAAAATGAATGGATCAGGAAAATACCCGCGGAATAGCGGCCCGCATACGCGGCGGCTCCGCCCAGGACGCGGAGGCGGCAGAGGGACGCGCGCAGGAACAGGATGACGGAGACGGCGAAGAACGTGTCGAAGGCAAGGCCGATCTTCGCCCGCAGGAAGGTGCACGCCAGAAGAAGCGCAAAGGACGCGGCCAGCGCCGGAAGCGGACGCGCCTGCGCGGCGCGGGCGAACCGGTCGAGCAGCCCCCGCTGGGCCAGGAAGATGCCTGCGGCGAAGGGGAGGAACCAGTAGATCTCCCGGCAGGTGTCCCAGACGTTGTTGCCCAGGAGCCAGTAAAGGACGTTCGGCACGGCGCACAGGGGCAGCGCGAGCCACGGCGCTTTTTTGACGGCGGCGTACAGCAGGGGGAAGCACAGGTAGAGCACCAGCGCGGCCTCCATGTACCACCAGGTCTGGTTCAGCGCGCCGGTGCCGAAGGCCGGGCGCAGCGCCAGAAATTCGATGAGCGCCGCGAGCGTGCCGCGCAGGCCGCGCCCGTATACCTCAAGCGGAGTGCGGCCGTCCCGCGCCGCGAAGGTCGTCAGGACGAAAAACAGGAGATAGATGAGCCAGTAGGGCTTCATCAGCCCCAAGACGTGCTCCGCCGTGAAGCGCAGCGATCCGCGGTCCCGCCTGCCGTAGCTGAGGGCGAGCCCGTAGCCGCTGAGCAGCGCGAAAACGGCCACGCAGACCTTGGAGAGCGTGGCGAACACCACGCCGGGGGAATTGCCGAAGAGCGACATCGGCGCCGGAAGGATGCCCATGTAGAGGTGGTGGCACAGGAGCAGCACGATGGCCGCGCCCTTGACCACGTCCGTGTCGCGCCTGGCAAAGACGGCGTCCGCCGCGGACGGGGCGCCGGGAAGCTCTTTTTCAGTCGTCATCTGCGTACCGGCTTTCCTGCAGTTTTGGGGCTTTCCCCGGATGAAGCATAATCCGCGCGGAGGGAACTGTCAACCCCGCCCGCGGCGCGGTCCGCCTTACCGGGCGTCGAAGGATGCGTCGATGCTGCCGGTGGTGGTGACGACGGTGAGCGCTTTCGGCCCGGCGCCGCCCGCGGTGAGATTGCTGCCGCCGGTGGCCGTCCGGACGGTGACGGCGTACTGCCCGATGCCGTCGGTCAGGGAGAAGGTCACGTCTCCGGTTTCGGCGGTGAAGGCGGCGGAGCTGTCCACGGAAAGACGCTCGGCGCGGGTGGAGCCGGTGGTCGCACGGGAGGAAAAGTCCGCCGCCGCGACGTCGGAAAGCGCCGCGTCCCCGGTGCCGCGCTCCGTCTCGAAGCGCCCGGTGCAGCGGATGCTTTCGCCGGTGAGCCCGCCGGTGGTCTGCGAGACGCGCACGCTCTGCGCGGTCACGTCCCGCAGCGCGGCGTCGCCGGTGCCGGCGGTGAGCGTCAGCGCGCCCTGCGCCTGCGCGGACTCCAGGGAAATGCTGCCCGTGGAGACCGAAAACTCCGCGCCGCCGAGGAAGCGGGCGCCGCGCACGAGGATGTCTCCGGTCCCGGCGCTCAGGGAAGAGCCGTCGGCGCAGACGGTGCCGTCCAGCTCCATGCCGCCGGTGTCGGAGCGGAGCGACAGCTTTCCCTGCCAGGAGGAGGGAACGCCGATCTCCACGGTGTTTTCGTCCCCGCCGGGCCGGGTGAAGCTGAACAGCCGGGAGTACCACTTCCCGCTGCCGGTCTTCGTACGCACGGCGCGCAGCGTTCCGCCGTCCAGCGAGACGCCGCAGCGGTCCTCCCGGCCGTCGTACCAGCGCACGGTGATCCGGTCCCCGGAGACGCCGGAGATCCGCACGTCCGCCGTGCCCAGATCGGCGTCGATCCCGCTGACCTGGGCCGCGCCGAAATCGGCGGAGCGCGCCTCGTATCCCTCCGTGCTCCAGGGCCTGCCGCCCAGGAGATACGCGCCTGCGGCGGTGAGCGCGCCCGCGGCCGTCAGCGCGGCCGCCGTGATGAGAAGCGTCCGGACGCCCTTAGTCATCGGTGTTCGCCCCTTTCTTTTTTCCGGCGGCCAGATTTTTCATCCGCCGGAAGAGCGTTTTCATGAATCTGGCCAGCAGCCGGGTCAGCAGCAGGCACAGATGCGCCGAGAGAACGGCCAGGCCCGCGCAGGCCGCGGCGCAGCCCAGCAGGAATACGCCGTTTGCCGGCGGAAAGAGGGCCAGCGCCGCGCCGCCCGCGGCAAGTCCCGCCGCCGCGCAGGCCGCAAGGCTGAGCGGGACGCACCAGCACGCCGCGTCGGCCGTCCAGAGCAGGATGCAGAACGTCAGCGCCAGCGCCAGCGCCGTCAGCAGCAGAGGGAACCACAGGGGGCTTCCCAGGATTATCAGCGCAAGATGCAGGTAATACCGCTTCAGCGGCACGGCCTTTTCCAGATTTTCGCCGGGGCCGGCCGGTACGGCGGCCTTCATGGCCTCGTATTTTTCCCGGCAGGCGGGGCAGGCGGAAAGGTGCGCTTCCACCGCCGCGCCGGACTCCGGGGAGAGCATGGCTTCCGCGTAAAGCGGGAGCAGGTCCCGCGCGACCGGGCAGTCAAGTTCGTTCATGAGCCGTTCATCTCCTTTTGAATCTTTTCCTTGGCCCTGTGGTAGGTGACGCAGGCCCAGTGGTCGGTTTTTCCGAAGAGCGCCCCGATCTCCCCGAAGGAGAGCTCGCCGAAGATCCGCAGGGAAAAGACCTCCTTGTAGGGCTCCTCCAGCGTGTGCAGGGCCCGGTGCACCCGCAGGGCTGCGTCCCGGTCCTCCGCCGTCCGGGTGAAGTCGCCCTCGGCCGGAAGCTCCTCCGGCGGCTCGCCGCACTCCCTGGCGCGCTTTTTCCGCTCCGTCATCCACAGGTTTTTCGCGATGCGGCAGAGCCACACCCGAACCTCGCATTCGCCGCGGAAGCCGGGCAGTGCGCGCATGGCGCGGAAAAACGTCTCCTCCGTCAGCTCCTCCGCCGCCGGCCTGTCCATGGTCAGGCTGACGGCATAGCGGTACACGTCGGAGAAATACGCTTTGTAAATGCGCTCAAAGTCGTCCACTGTCTCGCCTCCGTTCTGTTCAAGAGACGCCGCACCCGTAAAAATATCACAAAAAAGCGGGAATTTATTTTGCAGCCCGAAGGCTCTGGCGACAGTATACCGTTTCGCCGCCGTCCTTGGGGAAAAAATCGAAATTTTTCTGTGCGGGGGCTTGACAAAGCAGGATCGTTGTATTATTGTATTACTAGCTTAGAACAAAAGCACAAGATCGGACAGGAGGCAGGCTATGAAGTGGGAATTCAGGAATGATGCTCCGATCTACTCGCAGCTCATCGCGCTGATGAAGCTGGGGATCGCTTCCGGCGAGTTCAAGCCCGGGGAGCGGGTGCCGCCGGTGCGCGATTTTGCGCTGCAGGCGGGCGTCAACCCGAACACGATGCAGCGGGCGCTGACGGAGCTCGAGCGGGAGGGGCTGGTTTTCAGCCAGCGGACCGCGGGCAGATTTGTGACGGAGGATGCGCAGATGATCGACGAAACGAAACGCAAGCTGGCCGAGGCCCAGGTCAGGAGCTTCCTGGGGGCCATGTCCCGGCTGGGCTACGGGAAAGACGAGATCGTCGGGATGCTCGGGCAATGCGGCCCGGCGGACAGCGGCGAGAACGAAAAGGAGGCGGCGGAAAATGCCGATCTTTGAGTGCAGGAACCTGACCAAGAGCTACGGCGCCGCCCCGGCGCTGAGCAACGTTTCCCTGACGGTGGAGCCGGGCCGGGTCGTGGGGCTCCTGGGGCCCAACGGCAGCGGGAAGACCACGATGATCAAGCTGGCCAACGGCCTTCTGACCCCCAATTCCGGCGAGGTGCTCATAAACGGCATGAAGCCCGGCATCGAGACGAAGAAGATCGTCTCGTACCTCCCGGAGCGCACGTACCTCTCGGAATGGATGAGCGCGGCGCAGCTCATGGATTTCTTCGGGGATTTCTACCCGGATTTCCGCCGCGACAGGGCGGAGGAAATGCTGGCCCGGCTCGGGATCAGCCAGCAGCAGCGCGTCAAGCAGATGTCCAAGGGCACCCGGGAGAAGGTACAGCTCATCATGGTGATGAGCCGGGCCGCGAAGCTCTACCTGCTCGACGAGCCCATCGGCGGCGTGGACCCGGCCACCCGGGACTACATCCTCAGCACGATCATTCAGAATTATGAGCCGGATTCCTCCATCATCATCTCCACCCACCTCATCGCGGATGTGGAGAAGGTGCTGGACGAGGTCATCTTCCTCAACCGCGGCGAAGTGGTGCTCCGCTCCTCTGTGGACGCCATCCGGGAGGAAAAGGGCAAGAGCGTCGACGAGCTCTTCAGGGAGGTATTCAGATGCTAGGAAAACTTTTGAAGCACGAGTTCCGCGCCACGGCCCGCACGATGTGGCCGTTCTATGCGGCGCTGCTCATCACGTCGCTGGGCGCGAACGTGGCCGTGCGGGTCATGGAGTCCAAGAAGTACTCGGACAGCGTGCTCCTGCGGATCTTCAGCACGCTGGTCATCATCCTGTTCGTCGTCGCGCTCGCGGCGGTGGGCATCATGACGCTGGTGATGATGGTGCAGCGGTTCCAGAAAAACCTGCTTACCAGCGAGGGGTACCTCATGTTCACCCTGCCGGTCTCCGAGCACAGCCTCATCCTTTCCAAGACCATCACGGCGGCGGTCTGGTTCCTCGCCACGGGCGCCGCGCAGGTGCTGGCCATGCTGATCATGTCCTTCCGCGTGAGCTACGTGAACAAGGCGTGGGAGGATATCCGGCAGCTGTTTTCCCAGATCACCTCGTACTACGCCGTCAACGGGGCGGCGTTCATCCTGGAGGCGCTGGCCGTCGCGTTCCTGGGCTGCGCGGTGACGTGCCTCATGTTCTACGCGGCCATGGCTCTGGGCTACGGCTTTCCGACCCACAAGGGGCTGCTCTCCGTGGTGTTCTTCTTCGTGTTCCTCGTCGCGCTGCAGATCCTCGGAACGATGGGGCTGTTCGCGAGCTTCGACGGGGGCCTTCTGGGGCGCGGATACGTCGGAACCAACACCGCCGTGGAAGTGATCCGTTCGGTCCATCTCGCGATGGGAGTTGCCGCCGCCGCCGAGCTGGTCCTCGGCGGGATCTTCTACGCCGTAACGGCGCTGAACCTGAAGCATCGGCTGAACCTGGAATGAGGCGTTTCCGGGTACAGGGGCCGCCGCAGTTTTCTGCGGCGGCCCCTGCGCGCTCCGGGACTTCTTAAATTATCATAAACTTTTCCCGGAATTGTAGCATATTCCGGCGCCGTATTGTATGATACAGTCAACCAATCGGAAAACGATCCGACACGGCCCGGCGGCCGGTCAGGGACAGGGGATCCGCAGCGGAGAGGTTTTGTCATGTCGGGGAAAAAACTGCAGAACAAGAAAACCGGGAAAGCGATCGGCAGGGTGGCGCTGTTTTTCGCGATCAATATCTCCGTCGTTCTCTATATCGCCTACCGGGAATTCGGCACCGGCGCAAGGGCGATCCGCAGCATGGGCCGGGTGCATATCCATCCCGCCTATCTTGTCGCTGCGGTTTTGTGCCTGGGCGCGGCCGTGCTGACGGAGACGCAGAAGTACCGCTCGATGATGATCTGCGCCGAGGGACGGGACGACCCGCGGGGCGCGTTTGAGTGCGCCGTGCTGGGAAAATACTATGACAACATCACCCCGCTCGGCGCCGGCGGGCAGCCGTTCCAGATCGTCTACCTCAAAAAGCGCGGGATGTCCTCCGGCTCGTCCGCTGCGCTGCCCATCGCGGGCTTTATGGCGCTGCAGTTCGCTTTTCTTTTCATCGCCGCCGTGGTATTCATATTCAACGGCCGGGTCATGCGGGACACCCCAGCGATCCGCGTCAGCGCCTATGTGGGCTTCTTTTTTTATCTTTTCGTGCCGGCGTGCGTACTGCTGTTCTCCTTCAGACCGGCCGCCTTCAAGAAAGCCGCCGGTTTTGTGACCGGGCTTCTGGGCAGGCTGCACATCATCCGGGACACCGAAAAATCGATGAATTCGTTCTGCAGCACCATGAGCGAGTATACGCGCAGCCTGGATCTCATGCGCAGGAGCGATCATCTTCTGTGGAAGCTGATGGCCTGCTCC
>Ga0268360_1001785_pt1 | contig 19842 bp, 21 predicted proteins | sample BioMet11_FD_192465 | JGI IMG/M metagenome (GOLD analysis project Ga0268360, IMG submission 192465) | Sewage microbial communities from Oakland, California, United States - Biofuel 11 (Illumina Assembly) | ecosystem: Engineered > Wastewater > Sewage > Unclassified | place: USA: California... | reverse complement strand
TTCATCTCCATGTCCGCCTTGCTCTCGATCGACAATTCCCAGTTCGAGGCGGCCAAGATGGACGGCGCGAACGCTCGGCAGGAATTCACGCACCTCACCCTCCCGGCGATCCTCCCCGTGCTGGCGATCATCTGCGCGTTCAGGGCGGTGGACGCCTTCACGAAAGTCTTCGACACCGTCTTGGGGACGACGGGCGGGGGCCCGGGGGACGATACCCGGATGATGCCCCTCTTGATATGGCAGATGGCGTTCAGCGATCTCCATTTCGGCCAAGCTTCCTGCCTCGCGGTCTTCGCGATCGTCGTCTCCATCGCGATAGGGTGGGGCGTCATGCAGCTTAAGAGGTGGGCGCGATGAAGCGGGGCAGGCCGGCCTTCAGGCCCGTATCGACGGTGTTGCTCGCGCTGCTGTTGATCGGGGCCTTGATCCCCGTGTATTGGATGGCGATGAGCTCGTTCAAGACGGACGACGAGATCTACCTGAGCGATCCCACCTGGGTCCCCGCGAATCCGACCCTCGACAACTACAAGGCGCTCTTCCGGCAGTTCGGTTTCGCCAGGCTGACGCTGAACAGCGCCGCGATAACCCTCGGCGTCGTCGCCGTGAGCCTCGCGTTCGGCACGATGGCCGCGTACGGGTTCTCGCGGTACCGGTTCAGGGGGAGCGGGCTCCTCATGGCCGCCTTCCTGCTGACGAGGATGATCACCCCGACTTCGCTGGTCGTCCCGCTCTATTCGCTGATGAAGTCCTTGGGCCTCTTGAACAACGTAGTCAGCATAGGCATAGGCATCGCGGTGCTCAACCTACCGTTCGTGGTGTGGATCATGAAGCCCTTTTTCGATCAGCTGCCTAAGGAGATCGAAGAGGCTTCGGCCCTCGATGGCTTGTCGCCGAAGGGGGTCTTCCTGCGGATCGCCGTGCCCATGGCCGCTCCGGGCCTCTTCAGCGTGCTGATCTTCAGCTTCATCTCGGGGTGGGTCGACTTGCTCTTCGGCATCACCTTCGCCTCCTCGGCGAACGCCATGCCCCTGACCGCCGGCCTGATGCAGATGCAGACCGGCTACAAGATCTACTGGGGCCCCCTGATGGCTGGCGGCGTCTATCTCTCGATCCCGACCATGCTGCTCGCTTTCTTCTTCCAGAAGAGTCTGGTCAACGGACTCAGGATCAGCGCGTGAATCGCGAGAGGACTGACATGGCTGCAAGAAACGCACTTCCGAAGGCGGATTTCCCCGAGCCGATAGGTGCCGATTCGCTCATCCGAGGTGGGGCGATCCGGGTGCGCGGCGACCGAGTCCCGCTCCTGAGCGGGGAAATACAGTTTTTCCGCATGGACCCCGCGGGCTGGGCGGGGGCCCTGGATAACCTGAAGGCCGCGGGCATCCCCATCGTCTCGACCTATCTCAGCTGGAGACGATTTTCGACAGCGGAGGACCGCTACGACCTAGAAGGCCGGACCGACCCGAAGCTGGATGTCCGGCGCTTCCTCGACATGTGCTCATCCCGCGGCCTATGGGTCACGATGAAGCCGGGTCCGTGGATCTGCGCGGAGGAGAAGAACGGCGGGTATCCGGATTGGCTGGTCCAAGAGCGGGGGCTCCAAGCCCTGGGCGCGGATGGGGAACCCCTGCTGGGCTACTCTCCCCCCTTCCAGTCTCCCGTCCCGAGCTACCATCATCCAGCCTACTTGAAGCACGTCGAGGGGTGGATGTCCGCTGTCGACGCCGTCCTCGCGGACTATTACTATCCCCGAGGGCCGATAATCCTCGTGCAGCTCGACAACGAGCCATGCATGACTTTCCACGATCGGGTTTTCGAGTCGGACTACAACGACCATAACGTGAGCCTGTACAGGCGGTGGCTGGAGGGGAAATACGGCACTGTCGAGAACCTCAACGGGATCTACCGCGGCTCCTGGCCGGGATTCGAAGCGATCGAGCCGCCGCGGTCCCTCGGCCTTTCCCGCCTCGAGGGCTTGACCCCCTATTTCGACTGGGTGGAGTTCAAGGAGCTGTCCCTGGCTTCCCACGTGGCCAAGATAAGGGATATGCACCTCGCCAACGGTGTCGGCGACGTCCTCTTCACCATCAACTACAACGAGCATCCCCAGCTGGCCGTTCCGAACGACTGGCATGCCCTGGAATCCTCGAGCGGAATGGGAGGCTTCGACTACTATCCCAAGATGCCCCTGACTGAGGCGGGGCTGCGCGACATCGCCCTTTGGGTGAACTACAGCCGGGTCTGCAATCGCCTGCCTTGGTCTCCGGAGATCATGTGCGGTTCCTGGACTTTCGAGGGGAACGAGTATAAGCCCGGCTCCCTGAAGCCTTCGGATTTCGAGTTCCTCTACCTCTCGTGCATCGCCTACGGCCTGAAGGGGATGAACTTCTATATGTTCGCCGACCGGGACAACTGGGTCGAATCCCCCCTGTCTTCCTGCGGCGAGGCGACGGCGAATTGCGCTTCGGTCGCCCAGGCGGTGAAGCTCATCGCGGGGGAGGATGAGTTCGAGCAGCTGGATAGGCGCCAGGATGTCGCGGTCCTCTTCTATCGCCCCTACGCCCGGGAGTCGTTCATCGCCTCCTCTTCGCCCGAGCCCTGGGTGTTGGCGGGGCATCGCCTGGGGCGCGCCTACAGGCGTTTCAAAGAGCTCTTTGAAACCTTGCACGATTTGAACCTAGATCCGGCCGTCGTGGATCCGTGGGTCTCGACGAGGGGGTTCAGGGAGCATCGGATCATCTTCGTCCCCGGTGACACGTACATGGACGAAAGCTGCCTGAGCGCATTGGAGGACTATATACAGGCCGGCGGCAGAGTCGTCTGGCTTGGGGAGGAGCCGCGCTTCGACGCCCAGTTCCAGCCCCTTCGGCGGAATTACAGCTCGGTGGAGCGCGCGGAACGGTTGGTCGTCGAGGATTCGAGGTCCGTATGCGCCGCCGACGTGTCCCGGTTTGTAGAGGCCGCGGGGATCGGTCCCGAAGTAGATGCCGGCGGCGGCGTCAAGACGGTGCTGCATACCCATGGCGAGAAGGCGTGGCTCTTCGTCGTCAACTGCACGGAGACGGCTAGCCGGACGACGCTGCGCTTCAGGGATGCGGGATTCGCGACTATGGTCCCCCTGACTGGAGGGCGAGATCCTCTGCCGATAATAGACGGGCGAGCATCCATCCGATGTGGTCCGCGCTCCGTTATGGTGTGGGATCTTCTCCGCCCTCGCCCCTGAAGCCCTGAGTCGAAGGGGCCGCGCGGTCGCCGCCGGCCTCTTTTGCCGGACGCCGGCCTTCGAGCGGCCTTCCGGAGTCCGGAACAGGACGCGCGCGCCTAGCCCTTGACCGCCCCCTGCAGCAGCGCCGCGATGATCTGGCGTTGGAAGAGGACGAAGATGAGGAGCGTGGGCACGAGGACCAAGACGGTCCCAGCGCACAGGAGCGGCACGTTGGTCGCGTAGTGCCCCTGGAAGGCTCCCAGGGCTCCGGCCATGGTCCGGCGCGAGGGATCCTTCCAGAAGAGCTTCCAGGTCGTCGCTCCGTCGATGCGGGCGGCCTCGGAAATTTCCGGGGACATGGCGATGAAGTGGGCTCGCATCCAGAAGGCCGCGAAGGGCATGTACAGGCCTATCGGGGCAGCGCGTACGTGCTCGAGGCCAGGAGCCGGGCCATGTTCGCGACCTTGAAGGCCTCGACGAAGTTGCCCCACTGGGGTTTGGGCGGAAGCGAGAGGCCGTCGGGCATGGTGCCCGAGGGATACAGGGCCGTCGTGAAGATGCTGACGAAGGGCACGACCGTCAGCAGCATGATGGCGATGAGGAGAGCCCGCCCCGCGATCAGTACGCTGCGGCCTATCTTCATCGCGAGGCCTCCCTGCTCAATCGCTGAATCGGCAGGATCACGACGATCACCAGGACCATGAGGAGGACCGCCAGGGCGGAGGCCGTGCCTATCCTCCGCTCGGTGAAGGCCAGGATGTAGATCTGGATGCCGGGCACGGCGGTCGCGTTGCCGGGGCCGCCGGCGGTGGACACGTAGACGATATCGAAGGCGGAGAGCGCGGAGATCACCGTGACGGTGAGGCACACGCCGGTCTCCTGCCTGAGGAGGGGTGCGGTGATCGAGGAGAATTCCCGCAGCCAGCCCGAGCCGTCGATCCTCGCGGACTCGTAGAGGCTGGGATCGATCTTCGACATGCCGGTCTCCAAGAGGACGGTGCAGAATCCGAGGAGGACCCATATCCCGATGAGGCCGACCGCCGGGAGGGCCTAGTCGAAGTCCCCCAGCCAGGCTCGGGTGATCGACCCGAGGCCCACGGCCCTCAAGAGCTGGTTGACCTGTCCCGGGAGGGCGAGGAGCCAGCCCCAGATGATGCCGGCGGCGACCAGGGGGATTATCTGGGGCAGGAAGATGACGGTCCTGGCCACCGATCCCAGGTGCCCCGCGGCCACCCGGCGCATGACGCTCGCCACCACGAGCCCGAGGCCGACGGGTATGGCGCTGAAGAAGACCACGAGCTTGAATGCCTTGACGATGGTCCCGAGGAGCTTGGGCACCCCGAACACTGTAGCGTAGTTGCCGAGGCCCACCCAGACCATGGGCTTGATGCCGTCCCAGCGCACCCCATGGTTCTGGTGGGTGCGCCGGGACGGGGGAGCCACGCGGCTTTGCATTGGAGCGATGATATCGGCCACGGTCTGGCTATCTCCTCCGGCGCGGTCGCGCGTCGCCGCCGGCTAAGCGGCGACGGGCTTTTACTGCGCCAGCTCCCTCAGGTACTCGGCCTGCACCGCCTTGAGGAGCCCGGCCGCGGTCCGCTTGCCGCCTACCATCTTCTGGAGCTCGGGGGTCCATCCCTGGGCGAAGATCGAGCTCGTCGAGTTGGCGATGAAGTCCATCGCGGTGCCCGCCTTGCCGACCACTACTCCGGCCGCGAGGGTCTCGACCGTGACCGAGCCAGCTTTGACCTTCGGGATCGAGGCGCCGGCGGGGTTCGAGCCGCCGATGTCCACGTTGATCTGCCGGGCGATCGGGTTCGTCGCGACCCTGGTGAAGAAGAAAGCTGCGGCGTTCTTGGCCTTGGCCGCGTCGTAGGCGGGGTTCTGCCAGTCGCCGTTGAAAGTGAACACGCCCTCGCCCTTGGTGAAGCGGTCCGCCGCGTCGGTGTACTAGATGGCGTCGATGTCCGAGGGGAAGTACCCGTCCTTGATCCACTGCTCGAGGATCTTCGCCGCCCTGAGGTTGCTCGGGGTATCGATGGTCGCGCCCTTCTTCTGGAAGATCCAGTCGTTGATGGGCTGCACCGGCCCGACCGAGGCCATGATGGTCTGGAGGGGGAAGGCGAGGCCCATGCCGCTCTTGGCGCTGCCCCACTCCATGATGGGCTGGAGCTTGGCGGCCTTGGCCTTGGCGAGGAGGGACTCGAACTCGGCGAGGGTCTTCGGGGGCTCCTTCATGCCGATCTGGGCGGCGAGCCTCTTGTTGTAGAAGACGCCGGTCATGCTGTAGTTGAGACCCATGGCGTAGAAGGCGCCGGAGCCCCGGGTCCCGTCGGACGCGATCCGGTTCTGGTTCAACTGGGGAACCGGCCACTTGGATCAGAGCTGGGAGGCGGTGTAGCCGTCGAGGTTCAGGAGCAGGCCCTGCTTGGCGAAGGAGACCATGGAGGGCAGGCGGATGATGTCGGGCGGATTGTCGCCGGCGAGGAGGCGCGGAGCCACGTTGATGCGGTTGGCGAACTGGTCCTGCTTGATGTCCTAAGTGACGTTCGGATACTGCTTGGTGAACTCCTCGGCCAGCTTGAACGGGATGTCGAAGCCCGTCTCAAAATGGGCGTTGAGAACGATCGGCTCCTTGCCGAAGGGCGGCTTCAGAGTAGTACCCTAGTGCTCTCAGGGGGCTACGGCGGTGAATGCGCTTGGTCTCGGAGAGGTCATCGATCGTTCCTGTTTTTGCGCACAGGAACTATTCTGCGATGGGTAAGTCGACTGTGAAGCTGCACCCGCCGCCTACGTTGTTCGACGCGGAGATCGTACCGTTGTAGCGCTGGACGATAGAATAGCAAATTGAAAGTCCGAGGCCGAGGTTGCTCTCCTGGCCCTTCTTTGTCGAGTAGAAAGGTAGAAAAATGTTTTTGATATGCTCTTCGGGGATGCCTGGACCAGAATCCTTGACGATGATTCGCGCTCTTGACCCGGCCGATGCTTTTTCGAGGTGAGTAGTCACATCGATGATCCCTCCATCGGGCATAGCCTCGATGCTATTTCGAACGAGATTGAGGATAACTTGCTTGAACTCGTTCTGGTTGAGAATGACGCGGACATCGTCGAGGCCCGGGAGAAAGGACATAGTGATTTTTTTGTACTCGACGTTGAACTTCAGAAGGCGCAGGGTCTCCTCGATGGCGGAATCGACATCGATGATCCTACGCTCGGGCCCCTTGTTGTCGGAGAACGTGACAAGGTTGCTCACGATGCCGGATATTGCGACGAGCTCGTCCTGGACCGTGTCGATGGCTTTCAATTGCTCTCCGTCGCTGAGATTGTAGCGGAGATATGCGAGATAGTTGTAGATGATCTCCAGGGGGTTGTTGATCTCGTGAGCGACTCCTGCCGCGAGTAGTCCTATTGAGGCTAGTTTCTCTGATAGGATCAACTTGTCCTGCATCCTCTCGAATTCGGAGACATCCTCCAGGATGATGATGTTGCCGATGTGGGTTGCCCTATCCTTGATTGGGAGCGTCTTTATATTGGTGATCACAGCTCTGTCTCGCACCACTAGGTGGACCCGATAGAAAGTTTTTTCTTCCTGGGACGAGAGCGCTTCGATTATTATGTCGTAGACTTCGTCGTTTAACTTGCCGAGGAGGCTTGAAAGAGGAGTCTTGAAGTACCGCTCTGAGAGCCCGAAGTATTTTTTACAGCTATCGTTTACGAGTTCGATTCGGTTGTTCTTGTCGACAACGATGAGGTTGATAGGCAGAAATTGTAGAATCGCCTCGTTGTATTTTAGGAGGCTGTAGAAGTCGCGACCATCGTCCGCGCCGTCGGCGCTCTTGTTCACTTGAGTGTAGGTGAGCCGAAGGAGGTTCATTTTATCGATATTGTTGACATCGTCTGTCGTGAGGACTTTGCCGTTGCGCATTATGCTTACCCGGGCCGCAAAATCGTAGATGTCCTCGATCTTATGCGTTATTAGGAGAATGCTCGTTCCGCGAGCAACGTGCTCATGAAGCATGGAGCCTATCTGTGAGGAGAACGACGAGGTGAGGTTGTCCATCCCTTCGTCGATGATCAGAAGGTTCGTTGAGGTCTGCATGCTCCGTAGAATATCCACGGCCGTACGCTCAGATATGTTGAGAGCGCTTACGCTCGCCCGTGGGTCGATAGCCAGACCGTATCGTTGGAATAATTCTGAAGCCGCCTCCTCCATGCGCCGCTGATTGATCCACATGCCGCGGTTTACGACTTTATTGAAGTAGAAAAGGCTCTCGGCGACCGAAAAATACCGATTGAGAAGAACATTCTGATAGATCATCTTCACGCCCAGGTGGATACCCATCTTCGCCTTGTGCATTTGAACGGGGCTTCCCCTGAAAAAAACCTTCCCGCTCCGGGGAGTGAGGTCGCCGTTCATAACCATCGCGAGGCTTGATTTCCCGGCGCCGTGTTCGCCGACCAGAGCGTGTATTTCGCCAGCCCTTATGGTTATATTGACATCTTCGAGTGCGCTGACGACGCCGTATGAATGGTAGATATTTTCGAGGCGGATCAATTCATCTGAGGTCGTCATGTTCATTCGTCGGAGTGATCGTCCAATAAGCCATATAGAGCGATTTTTTTGTAGAGCGTATTCCTGCTGATATGCAACTGCTCCGCGGCGCGCTTTTTGTTGAACCTGCACTGGGCGAGGGTCGCAGCGATTATCTCGGCCTCGGCCTCCGACATTGGATCGAGGCCGTATTTGCTCGATGTATCCACGCGCATGCGCGGAATTTCCCTAGGACCGCTTGGTCCGAATCTGATGTCCGACTTGCTCATCTCTTCCGACTGGAATGCGGGGGGCAGGTCCTGCAGCTGGATGACCGGACCGCTCGCCATAGCGCAGGCATACATGATTGTGTTCTTCAGTTCGCGCACATTCCCTGGCCACGAGTACTTCGTGAGCAGGAGCTTGGCATCTCCGGATACAGCCTTCGCGGCGCAATTGGTGGAATCGCTGTATTCGCGGATGAATCTAGCCGTGAGGAGGGGGATATCCTCCTGCCTATTCTGCAAGGACGGCAGGGAAAGGGTTACGGCGTTGAGGCGGAAAAAGAGATCCTCTCTGAATGAACCACCGGAGATGAGGTTTTCTAAGTTCTTGTTCGTCGCGGCGATGAAACGGACGTCGATTTTGATGGTCTCTGAGCTCCCGATCCTCCGGAGCTCGAAGTTTTGCAGAACTCGGAGGATTTTTGCTTGGATGGTGAGGGGCATGTCCCCGATCTCGTCCATGAAGAGCGTGCCGCCATCGGCGCGCTCGAAGATGCCGCTGAAGGATGAGACTGCGCCCGTGTACGCTCCTCGTTCGTGGCCGAAGAGTTCGTTGTCGAGGAGACTCTCGGGGAAGGCTGCACAGTTGATCTTGAGCATCGGCTTACCGCTTCGGTCGGATTGTGAGTGAATATAGTCGGCCAAGAGCTCCTTGCCGGTACCATTCTCGCCTCTGATAAGGATAGGTAGGCCTGTTCGCGCAACGCGCGCGGCCTGAGCTATGAGATCTCGCATGCGGGGAGATTCGGTCGAGATAAAGGACGGCGACTCACCTATCCCAGCACGGAGATGCCGGTTTTCGCCCATGAGCTGACGCATCTGTACTGCATTATCAAGAATCTTCCTGAGATGCTCGACGTTGAGGGGCTTCTGTATGAAGTCATAAGCGCCGAGTTTCATAGAGCGCACTGCATTATCTATTGTACCAAAGCCAGTGATCATAATCACCGGAATATCTGGGACCTTCCCTTTGATCAGGCGCAGGCACTCGAGGCCATCATCTTTCCCAAGCATGATGTCGAGGAGCACTACATCGAGATCCTCCGCGATTACTGCGGACAGGGCTTCTCGCGTGTCGCTCGCATACCTGCACGAGAAACGCGATAGATCCAATATTTTGCAAATACTCTCAGCGACCTTCGCGTTGTCGTCAACTATGAGAAGGTTCGAAATGTGTTCACTCATGCGACATGTCTCTGAGCATAGTGTCCTTTTGCTGAACACGATAGTAAGTCGGCCGAAGAGCGCAGTCAAGGTTAAAAAAAAGGTGATACTAACTCGTTACCGCTGTGGCATTTATTTTTTACAAAGGACGGTCGGCTATTTGGTACGCTTATTGCACAAGAGATGCGGGAGCATGACATGAACATTCCGCTACTGGATGTGACTGGACTTTATAAAAGCTATGTAGGCGTTCCCGCCTTAGAGAATGTTTCTTTCAGACTTGAGGCCGGAACGGTGCATGCGTTGTGTGGCGAGAATGGGGCGGGAAAGTCGACGCTCATGAAAGTGATCATGGGCATCATACAGCGCGATCGGGGCGAGATCGCTGTTAAAGGGAAGAGCGTTCATTTTATTAGCCCGCGGCAAGCTCTCGATGAAGGAGTATCGATAATAGAGCAAGAGCTATCTCCTGTGCCCGACATGACCATAGCCGAGAATATCTTCCTCGGGCGGGAGGGTCCTGGGCTGAGTCCGTTTATAAACTATCGCTCGTTGAACAGGAGGGCTGGAGAAATACTCGCAACCCTCGGAGTCGATCTCGATCCTCGCACGAAGATGAAGCGCCTGCGAGTCGCGCAGACTCAACTCGTCGAAATCGCGAAAGCCCTGTCGTACGATTCGGATATCATCATAATGGACGAGCCGACCTCGGCGATCGGAGCTCGGGAAATTGAGAAGCTCTTCTCGACGATCAGGAGACTGAAGGCTGCTGGGAAAGGGATAATCTACATCAGCCACAAGATGGATGAGATATTCGATATCGCCGATACGATCACCATCCTTCGGGATGGGCGAATAGTCGAGGGCGGTCCAGCCGCGGACTTCGACCGCGAACGTCTCATACGAAATATGATAGGCCGGAAGATCGACACGGAATACGTCAAAAACAATGTTCCCCGCAATGAGCTCGCACTGGAAGTGCGCGGCTTCACCAGGAATGGAGAATTCTCTGATATCAACCTATCGGTGCGCCGAGGGGAGATCCTCGGCATCTTTGGTTTGATGGGCGCCGGGCGTACGGAATTTCTCAACGCCCTCTATGGAGTCACCAGGGCCGATAGCGGCAGCGTGTACCTCGGGGGCGAGAAAGTCCGCTTGACCGCCCCACGCAGAGCTCTCCGAAAAGGAATCGCGTATGTGACCGAGGACCGGAAAGAGAGCGGCCTGGTTCTCGTGCGCTCGGTCGCTGACAATATCAGCATGGCGGCTCTCCGGGAGCTATCCCCTTTCGGTTTCGTGCAGCGGAGGCGAGAACTCGCCAAGGTCGACGAGATGATATCGCGATTCAGCATCAAGACCCCAAGCTCGGGACAGTTGGTGAAACGCCTTTCCGGCGGGAACCAGCAAAAGGTTGTTCTAGGCAGATGGATATTGATCGATCCTGAAATCCTCATCCTCGACGAACCAACTCGCGGGATCGACGTAGGGTCCAAGCACGAAATTTACAGCTTCATTTCCGACCTGGCGTCGGAAGGGCGGGCCGTGATCATGGTGTCTTCCGAGCTTCCAGAAATAGTTGGCATGAGCGATCGCGTCGCGGTGTTCAAGGAAGGGCATCTTGCCGGCGTAGTCGATCGGGACAATGTAAGCGAAGAGACATTGATGAGTATGGCGGTCTGAGCCGTGGCGCCGCTGCGCATAAACTGCATCCTCCAGGGAACGAAAGGAAGGGGAGAAGCGTATGTCTGAAAGGGAAAGAGTGTCCGCCAAGGCCGAGATGTCGTCCCGTGATCAGGGGAAGGACGGCGAGGCGCGGCTCAAGGGCATCATAAGTGAATACGGCATCGTATTGGTCTTTTTCCTGTTTTGCGCCGTCCTCGCTTTCGCGAGCCCGTATTTCCTCAAGCCCAAGAACCTTATCAATGTGTTGAGGCAAGTCTCGATCAACGGGCTCCTGTCGATCGGGATGACCTTCGTCATCTTGACGGGTGGTATCGACTTGTCGGTCGGTTCTATCTTGGCTTTTTCAAGCGTGGTGGCGGCGAGTTTCGTCTCTACAGCTTTCCCCGGTAGGACGGAGGCCGCGCCCATTGGGATCGCGATACTCGCGAGCATGGGCGTGGCGGCCGTCCTCGGCGGGGTGAACGGCATCCTAGTTTCTAGGATGAAGGTGCCTGCCTTCGTCGCGACCCTCGGCATGCTCAGTATGGGCAGGGGTTTCACCTTCATCTATACCGACGGCATGCCGATTCCCAAAATTGATCCATCGTTCCTCGTGATCGGGCAAGGTACCATCTTCGGCTTTGTGCCGCTCCCCGTGGTGATATTTATCATCGCTTTCGGTGTAGCTTGGGTCGTCCTCTACAAGACGCGTTTTGGCCGTTACGTGTACGCGGTCGGGGGCAACGAAAAAAGCGCTAAGGTTTCTGGGATCAACACCAAGCTCATAATCTTTTTTGTCTACGTGATCTCCGGAGTCCTCGCTGCGATCGGTGGGCTCATACTGACCGCCCGGACTACCGCTGGTCTTCCGCAGGCCGGACAGAGCTACGAGCTTGATGCTATCGCCGCAGTGGTCATAGGAGGTACTAGTCTCTCCGGTGGCCAAGGTGATCTGCGCGGGACGCTGTTCGGGGCCCTGATTATCGGCGTCATCGGCAACGGCCTCGATCTCCTCGGCGTCTCTTCGTACTACCAGCAGGTGATTAAGGGGGCGATCATCGTCGGCGCCGTCCTGCTCGATTCCTTCAGAAAGCGAAACGACTGAGGCTCTGGAACTCGACCATAGAAAGTATGGGCGTCCGGGCCCATCAGCAATATCGGACATTGTACAGGAGGTAGATCGTGAAACGTCTCGTCACAGTGCTCGTGGTGTTGTCGCTGATCGTCGGGGGAGCTTTCGCGCAAGCGAAGAAGCAGTACAAGATCGGAGCCGCGGTGTACGGCCTCAAAGCCGAGTATATGCGCCTTTGGACGACGGCCCTTGAGCGGCATCCCGACGTCCAGAGTGGCCTTGTGAAGATCACTGTTTTCGACGGGCAGTACGACGCGTCGGTCCAGCAAGCCCAGTTCGAAAACATGGTCGTTCAAGGCTACGATGCGATCCTCTTCGTCCCCATCGATATCAACGCGGGAGCGCAGGCCGTGGCGACGGCGGCCAACGCCCACATCCCTGTCATCGGATCAAATACGAGGGTCAAGTCGGATCAGCTCACTTCCTACATAGGCTCCAACGATGTGCTGTCGGGCAATATGGAGGCTGAGGCTGTCGCAAAAGCTATCGGGGGGAAGGGCAACGTCGTCATCCTCGAGGGCCCGATAGGGCAGTCGGCGCAGATCGAGAGGCGCCAGGGAAACCTTGAGGCGTTGAAAAAGTATCCTAAGATCAAGGTGCTCGAGATGAAGACCGCAAACTGGTCCCGGGCTGAAGCCCTGACCCTCATGGAGGACTGGCTCAATGCTTATCCCGGAAAAATAAACGGGGTCATTGGCCAGAACGATGAGATGGCCTTGGGAGCTATCCAGGCCATCAAGCAGGCTGGGCTGAATGTTAAGAAGTTCCCGATCGCCGGAATCGACGGCGTCACCGACGCCATGATAGCGGTCAAGAACAATGAGATGGTGTCCATACTGCAGGACGCTACCGGACAGGCGCAGGGAGCTCTCGATCTGGCCCTTCGCGCCGTGATCGGCGAGAGCTATAAACCAAAAGCCGCATTCTGGAAGGACGTCGATTGGGGCAAGACGATGCAGAAGCAGTACAGCGTTCCCTGGGTACCTATCACACAGAATAATGTCGACAACCTCCTCTCTGAGAGGCAGGCGCTGACGAACAGGTAGACGATGCAGGCCGCCCTCGCGGGCGGCCTGTCCAAGGCGACTTCGGAGGGATTGAGATGGACCCTAGAAATTTTGATAGGAATTTTTCGCTCAAAGGTAAGAAGGCTATTGTCACCGGTGCGGCCAAAGGCATAGGGAAGGCGATCGCCCTCATGTATGCCGAGAAAGGCGCCGACGTAGCGCTTTTCGATATCGCGCCCGAGCTCGACGCTACGGTCTCGGCGGCCAAGGTCGCGAAGGTCGACGCGATCGGCGTCAATGTCGACCTCCGCTCGAGAGAAGATATGGCCAAGGGCGTGAAGGCCGTCATGAAAAAATTTGGTAGGATCGACATCCTCGTGAACTGTGCGGGTGTCGTGTTCCTCGACGACGCAGAGAATCTTTCCGAGAAGGAGTGGGACCTCACTATGGACGTCAATCTCAAGGCGCCCTTCTCGCTGTCCCAGCTGGTCTGCAAGGAGATGAAGGAAACAGGTGGCGGGCGTATCGTCAACATCGCGAGTCAGGCGGGGATCATAAGCCTCGACAAGCACGTCGCCTACACTTCGAGCAAGGCGGCCATCATCGGCATGACAAAAATCATGGCCTGCGAATGGGCTGAATTCGGCATCAGGGTCAATGCCATCAGCCCAACCGTCATACTCACTGAACTTGGGGAGAAGGCTTGGGCCGGCGAAGTGGGCGAAACTATGAAGAAGAAGATCCCTGCACGACGCTTCGGGTACCCCGAGGAGGTCGCCGCCTGTGCGGTGTTCCTCGCGGCCGACGCCACCGACCTGATCACTGGATCAAATCTGGTAATCGACGGCGGCTATACCATCCAGTGATGCCATGCGAATAGCGATAGGGAGCGATGAGGCCGGGTTCGGTCTCAAGTCGATAATAGCGAGTGAGCTAGAGAGGCTCGGACACGAGGTCGCGGACCTAGGAGTATTCGACGAGAGCCCCTCACTGTATCCGGACACCGCAGTGCGGGTGGCCGAAGCTGTGAAGACGGGCGACTGCGAGCGAGGTGTCCTCATCTGCGGCACCGGTATCGGGATGGCGATGACGGCCAACAAAGTTCCCGGAATACGGGCGGCGCAGGCTCATGACACATACTCCGCGGAGAGGGCGGTGAAAAGCAACGATGCCCAGATCATCGCGCTGGGCGCGCGAGTGATTGGCGCGGAGCTCGCGAAATCTATAGTGAAGACCTTCGTGGAGTCGGTGTTCTCGCCCGGTCCGAGTTCGCCCAAGATCGCGAGGATGATGGAGTATGAGCGCGACTACCGAAACCGCGGAGAATAGCGCAGGGAAGGGGAAGATCCATGCAGAGAATAATCAATGGCCCGACCACAGTGGTCGAGGATATGCTCAAGGGATTTGTAAAGGCGAACCCGCGGCTCGTGAAGACCACGGGGAACCCGCGGGTGCTCGCGTATGCCCACGCTCCCGTCGCTGGTAAGGTCGGCGTCGTCACCGGCGGAGGGTCGGGACACAAGCCGGCCTTCATCGGATATATCGGAAGGAACATGGTGGATTCCGTGGCCGTGGGCGAGATATTTTCGAGCCCGACTGCTGTCTCTTTCCTAGATGCGTTCAAAGCCGCGGACTCGGGAGCGGGGGTGGCGTGCCTGTACGGCAATTACGCGGGCGATAATATGAATGTGAAGCTTGCGCTCCAAGGCGCGGCCGATCTGGGGCTTCGCGTTAAGACCGTCGTAGCGAACGACGATGTGCCTTCCGCCCCTTCCTCGGAGCGCGGCAAGCGGAGAGGCGTCGCCGGTGAAGTGTTGATGTGGAAGGTCGGAGGTGCTGCTGCGGCGCTCGGCAAGGACCTGGATGGAGTGATCGCCATAGCGCAGCGGGCCATAGAAAACACAAGGAGCATCGGGATCGGACTCTCTCCCTGTACAATCCCCGCCGTGGGTAAGCCGAATTTCTCCATCGAACCCGGCAAGATGGAACTGGGAATCGGGCACCATGGCGAGCCCGGCGTCCGAGTGACTGAGCTTCGTCCCGCCCGTGAGATGGCGAAGATGTGCCTCGATATAGTTCTCCCCGACCTCCCGTTTTCGAAAGGCGATGAGGTCGTTTGCCTCGTCTCAGGCCTCGGCGCCACTCCTGTGATGGAGTTATACATCTTTTTCGACGAAGTCGAACGAGAGCTTCAAAAGAGCGGGATAAAAATTTATAGGCCCTACGTGGGAAACTACTTCACGAGCCTTGAGATGTCCGGCGTTACTCTCACTCTCATGAAGCTCGACGATGACTTGAAGACCTGCATCGATCTCGACTGCGAATCGATGGGGATCACTCAGTTCCGGGGGCGCCCATGAGCCGAAAAACTATCCAGGACGCCGGCTCCGCCGTTCTAGCGACGGATTTAGTCGAGGCCATCGATGTCAACGCCGCCTATTTGAGCGAAGTAGATGGGGCGATCGGCGATGGCGATCATGGCATCAACATGAAGAAAGGCTTCGACCTTTTTGGCGCGCTGGCCCACGATAAGAACATCACCGCGGCATCAGAGGGGCTCGATCTTCTGGGGAATACGCTGATGACGGAGATCGGTGGTTCGATGGGGCCGCTCTACGGAAGCCTTTTTAAGGCGATGGGACGCAGCATACGGGGGAAAGAGATCGATTCGCACGCTTTCCTCGATATGCTGAAGGCGGGGATGGAGAGCGTGATGAGCATCGGCGAGGCTAAGCCAGGCGACAAGACGATGCTGGATGCCCTGGGCCCAGCCATTGGCGCGTTCGAAAACGCGGTCGGCTCCGGCGAGGACTTCGCGGAGGCCCTCGATGCTATGTCGAAGGCCGCGATGGCTGGCGCCGCGGCAACCGTCAACATGGTAGCCAAGGTCGGACGGGCGAGCCGATTGGGAGAGCGCTCTCGCGGCATCCGCGATGCGGGCGCGACGAGCTGCGCCATTATCCTGGGCCAGATGGCCAAAAGCTCAATCGAGCTTATCCTGTCCTAGGTTCGATCGACGGAGGTCGCGCAGGCCCAATGGCCCCTGAATTGTCCATTTCGCAGGCTGTTGTAACTCCAGCGCCCGGGCGTTGTCCTGAGGGCCCGCCCGGCGCTTTCACCTTGAAGGAACGACGTGAAGATCGATGCCGGAACTCCGTGTTCTCGGGATTGGCCCCGTATCGCTGAATACGATGGTCTACGAGGCGGGGGGCGTCGCCCTTCGGGACTCCTTGCCGAGGATGCGGGACTTCGGGTTCACGTACGTCGACCTGAACGCGTGGCGCTCAGGCGATCCCGACGGGATGAGCTCCCGGGGACGCCGAGAGCTGCGGGAAAGTCTGCGCGGCCTCGGCCTCGTCGTCTCCCAGATGCTCATGATCAAGACCCGGGACATGGCCTCCTCCGAGCGAAGGTCCGCGCCTCGGCCATGGACTATATGAAGTCCTGCGCCGAGCTGCAACTCGAGCTCGGAGGGCGCCAAGTCCTGGTCTGCTGGAGATCGGGGGTCTACGAGCTCGGCGTCTCCAAGGCGGAGAGCTGGCTCCGATCAGTTGCCGCGTTGCGGGAGTTCTGCGAGTGGTGCCTCGACAAGGGAGTCCTCGTCGAGATGGAGCTCGCCCACCGCGTCTACCTCATCGTCGATAGCCTCGATCGGATGGTCGCGGCGATCGAGAAGGTGGTGGGCCGGATGCTCCACGCCCACATCAGCGAGACCGGGAAGACCGACATCGGGATGGGGGAGCCCTCCCGGGTCGTGGACGATCCTGATCGGTGGATCGGCGAGAGCCTCGCCTACGTGAAGAAGGTCCTCCCCGGGCTCAGGTTCTAGGGGGGAGTAAGGCTGACGAAGCCTGGGCTTCCCCAGGCCGCCCTCTATGCCTGAGACTGCGCTCTGCGTCCTCGGCCGTCCCTCGCGGGCCTGCTGCCGCGGCCCGCCCCTCGGGGCGCCTTTCCCCTTGAGCCTAGAGGCGGACTTCCCAGAATTGGTAGACAGCTAAAACGCGCTGCATCCCGGGAATGTACTTTCTCTCGGGGACCATCCTCATCTTGAGACTCCCAACTAAAGATCGACTTGTGTTCCGCAGGAAAGCCAGCTGACCTTTCCCGGCATGGTCCCGAGAAGGGCGGCGAAGCCGTTTAGGCCGGTGCAGTGCGAACAATAAACGGCTTTCGGCTCGAGGGCCGCCACGGCGAGCGCCGTGGACATGATCGCGCTGGAGGGAGCGTCGACGAGATGCATGCCCCCGATGAGGGCCTTGAGCGGCGCTCCGGGGAAAGCTTTCATCGTTGCCCTCGCGATATTGACGGCGCCTCGATGGGCGCATCCGGTGATAACGACGAGCCCTTCTGCTGTTTTTACGACGAGAGAGAGTTCATCGTCGAAGCCGTCCACGACTTCTTCGCCCTCACAGAGGCGCTTGAATCGCGCTGAGGCGACGGACCCGTCGGACCTCTCTGCCTTAGGCATGATGAAACAGCCAGGCGCCAGTTCCAGGGGGGATTCAACGATGCGGACATCTGTGCTGCTAATCGAGCCGACGGCTGCATCCAAGCCAATCGAGTTCAGCTTTTCGCCAACCCTCGAGTAGCGGGCATCCGTGAAACCTGCACCCGCATGGAGCGGAATCGATGCATACCCTTTTTTTATAAGCGCGGTGAGCCCACCACCATGGTCGTAATGCCCGTGGCTCAAGACGATGGCATCTATCGTAGATAGATCGATGCCGAGAAACTCGGCGTTAGCAAGAAAGGCATCGTCCTGACCGGTGTCGAACAAAATCCTGAACGCAGCGGCTTGCACAAGCAAGGACAACCCGTGTTCTCCTCGTAGACCACGCTTGGGACAGTAATCGTCGACGAGGGATGTTATAGTCATAGGCTCATAATCGCCATTCTCCCTTTTATTGTCAACTAAGGTAGCGCGAGCTTGAATATTTAGAGCATATGCCCTGCGTTGCGGTGACCGACCTCAGCGAGCAGCGCTCGGTGATCGACTCCCTCCGCAGGAGCGAAGAGTTCGGAAGAGGGATCCTGAACTCCATGAACGATGGGATAATCGTGCTGGACGCCTCGGGGACGATCATCGCCGAGAACGATTCTTGGCGGCGCTATGTCTCGGAGAGCTCGGACGGTGGCCGAGGGACCGGAGAGGACATCCGGGTCGGGCGCAACTATATCCTCATCTATGAAGAGTTAGCTCGGAAATCATACCCAGGAGCCCGAGATATCTGCGACGGCATAAAGTCCGTGCTCGCCGGGGAGCTTCCGGCTTACATGCTCGAGTATCCCGGCCACGCCGCAAGGGGGGACCGATGGTTCATCCTCAGCGTGATGCCGTTGGGAGTGGGACGCAGCGGGGTCGTGATAAGCCATTGCGAAATTTCTCAAAGGAAAAAGGCCGAGGACGAGATCCGAATGGCGCTCCAGGAAAAGAGCATCCTCCTGCGCGAGCTCTATCATCGGACCAAGAATAATATGGCTATGATCATCGCGATGCTGGACATGCAGTCTTCGGGCTTCGAGGATGCGGGAATGAGGGCCGCGTTCCTGGAGGCCGAGGACAGGATCATGTCCATGGCATTGGTCCAAGAGCTGCTCTACGACAGCGAGAACCTTTCGCGGATCAATCTGCGAGACTATATCGGCGAGCTGATAGACCACCTCATGGAAAGCTATCATGTCGTCGCGGCGAACGTAAGTACTTGCCTAGAGCTCAACGATGTCTTCCTTCCCGTCGAGATAGCCATACCTTGCGGAATGATCCTGAACGAGCTCATCTCCAACACCTTGAAGTACGCCTTCGGCCGAGGCGGCACCGGGACGATCAAGGTCGTCCTCAGCCGGGGCGAGGGCTCGAGGATAGAGCTCATTGTGAGCGACGATGGCAAGGGTGTGCCGGCGGGCTTCGACTTCCGCCGAGACGGAAGCCTCGGGCTACAGATGATCTTCCTCCTGGGCGAGGACCAGCTTCATGGAAGCGTGGAATTCCTATCTCGCGGCGGGGTGGAGTGCCGGTTCGAATTCAGCGATGCCTACGAGCGTAGCGGCTGTTTCGAAGACTAGCCCCCCTGCCTCGATCCGACGATATCAGTCCGATTCTTGGCGCTAGGCGAGAGTCCGAGCTCGGCTAACGTCGGCTCTTTCTCGCAGGTACTAGGAAGCATGATGGGGACAACCGCCGGTCTTCTTCGAACGTTCGGCTATTTTGGCGCGATCGGCTCTTCGGCCCTTACTGGAATAGTCTTCAATATCAGGGTCGACGATGCCGGACTGCATATCGTAGCCATGATTCTGATCTCGGTGAGCGCCATCGTACTATTTATGACTGTAGCCGATAAAAAGCTGATATCACCACAAGCCGATCCCCTCTCGCCTTGCTCAAATGATCGCATGCTCCGGGCTGGCGCTCCCGTTCGACCCCCTTATCTCCACCAACAGCAAGGGCCGCCAGACGGCGGCCCTTTTAAGGTGGAGAATAGGGGATTCGCCTTCCGGACTCAGGCATCCTGCCTTCGTCCTCCAGGCCGGCTCCGTGCGCTTCCGGCGCCATCCGTGGCGTCTCTTCCTCGCTAATCGCTCGGCGCGCACTCCGCTTCGAATCCCCTATTCTCCCTAAATGAAAAACCCGTCCAGTTGGACGGGTTTTTCTCCAGTGGAGAATAGGGGATTCGAACCCCTGACCTATAGATTGCGAACCTATCGCTCTACCAGCTGAGCTAATTCCCCATCGGCATCGTGCGAAGCGGTGTTTATCCTATTGAAGCGACGGATCGATGTCAATATGTCGGTCGTGGGATCCGCCTCTCCGCCCCTGTTTCTGCGCCCTGTGTACAATCTCTACGGGGACCCCCTAGGAT
>Ga0268360_1001782_pt1 | contig 19887 bp, 16 predicted proteins | sample BioMet11_FD_192465 | JGI IMG/M metagenome (GOLD analysis project Ga0268360, IMG submission 192465) | Sewage microbial communities from Oakland, California, United States - Biofuel 11 (Illumina Assembly) | ecosystem: Engineered > Wastewater > Sewage > Unclassified | place: USA: California... | reverse complement strand
CTGCAAAGCATCAAATGGCTGGTCCGAACACGACTAGCCAAAGCTTTGCAACTTTGTCCAATTTGGACATGCAACAATGTCCAAAAATGTTTTGCAACTTTGTCCAAAAAGTACTTGCAAAAAACACTTAGAAAAGAAGCTTGATATGAATAAAACCCACTTCACGGTAGAAAATATCATTGAAACACTTCGAAACATGGATGTCGCAAACATAGAGGATATGTGCTACATGTCTACATACACCTGTTCACAGGTATGTACAGCTTTAAATGCGGTTTCAGGATTGAGATTAGATAAAAAATACTACCAGCCAAAAGAGTTGAACAAAAAAATAAAAGAAATTTTGAAATAGGATTTCCATACAACATACTTAGATCAGTAAAAGAGGTCATAAACAGCCTGTTTAAGCCATTTATGGCCTCTTACTATTTTCCCAAGTGATGAAAACGGGATTATATATATTTGCAAAGAAAAGCTCAAGTTAATGTTACCATTTTTGATTAAAATTTACTTTTGGAAACATTAAATAAGTCGGTAGATATCTTACTTTTTCAGTCAGATATCTACAGGCACCCTCTCAAACTATATTCGCCTTACACTCTTGTCGCATACGATGCGCAATCCATCATCCGGACAGCTTTCCAAACAATTACAAAAGTACGGATACTGCATTCTTTTTCTGTCCAGCCATATCCGGTGTGACATTTGATGGTCCATTGCTTTTTTACGATTCATATTGAATTTCTCCTTTTATGGCGAGGTATTATATACGGAGAAAAAAGGCCCATACACTTAGCTTTCACTAAATGTATGGGGCCTGAAAATTGCCACATTCGATTTTAATGTTTTCTGTGTAATTTCAACTACCCATGGGTATTCATAGAAGCCATACAGACTTCTTTATTCAAATCCATGCAGCAGCATCAGCCTCCGCTGAGCGCTTTGGGTTTTGCGTTAAAATATTATACGGATTGGTTCCCGGCAAGTCTCTATGAACAGTCATGCCAACTCGGAGTCTTTCCTTACTTATCGAGGCTCTTCATCGTTGGGAACAGCAGCACATCCCGAATGGCGGCGGCATCGGTAAGCAGCATACACATACGGTCAATACCGAACCCGATGCCTCCTGTCGGCGGCATCCCGATCATAAGCGCATTGAGGAAATCCTCGTCTGTGTGGTTTGCCTCTGCATCGCCCTGTGCCAGAAGCTCTTCCTGGGCCTTGAAACGTTCCCTCTGGTCGATCGGATCATTGAGCTCCGAATAAGCATTGGCCATTTCCCATCCGTTCATGAAGAATTCGAACCGCTCAACATATTCCGGATTTTCCGGTTTTTTCTTTGTGAGGGGACTGATCTCAACCGGATGATCCATGATGAATGTCGGCTGAAGCAGATGTTCTTCCACGAATGCATCAAAAAACAGATTCAGGATATCTCCCTTTTTATGCCGTTCCTCATAAGCAACATGTTTTTCTTTTGCTATGGCGCGGGCTTCCTCCAGCGTGTGGATTTCTCCGAAATCGACCCCGCTGTATTTTTTAACGGCATCGACCATCGTGATCCGTTCAAAAGGTTTCCCGAGATCCATTTCAATACCGTTGTAAGTGATCCTGGTCGTTCCGAGGACTTCTTCGGACACATGACGATACAGATTTTCCGTCAGATCCATCATGCCGTGATAATCCGTATATGCCTGGTAGAGTTCCATCAGGGTAAATTCCGGATTGTGCCTGGTATCGAGTCCCTCATTCCGGAACACTCTTCCGATCTCGTAGACTTTCTCAAGTCCTCCGACGATCAGCCTCTTCAGATACAGTTCCAGAGAAATCCGCAGCTTCAGATCTTCATCCAGCGCGTTAAAATGCGTTTCAAAGGGTCTCGCCGCCGCTCCGCCTGCATTCGAAACCAGCATGGGAGTTTCGACCTCCATAAAGCCCTGTTTGTCCAGATAGCTCCGGATGGAAGTAAGGATACGGGAACGTTTGATAAAAGTCTCCTTTACTTCCTGATTCATAATAAGATCCAGATACCGCTGACGGTATCTTGCATCCGTGTCCGTAAGTCCGTGGAATTTTTCCGGAAGCGGCTTAAGGCCTTTGGCAAGCAGCTTTACGGCTGTGGCGTGAATGGAAATCTCTTCCGTTTTTGTTTTGAATACCGTACCCGTGATCCCGACGATGTCGCCGATATCGAGTTTTTTGAATTCTTTGTATTCTTCCTCGCCGATGTTGTCGCGGGCCACATACGCCTGAATATTGCCTCTCAGGTCAAGGATATTGCAAAAAGAAGCCTTTCCCATGATCCTCTTATTCATGAGACGGCCGGCCACGCTGACTTCCCTGTTTTCAAAATCTTCGAAATTGTCTTTGATGTCTCCGCTGTGTGCGGTCACATTGTATTTTGTGATCCGAAAGGGATCCTTCCCGGCAGTGCGAAGCTCATTCAGCTTATCCAGACGAACCTGCATGAGATGTTCAAGATCTGTCGCCTCTCCGCCGTTTCCCTGTCCCTGCGGATTTTGTCCCGGCTGCATGTTCTCATTATCCATTCTTCTGATCCCTCTGAATTCCCAGTACCTTGTATTTGAAGCTGCCGGCATGCGTATCCACAGTTACCGTATCTCCGATTTCTCTCCCCAGAAGTACCTTTCCGAGCGGTGACTCGTTGCTGATCTTCCCTTCGAGAGAATTGGCTTCCTGTGATCCCACGATTTTAAATTCGCGCTCCTGCTTCCGGGTCTTGTCCTGAACCTTCACACGGCAGCCTACGCTGATCGCATTCAGTTCCACTTCCCCTTCCACAACCACTTCCGGATCCTTTAAAAGGGATTCCAGTTCTTCTATACGATCCTCGATTTCCCTCTGTTCTTCCTTGGCTGCATCGTACTCGGCATTTTCCGAAAGATCTCCCATTTCCCGGGCTTCCTTGATCTTTTCGGCAACTTCCGCGCGTCTTACGACCTTCAGATTCTGCAGTTCGTCCTCATAGCGTTTCAGACCTTCATAAGTCAGTACGTTTTTCTTATCCGACATTTCTTTTCCCTTTCCGATAGATTCGATGTTCTTAAACAATGGATTATATAGGAAACGCCTGTTTCTGTCAAGAAAAGGCCTGCCCGATCAGTTCTTCGATTTTTTTCCGGTCACAGGTCATATTGATCTCATTGCGGATGGATGCGGCATTTTTCACCCCTTTCAGGTACCATCCGATCTGACTGCGCATTTTCGGGATGGCATATTTTTCCCCGTCCCGGGAGATCTGCATGTCCAGGTGTTTTAAAATCATTGCCTTCCGTTCTGCCGGCGCCGGCGCCGGAAGGAGCTTTCCCGTTTTCAGGTATGCCGCCGTTCGGGAAAATATCCAGGGATTCCCCATGGCGCCCCTTGCGATCATAACACCGTCACAGCCTGTTTCTTCCATCATACGGGCGGCATCCTCTGCCGAAAAAATATCTCCGTTTCCGATTACGGGTATCTTTACTGCTTCCTTCACCTTCCGGATCATTTCCCGGTCCGCCTTCCCGGAATAAAACTGTTCTCTTGTTCTCCCGTGCACTGTGATGGCGGAGGCGCCCGCATCTTCCAGGATCTTTGCCGTTTCCACTGCATTCACATGATCTTTGTCAAAGCCGATCCGTATTTTTACCGTGACCGGTTTTTTTATTTTCCCTGTCATGGCAGCCAGGATTTTTCCGGCAAGGACAGGGTCTTTTAAAAGGGCGGAGCCTTCCCCGTTATTGACTACCTTGGGCACGGGGCAGCCCATATTAAAATCAATGATATCCCACGGACCGTCCTCCAGCCGTTCTGCGATTTCCGAAACAAGCTCCGGGTCTGATCCGAAGAGCTGCACTGCCAGCGGCCTGTCTTCCTTTTCGGTTGCAAGGAGTTTCGATGTACCGGTATTATGATAATAGACCGCTTTTGCGCTGATCATCTCCGTTGCCGCGAGAGAACATCCCTGTTCCCGGCATAGGAGCCGGAAAGGAAGGTCCGTAACCCCCGCCATGGGGGCAAGACAGATGCCGGGGCCCAGTTCGATATTTCCGATCTTCATATCCGAAAGCCCAGAAAAACAACTTTATAAAACAGTTCCAGTTCTTCCAAAAGTTCCCTGCGTTCGTTCTGATACTCTGAAATTTTCATTCCGGATGCGATGTCGTCAAACAGATAATCCCCCTCTGCAGCACATACCTTGAAGTCAAGTTCCCCTTCCGGTGAAAATTCCAGAGTCAGGATTCCGCCCGCATCTTCCGTAAATTCAACACACATGACCTGAAGTTCTCTCTTGATCGGATCCGGAAGTTTCCCGAACTGCGGATTCAGATAATATTTTTTTTCGTAGGAATTCGCGCCGCAAAGCACTGTTCCCTTTTTTTCTTCCATTTTTTTACACCTGCCTTTTAATCATTTGAATACTCTGCCGGGCTCAGGATCTTCCAAAGATAATTTCCTTTAAGATCCGTGACCGCATAATAACTTCCGCGTTTTAAATATACATAATCGGGTCCGCAGGAAAGAAGACTGTCCCCGGGTTCCCCTTTCCACATCCGTGTTCCCTGTTTATCATACAGATACGGCACAGCATCCTCAGCCGAATAATCCGTCACACAGACATAATTGCCGTCGTCTATCATGGTAACATTGAGCGAACTTCCCTGTGCGATCTCTGTATCTTCATAATAGAGAATATCCATATTATCCTTCTCTTTTTTAAATGACTCTGTTACTACGTACCAGTCATCTGCAATCTTTCTCAGCGTAACGTCATCAAAGTTCAGATTCTCCGGAAGATAAACGGTATCCCCGGTATCCTTTGAAAGATCCTCAATGATCATCTTGTTTTTCTGAACGGGATCCGTGTGATAGTAGAGATGACCTCCCTGATACGAATCCACCATTCCCTGATGAACTTCTTCCGGATACAGTTTTTCCCCGGCAGAATTATAAATCATGCACGGAGAACGGTGAGAAGCACCATTATCCGTGCCGGAGAAATCATCCAGCACAAAATAGTCTTCGTTCTTCCCTGCTATCATGAAAATCGACAGTTTATTTTCCTTGTTCCTCTGATCAAATAAAACCTTTTCCGTTTTGAAATTATATACCAGATCATCACTTGCGATCAGGGAAAACTTCCCCGAATCCTCTGCATTGATCCTGCCGGCTTTTTTTCCTTCTATCTTCCTGAGATCCTGTGCGGCTTCCCGGATTTCCGCGGCATCTTCCCCGTCATTTTGATACAGGATCTGATTCGATGTCCCGTCCTTCCCGCTGTACTCCACCAGCATCAGATCATCCCGGATTCCCGTCATGGTAAAGTCGCCGATCCCCTCCGGGAGCATGATTTCTTTCACCGTACTATCCTGCCCGTCACACACCCGGATGACGGAATCATCCTTGTAATAGAACCAGGTATTTTTGCCGCAGGCCGAAACACTTCCGCTGATAAAGTCCGCGGCATCGGTCTGATCTCCCCGGTATTTCAGGAAAGAACTCTGCTCATAGAACCCATTGCCCTGCGGGTCATCCTTTGCGTTGTAGGCCGGGTCTTCCTTACTGATATTGTTCAGAGCCGTAATGTAGTTTTGCCCGTCCGGCATGAGGACCTGGTTCAGGCTGCCATACAGGGGATCCAGGATCCATCGATCCTCCTCAATATTGTAAAGGCCTTCCAGAAATCCCGTTTTGGCTTCATCAGGTGCGGACATGGTTACCGGTTTTGTGATGTCGATGGTATTGTAGGAGCCGACGGAATAATTTTGTTTTTCCAGCTCATAGCCCGGCGGTGTGATGCTGTTTATGTGATGATAGGTACGGACAATATTAAGCCGGTTGTCGATCAGACAGAAAACCGCGGAGGCATCCTGGCCGTAGGCGCTGTTCCCGCCGACAAGAAGATACTGACTGCTGCCAAGAGAAATCCCCGGCTGCGCTGTGTTTGGATCCGAAGCTGCCGCAGAAGTTTTTTCTTCTTCCGCCGGTGAGGTCTGCATGGCTTCCGATGCAGTCTCCCGCGCTGTTTCTTTTTCTCCGCTGCCTGTTGAAGTGTCAGCAACGGTTTCGTTCTCCCCGGATGCAGAGCTCTCCTGCACGGACGGAACAGAAGACTGTTTTCCCCCGCAGGCTGCCAGCAAAACAGCAGAAAAACACAGGAGAATTCCCGGAATCACTTTTTTAAACTGTTTTCCTATTTTCATCATGCCTGCCCTCTCCCGTTATTTTATGGAAACATATCCCTGATCCTGTATGAATTTCTGTCCTTCTTCGGACAGGAGCCATTCATATATTTCCCGTGCATGGGAGTCCCCGGGCGCATCTTCCCTGACCGCAGCGTAAAAATCATTGATATAAGGGTACTGACCGGACCGTATGGTGTTATTTTCAGGTTCGATGCCGTTCACTCTGATGAGGCGGACGGAAGGTTCCTCATACATATTCCTGGCATAATAAAATACGGAATAACCAAGCGCATTGGCTTCATTGTCAAAGGATGCCACACCGGCTATGATCTCCCACATTTCATCCGCAACATACGCTTCCTTCGCTTTTGTCATCGGTGTATCCTTCATGACAAGTTTCTGCATCATGGTCTGGCTTCCGGATCCTTCCGGACGCTGGAATGCCGCGATTTCAGAATCGGAACCTCCCAGCTCTTTCCAGTTTGTGATCTTCCCGCTGTAGATATCCTTCAGCTGCCCGTCCGAAAGACTTTCAACCGGGTTCTTGCTGTTTACGATAAATACCAGGGCATCTCTTCCGACTGCCGTCATAAGAAGTTTTGTACTGCTTTCTTTCATCTTCTTTTTCATGTCGTCGGAGGCTTCGTACGAAAGGATCAGATCCGCATCATGATCCAGCAGACGCTGATAGGAATTGTTTGTTTTGGTATGCCGGATGGTACTGTCTGCAGCAGCTTCGTCCGCACCCGTGACGAGGCGGAACAAAGCCTCAGAAAGAGGTATGGTGGCCGTGGAACCGTCCACGACCGGATAATCCTTCACAGACATGTGCGGAACATTCCGATATTCCGCCGCCGATACCGTAGTTGTCTCCGCCGCCGTTGTTGTTTCCGGTGCTTTTGTAGTTTCCGGGGCTTTTGCGGTTTCCGGTGCTTTTGTAGTTTCCGGGGCTGCCGTTGTTTCAGAGACCGACGTTATTTCCGCAGCATTTGTCACGGCAGAGGCTGCCCCGCCCCGTCCGGTTCCGCATGCCGAAAGCAGAACACTGAGAATGATAAGCGCCGCTGCCGTATACGATTTCTTTTTTCCTCTTCCCTGCCTCATCGGATGCTCCCCTCATATGAATACCTGAAAAACCGAAAAAGATACTCCGTTGTTTTTGTACAACGGAGCATCTCTGTTATCTGTTCAGCAATTTTGTGATCTTCCACTGGTCTTCCGGTATATCCTTTTTCATTTCCAGTGCTTCCTGAATATCGAAATCGCAAAACTCACCGTTTTTATAGGCGACCAGCCGGTTGCTCTTTCCCTTGAGAAGCAGCTCCACCGCCTTGGCTCCCATAATGGAAGCATAGACCCTGTCCTTGCAGGTCGGAGAACCGCCCCGCTGCATGTAGCCGAGGATGGTTGCTCTTGTTTCAATCCCGGTTGCCGCTTCAATCCGTTTTGCCATGGAAGTGGAATGCCCTATTCCCTCCGCATTGATGATGATATGATGTTTTTTCCCGCGTTTCCGGTTATCAATAATATGATTGATCAGAACCTGCTCGTCTCCGTCATAACGCTCGGGAAGAAGAATATCTTCTGCTCCGTTCGCGAATCCGCACCAGAGTGCAATATACCCGGCGTGTCTGCCCATGACTTCAATGATGCTGCATCGTTCATGAGAAGTAGACGTATCACGGACTTTATCAATTGCTTCCATTGCCGTATTGACCGCCGTATCAAAGCCGATGGTATAGTCCGTGCAGGCAATATCCAGATCGATGGTCCCGGGAAGACCTATGGTATTGATCCCCAGTTCGGAAAGCTTGCCGGCACCGCGGAAGGAACCGTCTCCCCCGATTACAACCAATCCGTCTATCCCGTTCTTTTTGCAGATATCCGCCGCTTTTTTCTGCCCCTCCGGCGTTAACATTTCCGCGCATCTCGCCGTATACAGAATGGTTCCTCCCCGATGAATGATCTCGGAAACGTTGGTGGTCTGCATTTCGGACATTTCTTCCTGAAGAAGACCGGAATAGCCTCTCTTGATTCCCATTACTTTCAGCCCGCTATGAAGCGCTGTACGAACGACCGCACGAATGGCAGCATTCATTCCCGGCGCATCACCGCCGCTCGTTAAAACTCCGATAGTCTTGACTTCTTTTGCCATACTTCCCTCCTGACGGAAAAATGTCCCGATTGAACAGCCTTTATTTTATAGCAAATTCTCTCTTATTTCAATACCTTCGTAACGGCTTTGACATTGTCCTTTCCAAGTCTTTCCCGAATGGAGCCTATCACGCTCTCTTCGGCATGGATCCGCCAGTTCTCCCCGAGGAAACGGACCTGTTTTTCCTTCTCCAGATAGATCTTTACGCAGTCTTCCCCCTCACTGCTTCCCAGCTCGGTCATAAGAACAGGAAGATCCGTTTCGTAGGCGCTGCGATCCTCATACCGGATCCACAAAGTTGTTTCGGACGAGCGGAAAGGAATCAGTTTTTCCAGAATCAGCTTTCCTGCGGCATCTTCTTCGGAAACAGACACCCTTCCTTCCATGAAAACCTTATCGTCTTCCGCCAGTTTGTCACGGTATTTCTCATAGTCCTTCGGAAATACGATCGTCTCTACGCTTCCCACCATATCCTCCAATGTCACAAAAGCCATGGTCTTGTTGTTCCGCGTGGTCTTTATGGTCAAAGCAGAAATCAGGCCGCCTATCACTACCTTCTCTCCGTCTGTCACCTTGGATGTCCCCGTCCCGGCATCTACCGTAAAATCGGTGGATTTTGCCGTCACCGTGCGTTCCCACAGTTCCAGACAGGACTCCAGGGGATGTCCGCTCAGGTATACGCCCAGCGTTTCCTTCTCAAAGGAAAGAATTTCGTCTTTGGAAAATTCATCCGTATCCGGAAACGGGATCCGGTAATTTTTTTTGTCTGTTTCATCCGCAAAATCAAAGAGACTGATCTGTCCGGTAAGTTCGTTCTTCTTATCGGCATCCTTCCGTTCCAGAAGATCCGGAATGATCAGGATTTTCTGCTTGCGGTTGCCCGGCAGGGAATCCAGTGCGCCGGCCTTGATGAAATTCTCAAGCGTCCGTTTATTGACCTCTTTATTGCTGAGCCGTCCGATAAAATCCTGTATGGTGCGGTACGGGCCGTTCGCGGTTCGTTCACGGACAATCTCCTCCGAAACGGATGTTCCCACGTTTTTTATGGCGGAAAGTCCGAACCTGACCCCTTCCTCACAAACCGAAAATCCGCTTTTCCCCTTGTTTACATCCGGTGCCAGAATTTTGATTCGCATCTGCCGGCAGGTCAGAATATATTCGGATATCTTGTCGGTATTGTCCATGACGGAGGTCATGATGGCCGCCATGAATTCTTTCGGAAAATAATATTTCAGCCAGGCGGTCTGATAGGACACAAATGCATAGCAGGCTGCATGGGACTTGTTGAAAGCATATTTTGCAAAATCCGTCATCTCATCAAAGATATGCTGTGCCGTGTTTTCGGGAATTCCGTTTGCAATACAGCCCTTCACATTTTCCTCTTTGTCCCCAAAAACAAAGTTCTTTCTTTCCCTCGCCATGACTTCCGTTTTTTTCTTGCTCATGGCCCGGCGGACCAGATCGCTTCTTCCCATGGTATATCCCGCAAGATCCCGCACGATCTGCATGACCTGCTCCTGATAGACAATGCATCCGTAGGTCGGTTCCAGTATCGGCTCCAGCTGCGGGCAGGAATAAGTAATGGAAGACACATCGTTTTTCCCTTTCAGATACCGGGGAATAAAATCCATGGGACCCGGACGGTACAGAGCAATTCCGGCAATGATATCTTCCAGCGTCTGCGGATTTAATTCCTTCATGAAGCTTTTCATTCCGGAACTTTCCAGCTGGAATATCCCGTCCGTGTTTCCGGTTCCGATCGATGAGAGAACTTTTTTGTCGTTGTAGTCAATTTCCTGCATATCGATCTTTTTTCCGGTTTTTCCGGAAGCCTCCGCCGCCGCATTCTGAATGACTGTCAGCGTCCGAAGTCCCAGAAAATCCATTTTCAAAAGGCCCAGTTCCTCCAGTGCGCCCATGGTGTACTGGGTGGTAACGGAACCGTCTGCCGCGCGGGAAAGAGGAACATATTCATCCACATTTTTCCGGGAGATCACGACTCCGGCCGCATGCATGGAGCTGTGCCTCGGAAGGCCCTCCAGCCGTCTGGAAAGATTGATCAATTGTTTCACTTCCGGATCTGTTTCATAGGCGCTTTTAAATTCCGGGCTTTCCGTCAGCGCCTTGTCCAGTGTGATGTTCAGTTCATTCGGGATCATCTTCGCGATTGAATCACATTTCGAATACGGAAGATCCAGCACACGTCCTACATCGCGCACCACTCCTCTTGCCGCAAGCGTACCGAACGTAATGATCTGAACCACCCGGTCTTTTCCGTATTTGTTCACCACATAGTCAATGACTTCCTGTCTTCGTTCAAATCCGAAGTCCACATCGATATCCGGCATGGAAATACGCTCCGGATTCAGGAACCGCTCAAAAAGGAGCTGATAGCGGATCGGGTCGATGTCGGTGATCCCGAGGCAATAGGAAACAATGGATCCTGCCGCCGATCCTCTGCCGGGTCCTACCGGTATTCCATGGGATTTTGCAAAATGCACATAATCCCAGACAATCAGAAAATAATCGACATATCCCATTTTCCGGATTACGCCGAGTTCATATTCCATTCGTTTCCGGTTGGCTTCGCTTTGATCCGGATACCGTACGGGAAAGCCTTCCCCGCACAGCTTATTCAGATAGCTCCAGGCATCGTACCCGTCGGGGCAATCATAAGCCGGAAGCTTTGTCACCCCGAACTCAATGGTGACATGACACCTTCTGGCTATCTTTTCGGTGTTATCCAGAGCCTCCTCAGCATACGGGAAAAGAGAACGCATCTCTTCTTCCGACTTCAGGTAATACTGCCCTCCTTCATACCGCATCCGGTCGGTATCCGTGACTTTTTTTGCCGTCTGAATGCATAACAGAATGTCATGCGCCTCTGCATCCGATGCATTGGTGTAATGGACATCATTGGTTGCCACAAGCGGGATCCCTGTTTCCCCGTGCATCCGGATCAATCCCTGATTTACTGTTTTCTGTGCGGCTATCCCATGGTCCTGCAGTTCCAGGAAAAAATTATTTTCGCCGAAAATGTCCCGGTAATTCAAGGCTGCTTTTTTGGCTTCCTCATACATCCCGCGGTCCAGGTAACGCGCCACTTCACCCGCAAGACATGCGGAAAGCGCGATAATTCCTTTATGGTAGGTGCGCAGAATATCAAAATCCACACGGGGTTTATAGTAGAATCCGTCCACAAACCCCCTGGATACGATCTTCATGAGGTTTGCATAGCCCTCATCATTTTCCGCCAGAAGGACCAGATGATAATACCTGTCATCGCCGGAGGCGTTTTCCCTGTCAAACCTGGACCCCGGCGTCAGATAAACTTCACATCCGATCACGGGGTTGATGCCGGCCTCCCTGGCCGCTTTGTAAAATTCGATCACCCCGTACATGGCTCCGTGGTCTGTAATGGCAAGGGAATCCATTCCCATTTCCCGTGCCCGGGCAATGATCTCCTTTATTTTTCCGGATCCGTCCAGAAGCGAATACTCCGTATGAACATGCAGGTGGGCAAACGCCACAGGGGCCTCCTTTCCGGAACGTGCGCCGGCGGGCGCACCGCTTTTTGAAAAACCGGCCGGCCTTTCAGCCGACCGGTTTCTCTTTCCTCTATCTGCAGGACATTCTGTCAGGCAGATTTTTTACTCAGATATTTTTCAATTCCGTCTATTGCCTGCTGCTCGTCTGTTCCTTCGGCGGTCACCACAATTTTTTCGCCGGAAGTAAGACCAAGCGCCATTAGTCCCATGATACTCTTTGCATTGACCTCTTTGGAATCCGTGTTCAGCATGATACTGCTCTCATACCGGCAGGCTACCTGCACAAGCATGGCGACCGGTCTGGCCTCAAGACCGTTATCAAGTTCCACTACCATAGACTTTTTGATCATAATATCCTCCTCCTTGCAAAATCCAAAAAAACTGTTGATTATCCGTTTCGCAGCCTGTCAGCTATTTCGGTCAGTTTCCGAAGCCTGTGGTTGACTCCGCTTTTTCCGACAGCCGGCTTTAAAGATCTGCCAAGCTCCTCCAGGGTAGCTTCGGGAAATTTTAATCTTGCCTCCGCCATTTCCCTTAAATTTTCAGGCAAACCCTCCAGTCCCGTTTTTTCTTTTATGATCCGGATATCTTCCGCCTGATTCATTGCGGCAGAAATCGTTTTTCCGATATTTGCCGTTTCACAGTTTACCCTGCGGTTTACGAGGTTTCGCATATCCTTCATGATCCGGATATTTTCCAGATCCATCAACGCGGAAGAAGCTCCCATAACCCCGAGTGCTTCCGCGATCTGTTCGCTCTCCTTTAAATAGACGACATGCACTTTTTTCCGAACCGTTATTTTGGCATCCAGCTGAAAAAAAAGCATAACCCTCTGCAGCTGTTTTGCCTGTTCCTCCGTCTGGCAGTCGATTTCAAGGTGATAGAACTTCCCCGGATCCGATACCGATCCGGATGATAAAAAGGCCCCCCGCAGGAATGCCCTTTTGGAATCACTCTGTGCAATAACCCGATTCTCCGTTAATACAGGCATGCAGCCCGAATGATCTTCTGTTTCCGACAGCTTGGTGCTTTCCAGAATATTGCGGATGTCTTTTTCTTGTCTGACACTAACCGTATAACTGCGGTTCATGTTCAGCCGCGTATTCTTCCGGATGGAAAGTTTCGTTTCTATCTTATATGTTTTTTTCAGCAAAGTAAAGTATTTTCTGGCAGTTCCGGCATGCTCCGTCGTAACGGAAAGGACCCTTCCCTCACTTCCTTCGGAATGAATTTTTCCGGCATGACAGATGATCGATGCGATCTCCGCGACCCTGAGATGCCTTGCTTCCGGGATGATGCGGGAAAGCTCGTCTTTAACGTTTGAAGAAAATGACATTCTTACCCTTTCTGTCCGTTCCGGTCCGCATCCCTGTGTTCGACCTTTAGACCGATATCCTCAATGTCCTTCATTCGCCCGGCAAGTGCATTTGCCACGGCAACGGAACGATGCTGGCCTCCCGTGCATCCGATTCCGATCACCAGTTGTGTTTTTCCTTCTTCGATATAATGGGGAATCAGAAAATTGATCATGTCCGTCAGCTTATCCAGGAAACAATCTCCTATGCCGTTTGAAAAAACATAATTGCTGACCTCCTGATCCTCTCCGGTTTTATCCTTCAGAGAATCCTCATAAAACGGATTCGGAAGAAATCTGACGTCAAAAATAAGATCTGCATCTCTCGGAAGTCCGTAGGCAAACCCGAAGGAAAGAACAGTTACAAAAAGGTTCCGGTAGCCTTCCCTGTCTACAAAGATCCGCGACAGTTCCTGTCTTAACTCTCTGGTGAGCAGATTTCCGGTATTGATGATATGATCTGCCTGTTTTCTGAGAAACGCTATTTTTTTCCGTTCTTCCTCTATCCCGTCTTTTATTCTGCCGTCCCTGGCGAGCGGATGGGAACGTCTTGCTTTCTTAAAGCGCCTGATTAACGTATCATTGTCCGCATCCAGGAACAGGATCTCATAATCGATATGGGACTCCTTCATCCCTTTCAGGATCCCCTTCAGGTCTTTCAGTTTTTCCCCGCTCCGGATATCAATTCCGAGAGCTGCACCGTTTCCTCTGTCGTTTTCCTCGGTAAGTTCCACGAATTTCGGAAGAAGATCCACAGGAAGGTTATCCACGCAGTAATAGCCGAAATCTTCCAGCATTTTCAGTGCAGCGGTCTTCCCCGCGCCGCTCATCCCGGTAACGATCACAAACTTCATCAGAATTCTCCTATCATCCTTACTTCGGTTTCCAGTTCCACCCCAGAATTATCCTTTACTCTTTTCTGAACCTCCCAGATCAGATCCCGGATATCCGCTGCCGTTGCATTTCCCGCGTTGATAATAAATCCGCAGTGCTTCTCGGAAACTTTTGCTCCGCCGATCCGAAGCCCGGAAAGACCGGCATCCTGAATGAGTTTTCCTGCAAAGAAACCCGCCGGTCTTTTGAAGGTGGATCCGGCACTCGGATATTCCAGCGGCTGTTTTTCTTTTCTTCTGGTATTCAGTTCCTTCATTTCCGATAAAATTTCTTCCTCATCCCCGTCCTGAAGGACAAGTTTTGCCGAAAGAACCGTTCTGTTCAATGCGGGAATGTTGCTGCTCCGGTAATCGAGTTCCAGTTCTTCAGGCGTAACCACGGACAGGGAACCGTCTGCCTCCAGTATCCGGATTTCCGAAAGGACATCCTTCATCTCGGAGCCGTAGGCCCCCGCATTCATGACAATGGCTCCGCCGAGCGATCCGGGTATCCCGGAAGCAAATTCCATCCCTCGCAGGGAATTTTTTGCCGCCGTGTTTGCCGCCGCGGACAAAAGAGTTCCCGCCTGTGCTTCCATCACATTTCCGGTTACCTTGCTTTTGGAGAGTCCCTTCCCGAGAGCAATGATCATTCCCCGGTATCCCCTGTCTCCCACCAGGAGATTGCTTCCGTTTCCGATTACGGAATACGGCGTATGTTCCGCCAGGCAGGTCCGTACAAGTTCCACAAAACTTTCCATGCTCTCCGGCTCCGCAAAAAGATCGGCAGGGCCTCCTACACGAAAAGTCGTATGCAGACTCATGGATTCATTCTTCCTGAACATTTCCTTTTCTCCGGTCTCTTTTCTCAGTTTCCTTTTTCTTTTTCCATTTCTTTTTCCTTCCGGATCCGCGCAAGTTCCTCTTCCCGTATCCGGTTGATCTCTTTATCTGTCGGAGAAAGGATCTTATCCGTATGTTCCGTTTTCCCCATGTCTTCTCCGCCGGTTCTCATTTCATTCTCTGTTTCTTTTGCTTCCTGCCGGACTTCCTTCCGTTCTGCCGTTTCCTTTTCTTCCTTTTCTTCCTCGCTATGGATTTTTGAATTTTTTTCAATATTGGCCTGAACACGGTTATAAAGTTCCCTTGCGGCATTGTATCCCATCTTCTTCTGCCGGTAGTTCACGGCGGCAGATTCGCAGATGATTGCCAGGTTCCTGCCCGGACGGATGGGTAGCTCGTGACAGACAACTTTATTCCCAAGGAATTCCGTATATTGGTCATCCATTCCGAGACGGTCGTAATCCTTATCCTTATCCCAGTCCTCCAGTTTGATGACCAGATCGATCTGCTGCGTTTCCTCAACGCTTTCTGCACCGAAGAGTGCCTTCACATCGATAATCCCTATTCCCCTGAGTTCGATAAAATATTTGGTGATGTCAGGTGCGGAACCGATCAGCGTCACATCCGAGACCTTCCGTATCTCAACTACATCATCCGATACCAGACGGTGCCCTCTCTTGATGAGTTCCAGAGCAGCCTCACTTTTTCCGATCCCGCTTTCCCCCATGATCAGAACGCCCTCACCGAATACATCCACCAGAACCCCGTGAATGGTGATGCAGGGTGCGAGCTTCACTTTCAGCCAGCGGGTCAGCTCCGCCATCATATCCGTGGTCGCCTTGGAAGTACAAAGACAGGGAACCCCGTAATGATTGCAGTAATCCAGCATCACCTTATCCGGCTGAAGATTTTTTGCAAACAGAATGCAGGGGATCTTGTAACTGAGCAGCTGGTCATAGATCTTCCGTTTCTGTTCCTCTTCCATCTGCTGCATGTAAGACCATTCCACATAACCGATGATCTGAACTCTCTCATTGTCAAAATGAGAAAAATATCCGGTCAGCTGCAGGGACGGCCGGTTCACATCGGGAAGGGTAATGACTATGGAATCCGTGTTGATATTCGGTGTCAGATTTCTAAAATTATTTTTTTGAATCAGTTCGGTAATGGTTACGCCTTCCATTCGGCTACCTTCCTTTCGTTTTCATGGTATCACAACCGTGGAAAAAATCAAAGACGGAGTGTGCACTGCGGCAGTCCATCCCGGGTGCCTCCAGGAGTTCCTTTTCCGATGCATTCCGTATGGCCCCGATTCCCCCGAAATGTTTCAGCAATGCCTTTCGCCGGACCTCTCCTATCCCCCGGATCCCGTCCAGTTCCGAACTCACCTGAAGGCGGGAGCGAAGGCTCCTGTGATATTCAATGGCAAAACGGTGTGCTTCGTCCTGGATGCGCGTGACCAGACGGAATCCTTCCGAATGCGTATCCATGGGGATTTCCCTGTCGTTATAAAACAATGCTCTGGTCCTGTGTCTGTCATCTTTAACCATCCCGCAGACCGGTACATCCTTTTGCAGCTCCCGCAATACGGAAAGTGCGGCATGTACCTGCCCTTTCCCGCCGTCCATCAGGATCAGATCCGGCGGACAGGTGAATTTCTCATCCGTCAGTCTTCTTGTCAGAACTTCCTTCAGGGAGGCGGTGTCATCCGGTCCCGATACCGTACGTATCCTGAATTTCCGGTAATCGCTCTTTTTCGGCTTTCCGTTTTCATAAACCACCATGGAACCGACCGAATTTGTGCCGCTGATATTGGAAATATCATAGGCTTCCATCCGGTGTATATTTTTCAGGCCGGTCAAGGTTTCCACTTCCCGAACCGCCCCCGTGCTCCTGTCTTCTTCACGCTTCAGTTTCTCCCTGTCCTTCAGGAGTACAAGATCCGCATTTTTTTCCGCAAGTTCCACCAGACGTTCCTTCTGGCCCTTTTTCGGTACCACAAGTTCCACGCGCGATCCGCGTTTTTCCGAAAGCCACTGCCGGATGAGGTCGGCCTCCGGAACCGCATACTGCAGGTAAATCTCCCGGGGAAGAAACGGGGTTCCCGCATAGAACTGCTTCACAAAGCTTCCGACCACGGCTGCATCGTCCTCCTCCACCGCGATCTGAAGATAATGATGTTCCCGGCCGACCATTTTCCCTTCTCTGATAAAAAAAATCTGAACCAGTGCTTCCCGTTCGTCTCTTGCAAGAGCGATGATATCCCTGTCTTCCGTGTTCTCCGATGTGATCTTCTGTTTCTGTTCCACATGCTTCACACTGTTTAAAAGATCCCGAAGGGATGCCGCCCGCTCATAATCCATGCAGTCCGATGCTTTCTGCATATCGTTTATGATCTGTTTCTGCACCGGCTCAAATTTCCCGTTTAAAAATTCGAGCGCCGCATCCACCGATTTCCGGTATTCCGCGGCGGAAATATTTCCCGCGCAGGGTGCATCGCACTGATGGATGTGATAATCGAGACAGGGACGTTCCCGGCCGATATCCCGCGGGAGGACACGGCTGCAGTCACGGATACGAAATACCTTATGGATCAGATCCAGTGTGTCCCGGACAGCTCCGGAATCCGAAAAAGGCCCGTAATACCTGGCCCTGTCTTTTTTCAGCTGTCGTGTAAGAAAAATGCGGGGAAATTCTTCCTTTACCGTTACTTTGATGTAGGGATATGTTTTGTCGTCCCGGAGCATGGTATTGTAGCGCGGCCGGTTTTCCTTGATCAGATTGTTTTCCAGCACCAGTGCTTCCAGCTCCGTATCTGTCACAATATATTCAAACCGCTCGATCTGGCTTACCATGAGAGAAATCTGCGGGCCTCTTCCCACGATCCTGCGGAAATAGGAGCGGACACGATTATGAAGATTAACCGCTTTTCCCACATAAATGATCTCGTCATGTTTGTCCCGCATGATGTAAACGCCCGGGCAGGCCGGCAGTTTTTTCAGTTCTTCCCCAATATCGAACAAGATGTATTTCCTCCGCGCAAATGGTCTCCCTCATACTGTTCCTGCATATCCATGTACTTAATGAGACCTTCCGCCTGCTGTTTGATGCTGCCTCCGTATCCGGTAATCCCGTAGGAAAGATAAATGCTGTCCAGATCCTGCTGGGTGATGCCGTCAATATTCCTGATCAGCAGAGCCTTTCTGGCTTCTCTGTCATCCGTATCCAGGAAAGCACTGAGAATCGGATTTACGGCCTCTGTTTTCTCTTCTGCAGGACTTCCGGCGCGTGGATTCCCGCCGCATATTTCTTCCGGTTTCGGGACAATTCTTTCAAACCGGAACTTTTGTTTCACCGCAGGATATTTCTCATGATCCACCTCACTTAAAAAATCTTCCAGCGGGCGTATCCAGAGACGGTAATCCCCGTACAGTGCCTGATAGACCACAGCGGGGGATGCTGTTTCGGAATCGAAGGCAATTCCCACGATCTGATAAAGTTTATTTTTAAAATGCCTGTAAATATCGCCGGAGCGCGGCAGTTCCGAATGATCCATGTTCTTTCTGTCCTTTCCGAATTGTTCCGTTAAAATGAAATTTGTGTCCCAAGTCCTTTTTCCCACCCGCAGGCAAGCCTGCGTGGGAAAAAGGACTTTTGACACTGATATTAAAATTATAGCACATCCGCATCTGCCTATGCTACAATCAGTCGGGGAGTCATTTTTTGCTGAACCTATTGGGGGAAAATATGAAAATCGGATTTGACAATCGGAAATATCTGGCCATGCAGTCGGAACATATCAAAGAACGAATTTCGAAATTCGGGGACAAGCTGTATCTGGAATTCGGCGGAAAATTATTTGATGATTATCATGCATCCCGGGTACTGCCCGGTTTCCAGCCGGACTCAAAGCTGCGCATGCTTCTGCAGCTTGCGGACCAGGCTGAGATCGTGATCGCCATTTCCGCATCCGACATTGAAAAAAACAAGATCCGCGACGATCTCGGGATCACCTATGACGTAGATGTGCTGCGCCTGATCCAGTCTTTTCGCGACAAGGGGCTTTTTGTAGGCTCCGTGGTCATCACAAAGTATACCGGACAGTCCGGTGCGGACCAGTTTAAAAACAGGCTGGAAGCCATGGGAATCAGGGTCTACCGTCATTATGTGATAGACGGATACCCCGGGAACATTCCCCTGATCGTCAGCGAGAACGGCTACGGAAAAAACGAATATATCGTAACCGCAAGGCCGCTCGTCATTGTGACCGCCCCCGGACCCGGAAGCGGAAAAATGGCCACCTGTCTTTCCCAGCTTTACCATGAAAACAAACGCGGCGTCAAAGCGGGATATGCCAAGTTTGAAACCTTTCCCATCTGGAACCTGCCTTTGAAGCATCCCATCAATCTTGCCTATGAAGCTGCCACCGCGGACCTGCAGGATGTAAACATGATCGATCCGTTTCATCTGGAGGCCTATGGCGTTGCCGCGGTAAACTACAACCGGGATGTGGAAATTTTCCCGGTCCTTTCCGCCATTTTTGAGGGAATCTACGGAAAAAGCCCGTATCAGTCTCCGACGGACATGGGAGTAAATATGGCGGGCAGCTGTATTTCCGATGATGAAGTATGCCGGGAAGCAAGCCGCCAGGAGATCATCCGCCGGTATTACAATTCCATGAACCGTCTGGCAAAAGGAGACTGCCAGAGAAATGAAGTCACCAAAATCGAACTGCTGATGAAACAGGCAAACGTTACTGCAGCCTCCCGTCCCGTTGTACAGGCCGCGCTTCTGAAATCACAGATCAGCGACGGGCCCGCTGCCGCTGTGGAACTTCCCGACGGAAAGGTCGTTACCGGAAAAACCACGGACCTGCTCGGCGCCAGTGCCGCCATGCTCCTGAACGCAGTCAAGGAACTTGCCGGCATTCCCC
>Ga0268360_1001780_pt1 | contig 19903 bp, 27 predicted proteins | sample BioMet11_FD_192465 | JGI IMG/M metagenome (GOLD analysis project Ga0268360, IMG submission 192465) | Sewage microbial communities from Oakland, California, United States - Biofuel 11 (Illumina Assembly) | ecosystem: Engineered > Wastewater > Sewage > Unclassified | place: USA: California... | reverse complement strand
CAGCCACGCGCGTGGTCGGTGAAGGCGTTCGTTATGTCGAGCACCTCATGGGGCGTCACGAGGCGGCAGCCGGCGGCCAGGGCAGGGCAGGCCGGCATCCACCCGGAGCGGTAGCCCACGCCCACCTGCCGGGCGGCCATGACGCGTTCCTTGCCGGAAAGTCCCCGCACGGCCGCCTTGCCGGTCCAGATGTCCGCCGGCGCGCGCCGAAACCCCATGGCCCCGTCCGACACCTCGAGGTCGGTCTGGACGGTGACGTCCACCACGAACACACCCCAAAACAGGGCGAGCACCAGCATGTCGCCCTCGGGCCGGGCATCGGCCACGATCCAGGCAACGCCGTCCTGCGAAAGGCTGTGGCCGAAGGCCGGCGCCGCCGGCAGATCAGCCGGCCGGACCCAGGCCCGGCCAAGCCGCACCTGGCCGCAATCGACGCTGTCGCGCAGGGGGGCCGGGATGCCGATCCAGGTGTCGCCGTCCTCGATCACGGCCAAAACGGCGGTGCCGGCACCGCTCGCCGTATAGGTGGCCGGTCCGGCAAAGGCGGCCACGAAGGCGCCGGCGTCATCGAGCATCGGAGGCCTCCGACGCTTCCTGGCAGACCACGCACCGGCAGGCACCGGGGCGGGCGGCCAGCCGAGCCGTCGGGATGGGGGCACCGCAGTCCCGGCAGATCACCCGGCCGTTCTCCATGATCTGTGCTTCGTCCGGAGCCTTTCTGGTGGAGGACAAGGCAGCCGCCAGATAGGCCCTCTCGTCGCGTTGCGCGCGATCGGCGATGTCCATGTCAGCTCCTTCCGTAGAGGCAGGGTCGCAACCAGCGGGCAATGGCCAGGCTCCAGCGTTTGGCGCGGTCGACGGACATGCCCATCTCCCTGAAGCGGCAGTAGAGATGCCCATCATTCAAGGAGTGCTGGAGGAAATTACGCATTACCGTTTCCCGCCGGTCTGGCGTTCGTAGCAATCGAGGACCGCGTCCTGCTGCTCGATGTAGCCGCACTGCCGGTCCACGATGGTGAGCAGCCTGTCCAGGTTGGCCGGCGAGCACACATGGTCGGCCGGATCCAGTGCGGGCAGTGCGGGCCGGGACGGCCTGGGACAGCGCGTGTAGCTGTGCTGCACCGTGACGGTCCGGCCGGCGCAGCCGCTAATCACGGCAAGAGCGGTTAATATGCACAGCAGCGTTGTGGCTCGTCGCATCGTCCACCACCTTTCCCGCCCTGGCGGGTACGGTCTTGGCTCTACGGATGATCACACAGCGATCGGCTGCCCGCGCCTGCGCGCGGACGTTGGCCTGCTGACAGGCCTCGACCTGGGCGGTCAGCCCGTCGCGGGCGTCGGACAGCGACTTGGCCGACGCTTCCAGGAGCGCAATTCGTGTGTTGGCCTCGCTCAGGTCCTTGGCCATGCTGGTCAGGCTGGTCTGGAGTTGGGCCACCCGGATGGTCTGACCGGCCAGAGCCGCCAGCAGCGCGGCCAGGGCCAGACCGGCGGCCCAGTACAAGCCGCGGTTACTCATGGCAGATGCCCTCCCCGTATCCGGCCGCCACGTAGCGCGGAGTCAGGGTGCGCAGGATGCGCTTGGGGTAGCCCCGATTCTCCCGCCAGCTTCCGGCGGATCGGCCGGCGTTGACTTGCTCCACATTGTCCCACCAGGCGTCCGGTGCCAGGCCGCGCGAGGCGGCCAGCCGGCTGTCCCGGCGCACCCAACCGAGGCCGCCATTGTAGGCGGACAGGGCAAAGGCCATGCGGTCGCAAGGGGTGGACGCCTCAAGGCGGTCCCACAGGTAGCGGTCGTAGGTACAAAGGGCGCGCAAGGCCCAGGAGGGATTAAAGGGCTCGTTGGCGGCAAGCTCCGGGAAGAGGCCGGAGATCCAGTCCGCCGTGGCCGGCATGAACTGGGCCATGCCCCGGGCGCCGACGGGACTGGTGGCATCCGCTCGCCAACCGGATTCCTGGTGGACCTGGGCCGCAAACACGGCCACCGGCGCGGACAGGCCCCAGACGCTCCGGGCGTTGCGGATCAGTTCGGCCCGGTGGCGCAGGGCGGCGGCCGGAAGGCCGCGCGCCCGGACGGGCGTGGGGGATGCGGCCTTGGGCGCCGTGGTCGGCTGTGTCGTCGCGGCCGGCCGGATTGCCGGCGCCGGAGCCCGGTCGCATCCGGAGACGAGCAGCACGGCCAGCAGGGCCAGGGCGAAGGCCAGCACCAGGGCGGCCAGATCCATGGCAGTCTGGTGCATGCTACAGCCCCAACCCCATGGCCAGCATGGTGCCCAACATGACGAGCGGCCGGCGCAGCATGGCGGCGGCGTAGATCTGCTCGCAACCCGCGGCCACCGGATGGTTGGCCCGATCATCGCTCGGCTGTTTGTCGGCCCGCCAGTCGGATGATGTCAGAAACGAGTCCGGCCGGGCGTAGGGGAAACACCAGCGATCAAGCCAGTAGCCCAGATAGCCGGCAATGGTGACCAGGGCCAGCTTGTAGGCCGCCACCGGCAGTTGCTGCGGCGAGAGCAGGGCCACGGCGGCGACCAGGACCACGGCCAGGACCAGGCAGACCAGCATGCGCGGGTTCAGGCGAGAGCGCAGCGACGTCTTGTCCGTGGTCAGGGTCACGGCCTCGGCGGCCAGGCCGGAGAGGGTTTCGGTCGCCTTCTGCCGCATGGCGTCGGCAAGGGCGGCACCCAGGGCGGCGATGCCCTCCGGGGTGTCGAGGCCGGGCGCGGCTTGTTTTACGGATGTGTCGGTATTCGTTTCGGCCATGATGCCTACCTCCCAGGGGTTTCGTTGAGGATCTCGGTTTTGACGTCCGCCGGCATGTCCCGGTCATGGGCCACCATGGCGCGCATCATGCGAAAGAGCGTGTTGGTGCGGTCCTTGATGTCCTGGCGCAGTTCGGCGTGGCCGTCCTGCACCGCCTTGAGGGTGGTGCAGACCGTGACGCGCCGCTCCTCGTACTGGCGGTGACTCACGTAGTTGCGCTTGGTGAGCACGTGCACGGCCAGCGCCACCAGCAGGGAGGTGAACCCCGTGACAGCGGCGGCCTCGAGCGGAGTGAACGTCACGACAGGCCCCCTTATTCCGGGATGACGCCGGTGAGCAGGTAGCCCGCGCCGGTGAACTGGATGCATTCGTCGGTGTTCTGCCGGGCTCGCACGACGTCGCTGCGGGTCTGTTCCTCGCGGTAGGTCTCCACCACCAGCATATCCGGGGCGTCCTCCTCCCAGGCGAAGGTCCGGCCGAGGGATGGCTCGCGCAGATCCTGACCGCCCGAACTGACCACGCCCAGCATGGCCATGGTCGGGGACCAGATCGGCTTGACGTTCTTGGCCTTCTTCTTGGGCGCGGTATTGCTCACCGCGCCGGCGGCGATGATGTGCACGCCGAAGTAGGCCTCGAGCTGGGGGATGGTCAGATCGCCCCGGATGGCGTTGGGGTCGGCGTATTTGACGCGTTCGATGACCGAAGCGCACATGGACACCTGGCGCAGAATGGACTCATCCAGAATGAGCGCGTTGGGCTTGAGGCCGATGGCCAGGCGCATGCCGTCGATGCCCTCGACCACGTCGGCCCGGGGATCGGCGTTGGCGTAGTCGTTCCAGGCATGCCCCACGGCATGACCCCCGAAGGTGGCGACGTCGAAGACCTTGGCGGCCGTCCTTTTTTCCCGGGAACGCAGCACCATGGACATGGCCCGATAGGTGGCCATGGTCTCGACGTCGAAATAATTCCGGTAGAGCTTGGCCTCGGTGTCGTCGACCGGTTCCTCCCAGCCGTTCTCGGAGCAGGAGTAGTCCTCGAAATCGAAGTCCCAGTCGCCGCGCGCGTAGGCCGTACGCGGCGCCCGGGCGGTGTCGGCCACCTCGAGCAGGGCTTCGGCCGGAATGACCGGGTATTTGGCCGTCTGCAGCGGCGTGTAGAACGGCGGCAGCACCAGATCGGCAATGTAGCCGATGGTGGCGGCCGACAGGCTGTAGGCGAAGGCCAGAGCCCCGAGGTCGGGGCGGACAATGGCTGTGGAAATGGGCATCGCGGAAACCTCCTTGTCAGCCCGACTAGCTCAGGGTGTGGCCGTAGCCGTAGGGAACCAGTTCGACGACGCCGCCGGCGGGGGCACCGACCAGGGCCATGCCGATCACGTGGGATCCCGCCCCGGAGACCAGGACGATCTTGCCGTCAGCCGTGGCCATGACCTCGTCACCCATGGCCACGGCACCCGAGACCTCGATCTCGACGGTGCCCTCGGTGTTGAGCAGGCGCACGCCGATGCGCTGTCCGGCTTCCAGGGCCGGACACTCGATCACGCCAAGCGGTTTGGCCGATGCGTCGCAATGGGCGATCTGCCCGGTGGGCAGGAGCGTCACCAGCCGGTAGGCCTCCAGGGGACCGGAGGCCGGGTAGGGCAGATGGGATGTGCTGCGGTAGGCCATCTACTTGCCCTCCTTGCCGTGCTGCCTGGCCAGCCAGGCGGCGTGCGCCTTGGGATGCTCCTTGATGGCTTTGGCCATGGCCTTGCCCTTGGACAGGCCCTTTTCCTCCTCGGCCGCCACCAGGGCGTCGAAGTCCGGCGCCTTGGCGTCGGCGGCCGGATTCAGGGGTTTTTCCGTGGCGGCCTTGAGGGCCGCAAGGGCATCCTTCCGAGCCTGGGACGGTTCGCCCTTGTCCGGCGCGGCGGCGTCCGGGGCGGCCATGAACGCGCCCATGGCCGCCGCCTGTTCGGCGGTCACGCCCGAGGCGACCACGCCGGCCACCTTGGCGCCCATCTCCTTGCCCACCAAGGCGGTAACCACGCCCAAGCAGCGAGCCTGCTCGTCAGCCACAGCGGTCTTGCGGGCCGCGTCGGCCTTGGCGGACAATTCCGTTGCCACTTCGGCGCGGTAGGCCTCCGCCACGCCTTGGTGCTCCGCCTTGAACGTTTTGAGATCCATGTGCACCTCCTGCACGATGCGGTTGATGAAATCGGCGCGGCTTTCGAGGCGGTCCACCAGCCCCAGCTCCAGGGCCTGCCGGCCAAGAAAAAGCCGGCCGTCGGCCATGGCCTGGGCCTTTTCCCGAGTCACGCCCCGGCCGGCGGCCACGGCTTCGAGAAACAATTCGTAGACCTCGTCCACGCCGGACTGCAGATAGGCCCGGGCCTCCTCGGACAGCGGTTCGTCCGGGTTGCCCATGGCCTTGTATTTTCCGGCCGTGATGTAGGAGACGTCCACGCCCATCTGCTCATTCCAGCCGGACCAGTCGGTGTGGGTCAGGACCACGCCGATGGAGCCGATCTCGGCCGTTTCGTGGGTGACGATTTCCTTGGCCGGGCTGGCCGCCCAATAGGCGGCCGAGGCGAGCAGATCCGCCGCGTAGACGTAGAGCGGCTTTTGCGCGGCAACCGTGCGCACGATGGTGTGGAGCTCCTCGATGCCCGCCACCGTACCGCCGGGCGCGGTGTCCGCGTCCAGGAGGATGCCCCGCACGGCCGCATCCTGGCCGGCCTGGAGCAGCCCGGTCCCGATCTCGCGCATGGAGGCGATGCCCCACCAGCGATTGCCGTCCTTGGACATCGGGCCGGAGAGGCGCACCACGGCCAGGGGGCCGAGACGCTCGTAAAACCGTTCGTCCCGTCCCGGGGCGGCAACCATGGCCGCCGCGGTCTTGGCATCGGGCAGCCCCTTGGCCTTCATGGCCCGGAAAAGCCCGGCCAGATACCCGGGCTCCATGGCCCAGCGGCGTTCCGTTTGGATGCTCACGCGGCCTGCTCCTTGTGGGTTGTCTCCTCGTCGTCCTTGGCCGGGACCTGCACCGATACGGCAACCGGCGACGCCGTGGGCGTCAGCCCGTAGCGGGCGTAGGTTCGGCGCTCTCGGGAAATCTTGCGGGCCATCGACTCGGGGTCGGTGCCGCGCGCGTACAGGATGTCGGTGAGTGAGTCGGACAGGGCGTCCAGGCCGAGTTTCTCGGCGGTGCGCTCCTTGACCGGGTCGATCTGGCCGCGCGGCGGCCGGGTCCAGGAGACGCCGCACCAGGCCCGGGTGGCCTCGTAAAAATCCGGCTTGCCCTTGGGCACCACGAGATAGCCGCGCAACCAGGCCTCCTCGAGCACCATGGCGTAGACGCGGTTTAGGTAGCCGCGCACGAACCAGTCCTGGTACAGCGTGTAGAGCTTCCAGACCTCAAGCAGCGCGGCCCGGGCGGACGAGTAGTTCGTCTGGGAAAAATCCTTGGACACCGACACATAGGGCTGGCCCGTGGAGGCGGTCAGGGCGTGGAGGATGCGGGTATAAAAGGCGTCGAAACTCTGGGGCGGCCGGGGGTTGGCCAGGATATGCGGCTTGTCTCCGGTGCGGCCGGAGATGATCATCCCCGGTGTGATTTCCTCGGGGTAGGGGCGGACCAATGTCTTTTTGCTGTTGCCGCTCAGATCGACGGATCCGCCAAACTGATCGCCCACGGATTCCATGAACACCGTGAAGCTGGCCGCGATCACGGCCGACACCAGCTCGGAATCCACGTAGGCCGACAAGTCGTTGAACAGCTTCATGGCCGGCGCCAGGATGGTCTCGCCGCGATACTGCTCCGGCATGATGCCGTGCCGGCGGTGGAGACAGCCCCAGCGGTGGCCGATTTTTCGGGGCACGCGGCGAAAATAGATTTTGGACAGGCCGGCCAGGGGACGATTGTCCGGCGGCTCGGCCAGCCAGTAGGCCAGCGGCCGGCCGTTGGGCCCCATCTCGATGCCGCGTTTGATGAGCGGATTGTTTGCCAAGTCGCACGGCGTGCGCAGCCGGGCCGGATGCAGCGCCTGGAGGGCCAGGCCGAAAGACCGGCTGGGGTCGGTATCGATCCAGACCGGCAGGTGAATGAACTCCCCCAGAACGAACATGGAGCGGCAAGCCTGGTACTGCAGGTCGTTGAAATGGTCGGTGTCGGCCGCGTCGGCCTCGTCGCACCAGAGCTCCCAGGCCGCTTCCGCACTGTCGGCGAAGGCGTCGGCCTCGTCGTCGGACAGGCCGAGGCGTTGGGCGTTGGGCGAGGATTGCGGGCGCAGGCCCGGGCCGGTCACGTTGAGCGTCAGGGAATCCACGCAGGCGGCGGCGTGGCCGTCGCTGGCCACCAGGGATTCGGCCCGGTCGCGGATGAGGTCGGCGTCGCGCTCCTCGGCGTAGGGGTTGATCCGGCTCGGGAAGAAGTTGGCCAGGGTTCCTTCGCGGCTGGAAGCCGTGCGGCGTGTGCCCGGAACGCGGCCTTGTACCCCGCCGAAGGCTGCCATGACGGCCCGGGCCTGGGCCCGACGCAGGCCCCGGACCGGTGAAAGATAGCCGACGACCGCATCCAACCAGTTGCCCATCAGCAGTACCTCCCGGGGATGAGGGAGGTGAAGGCCGGGCTGCCGTTGCCGGCGGCGGCATCTTCCACCGTGGTCTGCCGGTCGAGCCAGTCCAGGTGCTGCTGGATGGCGGGCAGATCGGCCCGGCGCAGCCGCCGGGTGCCGATGGTGAATTCCTGTCCCTGGGCTACGGCCAGCAGGGCAGCCTTCCATTGGGCGATGTGTTCGGCTTTTTCCGCTCGGGTAAAAATGGCCATGGCTGCGGGCTAGCACACCCGCCCCGGCCAACGAGGAGACGATAGAGACAATAGAGACAAGAGAGACACTTTTTTGCGGTCGAAATTGGCCTTGTGAAATGAAGAATATCGTCAGCAGTTAAAGGATGTTATGTTACCTGTCGGACCATGCGAAATCGTGAGTCGATTTTGCACCCTCGAAAAAAAGGTTTTAGGCAAGATTTTGTCACCAGAAATGTTGACTGCTTTATTGTCATCACTTATGGTGCATTCATGAACAGCAAGGAACTCAAGCGGTGGCTGGCCGAGCAGGGATGCACCTTCGAGTCGCACCGTGGCGGTTCCGGCCACCTGACCGTGATCCTTGGCGACAGGACGTCGCAACTGCCCATGCACGGGCAAAAGGAGATCGGCAAGGGCCTGCTGCAAAAGATTTGCAAGGATCTTGGACTCAAATAGAGGAGGGGAGCCCATGCTCACCTATGCCGTGCACCTGACGCCCGACGACAACGATACCCTGCTGGTGACCTGTCCGGATCTTCCCGAGGTGACCAGCTTCGGCGAGGACGAACGGGACGCCCTGGGCTATGCTGCGGGGGCCATCGAGGAGGCGCTGGCTGCGCGCATGGCCCACAAGCGGGACATTCCCCTGCCGGCCGAAGATGTTCCGGCCGGGCTGTATTCGGTCCGCCTGTCCACCCAGACGGCCCTCAAGGTGCTCTTGTACGCGGCCATGTTCCGCCAGGGCGTCACCAAGGCCGAACTGGCCCGGCGCATGGGACTCCCGCGCCAGAACGCCGACCGGCTGCTCGACCTCAACCACGCCTCCCGCCTGGATGTGCTGGACGCGGCGTTTTCGGCCCTGGGCCAGGAAGTGGCCGTGGCCCTGCGGGATCGCGCGGCCTGACGTCAGGGCTCCTGCCCGGGCGGCACCGGCGGATTCCCTCCCGTCGCCCGTCCCTTGTATCGTCCCTGCTGGTCATAAAGCCGGGTCTCGCCGTCCGGCTCCGTCATCACCCGGCCGACGTAGCGGCCCTTGGCGTCATAGAGATTCGTCTGCTTCGGGTTGGCCGGGTTGATGGTGGCCCGTCCCCGATAGCGTCCCTGGGCGTCGTAGACGTGGGACTCCCCGCCGGCCAGGGCAGGGAGGGCGAGACCGATCGACAGTAGCAGTGTGACGGCAAGTGCCCTCATGACGTCTCCTTTTCCCGGCGGCGGAGATAGCGCTCCACGCTTTTGGTGGTCACTCGGAGCCCCTTGACGTCTCCCACGGGCACCACCTTGAATTCGCCTCTGTGCACCAATCGATACGCATGCGCCCTGGAGCAGTCGAGCCAGTCCATGAGTTTTTTCACGGTGATGAGCGGCCCTTCGGCGGTGCGGTCATACGGAATATTCGTGGTGCGCATGGGATCCTCACCCCCGGCGGGCGGCCAGGATGTCGCTGGCGCGACGGGCGGCCATGGCCAGGGTTGACGTTTCGTTCGCTGCCGACCCGGGCGCGATCGCCTGGTCGGCTTCCTGCTCGTCGGCCTGGGCCAGCAGGTATTGCAGGCTCGGGGTCCAGGACCCGTCCGTGCAGGCGTGGGCCATCATGGTGGCGTCGAGCAGGTGGTTTTCCCTGCTCACCGCCTCCCAGACAAAGGTGCCGCTTCTGGCGCGGACGAGCCGCTCGGCCGCCATGTGCTTGGCGTAGGTTGCTTCGGTACCGGCATTAAGCAGCATGGGCTGGCGGGCGTCCGGCGAGAGCCGCTTGAATACCAACCGCTTGAGATAGCCGACGTCGAGCAGATAGAGCCGCAGCCCGCCGGGGATAGCCCGACCGGACTTGGGCAGCTTGTCCACCACACTCCAGGATACGGGCACGTAGTGTTCGCGCGACCGGCCCTTGATCGGGAAGAGCCGTCCTTCGCCCCGGGACCGGCACCAGGCGTAGACTTCCTCGGTGCGGGTCAGGACCTGGTGCTCGGAGACGTTGCCGCCCGAGTCGATGGCCGCCCGCCAGATGCCCATGTCCGCCCCCGGTCGTCCCAGGATCGGGTAGCGCGTCTCGTGCACCAACGCCATGACGTCCTCCCAGGTCGCAATCTGGCCGTAGTCGATAAGCCAGCTCTGCAAGCTCGCGCCCCAGGCCAACACCGCGAACCAGAAGCTGGTGGCCTGGGTGTCGATACCGCAGGTCACGGCCACGGCCTCGACCGGCACGGTCTTGGCCGGCAACCACATGGCCCGGCGGGCCAGCACGGATTCCGGCTTGGTATCGATCTCCACCGGCGTGAAGGGCAACGCGCCGCGCCCGTTGCGGAATTCCCGCTTGACCTTGTCGTCGTCGATGCTTTCGGCCTCCACCTTGTCCGCCGCGATCTCCGACAGGGAAACGAACGGGTAGATCAAGGAGCACATGTGGAAGCCCACCCGGCGCGGTCGCAGCACGGCTTCGTCGGCCCGCCATTCCCCACGCCCCACGGCTACGTCCCGGGCATGATCGGTCCACATGTATTTGCAGTGCGGGCATTGGTAGCGTCCAAGCCGACGGCGCTTGATCTCACGTGGATCCGTGCAGCCGTCGAGCACTGCCACATTGTCCAGGGTCATCACCTGGAGCGTGCCGCAGCACGGGCAGACCACGACGTAGCGGCGCAGCTCGTCGCACTCCTTGGTGACCATGGTCCAGATGGTGCTGGTTTCGTCACCCATGGGCTTGGCCACGGCCAGCACGCGCCGCTTGGGACCGTAGCTGATCGTCCGCTCGCGCAACTCGTTGATCGGGTCGCCCTGGCCGGCAAGCTGGCGGTAGAGGTCGACCTCGTCGAGGAACTCGTGCAGCACCGTGACCGAGGCGCGCTGGGCCGGGGACAGGGCCGAGGACAGATAGATCGTGGAGCCGTCGCGCAGCTCGATGGCGTCCTTGTTGTCGCGGAGGTACACGCGCCGCAACGCGGCCGAGCCCTTGAGGCGCGGCAGAAACTTCTTGGTCACGGCCCGGGCCAGGGTGGCCTCGTCGGGCATGGCCAGGAGCTTGGGGCCGGGATAATGGGCGATGCTGTAGAGCAGGCAGGCGAACATCAACTCGCTTTTGCCGCCCTGGGGGCTGGCGCAGACGTCCACCTCCTCGACGCCCGACTGGTAGAGCGTGTCCATGATGCCGCCCAGATACGGGGTGGCGTCGAGGCGCAACCGCGAGCCGGCATACGGGCCGTCCTGGACCACGATGTGCTGCGAGGCCCAGGCGGAGACGGGCGGCCGCTCCCGCTTGCGGTAGATGTCGCGTTCGGCGGCGGTGAAGGTAAAACGCACGGACTCGGGAACGGTCACAGGCCAAGCTCCTTGGCTTTGGCGCGACACAGGGCCGCGAACGTCTGCGGGTCAATATCCATCGTCAATAGTTCTTGTTTGTAGCACTCGTATTCCCGCCACAGGTTTCGTTCTTCGTCCATGATCCCGCCTACCTTGCCTTGCAGTTCGTTCCCACGCGGAAATATTTCCGCGTGAAGGTGGCAGGCTAGGTCATTCGCCGGATCAATTTCGACTGCACGGTGCACAATGGTGCACAGTTTTTTCGCCTTGCTCGTGGCGTGGACCGCGCGGAAACCATCCCGGGCGGCATGAACTGTTCGGATGTCATGCCACCCTTGTTTCCTTTTTAAGCAATCGTTTTGCCTTGGCGTAATCATCGTCCTTGGCGCCGCAGCCACGGTATTGCATGAGCGACTCTAGGGTGAGCTTGCCGGCGCGCAGGAAGGGGATCGTGCAAAGCTTTTCGAAATCGTAGGGTCGCCCCGGGATGGCGCGCAGGATGTGCGAGTACGCCGCCAGGGGGCAGCCTTGGCACGCGGTTTCCGGCATGGTTTCAACCAGGATGTTTTTTGCCCCGCCAATGTGGACCGGCACCCCGCCTCCGGGGGTGACGTAGTAGGCGACCTGGCCAGGGACCAACTCCAGGAGACGGAGATCTGACCTGCTCACGCCCCAACCTCCAGCAAGTTTCCCCGCGTCTCCACGCCGGGGCGATAGTCCACCCGGAAAAAGCCGAGCCGCCCCTTGCAGGGCATGAAGGGCAGCGGCCGGGCGTCGGCGATGCGCCAATGCCATTGGCCCGGCGAGGCCCAGGGGGAAATCTGGTCCCGCGTGCAGTCGACCAGCCGGGCCATGCCCACGATGCCGCCGACGCCGCGTCCGTCTTCGGGAAAACGCAGGCCGCCCGGCAGACCGTAGCGGGCGTGCATCTCCTCCAGAAGTTCCCTGGCTTCGAACAGACTGAACCGCGGCCGGGCGCTGGCCTGGATGAGAACCTGGCGGCCGACGTAGCATGCCGGCAGGACCCAGGTCCGGTTCTCCACGTCCTTGAAGCCGTTGACGAGCAGCCAGGCCCAGGGTTGCTGCACGGCAATGGGCGATGCCGGGGATGTCGGCCGGCGGAGGCATGGTGGCGGTGGGGATGGTCACGCGGGCACCTCCGGAAAGGCATTGTACTCCACGCCGTCGAGCAGGCGGCCGGCTGCTCGTTTGCCGAATCTCCCGCCCCATTGCTTGAAGAAAAATGGTGTGCCCGCCTCCTGGCACTGGTCGCGCAGGGACCGTGCCCAATCAGGGTGCATCGGCCGGGCATTGGGGCCGCTTTCACCGCCAACAATGACCCAATCAAGGCGGGGCATCCCCCGATTGCAATGATACGGCCCATATTCGACGCCGGTCAGATAGTCATAACCCCAGGGGTACCTTTCGCCGGCGGGCTTGCTGATTCGTCGCATCATCACCGGCCCCAACATCGGCTCGATGCTCACAAACCGCTTGGCCGCCGGTGTTTCCAGCAGGATCGGGATGCGCTCATCGGCACGTTGCTGGTCTTCGACAGTGACGCCGAGCCAGATGTTCGGCAGAGGCCACGAGAGATATTCCAGGGGTACACGCGGATCAATTCGTCTGGCCGTCTCCCCCCGTCCGTCACATCGGGCAATGGACGAGTCGATGAGATAGGCCAGCATTCGTTCGGGGCGTTTGGTCAACAGCAAAAAAGTATGCTGCTTGGCAACGGCCATGTAACCAAAGATAGTATCAAGGAATTCATCCGGCACAGCATTATAGAAGAGGTCGGTCATGCTGCCGACAAAGATTCTACGCGGTTTCTGCCAGCGGAGGACCTGTTTCATCAAATGCGGATGCAAGTTGACTTGCCCTGTCCATTTCCCAGCCCCGTCAGTCAGTCCCTTGAAATAGGGGGGATTTTAATATTAGCGGCCAGCCGATGCGTCATTCTTGCCGCATAACAGTTGTCACAGGCCGAAGAGGCCGGAGAACAGCCGAAGCAGGGATTGATTGTAGCGTCGCACCACTCGATCTTGCTTTTCACTCCCATCACCGCACCATCCATGGTTTAATTGTTCAGGCCGACAAGTCGGCGAACCGTTCCAGGAACCGCCGGTGCGCCTCGCGGGGCGGCAGGCCGAGCTGACCGGGATGGTCCAGGCCGATCTCGCCCAGCTCGAAGGGAACCGGCATGGCGTCCCAGGGCTTGGGCGGCGCCAGCAGCAGCCACTCCAGCTCGGTGGCCAGCAGGCGGCGGTCGGCGTCCTCGACTTCGGCGGGGATGGCGGTCGGCAGGCGGAACCGGCGCGAAATCGCGTCCCAGACGCGGCCCTCGACATCACGGAACGAGGGCAACAGGGCCTTGAGCGGCGAGACCATGTCGCCGACGTAGGCTTCGGCCGCGTCGTGCATGAGGCCGCAAAAGGCCAGTTCGCGCGGCAATACCCGTGACACGTAGAGGCAGTGCTCGGCCACGGAGTAGAACCGCTTGGTGTGGCCGTTGAACCGGCACTGGTTGGCCAGGGACAGGGCGATGTCCTTGATGGACACCATGGCCGGGGCCGGATCGATCAGATCGAAGGCCAGGCCGGAAAAGGTCTGATTCCAGGGATTGCCGCTCATGCATCCTCCTTGCGTTTGGTTTTCAGGCCGCGTCCGGATCCGCGCGGTCCGTGTCGGTTGCGGCCACGAATTCCCGATCCTCGGACCAGGCGTCCATCCAGTCAGCCGTGGCCTCCTCCCAAAGCCGCAGGAACTCGGGCAGCCGGGCTTCCTCGCCGCCCACGGCCGCGATGATGCGCGGGCCCATGAGTGGGCCGAAATTTTCGATCTGCGCCTTGAAAAACTGGGCCCGAGCCGCCAGCCCGCGCTCGACCTCGTCCTTGTCCACCAGCTTGCCCTGGAGCTTTTCCCGCCGCATGCGGGTCAGCAGCGCCTGCTCGACCTTGTGGTCGGCATCGGCCGCCAGCCGGCGGCGCGCCTCGGCCGAGAGCTTGCCGTCCTCCTCCCTGCTGACCGTGGGCAGGCTGGCGGCATAGGCCAACAGCACCGACTCCTCGAACCGACCGCCGGCGTCGGTGGGGAGGAGCCCGGCCTTGCAGTCGGCGTAGAACTTGGTTTTCCGGATGGCGAAGCCGCGCCCCTGCAGATATGCCAGCGCGTCCTTCTTCTTGGCGAACAGGCGTCCCTCGCCACCGGCGACCGCAGCCTTGTCCACCTCGTCGCGCACCTTGCGAAAGGCCTCGATGTTTTCCTTGGTCGGTTGTTCGTTCATGCGTCGCTTCGCCCCTTCCTTGGCCCGCAGCAGGGCGGGCAGATCCGTGGAGGCGCTCCGTTCGAGGTAAGGTGTGAGGTCGCCGGTCATGCCGCGCCTCCCGCCAAGGGGAACGGCCGTCCGTCCGGGGCGATGGCCGTCTTGCCCGTATGCTCCTGCCAGCGCAGCACGATCACGTCGCAAAAGCGCGGATCCAGTTCGAGGGTGCGGCACTCCCGCCCCAGGCCCTCGCAGGCCATGAGGGTGGATCCCGATCCGCCGAAGGGATCGAGGACCAAGCCGCCCGGCCGGCTGGAATTGCGGATGAACCGTTCGAGGAGCGCCACCGGTTTCATGGTGGGATGGGCATCGCTGCGAGAAGGCTTGTCCACGCTGAGGATGGAACCGGGAGCGACTTCGACGGCAAGATCCTGGCCCGAAACGATGTACAGATCGTCGCCGGCCGGGATCTGGACGCGGCCGTCCTCCAGGAGCACCGCACCGGGCAACCCCTCGAGGAGGGTGGTCTGCCGGCGACCGCCGAACCAGGCGTGGCGCCCGGTCGGCTTCCAGCCGTAGAGGATGGGCTCGTGCTGCCAGTGGTAGTCCGCTCGGCCGAGCACGTGGACGTTCTTGCGCCAGACGAGGCACGAGGCCAGCTTGAAGCCGGCGGCCTGGAAGGTCTCGCGGAAGCTCAGTCCCTCGGTTTCCGAATGGGCCACGTAGGCAGCCGCGCCGTCGGCCAGAACGGCGTAAAGCGCCGTGAAGGCCCGCGCCAGAAATTCGCGGAAGGCCGAGGACGTCATGGCGTCGTTGAGGATCTTCCCGGCCTTGCCTTCGACGGCCACGTTGTACGGCGGATCCGTCACGGCCAGTTCCGGGCGCTCGCCCCTGAGCAGCCGTTCCAGATCGGCCGGCGCGGTGGCGTCGCCACACAGCAGCCGGTGCCGTCCCAGGTTCCAAATGTCGCCCGGCCGGGTGACGGGCGTTTCGGGGACGTCCGGCACGTTGTCGGGATCCGTGCGGCCAACGCCCGGCAGCAGGTCGAGCAGTTCGTCCAGCTCGGCCACGTCAAAGCCGGTCAGGGCCAAATCCATGTCGAGCTCGCGCAGCTCGCCCAGTTCCACGGCCACCATCTCGTCATCCCAGGCCGCCCAGGTGGCCGAGCGGTTGACCAGCAGGCGGAAGGCCCGGACCTGTTCCGTGGTCAGATCGTCGGTCAGGATCACGGGCACGGTCTCCATGCCCAGGTGAGCGGCCGCGTCCAGGCACAGGCGGCCGTTGACCACCTCGCCGTCGGAACGTGCCAGCACCGGCACCCGGAAACCGTATTCCCTGATCGACGCCATCATCCGTTCCACCACGTCCTTCCCGTATTTTCGCAGGCCCCGTTCGTAGGGCCGCAGCCGCGCCAGCGGCCAGTATTCGAGCTTGAGCGTTTCCATCCGTCCGTCCCCGTGCTAGTGCCTCCCTGCCATGCATGGCTGGAGGGCTGGGATTCCTGGTCGGATGCCCCGTTCATCCGGCCGCCGGCGGGAGCTGCAACTCCGGCCGGCAGCCCTCCACTTACCGTCCGGCCGCCTCCCGCTCGCGCCAATATCCCAGGTTGGTCCAGCCGGCGAAGGCCAGCCCCGGTGTCTCGCTGGCGCAGCGCACCAGGGCCGCCCATTCGCCCGAGCCGTCGACCTGGCCGTGGACGCGGCGCAGGGAAGAGGTCGCCCGCAGTCGGCGCCGATCGAGAAACCACAGGATCGCTTCCAGGCAATCGCCGAAAAAGAGTTTCGCCATTTTGGCCATGGCTGCGTCGGGCACCTCGGCTCCGGACCGCAAGACCAGCGCGCCGTCGTCCTGTTCGGACAGCCCCGGGACCAGCATCGGCTCCACATGATGGCGTTGCATGGCCAAAAGCAGCCGCCCCAGCGGCACCATGTCCAGGGCGCCCGCATAGTCCGGCACAAGCCACGGCACGTCGGCGGCTTGCGCCGGGGCGGCGGGATCTGGTCCCGGCTCGACGGCCGCCTTTTCGCCTGCCGCGACTTCCGCCCCGGCGACGCCTGTGCCTTCCTCCTCCCCCTCCGCGCGGAGCGGCTGTCCAGGCGGCAAAAGTCCTGGCTGCAAGACCGGCGGCAGGCCGGCCATGATCCAGGCCCTTAGGTTGGCGCCGGCGGCGTAGGCCTCGCCGGGATCCTTGCCGACCGGGCACGGCCAGCGCTTGGCCCGGGAGAATGAGGCCGCCCACCGTTGCCAGCCTTTGGCCCCAGCACCGTCCGTGCCTTCGGCATCTAGGGCCACCAGGATGCACAGGGCTTCGCGCAGGCCGTCGAGCACGTCGGCGGCGATCTTCTTGACATTGGCCGTCTGCACGGAGATGACGCCGATTAGGTCCCCGACCTGGTCGTGCAGCATGAGGGCGTCCAGCTCGGATTCGACCACCACAAACGCCCGGGCCTCGCGCCCCAGGACCATGGCGTCCATGGCACTGCCCGGGATGACGTAATATTTCGTCTCCTGCTTGAACGCTTGGCGATCGGCCTCGGGCCGGCGGATCCGCAGCCGCAGCACCGTCCCCCCGGGATCGTCCGTGGCCAGATGCGGGACCACGATGCCGCGCGGGATCCAGAAGGTACGCTTCACGGTCGGCCTGCTGTCCTTGTCCGGCTTGCCCTCGGCCAGCGGCAGCCCCCAGTTGGCGCGCGGCCGGATCAGGCACGACTTGCCGCGCTCCCCCGGATTCCAGCCGAGGCGATAGCGCTTGATCGCCTCCAGCGGCAGCCCCCGGGCGGCCAGCCAGGCGAGCTGCTCGGAATTTTTCAGAAGCTGCTCGTGGGCCCAGGCGGCAAAGGCGGTGGCCTTCCTGGTCCACAATTCGGCCGGCGGCGCGGAGAGGGCCGGCTCGAACGGATCCTGGCCGGCGGCCGGCCGTGGCGTCCGGGGAAGGCCCGATCTGGTCCGGGCCGCCTCCATCCCCAGTTCCCGGCAGGCGTCGGCGTAGCTCATGCCCTCGTAGTCCCGCAAAAACTGGATGGCATCGCCGTAGGTGCCGCACTGCCGGCACCAGTAGCCGCCGCGGCCGTCGTGATCGTCCGGCCGGATCATGCACCGATCCTTGCCGCCGCAGGCAGGGCACGGCGCCGACCATTCGCCGGCGGCCTTTTTCTTCGGCGTCAGCCCGTGTGCGGCGAACAGTCCAAGGAGGTCAGCGGCCATGACGCGGATATCCTGTTTGCATGGCAAGGTCCTGGGAATATCCTGGACGTAATATCCCAATATTCTTTCCTTTTTTAATGATCAGGATAACAGGATAGGACATGATGGCGTGCTCCGGGCCGAGGGTTGAACGTTGAGCCGGCATGACGTGCCGGGGTCCTGATGTCCTGGCGGACCCCTCCATCCAGAGTCCGCGCTCCTTTTCACCCCCAGGACATTCCAGCGGCGGATGTCCTGGCGACGTCCTAGGTCCTGGCTACGAGCCGGACCGATCCTTCCAAAAGGAGTTGTTGTATCCCCTGTCTTCCTTTGACTTTTTGTCGGGGTAGGCCTCTTCGGCCGCAGGGTTGATACGCACGTCGTAGTAGTAGACCGTGCCGCCCCGGCGCTCCTTGTGGATTTTCTTCCCCAGGTGCTTGCCGAAGCTGTTCATAGTCGGGACGTACTTGCCCCGGTTCTTGACGTACCAGCGGGTGTAGAGGTCGTAGATGTCGGTGGCCGAAACGCGGGAATCGGGCGCGGTGAGGAGACATTCTTCAACAAAATCTTGCAGGTGGTCCTCCTCGCGCTGGTACTCCTCGGTGGCGGCCAGGACGGTCTTCGGTGGCGCGATGCCGTCGCGCTGCCACGCCAGGCAGCCCCGAACCAGCCAGGCCAGGATCCCGGGCATCTCATGCTCCTCGAAATGCTTGCCCAGGTTCTTGTCGCGCTTGCGCTCGTGATCCTCTTTCGGGTTGTCGACATACTTGTACGGAAATTCGACCAGGCGCAGCCGGTCCCAGAAGGCGTACTCATGGGCGGCGGCATGCGGCCGGTGGTTGGTCAGCAGGAAAAGCGTGTGCGTCGGATAGAAGCTGGTCGGATCCCGGTCCCACATGTAGCGGCCGGTCAGCCGGTCGTCGCCGGACAGCCACTTGACCCGGGCGATGGAAAACCGCCGGTTCTCGTCGGACTCGGTGGCGTAGGCCACGCGCAGCCCGTTGAGGGACATGATGGTCGGCGTCGGTTTGTCCGCGTCCCGGGATTGTCCCTGGTCCAGGAGCAGCTCGGCCGGGATCGGTGCCATGTAGTCGCCGCAGACCTTGCCCAGGGTCTCAACCATGACGGTTTTGCCGTTGCGCCCCTCGCCGTTGAGCACCACAAACAGCGGTTCCGAGGACAGGCCGGTGATGGCGTAGCCGAACACGCGCTCTAAGAATGTGGCGACGTCCTTATCCTCGCCGACGATCTCCTCGACGAAGGCCTCCCAGCGCGGGCACGGGGCCTCGATCCCCTGCCACTCGACGCTGCTGGTCCGCCGAACCAGATCGCTGGGCCGGGCCGAGCGGAACTCTCCGGTGCGCAGGTCAACCACGCCGTTGGCCACGCCGAACAGGAACGGATCCGCGTCGAAATCTTCCATCCGGACGAGGAGCGGATCCTCGTTGGACAGGGCGAACCGCAAGGCGGCTGTGACCCCGGCGCCTTCGCGCAAGTCGTCGATGTTTTTGCGCAACCGCTTGGCGAGACGATCCATGCGTTTCTGCATCTCGTCGTCCCGCTCCTCCTTGGCTTTGGCACTTTTGGCCTCGCAGTCGAGGCGCAAGGCATCGTATTTTTCGACAACGGCCTCGACCGCGGCTTCCGTCCGGTAGACCGTGACCTGCTTCCAGTAGGCGCCGGTCCATTCGAACCACTGATTTTTGAGCTCGGGAGCGCAGAGGTACTTGCCCTTGTGCAGGGCCGCGAACAGCAGACCGTCGCCCTTTTGGCCGGCATAGAGGCAGCGCTTCACGAATTCGTTGTCGATGGCCGGCGCGGCCGGCTTGGTTTCGGAGCCTTCCTCCTTGACCCGTTCGGCAACTTGCTCGCGGGCCTTGGCGATTTCCTCCGGTGATGGATCGGGCGTTTTTTCAGACATGTTGCGTCATCCCATGTGGTTGACGGCCATGGCGCAGGACGCGCGCGACCAATTTTTCCGTTTTTCCGCCAGATTTTTTCCGCAAAAATCCGAGACACCCCGCACCCCGAGCGCGCAGGCTTTTGGAGGCCCCAGGAAGGACCCGCAGGCCATGCACGGCCGCTAGGACCTTCCTGGCTTGCCTATGAAAGGAGAAGAGAGGGGGGCGGGGCGGAGAGCCGGCGCACTGACGCGCGCCGGAAGCGGTACGCCTTCCCTGGACCGGCTGTGGCTTGTCCTGGCGCGACAATATGCCGCTACTCGCCACCGGCCCAGGGAAGGCGACCCCATATGCAATCCAGGAGGGGAATGCCTCAGACGGATAAGTCGAGGGATAATCCGTTATGGGATTGGATTGAGCCTCAGACGGCGAGAATACAAATTGGCATTCGGGAAAATGGAAGATTTCTGGGCAGCTGTGGCTATTACGGGCACCGAGTCGCGGCCTCCGGAGCCAAAGGCCGGGCGTTCGAATCGCCCATTGCCCACCAAGAATATCAGGCGGCTAGATCAAACATCTAGCCGCCTTTTCTTTCGGCGGTAACGGGGCGGTAACATCCCACAAGAGTCTTTGCGTTGCCGGCCGTATCGTCCGGTACGCCGTTGCTGCCGCTCTCGTCCCGATCCCGCTGCAAGAGAAAAGGGGGCCG
>Ga0268360_1001773_pt1 | contig 19972 bp, 19 predicted proteins | sample BioMet11_FD_192465 | JGI IMG/M metagenome (GOLD analysis project Ga0268360, IMG submission 192465) | Sewage microbial communities from Oakland, California, United States - Biofuel 11 (Illumina Assembly) | ecosystem: Engineered > Wastewater > Sewage > Unclassified | place: USA: California... | reverse complement strand
GGGTTGGGGGGATGAGTTGGTTTGGAATGACCATGGGACTGGTGATGGTAATGCTTTATGGCAGATTCCTCCCTTCGGTCGGAATGACGGCCATCCTTAAAGAGAAGAAGTGTAAGGGAGTGTGGGCGGCTACGCCGCCCACACTCCCTTTATTATCACCATTTTGTAGCCGTCATTCCGACCGAAGGGAGGAATCTATAACAGTCATCTACTGCTGCATGGTGGAGTTATGGGAGGAATCTATAACAGTCATCCACTGCTGCATGGTGGAGTTATGGGAGGAATCCATAACAGTCTTCCATTGCTGCTCCCCTTCTCTTTTTTCCAAGAGAAGAGGGTTGGGGGGATGAGTTGGTTTGGAAGGTTTCCGTAAATCGTAATTCGTAAATCGTAATTCATAATTCGTAATTGATTTAAAGAGTTATTTCAGGCAACAAACCCACCATCTATTCGTTGATAGAATAAATACCACCCTGCATGGAAGGAATTATTTTTGATTTTAACGGAACATTAGTCTGGGATGCCGCCTATCACGAACAAGCCTGGAACATCTTTTTCCGCGATATCCGCCAAACGCCGCTCACCCGCAACGTCATGAACCTTCATGTATTTGGCCGGACCAACAAAGCCATCGTGGAATACCTGCTTGGCCGCCAAGCCACCGATGCCGAAGTAACGGAAATAGCCGACAAAAAGGAGGAAATCTACCGCAACATCGCCTCTGCCGACCCTCAAAACTACCGTTTAGCGCCCGGGGTAACCGGATTATTAAACGAACTGAAACGTCGTCGCATCCCGCGAACCATTGCCACCGCATCCGAAAAAGCAAATGTGGATTTCTTTATCCGCTACTTTCATCTCGACAACTGGTTCGATACGGATAAAATCATTTACGACGATTTTACGTTCCCGGGCAAACCGGCTCCGGACATTTTCCTCCGGGCAGCTCAAGCCATAGGTGTTCCGCCCCGGGATTGCATCGTCATGGAAGATTCCCTTTCGGGGATACAGGCTGCCCAACAGGCAAACATCGGCAGGATAATCGCTGTGAATACCAACAACTACCGCAGCGAATTAGAGAAAATGAACAACATCTTCCAAATCATTGATTCTTTCGATGAATTCGATCTTCTGAAGGCTTTTGCCAAATAAAACCTTCCAGCGTGCAAAGTCCCGAGTACTCGGGAGAAGAGTTAAAAAAATTAAAAACTCTTCCAAGTCCTACAGACTTTGAAAGGTTTTCGTAATTCGTAATTTGTAATTCGTAAATCGTAATTGGTTTAAGTGCAAAGTCCCAATACCCGGGAAGACACATATTGATATCAAAATTTTACAGATTATACGGACAGGTGAAAAATTTCATGTAAATTTGTAAAAAAATAACGATATGCAACTGACTGTTGATTTACCTTTTGACCAATTGATGAATTTGATTAAACATTTGCCGGCAAATCAAATTGCGAAACTCAAATCTGAGTTGGATGATGCATTTATTGATAGCAAAGCCAAGGATGAGAAAACGGAATTCCAAAAGTTTTTATTGATGGGGCCGGTAATGTCGGATGAGCAATACAAACAATTTAAGGAAAACAGAAAAAGATTTAATCAATGGAGAAGAAATTGATTTGCATAAAATAAAGGATTGGATAATAATCAAAATTTTCCCATAATACAAAAACTAAAACCTTCCAGCGTGCAAAGTCCCGAGTACTCGGGAGAAGAGTTAAAAAAATTAAAAACTCTTCCAAGTCCTACGGACTTTGGAAGGTTTCCGTAATTCGTAATTTGTAATTCGTAATTAATCCCGATACCCGGGAGAAGAGTAAAAATCAATAAAACCGTAAGATGCGCTTATTGGTTGTATCTGTAATTTTATGTTGTATATTTGTAAAAAAATAGGAAAAGCTATGGGAGCAATTATCATTAAAGCTGACAAAAGAAGTAATAAACTATTGTTTGATTTAGCTAAAAAGCTTGGAGCAGATGTGCTTTCCGTCAGGGATGAACAATTTGAAGATTTTGCTTTGGGTACACTCATGGACACGGTAAAGACCGGCGAAAATATAAGCCGTGAATTGGTAATGGAAAAGCTACGAAGACAATGAAGATTGAATTCGACAAGTCATTCTATAAAAGTTTAGATAAATTTCGAAGTCCCATTATAAGTAAAAGAATTGAGCATGTAATTTTCGAGTTTGATAAAGCTGAAACTATAGCTGATGTAAAGAATGTTAAAAAACTTGTTGGCTTCCGGAATTATTACAGAATCAGATTAGGTGATTACAGATTAGGAATTGAATTAAAAAATCAATCCACGGTTAGGTTTATTTTAATTGCTCACCGGAAAGACATCTACCATATTTTCCCATAATACAAAAACTAAAACCTTCCAGCGTGCAAAGTCCCGAGTACTCGGGAGAAGAGTTGAAAAAAACTAAAAACGCTTCCATATCCTACGAACTTCGGAAGGTTTCCATAAATCGTAATTCGTAAATCGTAAATCGTAATTCGTAATTGTTTTCCGTAATTCGTAATTGTTTTATCCCGAAATCCCCCGGTACGCTTTGGCATGAAAAGCTATGCTTTCGGTCATGGGCGTAAACCGGAATCCGATGGCATCTTCCAGTTTTTTAGCCGAATAGTAATACTGGTTTTTCTGGGTATTTACCGTTTCGCGGGTTATCATCGGGTGGAAATGAAACAGGATGCTTCTTGCTTTTTCGAAACGCCATACCACTTCGAGCAGCGCCGAACCGGCTTTGATAAACGGAAGTTTCTTTCCTAAGTTCTGAGCCATCATCGTAAAGATTTCGCGATAGCTTAGGCTTTCGGCTGCGACCACAAAACGTTGATTCCGAATGTCGTTTTCCATCAGTTGAATCATGGCTCGGGCAACATCGCGCACATCCACAAAGCCATTCACGCCATCGCTGTAGAACCACGAGCATTTGTCGATGGTGGAAAACATTTGAGCGCTGCCACGGTCGGCTCCGGCATAACCAATGATAAGCGCCGGATTGACAATTACTGCTTCCAATCCTTCTTCGATGCCGCGCCACACCTCCCGTTCGCCACCATACTTGCTTACGGAATAAGCCGAATTACGCTTGGACGATTTCCACTGGCTGTCTTCGGTAATGATTTCATCCTTTTCGGAACGGCTGAGCGAAGCGATGGAACTGACATGGCACAGCTTGCGTATTCCTTTGCTTAAAGCGGCATTCACCATGTTAGCCGTACCTTCGATATTGATCTTCATCATCCGCTTTTTGTCCGCCGGATCAAAGGAAACCACGGCGGCACAGTGGTAAACCTCCTCCACGCCCTGCAGGGCGTCCTCCAGCGAATAGTAATCGAGCACATCGCCTTCGGTCCATTCAATTTGATTCATCAAAGCCTCTGCCCTGTTTCCGGCAAGCAGACTAAAAACCTTGAGTGTTATTTCCGCAGAACTTCCTTTACGCCTCAGCGCTTTCACCTGTTTGCCCGATGCAATCAATTCGTGCAAAAGGTAAGAACCCAGCATTCCTGTGCCGCCCGTTACTAATATCATGACTTAATGATCAGTTATCAAAATGCAAATATCAGATAAATTCCAATCCCGGATACGTTAGGCATACAGAAAATAAAACTTCATTTCGCATAACCCAATTCCTGATAAGGCAGGTTTTCCTATCTTTGCCAAAATTTTTGACTATGAATTTTGTGGAAGAACTACGCTGGCGCGGAATGATACAGGACATCATGCCTGGAACCGAAGAACAATTCACTAAGGAAATGACCACGGCTTATGTGGGTTTCGACCCTACGGCCGATTCGCTGCACATCGGGCATTTAGTCAGCATTATGATGCTGAAACACCTGCAGATTGCCGGACACCGACCGCTGGCTTTGGTGGGCGGCGCTACCGGTATGATAGGCGATCCTTCGGGTAAAAGCGAAGAACGCAACCTGCTAAGCGAAGAAACACTGCGCCACAACCAGGAATGTATCAAGAAACAATTAGGCAAGTTTCTCGATTTCGATTCACCGGCTCCCAACCATGCCGAAATGGTGAACAACTACGACTGGATGAAGGATTATTCCTTCCTCGGATTTATCCGCGACATCGGCAAGCACATCACCGTAAACTATATGATGGCTAAGGATTCCGTAAAGAAACGCCTCAGCGGCGAAACCGGCGAAGGCATGTCGTTTACCGAATTCACCTACCAGTTGGTGCAGGGCTATGATTTCTTCTGGTTAAACCAGAATAAAAACTGCAAGCTTCAGATGGGCGGCAGCGACCAGTGGGGCAACATTGTTACCGGCACCGAGCTTATCCGCCGTAAGGCCGGTGGCGAAGCGTTTGCCCTTACCTGCCCGTTGATTACCAAAGCCGACGGAGGCAAATTCGGCAAGACCGAAAGCGGAAACATCTGGCTCGACCCTCAACGCACCTCGTCCTATAAGTTCTACCAATTCTGGCTCAACGTATCCGATGCCGATGCGCTTAAATACATCAAAATATTTACTCTCTTTTCGCAAAATGAAGTTGAAGATTTAGCAGCACAGCATCAACAGGCTCCGCACCTGCGCATCTTGCAGAAGGCCCTTGCCAAAGACATTACCGTGCGGGTACATTCGCAGGACGATTACCAGGCTGCCGTGGATGCTTCCGAAATACTTTTTGGCAAAGGCACCACCGAAGCCCTGCAACGCCTCGACGAGGAAACCCTGCTTTCGGTGTTTGAAGGCGTTCCGCAAAGCGAAATGTCGAGAACGGAACTCGAAACCGGCATCGGCATCATTGATTTCCTTTCGGAGAAAACAAACGTCTTCCCATCCAAAAGCGATGCCCGCCGTATGTTGAAGGACGGTGGCGTTCAGGTAAACAAACAAAAGGTGGACGATACTTTTATCGTTAACAACCAGTGCTTGCTAAGCAACCGTTATGTGCTGGTGCAAAAGGGAAAGAAAAATTATTTTCTGATTAAGTTTGTTTGAGTTTATAAGGTTTGTAAAGTTTATAAAGCTGAGCGAAGCGAAGTCCCGAGCGAAGCGATTCGGGATTCTTAAAGTTTATAAAGTTCTTAAAGTTATAAGGTTTATAAAGCTAAGCGAAGTCCCAATATAGAATCGTTTAGGAGGAACGACGTAGCGATTCTTCATCGGAAGCAAAGACCCCGAGGGTTTTAAAAACCCTCGGGGTCTTGTTCGTAAAACCACGTGTGGTTTCCGGTAAAACCACGTGTTTTCTGTTGCTTTCAGACCCCGAGGGTTTTAAAAACTCTCGGGGTCTTGTTCGTAAAACCACGTGTGGTTTCCGGTAAAACCACGTGTTTTCTGTTGCTTTCAGACCCCGAGGGTTTTAAAAACCCTCGGGGTCTTGTTCGTAAAACCACGTGTGGTTTCCGGCAAAACCACATGATGTTTCCGGCAAAACCACGTGATGTTTTTGGTAAAACCACGTGTGGTTTTTTATTGAATAAAATTTACCCTTCCCGGTTAAACAATTACTGATAAAATCTGTTATGCTTATCAAAGTTTCTATTGATAGTAATCATTAAAACATTGTATAACCTTAAAATTTAAATTTATGTCAGTATTAGTAGGTAAAAAAGCCCCGAAATTTGAAGCCGTTGCCGTTGTAAACGGTGGCGAATTTGTTGAGAAATTTTCGCTCGAACAATATCTTGGCAAGAAACATGTCGTCTTTTTCTTTTATCCGATGGACTTCACTTTTGTTTGTCCTACCGAAATCATCGCTTTCCAGGATAAAATAGCCGAGTTTGAAAAACGCAATGTAGCCGTAGTTGGCTGCTCGGTCGATTCCCAGTTTTCGCATTGGGCATGGCTGAACACCGAGCCTAAAAACGGTGGAATAAAAGGTGTTAAATTTCCATTGGTATCCGATTTTTCAAAGACCATCTCTTCAAATTATGATGTTCTTTATGGGGATTGGGACTATAACGACGATAACGAAATGGTATTTAAAGGCGCTCCGGTGGCCCTGCGTGGGTTATTCCTTATCGATAAACAAGGCATTGTCCGTCATCAGGTGGTTAACGATTTGCCTTTGGGCAGAAGCATTGATGAAGCCTTACGTATGGTAGATGCCCTTCAGTTTTTTGAAGAAAACGGAGAAGTCTGCCCTGCCAACTGGCACAAAGGCGACAAAGCCATGAAAGCTACGGCTGAAGGCGTTGCCGATTACTTAGGCAAGAAATAATAAGCTTCAGATTTTAATTCGCAGGCAAGCCCCGTTGAAACGGGCGCCCAGCACAGGAGTAAGTTCAACTTTGGATTTACTCCTGCTGTTTTTTACGATGGTCCTGCCCACGCCATAACCCAGCGCAGCGCCCATCAGCACATCGGAAGCCCAGTGCTTGTCGCTGTACAATCTCGACAAGGCTACCATCGTGGCAGCGGAATACGAAGCCCAGGAAACCCATTTCACATCATAATATTCCGAAGCGATCACGGTGGCCACCGCAAAAGCCGTTGCCGTATGTCCCGATGGAAAAGATGAATATTTGAAATCGGCTATGGGTCCTTCCCACAGCGAACGGTTAGCCGGATCGTCCTGGTAAGGCCGGTGGCGGTGCATCGTCTGCTTGATCACTTCGGTAAAAGCGCTGCTGATGACGAATGCTTTTAATCCGTTAAGCGCTGTTGCCTTTGCCCTGTCGTCGGTATTAAATTTTCCGTAAACATAAAAACCGCCAAGCAACGGAAGGGAATACAAGCCATTTCCCCAGGGTTCAATGGCCATGCGCGAAAAATCATCCAACGCTCCTTTGCGGTTATGATGAAACACATCGCGGATGTTTTCGTCCTGCAAATAAACGATTAATGAAGTAGCCGTTACCGCACCGGCAAATATCCATTGTTTGGTAGTCCATCGCCGGGGAGCCGTACCTGCATCAATGGCATCATAAACATACGATTTAAAATAGGGTTTGCTGAATTCAGTATACCGATATTGGGCAAACAATTGTCCAGTAAGCAACAATAACCAAACTGTTATAATTGCGTTGCGGATTTTCATTTTGAACAACCGTTTTCGATATCTTTTGCTTCGTTCCAGTACACGTCCATCTCGCCAAGCGTCATATCCTGCATCGATTTTCCATCTTCTTTCGATTTTTCTTCAAGGTATTGAAACCGGCTGATGAACTTTTTATTGGTACGCTCCAGGGCATCTTCAGGATTAACTCCGATAAAACGGGCATAATTCACCAAAGCAAACAATAAATCGCCAAATTCGCTTTCGATCTTTGATTTATCTTCCTGTGATTTTACCTCATCCTGCAGTTCATTCATCTCTTCGATCACTTTATCCCATACCTGATGAGGCTCTTCCCAGTCGAAACCGATGCCGCGGGCTTTCTCCTGGATACGGTAGGCTTTCACGATGGCAGGCAAGCCTTGCGGTACTCCCGATAGAACCGATTTACGGCCTTCGGTAAGCTTAATCTTCTCCCAATTATTCTTTACCGCTTCGGCATCTTTAGCTACCACATCGCCATAAATATGGGGATGCCGCCGGATAAGTTTGCGGTTGATTCCTTCCAGCACATCCTTCATGTCAAAGGCATTTTGTTCGGAACCTATCTTGGCATAAAAAACCAGGTGCATCATTAAATCGCCTAATTCCGCACAGATTTCATCGGAATCCTTTTCGAGGATGGCATCGGACAGTTCGTAGGTTTCCTCAATGGTAAGATAACGAAGGCTTTCGTGTGTTTGTTTTTTGTCCCAGGGGCACTTTGCCCGTAGTTCGTCCATAATGTTGAGCAAGTGTTCAAAAGCGGCTAATGTTTCGTTCATTGGAATATTTTTGGCAAAAGTACTCATTAATAAAAAAGGCTGCAATGAAAACTTAGGGGAAATAAACATCTACCTTTGCCGCCGTTTTTTGATCAACAAAAATTATGTCATTATTAATTGCTACGGCTTTAATTTTTTCAGGAATATTGGTAGGATTTATCAACACCTTAGCCGGAGGAGGAACCATTATTTCGTTGTCGTTATTTATGTTATTGGGCTTGCCGGCCAATGTTGCCAACGGCACCTACCGCATAGCAGCCCTTTGCCAGAATGCCGTTACGCTGGAAACATTCCGTCATCAGAAGATGCTTGACACCCGAAAGGGAATATGGCTTTGTATCCCAACGATTATCGGTTCTGTCATCGGCGCCCGGGTGGCCGTAAACCTGGATGAAAAAGCCATTGAAAAAGCTTTTGCCGTGGCCATGATTTTCATGTTGTTTTTTCTGTTCTACAAACCCGAAAAATGGCTGAAAGGACAACAGAAATTGATAGAGAAAAAGGTGAGTGTCTGGCAAATGCTGCTTTTCTTTTTTATTGGCATTTACGGAGGTTTTGTACACGTAGGCGTTGGATATTTTATCCTTGCCGGAGTGGTTTTGGGCGCCGGTTACGATTTGGTGAAAGCCAATGCCCTTAAAACACTTATCGTGTTTGCATACGTTCCCTTTACCCTTGCTATTTTCATATGGGAAGGACAGGTAAATTATGAATTCGGCATCATTCACGCCATTGGAAACGTCATCGGAGGCTACCTGGCCACCCGCTTTGCCGTAAGCTGGGGCGCTCAGTTTGTACGATGGGCTATCGTGGTTATCATCCTCGTGTCCTCGGTTCAACTATTGGGATTGTACGATTTTAAGCAAATGTTTGAAGCCATACTTTAAGCAAGGCAATCATTTGAAGGAATCTTCATCGGAAACAAAAATTATCTGAGATTCAATTTTTTGGACAATTCAAGCATTCCTTTTACCTACTCTGCTACTATTTACGGTTGGATATATTGGACATTTTATCGTATTTTTGCAGCATTAATCAATTTTTGCATCTTTTTTACCTCATCTAAAGTCAACTAAAATGAGTCAAAATAATAAATTATTTACCGAATTTCCTCCCGTAAGCACCGAACAATGGGAAGCTGCCATAAACGAAGATCTTAAGGGTGCCGATTATGATAAAAAATTAGTCTGGCATACTCTGGAAGGGTTCAACGTAAAACCCTATTACCGTTCCGAAGACCTGAAAGATATTCCCTTTATCAATTCACTCCCCGGAAGCTATCCGTTTGTCCGTGGCAACGAAACCGATAATAACCGTTGGGAAATTCGTCAGGATATTGATTCCACCGATGCTGCCGAAGCTAACCGTATCGCTTTGGATGCCATCAGCCGCGGCGCCGAAGGTATTGGTTTCAGGATGAAAGAAATCACTACTCCGGAAGCTTTGCAGACGCTTTTATCGGGCATCAACCTCACCCAAACGAAGATACATTTTATTTCTTCCCGCTCCTACCCTGCTTTGCTTGATTTATTTATCAATTACTTAGCCGAAAATGATATTGATCCCGAAAAAGTGCAGGGTTCGCTGAATTTTGATCCCATCAATTTTTTGGCTCTTCACGGGAAATACTACACGACCAAGGAAAACAATCTGGTAGAAATGGTTTATGTGTTAAACGCCATAGAAAAACAGCTTCCTGGTTTCAAAGCCATTGCTATCAACGGGCATACGTTTGCCAATGCCGGTTCGTCGCTGGTTCAGGAACTGGCTTTCAGCCTTTCTTCCGCCACCGATTACCTTGCCGAAATGACGGCCAAAGGCATTGCCATTGATAACGTAGCGCCTAAAATCCAATTTTCATTTTCGGCAGGTTCCAATTATTTCATGGAAATAGCCAAATTCCGTGCAGCGCGCCTGTTATGGGCAAAAATTGTGGAACAATTCAAGCCTAAGCAAAGCCAATCGCTAAAGATGTTTATCCATGCCACTACGCTTAACTGGAACAAGACATTATATGATGCCCATGTCAACCTTTTGCGTTCCACCACCGAGGCCATGTCCGCCATCATCGGAGGCGTTGACTCGCTGAATGTGATACCTTTTGATGTTTGCTACAAAGATTCCGACGACATCAGCCGCCGCCTTGCCCGCAACCAGCAAATCATTTTAAAAGAAGAATCCTATCTCGACAAAATCGTTGATCCGGCCGCCGGCTCGTATTATCTTGAAAATTTGACTCAAAATATCGCATCCGCTGCCTGGACGTTATTTAAACTGGTAGAAGAAAAAGGTGGGTTTACCGAAGCTTTTAAAACCGGTTTTATCCAGGATGAAATCGAAAAAATTCGTAAGAAAAAAGACGAAGAAATTGCCAACCGCCGGACTCCCATCCTGGGAACTAATCAATATCCTAATCAGAATGAAGAAGGATTGAAAAAAATACAAATGGAAGGCGACGAAACCGAAGCAGATACTCAAAAACCGACTTCTTATCGTAAATTAGAAATCTACCGTGCCGCCGATGCCTTTGAAGACCTGCGTTTATTAACCGAAATGTCGGTGGAAGCAGGTAATCCACGTCCGAAAGTATTCCTGTTCGCCATGGGCAACTTAGCCATGCGTAAGGCTCGCGCCGGATTTGCATCCAATTTATTCGGAGTTGCGGGTTACCAAATCATTGACAATCCCGGCTTCGAAACCGTGGACGACGGTGTGAAAGCCGCTCAGAAATCAGGAGCCGAAATTGTGGTAATCTGTAGCAGCGACGAGGAATATCCCGAATTAGCGCCAGCCATCGCCAAATCAATAAAAGAAACCGATCCCGACAAAATCATTATCCTTGCCGGTTATCCCAAAGAAATTATTGATTCACTGAAAGCCGCCGGAGTAGACGACTTTATCCATATCCGCACCAACGCACTCGAATTTCTGAAACAAATACAGGAAAAACTTGGAATTATTGAATAAAAAATCCTGACGTCGCAACTTGCGATATCAAAATAAATAAAGATGGAAAATCTGTCGGTCATACTTAAAGGAAACAGAACCAAATGACTTGAGATAAATAAATTAAGAAATGAATAGCGTTAATAAAACAAATTCGGAAGATTTATTTCAAAAAATTGCAGGTTTGCTGAAAGAAGCAAGGCTATCAGTAGTGAGAAGTATAAACCAAACAATGGTTTATACTTATTTTCAGGTTGGAAAAATGATAGTTGAGCAGGAACAACAAGGGGAAAAACGGGCAGAATATGGTAAAAAACTGATAAAAGAATTATCCGATAAATTAGCAAACGAATTTGGTAAAGGTTTTTCAATTACTAATCTTCAGCAAATGAAGAACTTTTTCTTATTTTATCAAAAACAACAGACAGCGTCTGCTAAATCTGATTTCAGGTTGAGTTGGTCGCATTATTTAAAATTAATGCGTATTAAAGATGCCGACGAACGCAATTTTTATGAAATTGAGGCTATCAATAGCAACTGGAGTTTAAGGGAATTGCAAAGGCAATTTGATTCAGCTCTTTATCAAAGATTGGTGTTGAGCCGGGATAAAAAAGGGATCAAAGACTTATCGGAAAAAGGACAGATAATTTCCGAGCCAAAAGATTCTTTAAAAGATCCTTATATCTTGGAATTTATCGGACTTCCCGAAGAATCAATTTATACTGAAACAACTTTAGAACAAAAACTTATTGATAAACTCGAACATTTTTTATTGGAACTTGGTAAAGGATTTACTTTTGTCGGAAGACAAGTCCGTTTCACATTCAATGAAAAACATTTTCGGGTAGATTTGGTCTTTTATAACCGAATTTTGAAAAGTTTTGTTCTGATAGATTTGAAAATAGGCGAAATTAAACATCAGGATCTTGGTCAGATGCAAATGTATGTGAATTATTATGACAGGTTTGTAAAACTTGACGACGAAAACAAAACAATTGGTATTATTCTTTGTAAGGATAAAGACGATACCCTTGTAGAAATTTCTTTGCCAGAAGATAATAAGCAAATATTTGCAAGCAGATATCAAACGGTATTGCCAAGCAAAGATGAATTAAAAAAATTAATTGAAAATAAATAAATTTACAAGCCAATTGAAAATCATTTAGATGGAAAATCTGCCGATCATATACGAAGAAAACATTGCCAATTGCATCTGCTTTATCAGAGGAGAAAAGGTAATGATTGATTCCGACTTGGCAGCACTTTATGGAGTTTCTACCAAAAGAATTAATCAAGCTGTGAAAAGAAATATTGAAAGATTTCCATCAGAATTTATGTTTCAATTAACAGAAATTGAAAAACAAGAGGTGATCACAAAATGTGACCACCTCCAAAAAATAAAGTATTCACCTTATTTACCATTCGCTTTTACCGAGCATGGGACTATTATGATAGCCAGTCTTCTAAATAGCCCACGGGCGGTGGCTGTAAGCATTCAGGTGGTAAGAACTTTTGTAAAACTGCGTTCTGTCCTTTCATCTCATAAAGAATTGGCAAAAAAAATAGAAGACATGGAGGCTAAGTATGATGAACAATTTCGCCTTGTTTTCACGGCAATCAAAGCATTGATGGCCGAAGAAGATGTTAAACCAAGAACCCCGATAGGCTTTAAAACAAAAAAATAATTAATTTTAACAAAGAAACATTAAACCCAAAATAATGCGACCCAATTTTAAAGATATTGATTTCAAACCCCGCCAGCAGGAAACACCCTCGCAGGAGCAGTGGGAAAAAACTGCCGGCATTGAAAAGGACTGGGTTACCACGGAACAAATTCCGTTAAAACCCGTTTACGGCTCTGCCGACCTGAAAGGTATGGAGCATCTGAATTATGCCGCCGGCATTCCGCCTTTCCTGCGTGGTCCGTACAGCACTATGTATGTGATGCGTCCCTGGACTATCCGCCAGTACGCCGGATTTAGCACCGCCGAAGAATCCAACGCTTTTTACCGTCGTAACCTCGCCGCCGGACAAAAAGGACTTTCGGTGGCTTTCGACCTTGCCACACACCGTGGTTACGACAGCGATCATGAAAGAGTGGTTGGCGATGTGGGTAAAGCCGGCGTTGCCATTGATTCCATCCTCGACATGAAAATTCTGTTCGACCAGATTCCTCTGGATAAAATGTCGGTTTCCATGACCATGAACGGCGCCGTTTTGCCGGTGCTGGCATTTTATATCGTAGCCGCCGAAGAGCAAGGCGTTTCGATGGACAAACTCAGCGGAACCATCCAAAATGATATTCTGAAAGAATTTATGGTTCGCAACACCTATATTTATCCGCCGCTACCTTCCATGAAAATTATTGCCGATATTTTTGAATTTACTTCCAAAAACATGAAGAAATTCAATTCTATCAGCATCAGCGGATACCACATGCAGGAAGCCGGAGCCACCGCCGATATCGAGCTGGCTTACACGCTTGCCGACGGGCTGGAATATATCCGTGCCGGCATCAAGGCGGGCATACCCATTGATGCTTTCGCTCCCCGTCTTTCCTTTTTCTGGGGCATAGGAATGAACCATTTTATGGAAATAGCCAAAATGCGGGCTGCCCGTATGCTCTGGGCAAAAATCATTAAACAGTTTAATCCGCAGAATCCAAAATCCATGGCTTTGCGTACCCATTGCCAGACTTCGGGCTGGAGCCTTACCGAACAGGACCCGTTCAACAACGTTACCCGCACCTGTGTGGAAGCTTTAGGCGCTGCACTGGGGCATACTCAAAGTTTGCACACTAATGCCTTAGACGAAGCCATTGCCCTGCCTACCGACTTCTCGGCGCGCATAGCCCGCAACACTCAGATTTATATTCAGGAAGAAACCAATATCTGCCGTGTGGTTGACCCCTGGGCAGGTTCGTATTATATCGAAACGCTTACCAACGAAATAGCGCACAAGGCCTGGACATTGATACAGGAAGTGGAAGAACTGGGCGGCATGGCAAAAGCCATCGAAACCGGTATTCCAAAGATGCGTATTGAAGAAGCTTCTGCGCGCAAACAGGCAAGGATTGATTCGGGTAAAGATACGATCCTGGGAGTAAACAAATATCGCCTCGATAAAGAAGATCCAATCGAAACGCTGGAAGTCGACAATACAGCCGTAAGGGAATCGCAACTCAAACGTTTAGCACAACTCCGAGCCGGACGCAATAACGAAGAAGTTCAGAAAGCCCTCGATGCCCTGACCCATGCTGCCGAAACCGGCGAAGGAAATCTGTTGGCTTTGAGTATAGATGCCGCTCGCAAACGCGCATCCTTAGGCGAAATTTCATATTCACTCGAAAAAATTTATGGGAGGTATAAAGCTGTGATACGTTCAATTTCCGGAGTGTATTCCTCCGAATCCAAAGACAACGAAAGCTTCAAAAAAGCTTGCGAAATGGCCGATAAATTTGCAGAAATGGAAGGCCGTCGTCCCCGAATCATGATTGCCAAGATGGGCCAGGATGGGCACGACCGTGGTGCAAAAGTAGTAGCCACCGGCTATGCCGACATCGGTTTTGATGTGGATATGGGGCCTCTGTTCCAGACTCCGGCAGAAGCCGCCCGCCAGGCAGTGGAAAACGATGTGCATGTGCTCGGAGTTTCCAGTCTTGCCGCAGGACACAAAACACTGGTTCCACAAGTTATCGAAGAACTGAAAAAACTTGGTCGCGAAGATATCATGGTGATTGTTGGCGGTGTCATCCCGCCGCAGGATTACGAATTTCTTTACCAGGCCGGCGCTGCGGCTATTTTCGGTCCCGGATCAGTGATTTCGGATTGTGCCATCAAAATGCTTGAAATTCTTATTGAATCACGTAAATAACCAATTTTTTAATTTTTAAACACTTCTTAAACTACTTGCATCAAAGGGAGCCGAAAGGTTCCCTTTGTTTTTATGATATCCATTCAAGATAATTATTCTGAGAAATTACATTAAATTTAGCATCAGGATATGTTTTTGCCCACGCCCCCGGAGTTTTAACGGATTTTTCTTTCCATTTTATTTCATAAGCTTCCAACGAATCCATACCTCTCTCAACAACATCTATCTCTTGCTGATCATAGGTTCTCCAGAAAAAAATATCCTTCTGCATGTTTTGATACTGAATTTTCTTTATTCTTTCCGATATGAGATAGTTTTCCCATATTTCTCCTGTATCTGTTCGCAACATCAATGAATTATAATTACCAATTAATGTATTACGGATACCATTATCATAAAAATACCATTTAGTGGTGCTTTTTATTTCTTTTCTCAGATTTTTACTATATCCAGTCAAACTAAATATAACAAACGTCTTACTTAATAAATCCAGATACTTGCCCACCGTATTTTTACTAATTCCCAACTGACGGGCCAATTCTTCATTCGAGACTTCTTTTCCAAGCTGAAAAGCCAGGAGTCGAAGCAAGTCTTTTACGATTGATGAATTTCGTAATCCGTTAATTGCAAGTATGTCTTTTAATAAATACGAGCTGGCAAGATTGATCAGATAATCTTTTTTATCGTTAGGACTTTCCAATAAAACAACCTCCGGATACATTCCATAGATCAACCGTGATTCCAAATTTTGCCTAATTTCGAGCAAATTTTCCTGTTCCGAAAGTTCTATTTGGGCAATAGGATACAATTGAAAATGGAAACTTCTGCCTGTTAACGGTTCTCCTGATTTATTCAATAAATCAAATGATGATGAACCACTTGCCAGTATTTTTACACCAGATACTTCATCAACTATCAATTTCATTATTTTTCCAATTTCAGGTATATTTTGCGCTTCATCAATTGCAAGCAGTTCAACTCCATTCAAGAGATTCCGGTAATTGGAAATACTTCTTTCGGCAAGTAGGTTAAGTGCAATACTATCTTCACCATTAAGCAATAAATATTTGCCGGAATAATTTTTTAAAATCTCATTGATAAGAAATGTTTTGCCTGTACGACGAGCGCCAAACAAAAGAACAGCCTTGCCTGGAATTAATTTTGCTTCTATTTTTTCCTGAAGTATACGTTTTATACTGTCCATAATTAATCTGATTTTTAAACTACAAAAATAAGAAAAAAATTGAATTGACGGAATTAACGTTAATCCGGTCATTATAATGACCGGATTAACGTTAATTCCGTCATCATAATGACGAAATTCAGGTAATCCTATCTCCTGTTTTCAAAAACCCCAATTCCGAAAAGTGCAAAATCGTACTTTACCGGGTCGTTGGCGTCGTATTTTTTAAGATTAGCGGTTAGCTCTTCCACCGCTTGCCAGTCGTTGGCTTTGCGGGTGAGCAAACCCAGACTGCGGGCGGTCCTTCCCGAATGCACATCCAGCGGACAGCAAAGTTGCGAAGGTTTTATTCGTTTCCATAATCCAAAATCAACGCCATGATTGTCATCACGCACCATCCAGCGCAAAAACATGTTAAGTCGTTTGCTTGCCGAACCCGCCGCCGGATTGGAAACATGCTTTTCCGTCCGGTGAAAATGTGGTAACTCAAAAAACAGTTCACGAAAGTGAAAAATGGCATTCTTAACGTTTGCATCGGAAGGCGTTAATCCTTCGGAAAAAGCAGCTTCCAAGCCGCCATGATGCTGATAAATGTTCCGTAAAGCTTCGATAAAATACAGGCAGTCATCACCATTAAAAGTTCGGTGAACGAAATCAACAATCGAGGAAGCCATATCCCGCGACGAAGAATTTATGATAAAATCGTAAGGCACATTGTCCATCATCTGCATCAGTCTGTTGGCATTGGCAAGTATGCTTTTACGGTTTCCCCAGGCAATAGTCGCTGTGAGAAAAGCCGAAATCTCAATGTCTTCTTTTCGTGCAAAACGGTGAGGTATCGAAACAGGATCGGTAGCAATAAACGACGGATTGTTGTATTGCAGGCATTTGGATTCGAGTAAATATTTTAAATCGAAGGGTTCCAAATTATTCGTTTTCATACCTGCATAACGCTTTTTTGAACGTTTTGGTTCATTAAAAACAAAATCAGCTAATTTGCTTCATTTTTATATAACGCTCATGGTTTGAGAAACCTCGATGGTTTTACAAATAGTGTAGGATGCATCCGTAATTATATTAACTTTGTACAAAACATTTAAGCCCATTCCATCGTTTTAAAAAAAGAAAAAGAAAAAATATGCTCTGGCAGTTTACCATTTATACCTGGATATTATTGGCAACAACGTTGCTATCCTTAGGGATGGCCATATATATTTATTATAAAAGGCATATTAGCAACAGGGTTCTTTTTATCGTAACCATTATCATGGCAGCCGAGTGGGCATTGGCAGCAACTATCGAAACAGCCGCACCCACCATTGTACTCAAATCGCTTTTTTCTAAAATTGAATATATCGGCGCTTTATCAAGTCCCGTTTTTTTCCTGCTCTACATCATGGATTATACTCAGTTTGCTACAAAATGGCTAAAACATTGGCAGTGGATCTTATGGATTATTCCGGGAGCATCGCTGTTGCTCGTATTTACCAATGAATGGCATCATCTTATCTGGAGCGGATTTTCGTGGAGCGCCGCCGGCAGCAATATCCTGACCTATCACCATGCCAAAGTTTTTTTTATCAGCACTTCTTATCCTTTATTCTTGTTGTTTCTTTCAGTAGTTTTTCTTCTACGTTTTGTCGTTGCCAATCCGGCTTTTCATAAAACCACGGTCTTTTATTATATTTTGTGTCTTATCTTTCCTTTTAGTTTTACCATCATTTATCAGCTCGGACTAAGTCCGGTAGAAGGGCTCGATATCACCCCCATTAGTGTTTTATTTGCCGTTTTGATTGTTACCCTTGGAATTACCCGTCAAAAACTTTTTAATCTGGTTCCGGTTGCCCGCCACTTGCTGATCGAAAAAATGAACAACGGCGTACTGGTACTCGATAAATTTCAGCATATCCTCGATTTCAATCCTGCGACAGCCAAGATGTTTGGAATAGACAAATTGGCCATTGGTAAAAAAGCTTACCATGTTATTCCGGCTTTTAAGGGTTTTTTGGACGAAATAGCCTCGACTACCGAACGGCAGGCTACAATTTATTTTGATAAACCCGAGCCTCGCTGGTACGAAATTAATAAAACGCCATTGGTTGATAACAAAGAACATTCGTTAGGCAATCTGCTGATTATACGCAATATTACGCAACAAAAAAAGGATGAGCAGCAACTTCAGGAACTGAACGCCCAACTGTCAGAATCGGAAAATAAGCTCAAAGAAATCAATAGTCAAAAAGATAAACTATTTTCTATCATCGCTCACGATTTAAAAAATCCTTTCCAGGCACTTATTGGTTTCTCCGAATTGCTTTATGAAGACACCGAAAATTATAGTATACCTGAAATAAAGGAAATGAGCGGCAATATTTTTAAAGCAGCCAATCAGGGTTTTGAAATACTGACCAACCTGTTGGACTGGTCGCGTTCGCAAACCAACCGCATCGAGTTTCGTCCTGTGGATACCAATCTGAATAAATTTCTGGCACGATCGGTCAGCCAGATCGATCTTTTTTCGTCGGGAAAAAATATTAAAGTGGAATTTTACCCTTCTGAAGAAGCCCGGGTAATGATTGACAGGAATATGATAGATACGGTGATGCGCAATCTGCTTACCAATGCCATTAAATTCTCGTATCCGGGAAGTAAGGTGGAAGTGTTTTTTAAAAAAAATACGGATAGTTGTATTGTTTCCGTAAAGGATAGCGGAACCGGAATTCCGCCCGAAGCTTTAGCTTCGTTATTCCGTATAGATATTAAACAAACGACCTTGGGGACAAACGGAGAACAGGGTACCGGCCTGGGATTGATCCTGTGCAAAGAGTTTATCGAAAAACACGGAGGAAAAATATGGGTGGAAAGCACTCCCGGCAAGGGCAGTGAGTTTCTCTTTTCATTGCCATTATAAAAATTCGACCATAGCAAAGAGGGCTGTTCAATCGACTTTTGCTATTGACTAAAAATCACAGTTACTTCGGTAAATAATAACTGCCTCGTCGAAATCTCCTGCTGCCTCATCAAAACCTCCTACTACCGGGAATAAAGTAAATATAAAGAAGCCTGCCTGAACTTAAACCGAGGCGGGCTTTTTATTTTCCCTGAGTCCTTTTATCATATTGAAAATATAAATGCCCAGGCCTATCCAGACCAAAGTGAAGCTGATCAGATAAACCGTGGTGAAAGGTTCACGATAAAGGAAAACCCCGAGCAACAATTGCAGGGTTGGCGAGAGATACTGTAGAAAACCAAGCATGGAAAGTGGGATACGTGTGGCGGCAATTCCGAACCAATACATAGGAATAGCGGTTACCGGTCCGGCAAGGATCAGCAAAAGGGTTGTCTGAAGCGAGATATGCAGAAATGCTCCGTTACCGGTCTTATCCATTTGCCAAAGATAAAAAAGAGCAAAAGGCGCCAGCAACAGCGTTTCGATGAGCAATCCCGGCAAGGATTCGAGGTTTGCTTTTTTGCGAAGCAAGCCATACAAAGCGAAAGAAAGAGCCAGAAACAGGGATATCCAGGGCAAACGGCCTACGGATATCGTTAAACAAACAATGCCGGCTACGGCAAAAAAAACAGCCCATTTCTGAAGCTTATTCAGGCGTTCCTTCATAAACACAACGCCCAACAGCACATTAACCATCGGATTGATGTAATATCCAAGGCTGGAATCCACAATATGGTTATGATTCACGGCATAAATATACACAAACCAGTTCCCGCCGATTAGTGCCCCGGTGATGCAAAGCAATCCCAGCGTTTTTGGTTTGGTGAAATAGGTTAAAAACGTCCGGTCGCCACGCCATAGCATCAACCCGGCCAGGAAAATGACCGACCAAACAATACGATGGGCTAAAATCTGGGTTGAAGGCACATCGAGCAGGAGTTTCCAGAACAAAGGAAAAACTCCCCAGGAACAGTAACAGATGATGGCATAAAAAAGTCCGCCGGAATATAACTTCTTGTTTTGCTGCAATTCATCCATTTCTTTTTTTTGCAAAAGTAAATGAAATATCTATAAAGATAAGTAATAGAACCCATAAATTGCCGTATAATTAAATCTGAAAACCTTAAAAACAAAACACGGAGTTTTGCTGAAAACAGCAGATTAAAAACGGATTTTAATTCCAACTTGTCCGAATAATTTTCTGATCT